>WPCH01137888.1_pt1 | contig 365901 bp, 322 predicted proteins | sample 5399881 | NCBI WGS metagenome assembly WPCH01 (sample SAMN12869468, study PRJNA574797) | sludge metagenome | isolation source: wastewater treatment of pH5 | place: China:Beijing | collected 2019-05-20 | reverse complement strand
GGCGAGGCAGGCAAGACAATACCGATGGCGGCCCCGCAAAAACAGCCGAAAAAGCGCAGTTTACGTGGTGTAAATGAGCATTTTGACCGGGCTCGCGATCGAGGCTGTTTTTAACGCAGTATTGCCAACGCAGGTAGTTTTTCAGGGGTTCCCTAACGTCGTAGCCATTCGGAAAAGGCCAGATGCAGGCCCAGACCGACCAGAATGGCGCCCATCAGCCGGTCGAACCAGTGACCAAGCCGCGCAAAGCCCCGGCGGACACGGTGGTGGCTGAACAGCAGGGCTACCAGGCCGAACCAGGCGGCGGTCGCCAGTGCCAGATACAGCCCGTAGCCGGCCTGGATCGCCAGTGGGGTCTGTGGATTGATCACCACGGTGAACAGGGACAGGAAAAACAGGGTGGCTTTGGGGTTCAGGCCGTTGGTGATGAAGCCGTTGATGAAGGCCTTGCCGGGTGCCATGGCCAGCGGAGGAGTATGGCCGTCGGGCAACAACTGGGGTTTGGCCCGCAGGGCACGGATACCGATATACAGCAGGTAGGCGGCGGCCAGCCATTTGAGCAGGTTGAACAGCCAGACCGACTGCGACACGATCAGGCCAATGCCCAGCAGCGAATAACCGACATGCAGCAGGATGCCACTGCCGACCCCCGCGGCGGTCAGCAAGCCGGCCTGGCGACCGGCGCCAACGCTGTTGCGAATTACCACGGCAAAGTCCGGTCCAGGGCTCATCACGGCCAGCAGATGGACCAGCGCTACCAGCAAAAACTCATTCAAATACATGGACGTCTCCCGGCAAAGTCCTCATTCTAGAGAGCTTGTCCCCCGCAAGGTAGATACAGATTCATGTCTGAACTCGATTCGATGGTATTTCTCGATCATGCGTCTCTCGATCTCGGCGACCTTGGCCTTGACCCGCTACGGCGTCAGGCCGGGCACTTGCAACTGTACCCCACAACAGCTCCGGAACAGGTGCTTGAGCACATTGCCGGGCACCCGGTGGTCATCACCAACAAGGTGGTGATCGATGACGCGGTGATGCAGGCCTGCCCCAATCTGCGGCTGATCCTGGTGGCCGCAACCGGCACCAACAATATCGATCTGGACGCCGCCCGGCGTCGCGGTATCACGGTATGCAACTGTCGGGGCTACGGTACGCCCTCGGTGGCTCAGCACACCCTGATGCTGATGCTGGTCCTGATCACCCGCTTCGAGTCCTATCGTCAGGCGGTGCGCGAGGGGGCCTGGCAGCGCAGCAGCCAGTTTTGTCTGCTCGACTTTCCGATTGGCGAGCTACACGGTCGCACGCTGGGCATTCTCGGGTACGGCGAGTTGGGCCAGGCGGTTGGCCGGCTGGCCGAAGCCTTTGGCATGCGTGTGCTGGTGGGCGCCTTGCCGGGCCGGGAGAGTTCTGGGCGGCTGGGGCTGACCGAGCTGCTGGAACAGGTTGATGTCCTCAGTCTGCACTGTCCCTTGACTGAGCAGACCCGTGGCCTGATCGATGCCGCCGCGCTGGCGCGAATGAAGCCCGGTAGTCTGCTGGTGAATACCGCCCGCGGTGGAATTGTCGATGAGGCGGCGTTGCTGGCTGCCTTGCGCAGTGGGCATCTGGCTGGGGCCGCTACTGATGTGCTGGTCCAGGAACCGCCGGTCAACGGCAATCCACTGCTCGATGCCCAAGTGCCCAATCTGGTGATCACCCCGCACAGCGCCTGGGGTAGTCGTGAGGCGCGCCAGCGCATCGTCGGACAGATGGCTGAGAACCTGGCGGGTTTCTTCGCCGGACAGTCATTGCGAGTGGTGAGCTAAAAATCTCCATTTTGAGACATGTGTCAATAGTGTCTCGCCTGTTTGGGGGATAGCCAGTCCCCTGGCTTGCTTCTAGTCTCCCCGAGCCTTGACCTGGCATCTGGCCAGGTCATCAGACAGGGGAGGCTGGGTCATCATGTCATGTCTATCCTGCCAGCGCGGCTCCAGTCTGCTGGAAGTGTTGATCGCCGTACTGGTCTTGGCCATCGGAGTGCTCGGGGCCGCATCACTGCAACTGAACGCCTTGCGCTTCAATGCCAGTGCTGCGCATAGCACTCTGGCCAGTTTCATTGCCTATGACATCCTTGATCGGATGCGGGCCAACTATCAGCAGCTTGACCAGTATGTCACCCAGATTAGTGGTGACTGCCAACGGGTGTCTGTGCTCGAGCAGGATATTCTGGCTCGTGATCTGGCCGACCTGCATGAAGCCGTAAGCTGCCTTCTGCCTGGCGGTACCGCTACTGTTGAGCGTCAGGATGCGCGGGTCATTGTGACTATCACCTGGTCCGAAACGCGTATTGTGGCCGGCCAGGCCGATACCCGGTTTGTGGTCTCCAGCGAGATAGGCTTGTGAGTAGGAGAGCTTGCCTGTCCGGTCGCCAGTCTGGGCTAGGTCTGGTCGAATTGCTGGTCGCCATGGTGCTTGGTGTGGTGTTGGTACTTGGCGTGGTCCAGCTGTTTGTCGCCAGCAAGCAATCGTTCGAGGTGCAGCGTCTATCGGCTGGGGTTCAGGAGGATGCGCGTTTCATTCTCAATCGACTGACGCGTGAGCTGCGCATGGTCGGCATGTATGGTTGCCTGGACTTGACGCGTTTGCCGGATGCGCAGCGTGCCTGGGTACCGGCGCAGTTCGCTACTCCGATTCGTTTCGATGGCGAGGTGCTGTCGCTGATCACCGCTGACCCCACCGGCGAACTGTTTGCCAGCCCGAGTGTGCGCAGCCCGCAGGATTACAACGCCCGCTGGCTGATTGCGAGCAACTGTCGGGATGGCAACGATTTTCGCTTGGTCGAGGATGCCAGCCTCGATATTCAGCCCGGTGACATGGTGATACCGGTACGACTGCAGGAGTATCGGTTGCGCAATTATCAGGTGCAGTCTCGGCTCAACGGCAGCGGCAACTTCGAGACCCTGCTAGGAGGCGTGGCCAGCCTTGAGTTCAGCTTTGGTTTGGCTGCTAGCGCCGAGGACTCGGCGGTCAGCGGTCAATATGTCAGCACACTGGCCAGCACGGATCTGGCGCGGATTCGCAGCGTGCGGCTGGCGTTGCGTCTGAGCGATAACCCGCAGGCACCGGATGCGGGTCGAGTTCGGGCACAGGACTACCGGATGGTGGTAGCTATCCGCAATCTGGTGCTGTGAAGTGGATGCCGGTATGGGCGCAGGAGCGCGTCAGCGCGGCGCGGCCTTGGTGGCCAGCCTGGTGTTTTTGCTGCTGTTGAGCCTGATCAGCAGTGCCGGCATTCAGATGTCGACCTTGCAGGAGCGCATGGCCGCCAACAGCAGACAGCGGCATGACGGGTTTCAGGCTGCCGAGGCGGGCCTGCGCCGGGTCGAGGAGTTGCTGCGTTCGGAGGTACTGAATAACCGGCCCCTGCCGGCGCCCTGTCAGGCGGCAACCTGTGAACTCGCCCCGCAGGTGCTGGATCTGGATGCCCAGGGTTTGGCCGGCATTGGATGGCGGCAGTTGGAGCCCGATCAGTCCGTCAATGGCGTGCAGCTCTGGTATCAGGTTTACAGCCTGGGGGAAAGTCTGGTGCCAGTGAAGGCACCGGGCGAGGCGCCCGCCCACCTGTATCGGATCGTGGTGGTTGGGCTCAGTGGCAATACACGGATTGTATTGGAGAGCATGTATGTCCTTGGTGGAGGAATCTGAGGCAGGGTTGATTCGCCGATTGGCGGCTGGCTGGCTGGGGCTGCTGGTGGGGATGGCCATGCCCTGGTCGGCACAGGCCTTCAGCCCGTTGAGTGGTCCCTTGACGGACTGCACGACGGCAACCAGCCAGGCTGCGGTCAACAGCGGTGAGTTACTGGCTGACAGTCGGCTGTTTCGCAGCAGCTTCGATCGGCAGGACTGGAGTGGCCGGGTTGAAGCCTACACCCTGGAGCAGAGTGGCGAGCTGGGGCGGCGACTATGGAGCAGCGATGAGCGTTTGACCCCGATACAGCAGCCCCGGTTGTACCAGACCTGGCGTCAGGCCGTGGGTGCGCTCGCTGGCGCGGCGGTGCCTCTGGATGCTTTTACCGCCGATAGTTTCGGCCCGGCTCAGCGCCAGCAACTGAGCGAGGCAGCACAGCGGGCCGGCTTGCCGGCCGGGCAAGACCAGGCCCTGCTGGACTGGGCCAGGGGCGAGGCAGTAGCGTCACTGCGTCCACGGCAACGGCTGCTGGGCGATGTAATCAATGCCGAGCTGCGCCACGTCGCCCCGGCACAGGCGGTCCACGATTACGGGGTTGCCGGTTACACCGGCTACTGGCAGTTCAAGCAGGCCAGTATGACCTCGCTCTTGGTGCTGGGCGCCAATGACGGTTTTCTCCATGTTCTTGATGCCGAGACCGGCAATCCGCAGTTGGCTTACCTGCCAGCGGCCGCGATTAGCGGGCTGGGGCAGCGGGCGCGGGTCGATTATGGCCATAGCGCGGAGCATAGCTCCGGTATGGACGGGCCGATCACCCTGGCCGATGCGCAGATTGCCGGTCAGTGGTCCACAGTCGCTATCGCCGGCATGGGCGCCGGTGGTCAGGGCCTGTCGGCAGTGCGCCTGTTCGATCAGGCACGCGGTGCCGGCGCCTTGGGCGGGTTGTGGGATGTACACGCCAGTGACCCCGCTTATGCCGATCTGGGTTACAGCTACGGCCAGCCTCAGGTTGCCTATATGGATGGGCGCTGGGTGGTGATCAGTGGCAATGGTTACGGCAGCCGTCGGGCTCAGGCCGCCCTGTATGTGTTGGCGCTGGACGATGGTCGGCTGCTACGCCAGCTGGATGTCGGGGAGGCGGGGGCTAATGGGCTGTCGGCCCCGGTGCTGGTGCATGATACCCAAGGGCAGGTGCAGGCAGCCTATGCCGGTGATCTGCAGGGCCGGTTGTGGAAGTTCGAACTGAGCGGCGCCGCAGCCGGCTGGCGGGTGGCGTTCGCAGGCGAGCCTTTATTCCAGGCTGCCGCCGGTCAGCCGATTAGCGTGGCGCCGGTAGCCGTCAGGCACCCGCAGGGTGGTCATCTGCTGCTGTTTGGCACCGGCAAGTTCCTTGAAACGGCTGATCGCACGGATCTCGAAGGGCAGGCGTTTTATGCGATTTGGGATCGGCCTGGCGGGCAGCCGGCGATTGGTCCCGCGGACCTGCTGGCCCAGCGCATCACCGATGAGTTCGATACGGCTCAGGGGTCGGCCCGTCAGGTCAGTCAGGCGCGGGTTGACTGGACTACTCAGCGTGGCTGGTATTTGCCGCTGGGGCTGGCGGGCGAACGGGTCACGCGGGCGGCGCAGGTGAGCGCTGGGCGGGTTCTGTTCACTACCGCGTACCTGCGCAGCGATGGGCAGGATACCTGTCTCAGCGAGGCGGGCGGCTGGTTGATGGTGCTGGACCTTTATTCGGGGGCAATGCTGCCCACAGCGCTGCTCAGCAGCGCTACTGATGGCCTGGGTGATGAAACCGGTAGTGCCATCGCTGGGCTGGAGCAGAGGGTTGGTCTGCCCGGCGAAATTCTGTTGCTCGATGTGCCGGATCCGACGCTGGATGAAGCCGGGCAAGCGGTCTCGGGTGGTGCCCAGGGGCTGTTTTGCGACAACCGGCATGAAGTTTGTCAGTGCCCGGAGCGGGCCAGTGCATGCCACAGCGAGCATCGGCGGCCAGCCTGTGTCGAGCAGCAAGTGATAACGCCGGGCAGTGGCGGCTTGGCCCAGCAGCGGCTGAGCAACAACTGCCGCTTTACCCAGGCGCTCTGGCGCCAACTGATGTAGGGGGGCTTGTGCCGAAGCGGACGACAGGCTTCACCCTGATGGAATTGTTGATTGTGCTGGTGGTCGTGGCGATTCTGGCCAGTCTGGCCTATCCCTCGTATCAGGAGCACGTACGCCAGACCCGGCGTGCCGAAGTGGGGGCCCTGCTACTGGAAAACGCTCAGCTTCTGGAGCGCCATTACACCCGCCATGGCCGTTATGATAGCGGTCAGGTCGTCGGATTGGTGAGTCAGAGTCCGGCGTCAGGTCCGGCACTATTTAATATTCAGTTGGAGCGAACGGCGGAGACTTTTCAGCTGAGAGCCATCGCTACCCCTGGCGGGATGATGGCGCAGGATGCATGTGCCCACTATGGGCTGGATCAGCTCGGCCGGCGAACGCCGACCGAGCCGAAGTGCTGGCGCCGTTAGGTAAACACTGATTAATTGCGCGTAAGCTCAGTAGCCCTGTTGGTGCTGACCTGTTCTGGACTGTCGATGCCCAGGACGGGCATCGTCAAGCCCCCATGGATGGGTTCACGGCGTGTCCAGAACAGGTCAGCGCCAATTGGGCTAACACCAAAACTGACTTAATCAGTGTTTCCTCAGGCTGCATCTTCGCCGGGCTTGGTCTCTGCCGCGGGGCTGGTTTGGGGCAGGATCAGGTTGAGCACGATGGCCACCACCCCGCACAGGCTGATGCCCTGCAGGCTGATGCTCTGGTTGCCGATCACCATGCCGCCAATCCCGAACACCAGCGTGACCGAGACGATGCACAGATTGCGGGCCTGGCTCAGGTCCACCTGATGGCGGATCAGGGTGTTGATACCGACTACTGCGATCGAGCCGAACAGCAGGCAGAGAATGCCGCCCATGACCGGTACCGGCATGCTCAGCAGTATCGCGCCGAACTTGCTGACGAAGGCCAGGCCGATGGCGAACACCGCAGCCCAGATCATCACATTGGGGTTGAAGTTGCGGGTCAGCATCACGGCCCCGGTCACTTCCGAGTAGGTGGTATTCGGTGGGCCGCCGAGCAGGGCCGCAGCCGAGGTGGCCACCCCGTCACCCAGCAGGGTGCGCTGCAGACCTGGCTTGCGGATGTAATCCTTGCCGGTGACCGAGCCGATCGCCAGTACGTCGCCGATATGTTCGATGGCCGGAGCGATGGCCACCGGGATCATGAACAGAATTGCCGCCAGTTGAAACTCAGGAGTGACGAAGCCGGGCATGGCCAGCCAGTTGGCCTCGTTGACCTGACTGAAATCAACGATGCCCAGGGCCCAGGACAGGCCGTAGCCAACCACGACCCCGGCCAGAATCGGTACCAGCCGAAACAGCCCCTTGGCGAAGACCGCCACCACGATGGTGGTTACCAGCGAGGCCAGGGCGATCAGAATTGCCAGGTTGTAATCCACCAGTTGCGTCGCGCCGTCGCCGCTCTTGCCCATGGCCATGTTAACTGCCACCGAGGCCAGCCCCAGGCCGATCACCATGATCACCGGGCCAACCACCACCGGTGGCAACAGACGCTGAATGAAGCCGGGGCCGCGCAGGTGAACCAGCAGACTCAGCAGTATGTAGACCATCCCGGCCGCCAGCAGGCCGCCCAGGGTGGCCGGTAGCCCCCAGGTCTGGTTGCTGTACATGATCGGGGCGATAAAGGCGAAGCTGGAAGCCAGAAACACCGGCACCTGACGCTGGGTGGTGAACTGGAACAGCAGGGTGCCAAGGCCGGCAGTGAACAGGGCGACACTGGGGTCCATGCCGGTGATCAGTGGCATCAGCACCAGCGCGCCAAACGCCACGAACAGCATCTGCGAGCCGGCCAGGGCGGTGCGCCAGCCGTGGGTTTCGAGGGCCTGCATCAGTGCGTGTCCTTCTGTTTGGTGCCGAAGATCTTGTCCCCGGCATCGCCCAGGCCTGGAATGATGTAGCCGTGCTCATTCAGGCGTTGATCGATTGAGGCAGTGTAGATCTGTACATCGGGATGGGCAGCGTTGACCCGCTCGATACCCTCGGGCGCGGCCACCAGTACCAGTGCGCGGATTTCCCGGGCACCGGCACGCTTGAGCATGTCGATGGTCGCAACCATGGAACCGCCAGTGGCCAGCATCGGGTCGATGATCAGCGCCATGCGTTGGTTCAGCTCGCCGACCAGCTTTTCCAGGTAGGCGTCGGCTTCCAGGGTCTGCTCGTTGCGAACCAAACCTATGACGCTGACCTTGGCGCTTGGAATCAGGCTCAATACCCCATCGAGCATACCCAGTCCGGCGCGCAGGATCGGCACCACGGTAACCTTTTTGCCGGACAGCTTTTCCACTTCGACCTGACCACACCAGCCTTCGATGCTGTGGGTCTCAACCGGCATATCCTGGGTGGCCTCGTAGGTCAGCAGGGCAGCTACTTCCTGAGCCAGCTCACGGAAGTTCTTGGTGCTGATGTCGGCGCGGCGCATCAGTCCGAGCTTGTGGCGTATCAGCGGATGGCGAATTTCTTTGATATTCATGCGGACGGGCTCTCATGCAGGGCGCAGACAAAATCGCCATAGGTTAAACCAATGAGCCACTGCGGTCACCCGTCTATCTGTCGGGAAAGTCCCGCTATACTTGCGTTTCTGCGACAAGATCAGTATTTTTCGCCCCTTTTTCAGACCTTCCCCGGAGTTTAGCTATGTCGATCGATCTGGAACACGTCAAGCAGGTAATGGCCGAGGCCGACTGCCTGTTCAGTCAGGAGCAGGTCGAGGCGGCCATGGCAAGCATGGCCACTGAAATCAACCAGGCTCTGGGCGACAGCAATCCGATTGTCTATAGCGTGATGAATGGCGGACTGATCATTGCTGGACAGTTGCTGACCCGGCTGGATTTCCCGATGGAAGTGGGTTACCTGCATGCTACCCGCTATCGCAACAAGCTGTCCGGCGGTGAGCTGTTCTGGAAAGCCAAGGCCGAACACTCGCTGGTGGGTCGCACGGTACTGATCATCGACGACATTCTCGATGAGGGGCATACCTTGGCGGCGATCGTCGAATACTGCAAAGATGCTGGTGCCGAGCAGGTGCTGACTGCCGTGTTGTTGGACAAAAAACACGACCGCAAGGCCTATCCGGGCATGCGCGCCGACTTTACCGGGCTGGATGTGGAAGACCGCTACATCTTCGGCTTCGGCCTGGATTACAAGGGCTACTGGCGCAACGCGGCAGGGATCTTCGCGCTCAAGGGTCATTGAATTGCGCTGGTCTGGCCCAGGGTGTTTAGTCCTGAGCCAGATACTCTTGGATTTTCTGCGCCGCCCGCTCCGGGGTGGCCAGGTAGTAACGTTTTCCTGTCGTGGCGCCCAGCCCGGCACGCTTGAGTTTCAGGCGCAGTTCTGCCCGTACGCCGATCAGGTAGACTCTGATGCCACGCCGCTGCAGGTCCTGCAGGGCTTTCTCCAGCAGTACCAGCGCGCTCATATCGATACTTGGTACCGCCTGCATGTCCAGAGCCAAATGTACAACCCGGTCATCGAAGCGGCTGATCGCATCCAGCGCCTTGTCGGCGGCGGCAAAGAACAGCGGCCCGTCGATTCGATACAGCGCTACGCTGTCCGGCAGGTCCGCCAGCGCCTGGTGGCGTTGCAAGGGCAGTGCCTGGCCACGACTGAGCCCTGCCATGCGGCGAATGAACAGCGCCGAGGCCAGCAGCAGGCCAACCCCTACAGCCAGCACCATATCGAACAGCACGGTCAGCAGCAGGCAGACCAGCAATACCACCACGTCCTGACGCGGCCCAATGCGCAGTACATGCAGAACATGGGGCGCCTCACTCATGTTCCAAGCGACTATCAGCAGCATGGCGGCCAACGATGCCATTGGCAGGTAGGCGAACAGATCAGCCAGCAACACCACTGCCAGTAGCATGACCAGTGCGTGGATCACTGCCGCCAGGGGCGAGCGTGCGCCGCTGCGGACGCTGGTGGCGGTGCGGGCGATGGCCGCTGTTGCGGTGATGCCGCCAAAGAAGGGCGCGACCAGATTGCCCAAACCCTGGCCCATCAATTCGGCATTGGGATCGTGACGGGTATTGGCCATGCCGTCGGCGACCAGCGCGCAAAGCAGCGATTCGATCGCCCCGAGCATGGCCACGGCCAGGGCCGAGGGCAGCAGTTCGCGGAGCAGGGCGAAGTTAACCAGCAAGGGCTGACCGTCGGCACCGGGCAGTTGCCAGGGCAGTACCCATTGAGGGGCGAAGGGCGGGATGCCGGCATGCAGGACGCCATCGACTTCATAGCTGAACCGTGAGCCCAAGGTTGCCACTGGAATGTCCCAGTACAGCAGGCTGGCGGCCAGTAGTGAGCCGGCGAGCAGAGCGATCAGGTGGCCGGGGATGCGTTTGGTCAGGCGTGGCCAGAGAATCAGAACCGCCAGAGTGCTGAGACCGACCAAGGTATCCCCAAGTTGCAGGCTTGGCAGGGCCGAAACCAGCGCCTGTAACTGTTCCAGGGTATGGCTGTGCTGGCCGACCTGCTGCAAGCCGAGCAGATCCTTGACCTGCAAGATGGCAATGACTATCCCGATACCGGCGGTAAAGCCCATCACCACCGGGTAGGGTACGAACTGGATAAGGCTGCCAAGTCGGGCCAGACCCAGGGTCATCAGAATCAGGCCGGCCATGATGGTTACCAGCAACAGGCCGCCGAGGCCGTATTGCTGGGTGATGGGCAGCAGAATCACTACGAAGGCGGCGGTAGGGCCGGAAATATTGAAACGCGAGCCTCCGGTCACCGCGATGATCAGGCCAGCAACGATTCCGGTATAGAGACCATGCTGAGGCGCCACTCCGACCGCGATGGCCAGCGCCATGGCCAGTGGAATGGCGATGATCCCGACCGTGATTCCGGCCAGCAGATCACCGCGCAGGGCAGCCAGCCCGTAGCCCTGATAACTGTCACGCAGGGCACTGAACAACGGCAAGGCAAAACGCCGGGGAGTCGCCATGGGGCATCCTGTTCCAGAGGGAATCAAAGGGACTGTGCGGCGATGGGGCTTGAATGACAACTCGACTTACTGCTAATACAGCGGAGTGATTCACGGCCCGGCAACGAGGAAAAGCCCGTGCGTACCATTCGCCATTACTTTGTTGGAATGCTCCTGAGTGTACTCGGCACGGCGGTATTGGCCAATCCGGTCAGTTTGCCGCATGACGAATTCATGCCCGAGGATGTTTACGGCGTACGCCGGGACAAGCCCGAGCAGATGCTGTTTCAGATCGAGCACTACCGCCTGACTGTGGGCACGGAGCAGCGTCCTGGGGCTACCCAGGTGGGCGCTGGGCATGGGGTTTGGCTGTTGCTGGAGGGGCGCTCACTGATTTCGGGCAGCCCGGTCCGGCGGGCCGAAATCAGTTTTGTCGATGCAGGCGCCAGAACTCGCCCGACCCGGCTCGATAGCCGCAGTCAGACCCTGCATCTGAGCTATCCGCTGAGCTATCTGGATACCCTGCTGCGAGTTCTGGATCAGGCCAGCCCGAGCTATGTACAGGCGCGTTTCCATGGCAATGGCACGGTTTGGGCCGATGTGCATGGCGGGCCGGTCAGTCGCTAGCGGCTGTTAGGGAGGCTGGGTACAATGGCGTTTTTGCGAATCAGCGAATGAGGTGTGGCGTGCGTAAGGACAAGAAGAAGGTCATTGGCGAGGAAATGAGCGACGAGCAGGTTGCCGCGTTTCTGCAGGCTCGGCCCTATGCGGCAGACGAGTCGCTAGAGCTGCATATCCTGACCCGAGCCTACCGCGGCCTGCGGGTGGATGATTTCGAGCGTTTTCTGGTGATGTTCAAGGCGGCGGGGCATGACCTCAATGCCGCCGACGGCCAAGGCCGGACTTTCCTTCAGCATGTCCGTGAGCACGCCCTGGGCGGTGACTATGTGACAGTACTGGAGGCGGCAGGCGCCCGCTGAGGTTCAGACTAGCTGGGCCAGCCAGGGTTGCCGCTGGCGCCGGGCGTCAGGCAGTGGCGTCAGGGCGTCGGGCGGTATGGCCTGGCCAAGCCAGCGCGGATCGCTGTGAGTGATTTCGACCCAGTGCCCGCTGTCGGGTGGCTCGGCCAGTTGCCACAGCGAGTGGCAGCGGCCCTGGTTGTCGAGCCGGGCAAAGTGGCGCATCTGGGGGCGCCGCAACAGTAAACCGATCATCAGCCCATCTCCCTGATCAGGTAATGCCGCCAGTATCGATGTGGGGCATTGCAAGTTGATGACGGTGAGAGCGGTGGAACCGTGTTGGCCTCGGATGAGTCAAATCGCAGGCACAAAGCAGGTTTTATGGTGTTACCTCAACTTGATGCAGGAGTGTTGATTCATGTTTGGTCGTTTGGGGATGCTGGTAGTGGCCGCGATGGCCCTGGTGCTTGTGGGCTGTGCCCATAGCCCGCAACAACTGAATGTGCAGCCGCAAGTGCAGGTGCCGCTCAACCCTGTCGCCCGGCAGCAGCCGGTCGTGGTGGTGGTGCAGGATACCCGTCCTTCAAAGGTGCTTGGTACCCGGGGCGGGATCTACCCCGACTCCAGCAACATCACCATTAATGAGCAGAGCCTGGGGCAGGTGCGTCACCAGGTCGAACAGGCTGTGCGTCAACTCGGCTTTAATGTAGTGCCCGAAGGTACGCCGAACGCCAACCGCCTGACGGTCAGCTTGGCTGACTTGCGTTATCAGTCGCCCAAGAGTAGCGCCTATGTGACCCAGGCTGATATCAGCGCGACTTTTGCCGCCGAGGCTCGCTCGAGTAATCAGCAGTACCAGGGACGTTACAGCGCTTCGGCCCAGCACCGGTTCGGTTATGCACCCAATCAGGCGACTAATACCCGATTGGTGACAGAGGTCATGAGTGACGCGCTGACCCGGGTGTTTCAGGATTCCACCATCGTCGAGATACTGCAACGCTGAGCACGGCCCGCAACACCTTGCTGGCCGCCGCCTGCTGATCGAGGCGGCGGCCGGCCTTCAACTACCCGGGTCTTTGTGATCCGGCTGCAACTCGGCAGGTTGCAGCATCTCATCATGTTCGGCCATGTTCCACGGCAGGGTGCCGGGGGAAATGTGGCGAAAATGCAGGTATTTTTCGAACTGATCGAGCAGATCGCCAATCAGTTCCTGCTCATCGTAACCATGCACATCGTAGGACTGTCCGCCCCGACGCAGAAACACTTCGGCGCGGTAGTAGTGGGCGTCGCCTGCGGGACTGCGATCCTGTTCCGGGAAGGCGAAGCTGGGTCGGGCGTAGTCACGCAGACGGATATCGTAGATAAAATCCAGCTCGTCGTCGCGACTGACTTCCAGATAGACCCGGCAATGTTCCTGATCGAAGCTTACGCTGGCTGGCCAGCCCTGCTCCTGCAGACCCCGGCTGACCTGCTGCATGGCTTTCATCGCAGTGCCCGAGATGAAGCTTTCAATCTGCTCGCGGCTGGCAAAGTGCAGCATACCGGCCAGTCGTTTCTTCCAGTGGCCAGGATCGCGGCCGCTGCTGTGGCGACCGCTCTGCATGGCGTACTGCAGGCTGGCGTCACGGTGGCCTTCGATGGTCAGCGCGCGCCACATCCCAGTCGCAGCGATCAGCATGATGATGGCGAATGGCAGGGCGCTGGCGATAGTCATGGTTTGCAATGCGCTGAGCCCACCGGCCAGCAGCAGGACCGAGGCCAGCACGCCTTCCAGAATGGCCCAGAAAGCCCGTTGCCAGGCCGGAGTTTGCAGTGCGCCGCCAGAGGCTAGCGAGTCGACCACCAGTGAGCCTGAGTCCGAAGAGGTGACGAAGAAAGTGATAATCAGCACTACGGTGATGAAGGACACGATCGACGTTAGCGGCAGGCGCTCGTAGAGTTTGAACAGGGCGATTGCAGTATCGTTCTGCACCTCGCTGATCAGAGCGATGTAGCCTTCGTTCATGATCAGGTGCAGAGCGGTGTCGCCGAAGATCGAGAACCATAAAAATGTAAACATGGTCGGTACCAGCATCACGCCGAAAACAAACTGGCGAATTGTCCGGCCGCGACTGATCTTGGCGATGAACAGGCCGACGAATGGTGCCCAGGCAATAGTCCAGCCAAAGATGAACAGGGTCCAGTTACCGATCCAGTCACTACGGGTATAGGCCTGCAGATTGAAGGTGCGCTCGACGATGTGGTTCAGGTAGCTGCCGGTGTTCTGCAGGAAGGTCTCAAGGATCATGATGCTGGGGCCAACCACGAACACGAACAACATCAAGGATACGGCCAACACCATGTTGAGAATCGATAGCCGCTTGACGCCCTTGTCCAGGCCGGCCACTACCGAAATCAATGCCAGGGCGGTGATGGCCGCGATGGCGATGATCTGTACTGTGACACTCACCGGTATGCTGTCCCACAGATAGTTCAGGCCGGCATTGATCTGGGCCACTGACAACCCCAGGGTGGTGGCAATGCCAAACAGGGTGCCGAGAATGGCAAACACGTCGACTGCATGGCCGATCGGGCCATAGATACGCTCGCCGATCAATGGATAGAGCGCTGAGCGGATCGACAGTGGCAGACCGTGGCGAAACGAGAAATAGGCCAGTACCAGCCCCACCAGACCGTAGATCGCCCAGATATGGAAGCCCCAGTGGAAGAAGGCGATCTGCATCGCCTGCTTGGCCGCGTCAACGGTTTCAGCCGCGCCGGCCGGCGGCGATGCGTAGTGCAGTACCGGTTCGGCAACTCCGAAAAACAGCAGGGCAATACCGTAACCGGCTGAGAACAACATGGCGAACCAGGCCGGGAAACTGTATTGCGGCTCGGCATGGTCGGGGCCGAGCTTGATATTGCCCCAGGATGTGCAGGCTATACCGACGATGAATACCAGAAAGATCGCCACCGCCAGCATGTAGAACCAGCCGAAGGTTTCGGTGATGAAGGCCAGCGTTGCAGAGAACGCCTTGCCAGCTTGGTCCGGGTTGCTGATGGTACCAATCACCAGCAGCAGGGCGACGATGACGGCCGGAGCGAATACCGGAACGAGAATGGTGGTCTTCCAGAGCGGTTTGTCGGTCATTGCAAAATCCTTGGCATGCCGGGCCGTTCCGCTGGGGGCGCGGCCAGTGAACGTTGCGTTCAGTATAGCGGGCAGATACTAAGGGGCAGACCGGAGGGGGTCAGAGCGTGTCTTCGTTCTCCAGTTCGACCCGGACCCGGACGCTGCCGGCGCGGACCATGCCGAGCTGTTCGGCGGCAACCCGAGAAACATCGATCACCCGGCCACCGACAAAAGGTCCACGGTCATTGATCCGCAGCACCACGCTGCGGCCGTTGTTGAGGTTTGTGACCCGCACCAGGGTGCCGAACGGCAGGCTCGGGTGGGCGGCGGTCATGCTGCCCTGGTCGTAGGGTTCGCCGCTGGCGGTGCGGCGGCCGTGCAGGCGGGAAGAGTAGAACGAGGCTTTGCCGACTTCGCTCCAGTCGGCCTCAATGCTGTTGCCATGGCTGGCCACAGCTGGCGCACTGGTGCAGGCCAGCAGGGTTAACAGCACACCAAGCAGCGCAGTCCGGCGCATGACAGCCTCCTACCTTAAATGAGCCAGTGCCGTGGCGTGATCTGTGACCACGCCCGGTCGCCTGAGGGTCAGCCTTCGAGCTTTTTCTTCAGCAGCTCGTTGACCTGTTGCGGGTTGGCCTTGCCCTTGGAGGCTTTCATTGCCTGGCCGACGAAGAAGCCGAACATCTTGCCGCGCTTGGCCTCGTCGCTGGCGCGATACTGTTCGACCTGGGCGGCGTTGGCGGCCAGCACCTCGTCAAGCATGGCTTCGATGGCGCCGCTGTCGGTCACCTGCTTGAGCCCCTTGGCTTCGATGATCGCATCGGCCGAGTCACCCTCGCCATTGGCCAGTGCCTCGAACACCATCTTGGCGATTTTGCCGGAGATGGTGTTGTCCTGGATTCGCTGAATCAGGCCGCCCAGTTGCGTGGCGCTGACCGGCGACTGTTCGATCTCCAGATCGGCCTTGTTGAGCAGGCTGGACAGCTCGCCCATAACCCAGTTGGCCGCCAGCTTGGCGTCGCCGCAGCTCTGCTGGACCTGTTCGAAGTAGTCAGCCAGCTCACGTTGGGCTGACAGGACGCTGGCATCGTAGGCCGACAGGCCGAACTGGCTTTCGAAGCGCTCACGCTTCTGCGCCGGCAGCTCCGGCAGCTCGCCACGTACTACCTCGATGAACGCCGGCTCAATCACCACCGGCAGCAGGTCCGGATCGGGGAAGTAACGGTAGTCGTTGGCTTCTTCCTTGCTGCGCATGGAGCGGGTGACGTCCTTGTTCGGATCGTACAGGCGGGTTTCCTGGACCACAGTGCCGCCGTCCTCGATCAGCTCGATCTGGCGCTGCACCTCATGGTTGATGGCCTTTTCGATAAAGCGGAACGAGTTGACGTTCTTGATCTCGCAGCGGGTGCCGAACTCGGCCTGGCCCTTGGGCCGTACCGAGACGGTGCAGTCACAACGCAGCGAGCCTTCGGCCATGTTGCCGTCGCAGATGCCCAGATAGCGCACCAGCGAGTGGATGGTCTTGGCATAGGCCACCGCTTCCTTGGCGCTGCGCATGTCCGGTTCGGAGACGATCTCCAGCAGCGGGGTGCCGGCGCGGTTCAGGTCGATGCCGGTCATGCCGTGGAAGTCTTCGTGCAGGCTCTTGCCAGCGTCTTCTTCCAGGTGTGCCCGGGTAATCCCAACGCGCTTGACCGTGCCATCCTCCAGGGTGATGTCGAGGTGGCCCTTGCCGACGATCGGCAGTTCCATCTGGCTGATCTGGTAGCCCTTGGGCAGGTCCGGGTAGAAGTAGTTCTTGCGTGCGAACACGTTGGTCATGCCGATCTCGGCATCCACCGCCAGGCCGAACTTGATCGCGTTCTTCACCGCCTGGGCATTGAGCACCGGCAGGCTGCCGGGCATGCCCAGGTCAACCAGGCTGGCCTGGGTGTTGGGCTCGGCGCCGAAGGTGGTGGCGCTGCCGGAGAAGATCTTCGAGGCGGTGGTCAACTGGGCGTGGATTTCCAGGCCGATGACGATTTCCCATTGCATAGTCTGTCCTCAGTCCTCTCAATAACCTGCGGGTGCGCGGGTATGCCAGTCGGTGTGCTGCTGGTACTGGTGGGCGATGTTCAGCAGGCGCGCCTCGCTGAAGTAGGGCCCGAGCAACTGCATGCCAATTGGCAGACCATTGGCGAACCCGGCCGGCAGTGCGATGCCCGGCACGCCGGCGAGGTTGGCGGTGATGGTGTAGATATCGGTCAGGTACAGGCTGACCGGATCGTCGATTTTTTCACCGATGCGGAAGGCCGGGGTTGGTGAGGTTGGGCAAAGAATCGCGTCGACCTGCTCATAGGCGGCCATGAAGTCGTTCTTGATCAGCCGGCGGATCTTCTGGGCCTTGAGGTAGTAGGCGTCGTAGTAGCCGGCCGACAGCGCATAGGTGCCGACCAGAATCCGCCGCTTGACCTCGGCGCCGAAGCCTTCGCCGCGTGAGCGGGTGTAGAGGTCGGTCAGATCTGCCGGGTTGTCGCAGCGATAGCCGAAACGCACGCCGTCAAAACGTGACAGGTTGGACGAGGCCTCGGCCGGGGCGATTACGTAGTAGGCCGGGATTGCCAGTTCGGCATTGGGCAGGCTGATTTCCTTGATCTCGGCACCAAGAGCCTGGAACTGCTTGACGGCGGCTTCGATAGCTGCGGCGGTGGCGCTGTCCAGTCCGGCGCTGAAGTATTCCTTAGGCAGGCCGATGCGCAAACCCTTGAGTGAGTCGTTAAGGCTGGCCGAGTAGTCCGGCACCGGGGCATCGACACTGGTCGAGTCCTTAGGGTCGAAACCGGCCATGGCCTGCAGCAACAGGGCGCAGTCTTCGGCGTTGCGGGCCATAGGGCCGCCCTGGTCGAGGCTCGAGGCGTAGGCGATCATGCCCCAGCGCGAGACCCGACCATAGGTCGGCTTGAGTCCGGTCAGGGCGGTGAAACCGGCCGGCTGGCGGATCGAACCGCCAGTATCGGTACCGGTGGCCGCTGCGCACAGCCGGGCGGCCACGGCAGCCGCCGAGCCGCCGGATGAGCCACCGGGTACGTGTTCACTGTTCCAGGGGTTGCGCACCGGGCCATAGAAACTCGATTCGTTCGACGAGCCCATGGCGAATTCGTCCATGTTGGTCTTGCCCAGCATCACTGTGCCGGCGTCGATAAAACGCTGGGTCACGGTGGATTCGTAGGGGGCAATGAAGTTGTCGAGCATCTTAGAGCCGCAACTGGTGCGCACGCCTTGGGTGCAGAACAGGTCCTTGTGTGCCAGGGCAATGCCGGTCAGTGGGCCAGCGTCACCGGCGGCGATTCGCGCGTCGGCGGTGCGGGCCTGTTCCAGGGCCAGTTCCGGGGTTACGGTGATGTAGCTGTTGAGCGCGCCATCGAACTGCTCGATGCGCTTGAGGTAGTGCTGGGTCAGCTCGACGCTGGAAATCGCCTTGCTGCGCAGGGCCTGGGATAGTTCGGCCAGGGTTTTCTCATGCATGGGGAAGCTCTCGTCGCGACGGATTATTCGATCACCTTGGGTACCAGATACAGCCCGGCTTCGGTCGCCGGAGCGATGGCCTGGTAGGCATCGCGCTGATTCTGCTCGGTCACGCTGTCCGGACGCAGGCGCTGGGTGGTTTCCAGCGGATGGGCCAGCGGCTCGATGCCGGTAGTGTCCACGGCCTGCATCTGGTCGATCAGACCGAGAATGCCGGACAACTTGGCAGTGGTGGCGGGGATCTCGTCCTCGCTGATGGCGATGCGGGCCAGATGGGCGATCTTTTCCACATCGGAGCGGTCAAAGGCCATGTGCTGTTCTCCATGAAGCCGGGAATGATTCCGGTCAATTGGCGCGGATGTTACCGATATCGGCCGTAATGGCGCGGGGAAACCGGACAAAGGGGCGAATTTACCACATCCGCGCCTTGCCCAAAAACCCCGCCATTGTTAGAGTTGCGACACTTCCGGAAGTACCGATCAGTTACCTGTGAGCGTGATATTGTCCGGCCAGTCATGCGGGTTGCCGCTGTCTTTGTGAGTGATCGCTGCTGGTCTGTGCTGCTTATCAGGTAGCTTATCCGTGTTTCCCTACAATTTATTATTTTTATTTACGCGTCTCGGGATACTGTTTACCCATGTTCAAAAAAATTCGTGGCATGTTTTCCAGCGATCTGTCCATCGACCTGGGCACGGCCAATACCCTGATTTATGTCCGCGATCGCGGCATCGTTCTTGATGAGCCTTCAGTGGTAGCGATTCGCAGCCACGGCAACCAGAAAAGCGTGGTTGCTGTCGGCACCGAGGCCAAGCGCATGCTCGGCCGTACCCCGGGCAACATCCAGGCCATTCGGCCGATGAAGGACGGCGTGATCGCCGACTTCAGCGTCTGTGAAAAAATGCTCCAGTACTTCATCAACAAGGTTCACGAAAACAGCTTTATTCAGCCCAGCCCGCGAGTGCTGATCTGTGTGCCGTGCAAGTCGACCCAGGTTGAGCGCCGGGCGATTCGTGAATCGGCGCTGGGCGCCGGGGCCCGCGAGGTGTTCCTGATCGAGGAGCCGATGGCGGCGGCGATCGGTGCCGGTCTGCCGGTAGAAGAGGCGCGCGGCTCGATGGTAGTCGATATCGGTGGTGGTACCACCGAGATTGCCCTGATCTCGCTCAACGGTGTGGTCTACGCCGAATCGGTACGGGTCGGTGGTGATCGCTTCGATGAGGCGATCGTGACCTATGTGCGGCGCAACTACGGCAGTCTGATCGGTGAATCCACAGCCGAGCGGATCAAGCAGGAAATCGGTGTGGCCTACCCCGGTGGCGATGTGCTGGAGGTCGATGTCCGTGGCCGCAACCTGGCCGAAGGCGTGCCGCGCAGCTTCACCCTGAACTCCAACGAGGTGCTGGAAGCACTGCAGGAGTCGCTGGCCTCCATCGTTCAGGCAGTCAAGAGCGCACTGGAGCAGTCGCCGCCGGAACTGGCCTCGGATATCGCCGAGCGTGGGCTGATCCTCACCGGTGGCGGGGCGCTGCTGCGTGATCTGGACAAGCTGCTGGCGCAGGAAACCGGCCTGCCGGTAATCGTCGCCGAAGATCCGCTGACCTGCGTTGCCCGCGGCGGTGGCAAGGCACTGGAAATGATGGATCAGCACAGCATGGACCTGCTCTCCACCGAGTGATTCGCTGTGATCCGGCAGGCTCGCCTGGTGGCAGTCTGCCGGACTTGTGGTTGTCAACCCGTGGCGCAATGGGAGACCCGCCATTAAACCGCTATTCATCAAGGGACCGTCACTGGGCGTACGGCTGTTCGCACTGACGGTGCTATCCGTTGTGTTGATGGTTATCGACGCTCGGTTCGCGGCGCTGCAACCGCTGCGCGCTCAGCTTGGTCTGCTGCTGACGCCGCTGTATTACGTCGCTGAAGTTCCGGCCCGGACCTGGGATACCTTTCACCAACTGACTTCCAGCCGGGCCGAGCTGATTGCCGAGAATGAACGGCTGCGCGCCGAGTCGCTGCTGATTCAGCGTCAACTGCAGAAGCTGGCCTCGCTGACCGAGCAGAACGTGCGTCTGCGTGAACTGCTCAACTCCTCCTCGTTGGTAGATGAGCGGGTGCTGGTGGCTGAACTGATCGGTGTCGACCCCAATCCCTTTACCCAGCGCCTGATGATCAACAAGGGTGAGCGCGATGGCGTGTTCCTTGGCCAGCCAGTGCTGGACGCCAGCGGCCTGATGGGTCAGGTGGTCGAGGTCATGCCGCATACCGCCCGGGTTCTGCTGATTACCGACGCCGCCCACAGTCTGCCGGTGCAGGTCAACCGCAACGGCCTGCGGGCCATCGCAGCCGGGACCGGTAACAACGAATATCTGGAACTGCGCTATGTTGGGGATACCGCCGATATTCGGGTCGACGACATTCTGGTCAGCTCCGGTCTGGGGCAGCGCTTCCCGGCCGGTTATCCGGTTGGCCGGGTCGTCGCTGTGGATCGCGATCCAGGGCATCCGTTTGCCGAGGTCAAGGTGGCACCCACCGCGCAGCTCAATCGCAGTCGTTACATGTTGCTGGTATTCAGCCCGGAAAGTGCCTATGGCGAAGTGCTGCCGGCGCTGGAGTTGGCGGGTGAGCAAGAACAGAATGGCGCGCAGGATGAGGGCGAGCAGGTTGCCGAGCCGGTAGCAGCTGAAACTGCCGACCAGGCTTCAGAGGAGAGTGGCGATGCGCAATAGTCTGTTGATCGCCTTGAGCATTCTCGCCGCTCTGTTATTGAGCATCATGCCGATGCCCTCGCCGCTGGATCTGGGGCGGCCGATGTGGCTGGCGATGGTGCTGGCCTACTGGGTGATGGCGTTGCCTCACCGGGTCGGCCTGCTGACCGCCTGGGTCAGTGGGTTGGCGACCGATGTTCTGTACGGCGAGTTGTTTGGCCAGCATGCACTGGTCATGACTCTGGTGGCCTGGCTGGTGCTGTTGCTGCATCAGCGTATCCGGCGTTTCCCGTTGTGGCAGCAGAGCCTGGTGATGCTGCCGGTTCTGGGCATCGCCCAGATGGTTCTGCTGTGGCTCAACAGCCTGAGCGGCAACCGGCCGCCGACCCTGCTTTTCCTTATGCCGGCGCTGGTCAGCGTATTCCTCTGGCCCTGGGTATCGTCGGTCCTGTCGGTGCTGCGTAAACGCTTCCATGTCTACTGAACCCCTGTACCTGGCCTCTGCCTCTCCGCGCCGGCGTGAACTGCTGGCCCAGATCGGTGTGCCTTGCCAGCGGCTGGTGTGTGCGGTAGATGAGCAGCAACTGGCCGGCGAGTCGGCTGAGGCCTATGTATTGCGGGTGACGGCCGACAAGGTTCAAGCCGGGCTGGCGCAGGTTGCCGATGGTGCGGTGGTGCTGGCGGCGGATACTGCCGTGGTGCTGGGCGAGCAGATTCTCGGCAAACCGGTCGATCGTCAGCAGGGGCTGGAGATGTTGCGGGCGCTGTCCGGGCGTGAGCACCGGGTACTTACGGCGGTCGCCGTGGCGCAGAGCGGGCGCTGTCTGAGTTTGCATGTGGAAACCCGGGTCTGGTTCCGGGACCTGAGTGAGACCGAGATCGAAGCCTACTGGGCTAGCGGTGAGCCTCAGGACAAGGCCGGGGCCTATGGCATTCAGGGGCTGGGCGCGATCTTTGTCGAGCGGATCGACGGCAGCTACAGCGCCGTGGTCGGATTGCCCTTGATGGAAACTGCACAATTACTGGCCCAGTTCGGGGTTGCCTGTTGGCAGCCGCTACCGCCGGCGGCCGGCTGAACTCCCAACCCGCCTTCAACGAATCGGTTGATTGGCTGACTCTATCTCAGTGATCGCTGTTGCACAGCTCGATTCACCGGTATTCTGCCAGTATGAATTGAGCGGGAGAGCCTATGAGCGAAGAAATTCTGATCAACGTCACCCCGATGGAAACCCGGGTGGCCCTGGTCGAAAACGGGGTGTTGCAAGAGGTCCATGTCGAGCGAACCCTGCGTCGTGGTATCGTCGGCAATATCTACAAAGGCAAGGTCGTGCGGGTTCTGCCCGGCATGCAGGCCGCGTTTGTCGATATCGGCCTGGAACGCGCAGCCTTTATCCATGCCTCGGAAATCTCCGAGCGCGAAGGGCCGGCGGTCGAGCCGATCAGTTCGCTGGTACATGAGGGCCAGTCGCTGGTGGTGCAGGTGACCAAGGACCCGATCGGTACCAAGGGCGCACGGCTGACCACCCACCTGTCGGTACCTTCGCGTTATCTGGTGTATATGCCCAAGACCCCGCATGTGGGGATTTCGCTGAAAATCGAAGATGAAGCCGAGCGTGAGCGGCTCAAGCAGATTGTCGCCCACTGTGTCGAAGATGAAGGCGTGGAAGAGGCCGGTGGTTTCATTCTGCGTACCGCTGCCGAGGCAGCGCGGGAGGAAGATATCCTGGTCGATATCCGCTATGTGCGCCGGCTTTGGCAGCAGATCTCCCAGCAGATGAGCCAGGCCCCGGCACCTTCGGTGCTGTACGAGGATCTGGCCCTGGCATTGCGCACCCTGCGCGATCTGGTCAATCCGCGGATCGAGAAGATCCGGATCGACTCGCGGGAAACCTTCCAGAAGATCGAGCAGTTCGTTCAGGAGCTGATGCCGGGCATCGAGGAAAAACTCGAGCACTATCCCGGCGAGCGACCGATCTTTGACCTCTATGGGGTCGAGGATGAGATCCAGAAGGCCATGGAGCGGCGGGTCATGCTCAAGTCCGGCGGCCATCTGGTGATCGATCAGACCGAGGCGATGACCACCATCGACGTCAATACCGGGGCCTTTGTCGGGCATCGGACCCTTGAAGAAACCATCTTCAAGACCAATCTTGAGGCGGCCACGGCGATTGCCCGGCAACTGCGCCTGCGCAATCTGGGCGGGATCATCATCATCGACTTCATCGACATGGAAGACGAGGATCATCAGCGCCAGGTACTGCGGACCCTGGAAAAGCAGCTCGAACGCGATCATGCCAAAACCAACATCATCGGCATCACCGAGCTGGGTCTGGTGCAGATGACCCGCAAGCGAACCCGCGAAAGTTTGGAACAGGTGCTCTGTGAGCCTTGTCCAAGTTGTCAGGGGCGGGGGATTCAGAAAACCCCGGAAACCGTGTGTTACGAAATCTTCCGCGAAATCCTGCGCGAAGCCAGGGCCTATCAGGCCGATGCCTACATGGTACTGGCTTCGCAATCGGTCATTGATCGTTTGCTTGACGAAGAATCGGGCAATGTCGCCGATCTTGAGCTGTTTATCGAGCGGCCGATCAAGTTTCAGGTGGAAACCATGTATACCCAGGAACAGTACGACGTGGTGTTGATGTGATGAACGGGTGAACCCGATGCTCTGGCAAACCTGGCTGCGACGCCTATTGGATGGGCTGATCCTGCTTTTGGTGGGCTGGTTGCTGCTGGCCGCGATTTACGTCAGCCTGGGTCGCCAGTTCATGCCGGTGGTGGCCGACTACCAGGCTGAGCTGGTGGCCAAGGCCGAGCAACTGAGCGGCCGGGCCATCCACCTTGAGCGCCTGCAGGGCGAGATGCAGGGCGGGCAGCCGGTGTTCAAGCTGCGTGGCTTGCAGGTGCATGCCGACCTTGATCCTGACAGCCCGATACTATTTGCCCTGGACAACGTAACCGCCCGGCTTGATCTGTTTGCCAGCCTCTGGCAACGCCGGCCGGTGATGGATGCGTTGCAGATTCAGGGTCTGGAGCTGGAACTGAGCGAAAACGCCGACGGCCACTGGCAGGTGCATGGCCTGGGCGGCCAGAGCGCCCAACTGGCCGGGTTGGATGAGGCCCTGCGCTTGCTCTCCAGCCAACGGCGGATCACCCTGCTTGAAACCCGAATTCGCATCAGCCCCTGGCAGCAACCCGACTGGGTGTTCAGCGAAGGCGACCTGACCCTGCTCAATGGCCCCAACTGGCATCGGCTCGATGGTCAGGTCAACCTGCCGGATGGTGAGCGGCTGCGCTGGCAGGCCAGTGCCCTGATGCCTGGGCTGGACTGGCAGCGCCTGTCGCTGGGGTTTTTCCTGGAGTTGCCGGCGACCAACTGGGGCCGTTGGCTGCCGCCAGCCTGGATGGAGCGCCTGCAGATCCAGACCTTGGTGGCCGGCGGGCAGCTCTGGGGCAGTTGGCAGCATCAGCGCCTGGATCATCTGCAGGGGCTGCTGATCACCCCGCAGCTGGAACTGAATGGGGTGCGCCAGGTGCCGGTGCTGAATGATCTGGTTGCCCGTTTCGAATGGCGCGAACAGGCTGGCCAGCAATCGCTGCGAGTTGACGAGCTGAGCATGCGCCTGGATGAAGATATCTGGCCGGCAACCCGGATTCAGTTGCAGCGTGAACTGGAATCCGGAGCCTGGCTGGCCCGAGTCGATCAGCTACCGCTGGAGCGTCTGGGCCACTGGTTGCCGGGCTTGATCGAGCACGAGCTGACCGCCGAGGTCATCAGCACCCTGGCACCCCGTGGGACCCTGCGCGATGTGCAATTGAACGGAACGAGCGACTGGCGTGACTGGCGCAACCTGCGACTGCAGGCCCGGCTTGATCGGGTCGGGATCTCAGCCTGGGAAGCGGTGCCGGCCTTTGAAGGGGTGAGTGGCAGCCTGAGTGGCAGCCCGGCTGAGGGCGAATTGCGGGTGGCCAGCGAGGACTGGGCGATCCATCTGCCGCAACTGTTTCCCCAGGCTTGGCACTACCAGCGGGCCGAGGGCGAGCTGCATTGGCGCTGGTCGGATGAACTGGGGCTGAGCCTGATAGCGCCGGGCCTGCGTGCGACAGGTGAGGAAGGTCCGTTGACTGCCCGGATGGAGTTGCTGTTGCCGCCGCCCGGAGGGGTTCCGACCATGGACCTGCGTGTCGCCCTGCGCGATAGCCAGGCCCGTTTCCATGAGCGTTACTTGCCAACCCTGGCCCCTGCGTTCGAGCCGGCGCTGGCCGATTGGCTCAAGGACTCGCAGCTCAGTGGTCGGGTACCCCAGGCGATCTTTGCCTATCGAGGTTCGCTGCTCAAGGACGCTGAGCCGGACGAGCGTCAGATTGACCTGTATGCCCGGCTGGAGGGTGGCAGCCTGCAGTTCCAGCCCGGCTGGCCAGGGTTGAGCGAGGTATCTGCAACCCTGTATCTGGACAATGAGTTGCTGGATATCGGGCCGGGGCAGGCCCGGCTGCTGGATACTGAGCTCAGTGGCATTCAGGTCTCGACCCGGCGTGAGAGTCCCGAGGCGGCATTGCGCCTGCTGGTGGCTGGCGACTTTAAGGGGCCGTTGAGTGATGCCCTGACGCTGATGCAGGACAGCCCGCTGGCTGAGCTGAGCGGTGACCCGCTGGCCGGTTGGCAAGGTCAGGGTCAGGTCGATGGACAGCTGGCCCTGGCCATTCCGCTGCGTCAGGGCCAGCCGCTGGGCGTTGAAGTGGGCTGGCAGGCTGAGGTCCAGCAGTTGCAGATTCCGCAGTTGCAGGAGCCGATTCATGAACTGCGTGGCCGGTTCGCCTACAGCGATGCGCAGGGACTTAAGGCCCCAGGACTGACGCTGCGTTTTCTCGGTGAGCCGGTTACCGCCGAGATTGATCGGGTTGACGCACAGCAACGTATCCGCCTCAGTGGCAAGCACTCGCTGGAGCGGTTGCAGAACTGGACACTGCTGGGTGCGGAGGCTCTGCCCAAGGGGCTGGCCAGTGGGGCGCTGGACTGGCAGGCCGACGTGCGTCTGGCTGAAGGCCGTCAGCGGGTTGAAGTTAGCAGTGCATTGGAGGGTGTCAGTCTGGCGCTGCCAGAACCCCTGGCCAAGTCGAGTGCCGAGCGCTTGCCGAGCCGGCTGCTGCTGGATCTGACGCCAGGGCTGCAACGTTGGCAATTCAATCTGGGACCCGAGCTGCGCGGCCTGATTCATATCGATGAGCGCCAACTGGCCGGTGATCTGCGCTACCGCAGCGGCAGCCCGGTGACCCCGATCTGGCCCGGGCTGGCGGTGCAGGCCCGGTTCCGAGAGTTCGACTGGGGCCACTGGCAGCAATGGCTCGATGGCAGCGCGTTGAAACCGGCCGATACCCCACTGGCGCAGGCCCCGGTTGGACAGATGGGCGACCTGGTACAGCGGCTCAATGTCCAGGCCGATCGCTTTCAGGGTTTTGGGCTGGATCTGGACAATGTTCAGGTCAGTGGCGCACGTACCAGCAATGGTTGGCTGCTGGATATCGAACAGAGCAGCTTGCGTGGGCAAATCGGTTGGCCCGACGCCAAGGATGCACCGGTGGTGGTTGAGCTTCAGCGTCTGACGCTGCCGCGCCACGAGCCAGACCCGGATCATACTGCGCTGGTCGAGCCGGTGGTGCCGGAAGACCCGCTGGCCGCCTTTGATCCGACCAGCCTGCCGAGCCTGGATGTGCGCATCCATGCCCTGCACTGGGGTGATGAGCTGGTGGGTGGTGTGCGTTTCTCGGCGCGCCCGAGCAGCACTGGTAGCCGTTTCAGCGGGGTTGACGTCGATCTGCGTGGTCTGCGTCTGCAGGGTGATCTGGACTGGTTGCGCTCGGGTAGCCGCTTTACCGGCGAGCTCAACACCACGGATCTGGGCGCGGTATTGAAAGCCTGGAATTATGCCCCGACCCTGACCAGCGAACGCTTCCAGGCCCGGACCGAGTTGAGCTGGCCAGGCTCGCCAGCGTTCTTCGCGCTGGCTCGCAGCAGTGGTACGGTCAGTCTTGATGCAAGCAATGGCGCGCTGCAAAGTGGTGAAGGCTCGGCCGATGCACTGCGGGTATTCGGTCTGTTGAACTTCAATGCCTTGACCCGCCGCCTGCGCCTGGATTTTTCCGATCTGTTTGGCAAGGGCACAGCCTATGACAGTTTCAAGGGCGAACTGGGGCTGGATACTGGGGTGATGCACACTCGCACGCCGCTGATCATGGACGGACCGAGCGCCAAGTTGCAGCTTGAAGGTCAGCTTGATCTGCCTAATGACCAGATTGATATGGGCCTGTTGGTGACCTTGCCGGTTACCAACAACCTGCCCTTGGCGGCGATTCTGGCCGGAGCCCCACACATTGGCGGCGTACTGTTTCTGGCCGACCGCATTCTGGGCGACCGGGTCGCGCGTTTTGCCTCGGTCAAGTACCGGATCAGCGGTGACTGGCAACAACCCAACGTAGAGTTTGACCGGGCCTTCGACAGCAAGGCCGCTCTGGAGAATTGATATGGCTCAGGTAGCAGCCCTGCAGATGCTCAGCGGCCCAGAGGTCAAGGCCAACCTCAATCAGGCAGCGATGCTGATTGGTGAAGCGGCGGCGGCCGGAGCCGAGTTGATTTTGCTGCCCGAATGCTTCGCGGCCTTCGGCAATCGGTCACTGGCCGAGGTTGCCAGGGCCGAGTTTGGCGGTAGCGGTCCGATCCGCAATTTCCTTGCGCGTCAGGCGCGCGAGCACGGCGTCTGGCTGGTGGGCGGCAGTATCCCGTTGCCGGCCAGCGACGACGGCAAGGCCCTGGCCAGTTGCCTGGTCTATGACGATCAGGGGCAGGAAGTCGCCCGCTACGACAAATTGCATCTGTTCGATGTCGAAGTGCCGGACAATACCCGCAGCTATCGCGAGTCGCGCGACTATGAACATGGTCAGCAACTGGTCTGCCTGGACACGCCGGTCGGGCGCCTGGGCCTGAGCATCTGTTACGATGTGCGCTTTCCCGACCTGTATCAGGCCCTGCGCCGGGCCGGGGCCGAGCTGATCGTGGTGCCGTCGGCCTTTACCGCAGTCACCGGGCTGGCCCACTGGGAGGTCCTGCTGCGGGCTCGGGCCATCGAAACCCAGTGTTACATACTGGCGGCCAACCAGGGTGGGCTTCACGCCGGTGGCCGTGAGACCTTTGGGCATAGTTGCCTGATCGATCCCTGGGGCGTGATCCAGGCTTGCCTGCCCGAAGGCATGGGCGTGGTTGCTGGCGCTATCGACCACCAGCATCTGAAAGATATCCGTGCGCGTATGCCGGTTGCCGAGCATCGCCGTTTTGCCGTGACTGACCGTATCGAGCCGGTCACCAAGGAGCCAAAATCTGATGAATGAACTGATCCAACAGGCCGAGCAGCGTCTGCTGGCTCCTGCCGAGCTTAGTGCTGACGGGGTTGCCGAAGTGCTGGGGCAACTGCTCAAGGGCCCGGGTGTGGATGCTGCCGATCTGTATTTTCAGCACCAGATCAGCGAGTCCTGGGTGCTGGAGGATGGGATCGTCAAGGATGGCAGTTTCAATGTTGACCAGGGTGTTGGCGTGCGTGCCCTGTCCGGTGAAAAAACCGGGTTTGCCTACAGCAATGACATCCGTCTGCCGGCCCTGAGTCAGGCTGCCGGGGCTGCCCGATCGATTGCCCGGGCCGGCCAGAGCGGTCGGGTCCAGGCCTGGCAGCGGCCGGCTGGGCAGCCGCTGTATCTGCCGGACAACCCGCTGGAGGCCATGCCCCAACCTGACAAGGTTGCCTTCCTGCAGCGCCTGGATGCCTATACCCGCAGCCTGGATGCGCGCATCACCCAGGTCAGCATCAGCCTGGGCGGCGTCCACGACACCGTACTGATTGCCGCCAGTGACGGAACCTGGGCCGGCGATATCCGGCCGTTGGTGCGGCTCAATGTCAGCGTCATCATCGAACATAACGGTCGCCGCGAACGCGGCAGCTTTGGTGGTGGCGGGCGTACCGACTACCGCTTCTTCGAGGCCGAGGAACGGGCCATGGCCTATGCCCGCGAGGCGGTACGCCAGGCCTCGGTCAACCTCGAGGCAGTGGCTGCACCAGCCGGTAGCCTGCCGGTCGTGATGGGCCCAGGCTGGTCCGGGGTGTTGCTGCACGAGGCGGTTGGGCACGGTCTGGAAGGCGATTTCAACCGCAAGGGCAGTTCGGCCTATAGCGGCCGGGTCGGCGAGAAGGTAGCTTCCAGCCTGTGTACCATTGTTGATGATGGCACCCTGCCAGACCGGCGCGGCTCGCTGAGCCTGGATGACGAGGGCCAGCCGACCCACTGCACCACCCTGATCGAGAACGGCATCCTCAAGGGCTATATGCAGGACAAGCTGAATGCCCGGCTGATGGGGGTAGCGCCGACCGGTAACGGGCGCCGCGAGTCCTATGCGCATCTGACCATGCCGCGCATGACCAATACCTACATGCTGGCTGGCGAAAGCGAGCCGGAAGAAATCATCCGTTCGGTGAAAAAAGGTTTGTACTGCGCCAATCTCGGCGGAGGTCAGGTCGATATCACCAGCGGCAAGTTCGTATTTTCCACCAGTGAAGCCTACCTGATCGAAGACGGACGGATCACCGCGCCAGTCAAGGGTGCGACCCTGATCGGCAATGGCCCGGAGGTGATGACCCGCGTGTCGATGGTGGGCAACGACCTGCAACTCGATAGTGGTGTCGGCACCTGTGGCAAGGATGGTCAGTCGGTACCGGTTGGGGTTGGCCAGCCGACGCTGAAAATAGACCAGATTACTGTGGGTGGTACGGGCTGAGTGCAATAGCAGCACAGCACTTGGATCGCTACGCCGCTAGCCCGGATGTTGCACGAGCATGCCGCTGAAGCCAACCATTCTGGGCTTCGGCGCTGACAGTGTGCCGAAGCCAGCTTGCATGGCTGTTTTTGAACATTTCACCTTTTCCAGACACAGCTCCCCAGCCCCATTGTTTATCAACACGCTGGGACAGCACTCCGGGCTACCAAACGCTAATCAGCCAGCTCAAGAGCCTGCAAAGCAGCTAAATCCTGACGTTCACTCTGGATGACCACCTGTAGCAACTGCTGACGAGACGCAGCAAAATCACAGGCGTCGGACAACAGCTTAATCAAGATCACAAGATCTTCCTGATTGACCTTAACCTGTGTCCCAATGGAAAAACACCACGTATGCGGTGTTGTCTGCTCATCCAGTCCATCCAGCAACAAATCATAGGCCGCATCCCAGTTACCGCCAAAATAGTCAGGAAAATCAAAGGCAGAAGCCAGACACGCCAATATGCTGGATTTATCCAGAACCCGACCATCATCCAACGGCCAGACCGCCGAACCAGTCAGCGGCTGCTTTCGCCAGCGAATGGTTGCTGTCATATCTGTCATCTTACTGCCCCCTGGATACGAACGAATGAGCGGTAGTGATCCTGGGTGTAATAAAACACCTCTGGCGGATTGCCGCCGGTCACCACCCGGCGCGGTCCACGATGTGACAGACCGGGCGTGTCTACCGTGTATTCGCGGTAGTAGCCACGCGGCTTGGCGGGTAGCAGTCGTTCACGATTTTCAAAGGTAATGCCATCACGCGAGTAGGGGAAAGGGCCATTGCTGCGAATACGAGCAAGGGTTTTCTGCAGCTCCTGCTCTTGGGCGGAAAGCTGAGGCTGTGTCGACTGTTGTTGCGCAACACCCGGTGCATCGCCAAAGAACCGGTCAAACCCGCCGCCCCCAAACTGGTACAGGGCAAAGACTACCGCCAAGCCAAAAAGAATTCTTTTCATGCCACTATTCCATCAAGAGTTATGCCGGGTAAACTCCGCACCCCAAAGATGCCTCAGCGGCGCTCGAACCGCCCGGCCATCCGATTCTTGCGTACCCCGTCGGCGGGGAACACCCGTCCGCTCATGGCGATCCAGACGCCGGGCTGGCAAATGTTGAGGGCGCCGACCGCCAGCCCGAGGTTGAACAGGGCGTCGCTGTCGCGAAAGCGGGCTGGCTGCATGGCGCCAGTCAGGACGATGACCTTGTGTTCTATATCGGCCAGCGCGGCGGCGGTGACGGTCATGGTATCGGTGCCGTGGATGATCAGGATGTGTTCATGCGGGCAGTTGGCGACCCGCTCATGGATCAGGGTGCGGTCGTCATCGTCCAGATCCAGGCTGTCCTTTTTCAGCAGCGACTCCACACTATAGTTGAAGCCGACCCGGCCCTGCTCAAGCAGCTCAGCGGCCATGGGTTCGCCAATTTTGTATTCACTCAGGGCGTCGAAGTAGACTTTGTCGAAGGTACCCCCGGTGGTGAATATCTGTACGAACATGAGCTTGTCTCCACAATGAATGAACCGAGTATGCCTGTTGCGCCGCCACAAAGCAGCCATGAGGAACCGTCGACGTGCTGGTGGGTATATATTGTACGGGCTGAGAACGGTCATCTTTACACTGGGATCAGCACCGACCCGCAGCGACGTTTTCGCCAGCATCAGCAGGGCAAGGGCGCACGTTTTTTCAATCGCAGCCCGGCCCAGGCGCTGGTCTGGCGTGAGCTGTGTGGCGACCATGGCACGGCACTGCGCCGCGAACTGGCCATCAAGGCCTTGAACAAAAAAGCCAAGGAACGACTGATCAGTCAGTTCGATGGCTGATGATCAGTCACCACGAGCAACTGGGCATCAGCCGGCGGCACCGCTAAGCTGCATGGACCTTGAATGGAGAATCCCCATGACCGATCTGATCCTGCATCATTACCCGCAATCGCCGTTCGCCGAGAAAGCCCGCCTGTTACTGGGCTTCAAGGGCCTGTCCTGGCACTCGGTACTGATTCCTCCGGTCATGCCCAAGCCGGACCTGACCGCGCTGACCGGCGGTTACCGGCGCACCCCGGTACTGCAGATTGGCGCCGATATTTATTGCGATACCGCACTGATCGCCCGCCGTCTGGAGCAGAAAAAGGCCACCCCGGCCCTGTTCCCGGAAGGGCGCGAAGCGGCGGCCACGGCGCTGGCCCAGTTCGCCGATCAGGTGCTGTTTCAGCACGCGGTGGCGATCAATTTCCAGCCCAAAGGCCTGGCTGCACGGTTTGCCGGGATGCCGGAAGAGGTGATCAAGGGCTTCGTGGCTGATCGCCAGAAACTCTTCAGCGGTGGTACGGCCAGTCGCCTGGATACCCAGGTGGCATTGTCCCAGTGGCCGACTCTGCTCGGGCGACTGGAAACCCAGCTCGAACGCAATGGTGATTACCTGCTGGGTGAACTGGCCTGCATCGCCGACTTCGCCTATTACCATCCGCTGTGGTTCGTTGCCAGCAACGCGGCCGTGGCCGAGGCGCTGGATGGTTATCCGGCGGTCAGAGCCTGGATGCAGCGCATTGCCGATGTGGGGCATGGGGCCCATACCGAGCTGAGCGCCGCCGAGGCAATCGGCATCGCCCAGGCGGCAACCCCGCAAGCTATACCCGAGAGCACATTTGTTAGCCCGCTTGGCTTGCAGGTGGGTCAAGCGGTCAGTGTCAATGCCGTAGACTATGGTACCGATCAGGTGGCTGGCACGTTGGTCTACGAAGATGCCGAGCAGATCATCATTGCCCGCGAGGACGAGCGTGCCGGGCTGCTGCATGTGCACTTCCCGCGCTTCGGCTTTGCCCTGTCGGCGGCCTGATCGGGGTTAGTAAGTTGAACGTTGTTTAGCGATGACCGGTGTGCCGGTCAATGACTGCAACAAACAGGGAGCTATTGTGAGCGCGATCATCACTGTCAGGGATCTGGCAAAAACCTACGACTCGGGGTTTCAGGCGCTCAAGGGTGTCAGTCTGGAAATTCGCCGGGGTGAAATCTTTGCCTTGCTCGGCCCCAATGGAGCAGGCAAGACCACCCTGATCAGCATTGTTTGCGGGCTGGTCAATCCCTCGGCCGGCCAGGTGCTGGTAGGGGAGCACGACATCGTGCGGCATTATCGCAAGGCCCGCAGCCTGATCGGCCTGGTACCCCAGGAGTTGACCAACAACATGTTCGACACGGTGCTGGCTACCGTACGCCTGAGCCGTGGACTGTTCGGCAAGGCGCCGGACGAAGCGCTGATCGAGCGGATTCTGCGTGAGCTGTCGCTGTGGGACAAGCGCAACGAGCGGATCATGGCGTTGTCCGGTGGGATGAAGCGCCGGGTGCTGATTGCCAAGGCGCTGGTCCATGAGCCCCAGGTGCTGTTTCTCGATGAGCCGACGGCCGGGGTCGATGTCGAGCTGCGTCGCGACATGTGGGCCATGGTGCGGCGCCTGCGTGATAACGGCGTGACCATCATCCTCACCACCCATTACATCGAAGAGGCCGAGGAAATGGCCGATCGCATCGGGGTGATCAACCATGGCGAGCTACTGCTGGTCGAAGACAAGGCCACCTTGATGCGCAAGCTCGGTACCCGTCAATTGACCATTCAGTTGCAGCAGCCGATCACCGAGATCCCCTCGGCGCTGGCCTGTCATGCCCTGACCCTGGCCGATGAGGGCCACGCCCTGGTCTACACCTTCGATGCCAAGTGCGAGCAGACCGGGGTGGCTGATCTGCTGCGTCAGCTCGAGCGCGAAGGCCTCGAGTTCAAGGATCTGCATTCCTCGCAGAGTTCACTGGAAGATATCTTCGTTGGGCTACTGCAAGGGCAGGAACAGCCGCGTCTGCGAGTTGGGGAGGGCGCATGAATCTGTACGGTATCCAGGCCATCTATAAGGCTGAAATGGCGCGCATGTGGCGCACCGTGTTACAGAGCATTGCCTCGCCGGTGATTTCCACCTCGTTGTATTTCATCGTCTTCGGCGCAGCGATCGGTACGCGCATGGCCGAGATCGACGGGGTCAGCTACGGAGCTTTCATCATTCCCGGGCTGATCATGCTGCTGTTGCTCAACGAGAGCATTTCCAATGCCTCGTTTGGCATCTACATGCCCAAGTTCACCGGCACCATCTACGAGGTGCTGTCAGCCCCGGTATCGCCTGTGGAAATTGTTGTGGGGTATGTCGGTGCGGCGGCGACCAAGTCGGTACTGCTCGGGTTGCTGGTGTTGGTTACGGCGCGGCTGTTCGTCGACTATCAGATCCAACATCCGTTCTGGATGCTGGCCTTCCTGATTCTGACGGCGGTGACCTTCAGCCTGTTCGGTTTCATCATTGGGGTCTGGGCTGACGGGTTTGAGAAGCTGCAGATCATCCCGTTGATGATCGTCACGCCGCTGGCCTTTCTCGGTGGCAGTTTCTACTCAATCACCATGCTGCCGCCGTTCTGGCAGACCGTGACCCTGTTCAATCCGGTGGTGTACCTGATCAGCGGTTTCCGCTGGAGTTTTTATGGCGCCGCCGATGTGCACATTGGTGTCAGTGTTGGCATGACCCTGGTATTTCTGAGCGTATGTCTGACTCTGGTATGGTGGATTTTTCGTACCGGCTACAAGCTCAAACCCTAGGGGCTTGGGAGCATCGCCAGAACGATGCTCCCTTTCCGTGTTACTCCAGTACCAGCACATGCCCGCAGTTGGGGTCGACCTGGCCATCGACCAGTGAGCGGACCAGTGGCTGACCAGCATCCAGTCCCAGGTGCTCGGTGACTGACATCCACGGGTTGGCCTGATCGCTGACCCGCTGGATAAAGGCCAGCTGGGCTTCATTGAAGCGGCGGGTCACTTCGGCCGGGCCCCAGTCGGCATTGCGCTTGCGGATCTGGTAGGGGGCGAAGTAGGGCTCGGGTTTCGGGCCGGTCGGCGGGATGGCGCTGGCGCTGAGGTGGTCCTGGGAGTGGGCCGAGCCGGCGTAGCAGTTGTATTTGAGCGCTTCATCGAAGTGGCTGTGGATGCGGGCGCGCAGATCGTCATTGCCGGAAAAATCGATATACAGCGTCGGTACGTCGGTGCTCAGGCTTTCCAGTTCATCGTAGCTGACACTGCGCTGATAGCAGCCAAGGCTGTCGACAAAGGCGCAGTTGCGGGCCGAGGTCAGACCGATCAGTTCCAGCCCCGGTACCTGCTCCAGGCAGAACGCCGTGCCGTAGGCGGTCTTGCTCGAGGCGCTGGAAATGATCACCCGGCGGGCGCCGAAGAACTGGTTGTCCTCAAGGAAGTCGGCCAGCATGAACGAGGTGATGAACAGCGGCCGCAACAGCATCTGGTAGTTTTCGTTCTCGGCCCGATAGGCCGCGTCGGTGCTGATGCGCTGGTACTGGTTGTAGGCGGAGGTCAATTCCAGCCGGTGTGCGCTGCCGTCGTAGAAGCCGCGCTCAGTGATCCGTACCGGCTGCATCCGCACATGGCTGGCGATCGGCCAGAAGCCATAGAATCGTTCGCCAATGGCCAGACCGTCCACAGTGCTTTCAACTACTTCGGCAAATCCCCAGGCCGGCATGTGGCCCCACTCCCGATTATCGGTGGGGTAGAAGTCCCAATAGCGCAGATGCGGCGTGTCGCCGAAGGCGGCATAGGTGATATTGTTGGTGGTGACCGCCAGGCGACAGATTTTCAGCAGTGCTTCCCCGGCCTGCAATGCCGGTAGCGGCTGGCTGGCAATGCGGGTCTTGCCGAGATCGAGCTTGTCGGTTTGCAACTGGGTAACAACAGTCATGATGAGGTTCCTGACAGCAATGATGGTGAACACACTCTATCGCGGTGTACAGGAGCAGTGGTTCGGATACCGCCAGCGATGAAGGCAACCTCGAGCGAGCCGCGCAGCAAGCCGCGCAAACGGCCAACTCAGGCCCGGGCCAAGTTCACCGTGCAGGCGATTTTCGATACCTATGTTCGGATTTGGCAGCGCGATGGCTGGGAGCGTCTGACCACCCGGGCGGTAGCCCTAGAGGCCGGTGTTGCGGTCGGCACGCTATACGACTACTTCCCCAGCAAGCAGGCGCTGCACTCAGGTTATGTGCGCCATTGCATCGAGACACTGATTCACGCGGTCGATGAGCAGGTGGTGCAGGTGCCGGGGCTTAGCTGGCAACAACGCATTCAGCGGCTGATTCGTCTGCTCTGTGGGCTGGAACGAGCCGAGTTGTCCTGGTTTCACCCTGATATGCTCAAGCTCGAAGCCCAGATCGCCGAGCACAAGCACCAGCGGCGGGCCTGTGAGGAGCTGGCAGCGATGTGGCAACGGGTCATCGATGCCTGCACCGACCTGCCGGAACCACCTCCGCCGAGCCGGGTCGAAGCCCTGCATCTGGCAGTGTGGGGCGGGCGTCGCTATGCCATGCTGGTACAGCTTGATGAGCCTCAATTGTGTCAGTGGGCGCAGGAGATGGAGCATATGTGCCTGGCTGCCCTGCAAACACATAACTGATCGACTTTCATACTGGACAGGGAGAGCCCATGCGCGTTTTGCTGTTTATCTGCAGTTTCTGGTTTATGACCGCTTGGGTACAGGCCGCCCCGGAGCAGCAGCGACCGGATTGGGCCGCAGTTTTTGATCAGCATCAGGCCAGCGGAACCCTGGTGGTGCTTGATCAGCGCGGCCAGCAGGACCAGCTTTGGGTACACAACCCGCAACGAGCGCAGCAGCGCTTCTCACCAGCCTCGACTTTCAAGATCGCGCACGCCCTGTTTGCCCTTGAGGCTGGTGTAGTGCGGGATGAATTCCAGATCTTTGTCTGGGACGGCGTGGAGCGCAGTTTCGCTGCGCACAACCAGGATCAGGACTTGCGCTCGTCGATGCGCAACTCCACCGTATGGGTTTACGAACAGTTTGCCGGGCTGATCGGTGAACAGCAGGCCCGGCAATACCTGCAGTACAGCAGCTATGGCAACGCCGATCCGAGTACTGAGCAGGGGCCATACTGGATCGATGGCGCTCTGGCCATTTCCGCCCATGAGCAGATCGAGTTTCTCCAGCGTTTGTACAGTAACCTGTTGCCTTTCCGGCTTGAGCACCAGCGGCTGGTCAAGGATATTTTGGTCGTTGAAGCCGGGCGTGACTGGATTTTGCGCGCCAAGACCGGCTGGCAAGGCCGGTATGGCTGGTGGGTGGGTTGGGTCGAGTGGCCGCAAGGCCCGGTATTCTTCGCCCTCAATATCGATACTCCCAATCGGCTGGACGATTTGCCCAAGCGCGAGGCCATTGGCCGCGATATTCTGCGTTCTATCCAGGCGCTGCCAGATAATCATTGAAACAACGGAGCCAGCCGCATGACCCTTACTCTCAGCCAAGCCAATTACCATGATCCCGATGATGCCCAGGCAATTGTCGGCCTGCTCGACGCCTATGCCCGCGATCCTATGGGCGGCGGCGAGTCGTTGGCCGAGTCGGTCAAGGCCAGCCTGGTGGGCAAACTGGCGGGTTTGCCGCATGCCTTCAGTGTGCTGGCCCGGGTCGATGGGCAACCGGCCGGGCTGGTGAACTGTTTTGAAGGCTTCTCGACCTTTGTTGCCCAGCCGTTGATCAACATCCACGATGTAGTAGTACTGCCGGAGTTTCGTGGCCAGGGCCTCAGCCAGCAACTGCTGGAAGAGGTGGAGCGTATTGCCCGGGAGCGGGGCTGCTGCAAGCTGACGCTGGAGGTACTCGAAGGCAACCGGGTAGCCCAGGCAGCCTATCGCAAGCTGGGCTATGCCGGTTATGAACTGGACCCGCAGATGGGGCGGGCTATGTTTTGGCAGAAGTCATTATAAGAACCTGTCTACGATCTGCTGCGCGTCGGCCCTGCTGTGTTAAAAACAGGCTCGGAATGCTCATTTACAAAACGTAAACTCCGCTTCCTCGCCTGTTTTTGCCTTGCAGGACTCTAGCTCGCAAGATCGTAAACAGATTCTAATCACCAGAGGAGCTGCGATGAGCGCTACCGAGCTGGCCCCGAAACGCGAAATCTTTGGTTGGGCGATGTTCGATTTCGCCAATCAGGGGTATACGCTGCTGATCATTACCGTGATCTACGGTGATCTGTTTACCCGGGTAATCGTTGGTGATGCCCCGGACTATCGGCTCGGCAATCTGCTCTGGAGTCTGGCGTTGGCGCTCAGCTACCTGATGGTGGTGGTGGCCAATCCGGTCTGCGGCGCAATCATGGACTACACCCATAGCCGCAAGCGCTTTCTGTTCGCCAGCTATCTGCTGACCGTGGTTACCACCGCCATGCTGTATCTGATTGAGCCGGGCTGGCTGACCCTGGCGGTGGTACTGATCGTGCTATCGAATTTCGCCTACTCCATAGGCGAGGGCTTTATAGCCAGCTTTCTGCCGGATCTGGGGCCGCGCCAGGCACTGGGCTGGATTTCCGGGTTTGGCTGGGCCTTGGGTTATGTTGGCGGGCTGGTAGCTGCCGCCTTTGCCCTGGTGTTTCTTGGCGAAGTATCGGCCGACAACTACGACACCATTCGTTGGGTCGGACCTTTCGCGGCGGCCTTCTTCCTGATTGCAGCCATCCCCACCTTTGTTTGGCTCAAGGAGCGGCATAGTGGCAAGCGCCTGCCGGTTGACCAGAACCTGCTGGGGATCGGCCTGAATCGGGTACTGACCACCTGGCGCGAGGTCAGTCATTTTCGTGATCTGCGCTATCTGCTGGTGTCGGTATTTTTCGCCATGGCCGGCATCTACATCATCATTGCCTTCTCGTTCATCTACGGTGCCCAGGTTATCGGCTGGGATGAGAATGTGCGGGTGTTGATGTTCATTACCGTGCAGATCACCGCCACCATCGGGGCGCTGGGGTTTGGCTGGCTGCAAAGCCGGATCGGTGCACGCACCACCTATCTGATCACCCTGAGTCTGTGGCTGGTGGCGATCCTGGCAATCTGGCAAACCCCGGCGTTGACCGGCTTGCTGGCGCGCTGGTTCGGGGTCAGCTGGCAAGCCCAGTACGTTTTTCTGGTAGCCGGTGTGCTGGCCGGAGCCAGCCTGGGTTCGTCCCAATCGGCTACCCGCGCGCTGGTTGGTGTACTGACGCCCAAGGGCAAGGCCGCCGAATTCTTCGGGCTATGGGGTATGGCCTCCAAGCTGGCAGCGGTGTTTGGCATGTTCGGCCTGGGCCTGATTCAATGGGGTGTTGGCCTGGCCGACGCGATTTTGTTCTGCATGCTGCTGTTCGTGCTGGCGATCATCGCCGTGTTACCGCTGCGCGAGGCACGCGGTGCTGAAGCCGCCGAGCAGTGGCGTGATGAGGCGGCTTGAAGCGAGCTGTCGGCTTGATTCATGGAGGGTGAGGGACATTGATGGACGGTGTTGTTGTTGATGTGCCCGGCGCAAAACCGGGTGTGGTGCGCGGTAGTAATGGCCGCCGCTATAGCTATGGGTTCTCGGACTGGAAAGGTCTGGGTATGCCGAGTCAGGGCGATCCGGTCAGCTTTGTCGCGGCGGGTGGGCAGGCTACCGAGATTCAGCGGCGTGCCGACACGGCGACGGCATCGAGCTGGGAGGTAGAGCTGGATGCGGTTGCCGAGCCGGAGCAGGCAGCCTCGACGGTGCCGCGGCAGCCGGCTGGCGATGCAGTCAGAACCTCGGGTTTGGCGGTGCTAAGTCTGGTGATGGGTATTGTGGGTTTGCTGTTTCTGGGCTCGCTGATAGCGGTGGTTTGTGGCCACGTGGCGCGCGCCAACATTCGTCGCAGCAATGGCCAGCTCAAGGGCGATGGTCTGGCGCTGGGTGGGCTGGTGCTGGGTTATCTGGGGTTGCTGTCGTGGCTGGTGATGGTCATGATCCTCTCGACCGAGGGATCGCTGGTGTATCGCTGAACGCGGCAGTTTGCTGCCGCTAGATGGTTTGGTTCGCGGCTGCTGGCTGCTCCTACCCCGCGCATGATTCTGGTAGGAGCGGCTAGCAGCCGCGAATAATGCCTAGCGTTTCTTGTTGCGCAGTTGCTGAATCAGTCCCTTGGGTGGGTGCTTGATCAGCAGGGCATCCTCGCTTTCATCATATTCGACTCGCTCACCGAGCAGATGCGCCTCAAAACTGATCGACAGGCCGTCAGCCTTGCCATAGAAGCGCATGAAGTTGCTCACCGCGCGCTTGTCCGGCGGGATTTCCGGGGCCAGACCGTAATCCTTGTGCCGGATGTAGTCGTAGAAGGCGCGCGGCTGCTCCTCGTCGATTAGCCCCGACAACTCTTCCAGTGCCACCTGTTCGCCCTGGCGCGCCTGACTGCTGACGTAACCGCTCAGGGCCTTGGTTTTCTGCTTGAGCGCATCCGGCTCCAGCTCGGCTTCACCGACATAGTCACTGAAGGCCTGCAACAGGGTGTTGGTTTCCTCTTCCGGGTTGGAGCCTTCGACGCAGCCGATGAAGTCGCGGAAGTAGTCTGAAACCCGCTTGCCGCTGCGGCCACGGATGAACGAGATGTAGTTCTTGGCGCTGGCGTTCTGTTTCCATTCGGTCAGGTTGATCCGCGCCGCCATGTTCAGGCTGGACAGATCTAGATGCCGGGCAGCGGCCACATCGAGGTCGTCAGTGACGGTAACGCCTTCGGTATGGTGCAATAGAGCGATCACCAGAAACGCGGTCATGCCCTGACGGTAACGGATGAACAGCACATGGCCGCCGAGCGCCAGATTGGAACTTTCCATCAGGGTCTTGAGCTGTTCGGTGGCCTTGGCCGAGAAACCGACGAAATCCAGCTCCTGATCCAGCAACTGCTGCAACCAGCCACTGAACGGGTAGGCGCCGCTTTCCTCGTGGAAGTAGCCCCAGGCCTTGTTCGGCTTGCTGTTGTAGGCTTCGATCAGGCCGGCCAGCAATTGCTCCAGGGCCTCGCTGGCGGCCAGTTCGGCGTCGCGCAGGGTCAGGCTGGCCGGTTGGCCGTCAGGTTTCTTGTGGATCTGATGAACGATGCTGTTGTCGATGGGCATGACGTCTGTCCGCAGGGTTTCAAGGGCCGCACGTTAGCGCAGATCGGCGCGGGGCGCAAAGGCGTTCATAACGGGAACAACCAGGGCACCAGCAGCACGCTGACCAGCATCACCAGCAGGGTGAAGGGTACGCCGATCCGCACGAAGTCAGTAAATCGGTACTGGCCGGGGTCCAGCACCAGTGTATTGACCGGTGAGGACACTGGAGTCATGAACGCTGCCGAGGCGGCCAGGGCGACGATCATAGCGAATGGTGCCGGCGAGGCCTCCAGCGCCTGGGCGGTGGCGATCGCTACCGGGGCCATCAGCACCGCTGTGGCGGTGTTGGAAATGAACAGGCCGATGATCGCGGTCACGGCAAACAGGGCTGCCAGCAGAGCACGTGGACCGGCTTCACCGAAAAGCTGCAGCAAGCCGTGAACCGCCAGGTCGATCCCGCCGGTTTTCTGCAGGGCCAGGGCGAATGGCAGCATGCCAACGATCAGCAGCAGGCTGGGCCAGTGGATGGCCCGCCAGGCCGAATCCATGTCGATGCAGCGGAATGCGCCCATCAGCAGGCAGCCGATCAGGGCGGCCAGCACATTGGGTACCAGGCCGCTGACCATCAGCATCACCATCACTGCCAGGCAGAGCAGGGCGTAGGGTGCCTTGCGCTTGGCCGGTGCCACCTCATCGACTTCGGCGGGCAGGCTGAGCAGCAGGAAGTCGCGACTCAGACCATGCAGGCGCTTGATATCCTTCCACTCACCGGCCACTAACAGGGTGTCGGCGGACTTGAGCCGTTCATCGACCAGCAATCCTTCCAGCGCCTGGCCGCCGCGACGCAGGCCGACGACGTTGAGCTGGTATTGGCTGCGAAAGCCCAGCTCCTGAATGGTCTTGCCCGGCAGTCGTGATTCCGGCGGCAGGGCCACTTCGGCCAAGCCGAGCTGGTGCGAGTGGATGCTGTAATAGGAGTCACTGAGCGGCAGCGGCTCCAGACCCAACTCGTCGTAGGCACCGAGCAGGGCAATGGTCGGGCTGGCCAGATCGACCAGCAGGACATCGCCGGGCTGAATCAGCGTATTGCCGGTGGCGATCTGCAGCAGGGTGCGAAAGCGTTGCTGGCGCTCAACGGCGATCACATTGATACCGTATTGGCTGCGCAGTTCCAGCTCGTTCAGCGGGTGGTTGGCCAGACGCGAGTCCGGGCGCACCCGCAGACGCCGTTCACGCTCGGTCAGGCGGTAGGCGCTGGCCAGTTCGGTCAGGGTCTGGCGTGGCAGAGCATGGCTGTTCTGGGCTGTGCTCTGGCCCAGCCAGTGTCGGGCAATCAGCATGTAGCCGATCCCCAGGGCCAGTACCAGCAGGCCAATCGGGGTGAAGCTGAAGAAGCTGAAGCCGTCCAGGCCATTACGGACCAGTTCGCTGTGCACCACCATGTTGGGCGGGGTTGCGACCAGGGTCAGCATACCGCTGATCAGCCCGGCAAAGCTGAGCGGCATCAACAGCCGGGCCGGCGAACTGCCGATGCGGCTGGCGATGCTGAGGACGATGGGAATGAAAATGGCGACGACGCCGGTCGAGCTCATCACCGAGCCAAGTCCGGCGACGGTCAGCATCAGCAGGATCAGCAGCCGGGATTCGCTGTTGCCGGCCTTGGCAACCATCCAGTCGCCGAGCTGATAGGCGATGCCGGTACGGACCAGGCCATGGCCGATCACGAATAGTGCGGCGATCAGGATGACGCTGGGATCGCTGAAGCCGGCCAGGGTTTCCTCCAGACTGAGGATACCCGACAGCGGCAGGGCCAGAATCACCAGCAGCGCGACCACGTCCATGCGCGGCTTGTTGAGGATGAACAGGACCATGCTGCACAGCAGCAGGCCGAGCACCCAGAGCAACTCGCCGCTCATGGCCGGGTACGCCGGTTACAGACTGGCGATATGCGCGCGTTGCTCGCTGAGCTGGGCCAGGGCCTTTTCCGCCTCAGCCAGCTTGGCACGCTCCTTGTCGATCACCGCCGGCGGGGCCTTGTCGACGAAGCCGGCATTGCCGAGCTTGCCGCCAATGCGCTTGACCTCGCCTTCCAGGCGGCCGATTTCCTTGTCCAGGCGCGCCAGTTCGGCAGTCTTGTCGATCAGCCCGGCCATCGGCACCAGCACTTCCAGCTCGCCGACCAGCGCGGTGGCGGCCAGCGGCGCTTCTTCGCCGTCGGCCAGTACGCGGATGCTGTCGAGCTTGGCCAGCTTCTTCAGGAACGCCTCGTTGTCCTGCAGACGGCGCTGATCCTCGCTGCCGGCCTTGCGCAGCAATACCTCCAGAGCCTTGCCCGGAGCAACGTTCATCTCGCCACGTATGTTGCGCACGCCCAGGATCATCGCCTTGAGCCATTCGATATCGCCTTCGGCGGCTTCGTCCAGGCGGCCGTCGTCGGCCTGCGGCCAAGGTTGCAGCATGATGGTCGCACCGCTCTTGCCGGCCAGCGGGGCGATCCTCTGCCAGATTTCCTCGGTGATAAAGGGCATGAACGGGTGGGCCAGACGCAGCGCAGTTTCCAGCACTCGCACCAGGGTGCGGCGGGTGCCGCGCAGGCGCTCGGCCGGGGCGTTGTCATCCCACAGCACCGGCTTGGACAGCTCCAGATACCAGTCGCAGTACTGGTTCCAGATGAATTCGTAGAGCGCGTTGGAGGCCAGGTCAAAGCGGAACTGATCGAGCTGGCGGGTCACTTCGGCCTCGGTGCGCTGCAACTGCGAGATGATCCAGCGGTCGGCCAGGGTCAGCTCGACCGGTTCACCATTGACTCCGGTGTCCTGGTCTTCGCACTGCATCATTACATAGCGCGCGGCGTTCCAGATCTTGTTGCAGAAGTTGCGGTAGCCCTCAACCCGGCCCATATCGAACTTGATATCGCGACCGGTGGAGGCCAGCGAGCAGTTGGTGAAGCGCAGCGCGTCGGTGCCGTAGGCGGCGATGCCGTCGGGGAATTCGGCGCGGGTCTGTTTTTCGATCTTTTCCGCCAGCTTGGGCTGCATCATGCCGCTGGTGCGCTTCTGCACCAGCGATTCCAGGTCGATACCGTCGATGATATCCAGCGGGTCGAGCACGTTGCCCTTGGACTTGGACATCTTCTGGCCCTGACCATCGCGCACCAGGCCGTGCACGTAGACGGTCTTGAACGGAATCTGCGCGCTGCCGTCCTCATGCTTCATCAGGTGCATGGTCAGCATGATCATGCGTGCGACCCAGAAGAAGAAGATGTCGAAGCCGGTGACCAGTACATCGGTGGGGTGGAAGGTCTTCAGCGCCTCGGTCTGCTCGGGCCAGCCGAGCGTGGAGAAGGTCCACAGACCGGAACTGAACCAGGTGTCCAGTACGTCGTCGTCCTGGCGCAGGGTTGCATCGCCAAGGTTGTGCTTGGCGCGTACTTCCGCCTCGTCACGGCCCACATAGACATTGCCGGCCTCGTCATACCAGGCCGGAATACGGTGACCCCACCACAGCTGGCGCGAGATGCACCAGTCCTGGATGTCGCGCATCCAGCTGAAATACATGTTTTCGTACTGCTTGGGCACGAACTGGATGCGGCCGTCTTCCACGGCGGCAATGGCCTGCTCGGCCAACGGTTTGGTTGAGACGTACCACTGGTCGGTCAGCCAGGGCTCGATGACCACGCCGGAGCGGTCGCCCTTGGGTACCTTGAGTGCGTGGGGTTCGATCTTTTCCAGCAGGCCGGCGGCCTCGAAGTCGGCGACGATCTGCTTGCGCGCCTCGAAGCGGTCCAGTCCGGCATAGGTGGCCGGCAGGCTGGTGTCCAGCTCGCTGTTGACGCTGCCGTCGATATTGAACACCTGGGCGCTGGCGAGAATCGCGGCGTCCTTGTCCAGCACGTTGATCAGCGGCAGGGCGTGGCGCTTGCCGACCTCGTAGTCGTTGAAGTCGTGGGCCGGGGTGATCTTCACGCAGCCGGTACCGAACTCCGGGTCACAGTAGTCATCAGCGATGATCGGGATGCGCCGGCCCACCAGCGGCAACTCGACAAACTTGCCGATCAGCGCCTGATAGCGCTCGTCGTTCGGGTTCACCGCCACGGCGCTGTCACCCAGCATGGTTTCCGGGCGGGTGGTGGCGACCACCAGATAGTCTTTGCCCTCGGCGGTCTTGGCGCCGTCGGCCAGCGGGTAGCGCAGGTTCCACAGCGAGCCGGTCTCGTCGTGGTTTTCCACTTCCAGGTCGGAAATTGCGGTGTGCAGTTTCGGGTCCCAGTTGACCAGCCGCTTGCCGCGGTAGATCAGGCCATCCTCATGCAAACGCACAAAGGCTTCCTTGACCGCCTCGGACAGGCCCTCGTCCATAGTGAAGCGCTCGCGGCTCCAGTCCACTGAGCTGCCCAGGCGGCGGATCTGCCGGGTAATGGTGCCGCCGGACTCTTCCTTCCACTCCCAGACTTTCTCGAGGAACTTGTCGCGGCCCAGATCATGGCGGCTGACGCCCTGCGCACCCAGCTGGCGCTCAACCACCATCTGGGTGGCGATGCCGGCGTGGTCGGTACCCGGCTGCCACAGGGTGTTGCGGCCCTGCATGCGGCGGAAGCGGATCAGTGCATCCATGATCGAGTTGTTGAAACCATGGCCCATGTGCAGGCTGCCGGTCACGTTCGGCGGCGGCAGGGCAATGGTGTAGGACTCGCCCGAGCCCTGGGGGGCAAAATAGTTGTTCTGCTCCCAGGTCTGGTACCAGGAGGTTTCAATGGCGTGCGGCTGGTAGGTCTTGTCCATGGGTGTCTGGCTATCCGGTTATCTGCTGGCGACGGGAATCGTTCGCCCGCTCAGGTGGGCGTTTGTCGCGGAAAAACCGCCATTATAACGGGCTGAGGCGTTGCCGGCATCCGTTGTGATGCGGCTGATTTACTTCAGTTGTTCGCGTACCAACTGATCCAGTTTGCGCTGCAGGCGCCGGCGCAGTTCGTCCTCGATGGTCGGCATCAGGTCGTCGAGTACATCCTGCAGGATCAACTGGGCTTCGGCCTGCAGGCGAGCCTCCATCCGCACCTCGCGGGCGCCGGTGTGCGGCCCGTAATGGCTGGGTGGTGGCGTTGGGTTGGAAAGCAGTCGGTCGAGCTGCAGGCGTTCTTCCGCCAGCTTGGCCAATGAGGCGTAAGGCAGGAACGGGTTGTGCGGTTTGCCTGCGTCGGTTGGCTCCGGCGCGGCTGTGACGGCAGGGCCTGGCGCTGGTGCCGGTTCCGGTTCGCGCAGGGTGGGCGGGGTTGCTGCGGGATCAGTGACGATATCCTGCAGCAGCGGGATGTCGAGCTGGGCGCTGGCCTCGGCATCGGGCTCGCCCTGGTCATGCTCACCGTGCTCGTCAAGCAGGTTGCGAATGGACTCCAGGTCCTCAAGCAGGCGTGAGGGTTCCGAAGGGTCGCGCTGAGTCATGGGGTTATCCCGCCGTGCGGATATTGTGGGTTTGCAAAGGATAGCCGCGTTCGCGGTAGAAACGGAAGCGCTCACGTGCCGGAAGGCGAACCGGATCATGTTCGACGACGATTTCCGCCAGCCGGCTGAAACTGCTGAAGAACCCCGGAGCCTGATCGCTGAGGTTGATCAGCAGGTCGTGATGTTCGCCGGGCTCATCCCCATGACCGATCACGACGGCCTCGTGCGGGCTTTCACTGTGCAGGCCGTGAGGCAAGAATGCCTCCGGGCGAAAGGCCCATAGGTGCTCATCGAGCGCCTGGGCCTGTGCTTCGTCCGCGCAGTGCAGATAGATCCGGTGCCCGCTCCCCCAGGCTTTGTGTGCCAAACGGCAGGCATAATCCAGCCGCTGGGCTGGGTTGGCCGAAGAGAGCAGGTAAAAATCAATCCGGGTCATGGGGTGTTATATCTCAGCCAGCCTGATTCAGCAGGTACTGCACCAGCATCGGCACGGGCCGGCCGGTAGCGCCCTTGTCCTTGCCGCCGCTGATCCAGGCCGTACCGGCGATGTCCAGGTGTGCCCAGGGGTAAGCCTTGGCGAAGCGCGACAGGAAGCAACCGGCGGTGATGGTGCCAGCCTTGGGTCCGCCAATGTTGGCCATATCGGCGAACGGGCTGTCGAGCTGCTCTTGGTATTCCTCGAACAGCGGCAGTTGCCAGGCGCGGTCGTCGGCCTGCTTGCCGGCGCTCAGCAACTGGTCGATCAGTTCATCGTTGTTGCCCATCAGACCGGATACATTGCTGCCCAGAGCGACGATGCAGGCGCCGGTCAGGGTGGCGATATCGACCACGCTGGCCGGTTTGAAGCGTTCGGCGTAGGTCAGGGCGTCGCACAGTACCAGGCGACCTTCGGCGTCGGTATTGAGAATCTCGATGGTCTGGCCGGACATGCTGGTGACGATATCACCGGGCTTGGTCGCAGTGCCGCTGGGCATGTTCTCGGCTGCAGCGATCAGGCCGACCACATTGATCGGCAGCTTGAGGCTGGCCACTGCCTTCATTACCCCGAATACGGTGGCGGCACCGCACATGTCGTACTTCATTTCGTCCATGTTCAGGCCCGGCTTGAGGCTGATGCCGCCGGTGTCGAAGGTAATGCCCTTGCCGACCAGTACATGCGGTTTGCCCTTGGCCTTACCGCCGTTGTAGCTGAAGCGGATTAGCTTGGCCGGCTCGGCGCTGCCGGCGCTGACTGACAGCAGTGAGCCCATGCCCAGTGCCTTCATGGCCTTTTCGTCGAGCACTTCGATTTCCAGTTCCGGGTGCGCCTTGGCCAGGGCCTTGGCTTCGCGGGCCAGATAGCTGGGGGTGCAGACGTTGCCTGGCAGGTTGCCAAGGTTCTTGGTCAGGGCCATGCCGCTGCCGATTGCCTGGCCGTGCTCAATGGCGCTCTTGAGTGTAGCGGCGTCACTCTTGTCGGCGCTCCACAGCAGGCACTTCTTCAGTTTCGGCGCGCTGGCCTTCTTGCTCTTGAACTGATCGAACTGATAGAGCGCGTCGCTGATGGTTTCCACCAGCAGGCGGGTGCGAGCGTAGAGGTCGCGGTCCTTGACCGCCAGGGCCGGCAGAGTCAGCAGGGCGTCGCTGGCACCGCCATCCTTGAGCTGGGCAACCACGGCTTTGGCCAGTTTGCGCAGGCCGCGGTCGTTCAATTCGTCTTCCTTGCCATAGCCCAGCAGCAGCACCCGTTGGGCGGTGATGCCCGGCAGGCCAAATAGCATCAGACTTTGTCCCGGCTTGCCGGTGATGTCGCCATGCTTGATTGCAGCACTGATCTGACCGCCGCACGCCTTATCCAGATCAGCGGCCGGACCGCTCAAGGATCGGGCTTCGCTGAGGGCGACCACCAGGCAGCCGCTCTTGATGGTTTCCAGTGTGCCGTGCTTGACGTTGAACTCCATGGTGCTCCCCAAGACAAATCAAGTGGATTGGCTGATAATACGTCGCCATAACCGGCCTGAACGCCCCGATGGGGTTTTGCCGGCCTGGTCGACCTTACCAGGTTTCATTTAGCTGCATTCTGGCTCATTAGCACGCCAGGAGCCAAGGACGTTAATGTGATTGTTTTTCGCTATCTGAGTCGCGAGGTGTTGCTGACCCTGACGGCGGTCAGTGGCGTGCTGCTGCTGATCATCATGAGCGGGCGCTTCATCAAGTATCTGGCTCAGGCTGCTGCCGGGCAGCTTGACCCCGGTGTACTGTTTTTGATCATGGGCTATCGTCTGCCCGGCTTCATGGTGCTGATTCTGCCACTGGGGATGTTTCTCGGCATTCTGCTGGCCTACGGGCGCATGCATCTGGACAGCGAGATGACGGTGCTTTCGGCCAACGGCATGAGCGACCGCAAGGTGCTCTGGTATACCCAGGGGCCGGCCTTGCTGGTTGCGCTGGTGGTGGCCGTGCTGAGTCTGTGGGTGTCGCCGTTGGGGGTGTACAAGACCCAGCAACTGTTCAATGAACAGGACGCTATCACCGAATTCGATACCCTGGCCGCCGGGCGCTTCCAGTCGATTGGCCGGGATGCGGCGCGGGTGACCTATGCCGGCAGCCTGTCGGATGATCGTACCGAGTTGCAGGAGGTCTTCATTGCCGAGCGTACCGGCAGCGGAGCCGATGCCAGTATCGGCGTGCTGGTGGCCGAGGTTGGACGTCAGCAGCTCAATCCCGATGGCAGTCGCTATCTGGTGCTGTATGAAGGCTATCGCTATGACGGCCGGCCAGGTGCGGCCGATTTTCGTACCATCGAATATGACACCTACGGTGTGCTGCTGCCCAAGCCGGAAGTGGCGACCGAGGTGACCGATCGTGAGGCTATGCCCACCCGTGAGCTGCTGGGGCATGCCGACCGCAAGATGCAGGCCGAGTTGCAATGGCGTCTGGCGCTGCCGCTGCTGGTGCCGATCGTGGCCTTCTTTGCTGTGCCGCTGGCCCGGGTCAATCCGCGTCAGGGTCGATTCCTCAAGCTGTTGCCCGCCATTTTGCTGTATATGACCTATCTGGCGTTGCTGATTACTGCCAGGGGCTGGATTGAAAGCGGGCGCATGCCGGCGAATCTGGGGCTTTGGTGGGTGCATGGGGTGTTCCTGGCGGTCGGTCTGCTGCTCAACCGTCAGGCATTGCTGGCGCCCAGCGCGCCTCGGGGAGGTTCGCATGCGGCGGCTTGATCAGCATATTGGCACTACCGTGCTGTTCAGCATCCTGGTAGTGGCCGTCATCATTCTGGGGCTGGATCTGCTGTTCGCCTTTATCAACGAGCTGGATGACCTGAAAAAGGGTGACTACAGCGCGATGGAGGCCTTGATCTACGTTCTGCTGACCTCGCCCCGGCGCTTTTACGACATGCTGCCGCTGTCGGCCCTGGTCGGTTGCCTGGTGGGCTTGGGTACGCTGGCCAGCCATTCCGAGCTGACGGTGATGCGCGCCGCCGGCGTTTCGGTTGCCCGGATCATCGGCTCGGTGATGAAGCCGCTGCTGGTGTTGATGGTGGCTGGCGCACTGATCGGCGAATATGTGTCGCCCTATACCGAGAATCTGGCGGAAAGTCGCCGGGCCATCGCCCAGGGCAGCGGCGAGGCGATCAAGTCGCGCGGGCTCTGGCACCGTGAGGGCAACGACTTCATTCACATCAATGCCGTGCAACCCAATGGCGTGTTGCATGGGGTGACCCGTTATCGTTTCGATGGTCAGCGCAACCTGCTGGAAACCAGCTTTGCCCGGCGCGCCAGCGCCCAGGAGCAGGGCTGGCTGCTGGAGGATGTCGAAACCACGCACTTCATCGAGGATGGTCACACCAGCACCAGTCGCGACCTGCAGCAGCACTGGGATGTTGAGCTGTCTTCGGAACTGCTCAAGGTAGTGGTGCTCGATCCCGACTTGTTGTCCATGGCCGGCATTTGGCGCTATCAAACCTACCTGGCCGAGCAGGGCTTGAACAACAGCCAGTACTGGCTGGCGTTCTGGAAAAAGCTGCTGCAGCCGGTAGCTACCGCGGCGTTGGTGTTCGTTGCCATTTCCTTCATCTTTGGACCGCTGCGCTCGGTAACGTTGGGTCAGCGGGTGTTTACCGGGGTGCTGGTTGGCTTTGGTTTTCGTATCGTGCAGGACCTGCTCGGACCGTCCAGCCTGGTCTTTGGCTTCCCGCCGCTGATTGCCGTGGCGCTACCGATTGTGGTGCTGCTGGTGATGGGGATTGTGCTGATGCGCCGGGCCGGCTAGGGATGCGTGACTGCGCAACTTCTTGCGCAGCAGTCTGTGGATAACCCTGTGCATGGTTGTCTGCAGGCCATATGTTTCAGGTGCTTCAGATGAGTGCGCAACTTCTTGCACAGCAGTGCGCAAGAAGTTGCGCACTTTTCCGTGATCTTCATCACATTCCGCGTTGTGCGCCGTGATGTCTTTTTGCCAAGTAATTGATCTGGATGGATAAAAAATAACTGGCACAGGCCTTGCTCCGTTGTGGACTCCCGGACCCGTTTCAGGTCCTTATTCACGGCAAGGAGAGCACGATGCCAACACCCGCGTACATGACCATTGAAGGCACCAAACAAGGCCTGATCACCGCCGGCACCTTTACCGAAGACTCGGTCGGCAACATCTTCCAGGAAGGTCACGAAGACCAGATCCTGGTCCAGGCCTTCGACCATCAGGTCATCATCCCGCGCGATCCGCAGTCCGGCCAGCCGACCGGCCAGCGCGTCCACAAGCCGCTGATGATCACCAAGGTGTTCGACAAGTCGTCGCCGCTGATCTTCAACGCCCTGACCTCCGGCGAGCGCCTGAACAAGTGCCGCCTGGAGTGGTACCGCACCTCGGCCACCGGCACCCAGGAGCACTACTACACCATCGAACTGGAAGACGCGATCATCGTCGACGTGCAGTCGCACATGCCCAACTGCCAGGACCCGAACATGTCGCACTTCACCCACCTGGAAGACGTCTACTTCACCTACCGCAAGATCATCTGGACCCACGAAGTCTCCGGTACCTCCGGTTCTGATGACTGGCGCACACCGATCAGCGCCTAAATCGGTGATAATGCCCACCCCCGCCCGGCCGCGCCGGGCGGGGGTGCTCTGTGTCAGTAGATCAGGCTGCCACCGAAAGCCACGACAAGGTCCGGGGTTTTCCGAGGTAGCCTCGCAGCAAAGGAACAACGGATGTTCGCCCCAGCCAATCAAGCCCATTTCAGCCTGACCCTCGACGGCCTCGACCACGACTTCAAGGTCCTGGCCTTTACCGCCCGCGAGGCCATCAGCCAGTGCTACCGCATCGAGCTGCAACTGGTCAGCGAACAGCCCGACATCGACCTCGAAGCCCTGCTGCAGCACAGCGCCTGGCTGGATCTGGGCAACGGCAGCGGCCTGCACGGGCTGATCCACCACGCCGCCGTCAGCGAATCCGGCCAGCGCCTGACCCGCTACCAGCTGGAACTGGTACCACACCTGCACTACCTCGGCCTGCGCCACAACCAGCGCATCTTCCAGCACCTGAGCGTGCCCGAGATCATCGCCCGGATCCTGCCCGAACACGGCATCCAGTCCGACGCCTGGCAGTTCCAGCTCGGCAGCGACTACCCGGCCCGCGAGTACTGCACCCAATACGACGAAAGCGACCTGCACTTCATCCAGCGCCTGTGTGAAGAAGAAGGCATTCACTACCACTTCCGCCACAGCCAGGACGGCCACCTGCTGGTGTTCGGCGACGACCAGACCGGCTTCCCGCGCCTTGAGCCAACCGGATTCGACCAGGGCAACGGCATGGTCGCCGACGACCCGGTAGTCAAACGCTTCGGCCTGCGCCTGGAAACCCGCAGCAGCCGGGTCAGCCGCCGCGACTACGACCATCAAAAAGCCCGCCTGCTGCTTGAAAGCGAAGCCCGCAGCGAGCACCTGCCGGATCTGGAAGACTACGACTACCCCGGCCGCTTCACAGACCGCGAGCGCGGCAAACAGCTGGCCCGTCGCGCCCTCGAACGCCACCGCAGCGACTACCGCCAGGCCAGCGGCGACAGCGACCAGCCGAGCCTGCGCAGCGGCCACTTCCTCGAACTCGAAGGCCACCCCACCCAGAGCTGGAACGACCTCTGGCTGATCACCGCCATCCAGCACCAGGGCAAACAACCCCAGGTGCTGGAAGAGTCAGTCACCAGTGACAGCGATGACGATGACGACTTCACCCAGGGCTACCGCAACCACTTCACCGCCACCCCCTGGGACAGCGCCTGGCGCCCGGCCCTGAACCACCCCAAACCCAAGATCCTCGGCCAACAAACCGCCGTAGTCACCGGCCCGGAAGGCGAAGAAATCCACTGCGACAGTGAGGGCCGGATCAAGGTCCAGTTCCACTGGGACCGCGAAGGCCAGGCCGACGCCAACACCAGTTGCTGGCTGCGGGTAGCCAGCAGCTGGGCCGGCAACGGCTGGGGCGCCGTGACCATCCCCAGAGTCGGCATGGAAGTCTTGGTCAGCTTCCTCGAAGGTGACCCCGACCAACCGCTGGTCTCCGGCTGCCTGTACAACAGCGCCCACCCGGTGCCGTATGAGCTGCCCGAACACAAAACCCGCAGCCTGTTCAAAAGCCTCTCCAGTCCTGGCGGCAACGGCTTCAACGAACTGCGGATCGAAGACAAGGCCGGGCAGGAACAGATTTTTATCCACGCCCAGCGCGACTGGGACCAGGACATCGAGCATGACCAGCGCATCCGCGTCGGCCACGAACGCCATGAACGCATCGAAGCCAACCGCTACAGCGAAAACCTGGCCGAAGAACACCACACCACCCACGCCGATAGAAAAACCGAGATCAAGGCCGACGATCACCTGACTGTGGCGGGCAGTCAGCATGTCAAGCTGGGTACCGCCCAACTGACCAAGGCCGGCCGTGAAATCCACCTCAAGGCCGGGCAGAAGATGGTCATCGAAGCCGGCAGCGAACTGACCCTCAGCGCCGGCGGCAGCTTCATCCACATCAGCCCCGCCGGCATCAGCCTCAGCGGCCCCGGCATCAAACTCAATGCCGGCGGCAGCCCCGGCAAGGGCAGTGGCGCGGCGCCGAAGTTGCCGGGGGATGTTGTGGCGGCTGAGGTGGAAGAGGGGGGTAAGCCGTTGGTGGCTGCGCAGAAACAGGCACTGAAAAGGGCGGCGCAGAATGCTCAGGCTGTTTGTGAAGTCTGCCAGCAGGGAGGGTGATAGATGGATGCAGGCATGAGGCATTACCTATTGCTTGATGGCGCCCAAATTGACGATCTGCTGCAGCAAATTTATCGCCTGGAGCTGGCCCCCGAGTTCCATGTGCTGTATCAGCAGACACGTTACGCTGAACTGGCTGAGGTTGGCCCGGTACTGGTGGAGACCGGTCATGACAGCGCACTGACTCGTCATTTTGAGCAGCACTGGTCGGCCAGTGCTGGCGTGGTATTGACCAGCAGCGCTGTAACCGAGGAACTGATTCAACACCTACGCAGCCTGGTTCATATACAGACCATCGGCGAAGCGATATTGCTGTTTCGTTTTTATGATCCACGCATTTTGCATTTGTGGTTGTCGGATCTGGCAGGCAAAGAGCAAAACGCAGTCATGGGGCCGGTTAACGAATTTCGCCTGCTTGCAGGCAATACCTGGCATACCTATACGAGCAACGTCAGCGTCAAGGCCCGGTGTTATGCCGATACTCCGTGGTTGCAATTGGATAGTGAGCAGCTTGCCAGGCTCAATCAGGCCAAGCTGGGGGCTTTCGAGCAGCGCTTGCTGGAGCATGTCGATGCCTGGTTCCCTGACTGTCTCAAGGTTGCCAGCGCACAGGAGCGCAGCGAGTGGGCGAATAGCTGCCGGATTCAAGCGGATAGATATGGTTTCAGTTCAGCGCTGGAAGTGGCGCGTTGGGCTGGGTTCATGGCGCTGCTTGGCAAGGATTTTCCGGAAGCAGAAGAACATGAATCCTATCGTGCCCTGCTTGAGCGGTCCGATCTCCAGCCCGCCGCACGACTCGATGCCATCAAGACGGAAATTCAGCGCCAGGCGCTGGTGCAGAACAAGGATGATATTGCGTGACCACAGACAATCAACAACAGGTCATCAGTCTGGATCAGGCTGATCAGTCTGCTCAACAGGGTTTTGACCAGGAGTCTCTGGATAGTCCTGTAGCAGGCTGCCCAGCGCGGGACGACGAGATTTGCATCGTGCCGGCACGTTATGCGTTAGCCGAGTTCCAGGCTGAAGACCCCTGTATCGCTCCTGTTTGTACCCCCCAAAGTCACCCCATGGCCTTGAGGCAACTGCGGCCAGGGTATTTGTATCTGTGGCAGTCTGATGAGGGGCTGCGTCGCTTTGCCGTTGCGAACGATGGCTTGTTGCAGGAGCAGGATCTGGCCAGCACCGCAACCTTGCCAGCGCAGGGGGCGTTGGCTGGACTGGTTCTGCCTAAGGTGGCTGAGGTATGGCTAGCCTACACGGAAATACCGCTACCGGTTGAAACCTGTCAGCTACTGGCCGAGTCGCAGGCGTTACGGGCAGAGCGCATGCGCCGCATCAGTCTGCCTGCGGTGGCGCGAGAACTGGAAATTCAGCACTGCCCGGCCTTGGAGCGTGCAGAACAGCTGGTAGCTGAACTGATGCCCGGTGTTCAGGAGATGCTCAAGGCGCACGAATACCGGACTCAAGGTGATAGCCACCGGCAAGACATTGATGCTCTGGGCCAGCGCATGATGGAAAACCCGACTCCCGAGCGGGTCCAGGCCTATGTCAGTAGTGTCAGTTGGTTGCATGAGCTTGAACAGAGCGCCGCTAACAGCCCGGAACAGGGTAAATACCCGCCAGGATACTGGAGCTCGATGCCGTGGCAGGTGGCCCAGGTTCAAGGCTGGATTCGTCAGGCGAATGCTGATGCTGGCGGTCTGTATGCGGTGCTGGTTGCTGTCGATGACACACTTGGCATGTTGCGTGATTTCAACCACGAGCAGGGCAAAGTCAGCGAAATTGAGGCCGAGTGGGGTGAAGCCAACGGCCACAAGGGGCTCATGGCTGGTTTTATCAACAGCCTGAGAAGTGAGGACGGAGCTGAGCTGGCCGGGCTGATCAATTACCGTTATCGCGATCATGAGATCCAGCTAACCCGAGAGCAGGGCGAGCAACTGCTTGATGCGCAGCATAGGCTCAAGCCAATCATCGACAGGGAAACAGAGCTCAACCGTTACGGACAGTCAGGGACAGAAACGGCGCGGGGTATTATCCAGGCTCAGCAGGAAGAGATTTTGGCCCCCATACGTAGTTTCATTCCCGCAGACTTACATGGGCATGTCCGTGGGGTTGTGATGAATTATAGCGCTGCGAAAGCGCGGAATATGACCGGCGACCGTGCGGGCGCGCAGGTTGCCGAACGGGTGCGGCTTGATGATATGGAACGCTGGACCACCCAGGTTGCCGAGCCCCATCGTGCCTGGGTCGCCAGTCGGCGCCAGCCGCTCTTCAACGACACAGGCCTGGTGTTGGGGCTGCACCAGCAAGGCAGTTGGTTTGTTGATTACTCGCAGGCCAGTCACTGCGACTGGTTGAGCGAGCTTGCACTCAATACCTTAAGTGAACTCTGCACAGCAGGGCCCGGAGTGATGATCGCCACGGACCTGCTCCGCAACCCGACGCCAGACCGGCCACTCTCGTTGCTGGCCAGCGCGTTCACGCCGGAACTCGCTGATTTCGTGGCTGGCTCCAAGCGTCTGACCGAAATCGAAGCGGTATTAACAGCGGATAATGCCGAGCTGGCCGGCAAGCTGCTCGAACGCCTTGCCGGGCTGGACAAGCTGAACTGGTTGCAGGGGCTTGGCGGGCCGGATGGCAATGACTGGGGCCGGGCGGTAAGCCGTCTTGGAGCAGCCTTTGTCGAGCTGGAAGCTGCTCATCTCAAGGGTGCTGCAGCATTGCCTCTGGCCATTCAGTATTTCCCCAAGCAACTGTTGAGCCTGATGTTGGTGCTCAAGGTTTCCGCAGACATGGCATTGGAGGCTCTACGGGCAGGCTACAGACTTTCCGGTCCGCTTGGCCAGGCGGTGTGGGACTGGGCCAGCGAAGCTGCGCGCAAACTGCGCCTGGGCCTTGCGGCCCGGCTTGCCCGGGTAGAGGCCGTGAATGCCTATGGCGGAGCCCTGTCGCTGGTGGCCTTGTTGCTGCATGGCGTCAATCTGGTGATTCTGAAGGATCAGGGCACCTGGCGTGAGCATGATGATGTGCGGCAGATGGAATACCTCAACACGGCACTCAATACGGCAGCGGCCCTGAGTGCGGTGATTTTGAATGTGGCGAACAGTAGGGAAATTATTGAAAAAGGCTTTTTCGGTGCTAGGTTGCCGCTGATAACCATGCTGGGCTTCGTCACCGGGGCATTTGCAACGCTGGCTGGTTTTTTTGAACTTAGGCAATTAGCTGCCGAGCTGCAGAAAGAGGGCGCGTACTGGTCTGCGGATGAATGGGGGCGGCTGCTTCGAGGTTCTGGGCAGACTAGCTTGGCCGCAACCTATATGGGGTTGGGCGGCTATTCCACCTATATGTTTCTGACCGGGCGTTGGGATTCTTTTCGTGCAACAACCTGGTTTACTCGAGGGATCGGTTTTGTCGGTTGGGGGGTGCTGCTGGTTGAAGTTCTGTATTTTGTCTGGCGCCGCTATACCCATCGCACCGATATGCAGCGTTTTCTCGAACAGTGTTGCTGGGGCACCCAGCGGCGCTGGACGGATAGCCCGGATGATCAGCGTCAGGAGTTTCAGGCACTGATCGATATGCTGTTTATGCCGCAATTGGGCGTCCAGACAATGGTAACCAGCCGCCAGATTGGCAATAGCGGCAACCGGCATATTCTGGGTAGCCGTATCGACAGCCTGACCCTGCTATTGCCTGGAGCGGTTCCTGACACAACCCGGTTGGGAATCAAGCTGGCGGCAGTAACGCCAGAGGGCTTGCCTGAAGATATTACCGATGGCTGGGTCAACTCGGTGACCTGCGAATGGTTGCCCATCCAGCAGGGCATGGGGCTTAAACTATCCGGCTCGTTGGCCGATCTGGCTGAATCCCAGCATCTGGAGGTGCGGGTTCTTTACCACAGCCCCCTGGCCATGCTGACCGGCACACTGGATGAACGCAATCCGGTAGTCGGTGGTCGCATGGGTATGCGATATCTGGTCAGGGGGGGGCGTATCATTGAACATGCCAGCACAGATGGCCCGTTGCCCAGTGATCAATTACCCATTCGCCAGGCACTGTCATTCGACGCCAATTTGCAACTCAGGACCGAGTCATGACCCAACAAGCAGGTGACACCAAGCAAGGCTTACTGTGGAAACAGGAGCACCTGTCGCCGCTACCGATCCCGACTGGCCAGCCAGCGTCGGATATCCTAGGCATGATCTGGCGCAAAAATGACGTATATCTGGATATCGGCAGCCTGTCTCTGTCGGGAGGGTGGGTGACTCTCCATATGGGGTCTCTATTGATTGGTGGCTTTTTAGTTTATGCGCTTGTTGAACAGGACTACCTTCTCTTTTCTATGATATTTCTTGGCATGGGCAGTGTGATGGCCTTCCTCTGGATTGGCTATATCCGTGCCTACCGCCGCCCGCTGATACCACCCCTACGCTTTCACCGCCAACGCCGAGAGGTGCGCATTGTGGCGGATGACGGTGAGGAGTGGACTGTGCCCTGGGAGCGGGTACACGCCATTGCCCCGAGTGCCACCATGGTCGGCCAGTTTGGTGCCGCCAAGCTGGGTGGGTTGCTGTTGTGGTTTCCCTTCAAGGATGAAATCGACGAGCCTTACCATGATAAAAAGCCGGGCTGGATCATCATGGTCAGCCCCGGCCCGGGTGCCGCGGCCATGCGCCAGTGGGAGTGTATTCGCAGTTTTATGGAGATTGGCCCTGAGGTGGTGCCGGAGCCGTTACAGGATGTACATGACAGAAGCCTGAAAGAGATTTTCATTGATGAATTCCGCAAGGCCAGGGCGAGGCACGGCTTGTTGCTGACACTGCTGTGGGACGTTGGTATCGGCCAGGTATTGTTTAACCCGATGGTTTACCACTGGCTACATAAAAAGAAATTTGCCGTCATCCCCGACCTCACCAGCCCCGAATCCATCGCCTGGTCACAACCGCTGCCACCGGAGCAATGGGCCCGGCGCTCACCTGAGCTGGAAGCGGCCATCGCCGAGCGCGAGAAGGACCTGGCCGCCAGCGAGGAGTCCCAGGCATCCACGGAGCAGGCGGGGTAAAGCGGTGACAGCGTTCAGGACCGAGTCATGACCCAACAAGCAGGTGACACCAAGCAAGGCTTACTGTGGAAACAGGAGCACCTGTCCCCGCTACCGATCCCGACTGGCCAGCCAGCGTCGGATATTCTGGGCATGCTCTTTCTCTGGATTGGCTATATCTGCGCTTACCCCCGCCCGTTCATAGCATCTCTAGAGTTTCACCGCCAACGTCGAGAGACCTAAATCGTGGCCGATTTTGGAACGAAGGATTCAGAGCCTTGTAGGTATAGCTTCACCCTGGAGATCAAAGTACATGTGGCATAAGGGAATGATGTGCACGCTGGCCGGTCTGCTGCTGTGGGCAAGCGTGGGGTATGCGGTAGAGCTAACCTCTGAGCAACAGGCAGCCAAGGAGAAGGGAGTTGCACTTTACAATCAGTATCGTGTGTCCAACAGCTATTTACGTATTGCGGCCAAGGCTGGCGATGCTGAGGCGCAGTTTTTTCTTGGCGAAGAGCTAAGGCAGCTCAATCATTTTATGACCCCTGAGGCCCAACAGTGGTTGGAGGCTGCGGCTAATCAAGGGTATGTCTACGCCATGATCCGACTGGTACGGAGCGGTGCAAACCTGTGCGCGGTGGCCGGTAATTGCCCGCAGGGCAGTAAAACACCCGGAGAGTGGTGGCAGCAGGCTCATGATTTGGCACTGTCCCTGACCGAGCAGGGCGACCCGGAAGCCATGTTCCAGATGTACAAAATCACGGGTGATACCGACTGGCTGGTCAAGGCGGCCGAAGCCGGGCATGCACAATCACAGTACATGTATGCCAGCTTTATTAATGATGGGCTCGGTTTTTACTGGTGGCCCGGCAGCCGTCAGCAGGCGGTGGAAAAGTGGTACCAGTCTTCCGCCGAAGGTGGGTATCCGCCGGGCATGCAGCGTTATGCCGGCATTCTGTCCCAACGTGGTGACCATGAGGGCCAGCGTTACTGGTTGAGAAGGGCCGCCGAAAAGGGTTATGCCAGCAGCGTTTTTAATTATGCATGGACTTACATCGAACGTTATCAGGAGCAGAACAACGAAGAGGATCTGATTAAGGCCTATGGATTGATCTCGTTGCTTCTGGAGTTGGACGGGGGTGGAAGTCCAAACAAGGGTTTTGCTCAAAGGCGTTTGAATGAGCTTGCAGAACAAACCCACATCACCCCCGAACAAATCGCGCAGGCCCAGGTGTTTGCAAGCGAATGGAAGGCCAGCCATCCGCCGCTGTCGTTCTTCCCCGAGATTCTTCATCCATTTGATAACTAAAGGGTGATCCTGGTACTTGTGGAAAGATACATGCTATCTGGCAGAGGGGCTGCGAGTCGTTTTATGTCAGGAGGGCTGGAAGTACGGAATAACCTGACTTCCAGACCGCGATAATCATGGAGGATTCAGATGTTCTCAGCCAAGCTAGGAAGAGATTCTTTACTGCCGCAAAACCCAGCTCAACGAACTAATCGGCATCATCCGCAAACAACTGCCCGAGTCCACACCATACACGGAAGCTTACATTCCGATCTATGCCTGATGGGGTGGTGGTGCATGGCAGGGCTCCGCATGGGTTGCTTCAGGCCTTCGGCCGTTCGCAATGACGGTAGGATGAGTTTGGGGCTGTGTGGGTAGAGTCTAGGGTCGTGCATCTATTCAGTTATTCAGTGTCATTGCGAGCCGCGTAGCGGCGTGGCAATCCATGCAAGTCGGTGCAAGGTCGGTAGCTATACGGTCATTTCTTTCGCCATAAGTCCGAGCCATGACCCCATACGCTGACGGCAGTGAAGCAAAGGTTATGGGAGACAGAGGCGCATGTTTTCGCTTCGCCGCGCGCTTGTGTGGCAACCGTGCATGGTCGGCATTTTTCCTTTGCCACGTTCCGCAACGGCGGGATTGTGCCTACAATGAACAGTGATGGGCGCCCGGGAAGAAGGCGCTCCGACCAACACTCATGCCTATCGGGCCACAACCAGGGATTCCACTATGCGCCTGTTACGTCATTTCACTGCTTTCATGGTTGGTATGCTGCTGACTGGCAGCGTGCTGGCTGCCGATTCGTCCTACGGTTATCAGCATGAAGTCGAGAACCCGGGCTTCTATGCGATGGTGGGTGATCTGGTAATTGCCCGGCCGTTGCTGCTGGGTGCGACTGCCATTGGGGCTGCCGCGTTCGTGGTCAGCCTGCCGTTCACTGCGCTGGCGGGTAACACCAAGGAAGCTGGCCAGGAGCTGGTGGTTCGCCCTGGTCGGGAAACCTTTGTGCGTTGCCTGGGTTGTACCCGCAGCGGCTATGGCCGCAAACAGCAGGACGAACGCCGCTGATATGGGTTGCGGGGGCGGACTATCGTTGCTGTTGCCGCTATTGCGTCTGATGCCTGTAGGGTAGTCGGGCATGCATAGTCTGCTTAAACCACGCTGGATGTCGGCCCTGCTGCTGGGGCTGCTCATTCTGTTCTTCTGGCAGCCGGAGGCCGCTACGCTGGCGGCCGGCATCGCGCTGTTCATCATGGGTATGCGCCATCTTGAGGATGGCTTCCGGGCCTTTACCGGCGGTGCGCTGGAGCGCTGGCTGGCCCGCTGCACCAACCGAATGTGGAAGAGCCTGCTGTTCGGCGTGGTCAGTACCGCTCTGGTACAGTCCAGCTCGCTGGTTACGCTGTTGTCGATTGCGTTTCTCAGTGCCGGGCTGATGAGCCTGATGGCCGGGATCGGGATAGTGTTCGGGGCCAACCTGGGCACTACCACCGGAGCCTGGCTGCTGGCACTGGTCGGGTTGAAGATGGACCTGGCGGCGATTGCCATGCCGATGCTGGTGTTTGGCGGGATTCTTGGCCGGCGCGGCGAGGCGTCCTGGAAGGGGATTGGCCAGGTCATGCTGGGGATCGGTTTTCTGTTCCTTGGCATTGACCTGATGAAGGACGGTTTCACCAGTTTCCAGGGGATTCTCGACCCCGAGCGTTACCAGATCAGCGGCTGGCTGGGGGTAGTGGTCTATACCCTGTTCGGGCTGCTGGCCACGGTGGTGATGCAGTCCAGCCATGCAACCCTGATGATCACTTTGGCGGCCCTGGCCACCGGCCAGCTGGATTACGCCAATGCCTTGGCCATGGCGATCGGTGCCAACCTGGGTACGTCGGTGACTTCGGCGCTGGGGGCCTTGGCCAGTAACCAGGCCGGGCGGCGACTGGGGGTTGTGCATGTGTTGTTCAACCTGATGACCGGGGCGGTGGCGCTGGCGGCTTTGCCGCTACTTACTCGTTCGGTGGACTGGACCGCCGAACTGATCGGCATTGCCGCCGATGCCTATACCCTCAAGCTGGCGTTGTTCCACACCCTGTTCAATGTGCTGGGGCTGGTGATCATGCTGCCGTTGACGCCGTTGCTGCTTAAGGCTCTGATGCGTTGGCTGCCTGATCCTGCCCCGGCGGTGGGGCCAGAGGGCGCCGATCTGGCGCTGAGCGAGCAGCCGCGCACCCGGGCGCTCTATCTCAACGACTCGGCCATGCTGCATGCCGACACTGCGCTCAAGGTGCTGGATCAGGAGCTGCTGCACCTGGCGGCCTTGAGCCGCAAGGTGGTGGCCTCGGCGCTGTATTTGCCGCCGGATATTCATCAGGGTATGAGCCGCGAGCAGCTTCATGCCCAGCTTCAGCGCCCGGTGCCCGGTGAGCAGCGCGAGGATGCCGATGCGTTGTATGAGCGGCATGTCAAAGGGGTTTATGGCGATATTGTCGACTTCATCAGTCGTCTGGATATCTCGTTGCTGCCCGAGCAGCAGCAGGCGCTGATGGACGACAACCTGGCCGCTCGGGATCTGGTCGAGGCGGTCAAGGCGGCCAAGCACCTGCAGACCAATCTGCGCCGACAGATCGACAGCCCCAAAGAGGCGGTGCGCGGCGCCTATGGTCAACTGCGTGAGCAATGCGGGCTGGCGTTGATTGAGCTGGCCAGGCTGGCCGATCTGGAGATCGACACCCCGGCCCGCGAGGCGCTGTTTGCCCGCTATGAGGCTGAGGACAACCTGTTTGCCGAGCATTTTCAGGCGCTGGTGCAGCGCCTGTTGCGCGAACGTCTGCTCGATGGCTGGCAGGCTACCTCACTGCTCAACGATCTGCATTACATGCTGCGTATCCGCCGCCATCTGCATCTGGCCCATGCGCTGCTCTACGATGGCCTGAGCGCCGAACTGGAGCCGGTCAAGGCCGAGCGGATTGAGCCGAGCCTCAGTCTGCCCTGATCCGCACCTCTGCCTGGCCAACTCCGCGCGGGTCACTGCCCGCACTCAGCTCGCCCCGTCGCTTGTCCCACAGCAGAGCCTGCATGTCGCCATAGTCCCGGCCGACCGGCCTGAGCTGGTGGCCGAGCGCTTCCAGTTCGGCCTGTTGCTGCGGGCTGAAGGCCGCTTGTTCGATCTGGATATGATCTGGCAGGTATTGGTGATGGAAACGTGGGCGGCTGACCCAGCGTTCGACCGGCTGGCCGTCGATGGCCTCCAGGCTGCCAAGCAGGACCATGGTGATGATGCGGCTGCCACCGGGTGTGCCCAGCACGGCCAGTTGCTGATCATTCTCCAGCAGCGTTGGGGTCATGCTCGACAGTGGCCGCTTGCCGGGCGCGATGGCATTGGCCTCACCGCCAGCCAGTCCGTATTCGTTGACCCCGTCGGGGTCGGCGGCAAAGTCGTCCATCTCATTGTTCAGCAATACCCCGGTGCCGGGCACGGTAAAGGCCGCGCCGAACGGCAGGTTGATGCTCAGGGTGGCGGCTACGGCATTGCCATCGGCATCGATCAGCGAGAAGTGGGTGGTGTTGCTGCCTTCGCTGAAGACCTTGGGCATACCCAGGCTGCTGCTCGGGGTGGTGCGCTGCGGGTCGATCTGGCTGGCCAGCTCGCGGGCATAGCTGGCCGAGGTAAGACGCTCAACCGGGACCGGGACAAAGTCGCCATCGCCCAGCAGGGTAGCCCGGTCGCGGTAGGTGCGGCGCATCAGCTCAACCAGATTGTGGGTCCAGGCAGTAGAGCCGGGTTGGGCTTTGGGCAGGGTTTCTAGCCCCTGCAGAATGCCGGCCAGGGCAATGCCGCCAGCCGAGGGCAGGGGCGCGCTGATGACCTCGAAACCATGGCTATGGAAACGAATCGGCTGGCGTTCGATGACCTGATAGTTGTCCAGGTCGGTCTGTTGCCAGATGCCGCCGGCAGCCTGCACTGAACTCAGCAGTTGCTCGGCTACAGGGCCGGCATAAAAACCGGCCCGGCCCTGTTCGGCCAGCGCGCGCAGGGTCTGAGCCAGTTCCGGTTGCCGGATCAGGCTGCCTTCGGCGGGTATGTCGTTGTCACGCAGGAACAGCCGCGCGGTTTCCGGGTCACGGCGCATGGCTTCGACCCGGAAGCTGCCCAGTGCCTGGTAGCGTGAGGTGACGGCGAAGCCCTGTTCAGCTGCGTCGATGGCCGGAGCCAGGCTCTGGCTTAGCGGCAGGCGCCCGTAGTGTTCAGCCAGATGCACCAGCGCCGCGGGCAGGCCGGGAATGCCGGCGGCCAGCGGGCCATTGATCGCCGGGTCGCGCTGCACCTCGCCGCTGATGTTGCGGTAGAGGTCGCGTCCAGCCAGTTGCGGGGCGGTTTCGCGGGCGTCGATAAAGCGGTAGTCGATGGCTTCGCCATCAGCCTGGCGCAGCAGGAAAAAGCCACCGCCACCGATGCCTGAACCGTAAGGCTCGACCACCCCGAGCGTTGCGGCGGCGGCGATGGCGGCATCAAAGGCATTGCCGCCGGCATCGAGAATCTGATGAGCTGCTTCGGTGGCGATCGGGTGGGCGGTGGCTACAGCCTGCTGGCCAGGCCCGGGTGCTGCCTGCAACGTTCCGGCCAGAGTCAGGGCCAGCAACGGCAGCACAACCGCTCCTGCAATACGTCCGCAAAGCCCTGGCCTTGAACCGATGCTCAAGGCTCCCAGGCGGCGTTCCCCGGAAGGCGGGAGCAGTTGCTCCCGTAGCCAGTTGTCAGACGTCCTGTTATCGCTCAATGTTTTGCCTCGAAACGGCAACACTAGGCCTTGCCGGTGAGAATGTTGTACTTCTCCAGCAATTCTTCCTGGCTCTCGACATGGTTGGGATCGAGCGGAATGCAGTCAACCGGGCAGACCTGCTGACACTGTGGCTCATCGAAGTGGCCGACGCATTCGGTGCACAGGTTCGGGTCGATCACGTAGATCTCCTCGCCCTGGGAAATGGCGCCATTCGGGCATTCCGGCTCGCAGACGTCGCAGTTGATGCAGTCGTCGGTAATGATCAGGGCCATGGTGGCTGCGACCTCGCGGGGTCAGCCGTGGAAGCGCTTCATCAGCGCCTCATGCACGACCGGGTGAACGAACTTGGTGACATCGCCGCCCAGCGCCGCAATCTCGCGTACCAGGGTCGACGAGATATAAGAATACTTCTCCGAAGGCGTCAGGAACAGGCTTTCCACCTCGGGGGCGAGCTGGCGGTTCATGTTGGCCAGCTGAAATTCGTATTCGAAGTCGGAAACCGCACGCAGGCCGCGCAGCAACACATTGGCGTTCACGTCCTTGACGAAATGTGCCAGCAGCGTGGAAAAGCCTACTACCTCGACGTTGGGCAGGTGCTTGAGCACTTCCTGGGCCAGCTCGACCCGCTGCTCCAGAGGAAAGGCCGGGTTCTTCTTGGTACTGGCCGCCACCGCTACCACCACCTTGTCGAACAGTTTCGAAGCCCGCTCAACCAGGTCGGTATGGCCTTTGGTGATCGGGTCGAAGGTACCGGGATAGAGGACGGTATTCATTACGGCGAATCCTGCATCTGTGGGCTAGGGGGCAAATGGTAGCCCAACGCCGGGGGGTGAGTCATCACACCTGTCATTGTGAGCGACAGTATGGCGCTTCCAGCGCCCCCACGTCACCGCGCGCCCACGTCACTGTGTCACCGCGCGCCCACGTCACCGCGACAGCGCTGCCCCATCGCCGCGCACCACGCCCTTCCGCCGTTACCGTACCACCCCGTCATTGCGAGGGCCACAGGCCCGTGGCAATCCAGGCAGGAGTGCGTGTGGCAAGGGCGTATGGATTGCCACGTCGGCGGATGGCCGCCCCCCGCTCCTCGCAATGACGGAGTGGGGGGCTGGTGTGCGTCCTGCGTCCCCCGACCCCTCGGCCACGCTACCCCTCGCAATGGCGGGGTAGGGCCTGGCCGGGTTCAGGCCCGGCTTAATTCACTGGCCAGGCCGGTGGCCAGTTTGGCGACGATGCCGTAGATCGACAGCTGCGGATTGGCGCCAATGCTGGTGGGGAACAGTGAGCCGTCCAGTACCGTGAGATTCTCAAGCTGATGGTGCCGACCCTGGCTGTTGACCACCGCCCGTTGCGGATCATCACCCATGGCGCAGCCTCCCATGACATGGGCACTGGCCAGGCGTACATCGTGGATGCGGTAGCTCAGACCTTCGACCTGCTGGCGGAAGTCGGCCATGGTGCGGCTGGCGCGGCCGTGGACGTGGACCGGGAACACTTCGCGGGCACCGGCGGCGAACTGGATTTCTGCCATGGCCAGATAGGCCCGGCGAGCGCCTTCCCACAGGTAATCGGTGAGCGGGTAGTCGAGTACCGGGGTAGTGTCGTCGCGCAGCACGACGCTGCCGCCAGGGCTGGCATCGTCGAAGCCGTCACGCAACAGGGCCAGCATGATATTGCTGTTAGCCAACTGGCGCATGCGCTGGAAGTTCTCCTGGCCATGGCTGCCGAGCAGCGCCGAGGTGATGCTGGGGTGCATGGGCGGCACTTCCAGCTTGAAACCCATGGGCCCGAGAGCACCCTGCTGCCACTGGAAGTGATCCGAGTAGATCGACTGCGGCGCGCCGTAGAAGCCGTTGATCGGCTGGTCGAACTGAGCCAGGGTGAAGTTGACCGGGTGCAGAAAGGTCCGCTTGCCCAAGCGCTGATGCGGGTCCGGGGCCTTGGAGCGCAGCAGCAGCGCCGGGCTGTTGATGCCGCCGCCGGCCAGCACCACATGGCGTGCACGCAGGCGCAATCGCGGGCCATCGGCCAGGGTCTGGTGCTGGTTCATGGCCCGGCATTCAACTTCACTGATCTGATCGCCGTTGAACTGCAGACGTTCGGCCCGGGCTCGGTAGATCAATACTGCGCCACGCTCCAGCGCCGCCGGCAGGGTGGTCACCAGCATCGACTGCTTGGCGTTGACCGGGCAGCCGGTGCCGCAATAGCCGAGGTTCCAGCAACCGCGCACGTTGCGCGGGATCACTGCCCAGTGCCAGTCGAGCGCCTCGCAGCCACGCCGGATCACGTCGTTGTTGGCATTGGGCGGCACCGCCCAGGGGCTGATGCCCAGGCGTTCTTCCATTTGGGCGAACCAGGGCGCCAGACTGGCACTGTCCAGACCGGACACCGCATGCGCCTCGGCCCAGTGCTGTAGCGTTGGTTCTGGCGTGCGGAAGCTGCTGGTCCAGTTGACGGTGGTGGTGCCGCCCACGGCCCGGCCCTGGAGAATACCGATGCCGCCGTCGCGGGTGGCCCTGGCCGAGCCTTCCTGGTACAGCTCGGCATAGGCCTTGGCCTCGTCGTTCTTGAAGTCGCTGGAGGTCTTGAGGGCGCCTTCTTCGAGCACAATCACCTTGAGCCCGGCTTCGGCCAGAATCTGCGCGCTGGTGCCGCCGCCGGCACCGCTGCCAATGATGATGACATCGGCTTCGAAGACGCTGTTATCCGGCTGGAGACTGGCGTCGATGACCTGCCAGCCGCGCTCAAGGCCCTGGCGGAAAATATCAGGTACGGACATGAATCACCTCGTGTGTGCGGCTTAAAACTGCGGTGGGCCGGGGTAGCCGGTGGTTTCCCAGGACAGGGGCAGGGCGTACCAGGCCATCAGCAACAACTGGCTGAGAGCCTTGTAGCCCTGGCGCAGCATCTCCAGGCGGCTGTCGCGCCAGCGCTGCAAGAAGGCTTCCAGGCGCTCTGGCGAGGCCTGCTCCCAACTGCCCCAGATGCCGGTCAGCGGACCGCGAGTCAACGGCAGGCTGAGCAGGCCAAGCAGATCGTGAACATCCTTTTGGATCGCCGCCGAGGTATGCGCCAGGCTGATATCCAGCTGGCGCAGGGTGGCAGTGATGGCCTGAGGCTGATTGGTCAGCGCCGGGTGGGCACCGACCAGTGCCGGCAGCAAGGCCGCCAGCACGGGCAGGTCGCTGTCGCGCAGCACTTCAAAGTCGCCACTCGGGCGGCTGGATGAACAGCCGCTCAGGGTCGCGGTCAGGCCGGCGGTGGTCAACGCCAGGCTGGCGCCGGCACCGATCTTGAGCAGTTCCCGGCGGCTGAGCCGGGCTTGGGTGAGAGAGGACATGAACCACCTCATACGGAGCCTCTGAAAGCTACCTGCGTTGGCAATACTGCGTTAAAAACGGCCTCAAAATGCTCATTTACAGCACGTAAACTGCGCTTTTTCGGCCGTTTTTGCCTTGTCTTGCCTGCCTCGCCTACGCTTTCAGAGGCTCCTTGTCATTGTTGTTTTAATAATGAAACGCCGTGATCAGCGAATAAATAAACGATAGATCAATCGCTGCAGCTTGCTGCCGTAGGGCGGATAGATCGGCCGGGCGCCGTTGAAACGCTGCTTGATATAGACCCCCTTGGCCTTGCTGAAGGTCAGAAAGCCCTCATGACCGTGGTAGTGGCCCATGCCCGACGGGCCAACGCCGCCAAAGGGCATGTCATCCTGGGCGACATGCAGGATGGTGTCGTTGATGCACATGCCGCCGGCATGGCTGTGCTGCATCACATGCTGCTGCTCGGCCCGGTCGTAACCGAAGTAATACAGTGCCAGCGGCCGGGGCCGCTCGGCGATGTAGGTCAGCGCCTGCTCCAGCGAGTCATAGGGCAGGATCGGCAGCAGCGGGCCGAAGATTTCTTCCTGCATCACCCGCATTTCATCGCTGACATCCAGCAGCAGGGTGGGTGCCAGGATCCGGGTGTCGTCCAGATTCTCGCCGGCTGGGTTGACGCTGATGACCCGCGCCCCCTTGCTCAGGGCGTCATCCAGATAACCGTTCAGACGCTGATGCTGGCGGGGATTGATGATCTGGGTGTAGTCGGGATTGTTGCGCAGGCTGGGGTACATGTGGGTGAAGCGCTGCTGCAGCGCCTCGACCAGGGCGTCCACCCGCTCGCGCGGGCACAGCACATAGTCTGGGGCTACGCAGGTTTGCCCGGCATTCAGGCCCTTGCCGAAGGCGATCCGCTCGGCGGCATCCTGCAACGGCACATCGGCGCTGACGATGGCCGGCGACTTGCCGCCCAGCTCCAGTGTTACCGGGGTCAGGTTGTCGGCTGCCGCGCGCATGACGTGACGGCCGATGCCGGTACCGCCGGTGAACAGCAGGTGATCGAAGGGCAGTTTGGAAAAGGCCATGCCGACCTCGGCCTCACCGGTCACCACGGCTACCTCGCTGTCATCGAACAGCTCGGCCAGCAGTGTGCGCAGGGCCTCGGCGGTGGCCGGGGTCGACTCGCTCATCTTGATTATCACCCGGTTGCCGGCGGCCAGGGCGCCAACCAGCGGACCGATGGCCAGGTACAGCGGATAGTTCCAGGGCACGATAATGCCGACTACGCCCAGCGGCTGGTAAATCACCCGCGCCTTGCCGGGCTGAAAGGCAATGCCAACCTTGCGCCGCGAAGGGCGCATCCAGCGGCGGATGCGCTTGCTGGCGTAGTGGATGCCTTCGAGAGAGGGCATCAGCTCGGCCAGTCGGGTTTCATCGGCGCTGCGGCGGCCAAAGTCATCGCTGATGGCCTGGATCAGGGTTTGCTGATGACCCACCAGCGCGGCTCTGAGCCTGCTCAGTGCCTGGATGCGCTGCTCGGCGCTGGGCATGGGGGCGGCGAGGAAGGCCGCGCGCTGACGCTCGAACAACTGGTGCAGGTGTTCAATCGTGCGTTGTTGATCCTGCAGATAAGCGATATCCGCTACCATGTGGCCTCCGTAGGGCAGCCGTATGCCGGGTGGCAATCGGCTTTTTATCGTGATGGCTGCCATTTTTAGAGTAATTGCTCTAAAGTGTCAAATGCTCCAGACAGGAAACCGACCAAGCGCATGAAAACCCGTGAGCGAATTCTTCAGGCCAGCCTGCAACTGTTCAACGAACAGGGGGAGCGGGCCGTGACCACCAACCATATCGCTGCCCACCTGGGTATCTCGCCAGGCAACCTGTACTACCACTTTCGCAACAAACAGCAGATCGTCACCGAGCTGTTTGGTCGCTATGAGGCCCAGGTGGATGATTATCTGCGGGTGCCGGAGGGGCGAGCGCTGAGCCTGGAGGACAAGGCCCACTACCTGGAATCGATTTTTCGCGGGTTGTGGGATTACCGCTTTTTTCTGCGCGATCAGGAGCATTTGCTCAGCGCCGACCCAGAGTTGGCCGAGCGTTATCGGCAGTTCTCGCGCCGCTGCGTGAACAGTGGCCGGGCGATTTATCAGGGCCTGGCCGAGGCCGTGATTCTCGATGCCGAGCGGACCGATCCCGAGGTGTTGGCGATCAATAGCTGGCTGCTGATGACCAGCTGGATCAGCTTTGTTTACACCTCGGTGCTGGATGCGGAGCAATCGGAATTGACCCCAGCGCTATTGCGGCGCGGGGTGTATCAGGTGCTGGCCCAGGAGCTGGGGCTGCTGACCGAGCAGGCCCGCCCGGCCGTACAGGCCATGCTGGCGGAGTATTACGCGCCGCTGGGCTGTTGATTGCCACGCGAACATCGCTTCGCGACCGCAGACCGGGCCTACCCGTGGGCGCGGGACTGAGCGTGGATATGGGTAGGAGCGCTCCGCGAGCGCGAAGAAGGCGCTGTGGCCTCAGCCGAGCTGCTGCGCCAGCCACTCTGGCAGGCGTCGCTCCAGATAATAGCCCGGCTGCCACGGCGGCCCTTCGATAAAGCCGACATGCCCGCCGCGCGGGTGCAGTTCCATCCGGGTGCTGGCCGACAGCTCGGCCAGTTCAGGCACGCTGTGGGGGTAAACGAAGGGATCGTTCAGCGCCTGGACGATCAGGGTCGGTACCTGAATGCCGGCAAGAAAGAACCGGCTGCTGCAGCGCTGGTAATAATCGGCGGCGCTGGCGAAACCGTGCAGCGGGGCAGTGACCCGGTCATCGAAATCCCACAGGCTGTCCATGCCCTCCAGGGTGCCGAGCGCATCCAGTCGGGCCTGTTCGGCCGACAGGCTGTGATGCGCGAACAGGCGCCGCTTGTTGGCGACATAGGCCAGCAGATCGCGCAGAAAACGCGCCTGGTAGACTCGCGAAAACCCTTCGCCGATGCGGTCGGCGCACTGATCCAGGCGAAACGGAACCGAGACCGCCGCCGCAGCCTGCAACGGACAGTCTGCCCCGCACTCACCCAGATACTTGAGCAGCACGTTGCCACCCAGGGAGTAGCCGACGGCGGCCAGGTCGTGCTGTGGCAGTTGCTGGCGCAGGTGGCTGACCACCTCGGCCAGATCGTCACTGGCCCCGGAGTGATAGCTTCTGGCCCGTTGATTGGGCTCACCTGAGCAGCCCCGCCAGTTGACCGCCACCGAGCGCCAGCCACGTGCCGCCAATGCCTGCTGTTGGCCGAGAATGTAGGGCGACTCGGCACTGCCGGTCAGGCCATGCAACAGGATGATGCATGGGCCGGTGGTGGATTCGGGGCCGTACCAGTCCAGATCGAGAAAATCGCCGTCACTCAGGGCCAGGCGCTGGCGTTGGCGCGGCAGTTGAGGCCGGCGCCGCAGCAAGGGGCTGAACAGGGTTTGCAGGTGCCCGCCGGGCAACCAGCGGGCCGGACGAAAGCCGTTCATGACCCCGTCACGCCTGGCGTTGCCAGAGACTGTAGTAGACCTTGCCAGCGCGCTTTTCCCGATGCAGTTGCCAGCTGGCGGGCAGCTCGAGCTGACTGGGCGGGGCTTCGCTTTCGATATAGATCCAGGCCCGTTTGCTCAGCCAGCCATTGGCTTCCAGTGCCTGACAGGCTGTGGGCAGCAGGTTCTGATGAAACGGCGGATCGAGAAACACCAGGTCGAAAGTTTCGCTGGCACTCTGGCCGAGCAGCGCCAGAGCATCCTGCTGACGCACTTCACCGCGGGTACAGTCGAGGCTGGCCAAGTGGCTGCGCAGGGTAGTGACCACCTCATGGCTCTGATCGCAGGCCAGCGCCCGCGCCGCCCCGCGTGACAGGGCTTCCAGAGTCAGGGCGCCGCTGCCGGTGAACAGGTCCAGGCAGCGGGTCCCTTCGGTATAGCCGCTGAGCCAGTTGAACAGGGTTTCGCGAACCCGGTCAGGGGTCGGGCGCAGGCCGGGTTGTTCGCTGAAGCCGAAACGCCGGCTACGCCACTGGCCAGCGATGATCCGCAGTTGCTGACTGCCGGCTTTGGCCTTGCTCTTGCTCATGCCTCGGGCTCCTGCTCGGCGGTTTCGGTCGGGGTTTCGGTCTGAGCTTCGTCGTGGGTCGGGCCGACAGTCACCACCAGCCGGTTTTCCGGGTCGAAATGACGGGCGAAGGCGGCGCGCACGTCTTCCACGCTCAAGGCCTGAACCCGCTCAAGAAACAGTTGCAGGTGATTGAGCGGCAGGTCGTAGAAACCGAGCATGCCCAACTGCCCGACAATCGCGGCATTGCTGGCCGTGGACAGGGCGAACTCGCCCATGATCTGGCGCTTGGTGCGTTGCAGTTCGGCCTCGCTCGGGCCGATTTCGATGAACTGATCTAGGCTGTCATGGATCACTTCCAGCGCCAGTTCGACCTGATCGGCGCGGGTCTGCATGCTGATCATGAATGGCCCCTTGGCCTGCATCGGCACCAGGCTGCTGCTGACCGAGTAGGACAGCCCGCGGGTTTCGCGGATCTGTTCCATCAGCCGTGAGCCGAAGCCCGAGCCACCAAGGATCTGATTGCCGACGTAGAGCGCGGCATAGTCCGGGTCGTTGCGGCTGATGCCGTGCTGGCCGAGCAGGATGTGGGTCTGCTGGGAGTCGAAGTCGATATGCCGGTGGCCGGGCTCGATCGGGAACGGATCGGCGATCGGGCTGGCCGCGCGGCCCTGGGGCAGGGCCTCGGCAATCCGTCGGGCGATGCGTTCGGCCTGTTCGCGGTCGATGGCACCCACCAGGGCAATCACCGCATTGCCGGCGCTGTAGTAGCGCTGGTGAAATTCACGCAATTGCTCGCGGTCGATCTGCACCAGACTCTCGGCCTGGCCCTGAGGCAGGGTGCCGTAGGGGTGAGCCGGGTAGAGGTCGGTCCAGAAGGCCTCACTGGCCAGGGCCGAGGGACGTTGCAGGCGGAAGCGCAGGCCGGCCAGCATTTGGTCGCGCAGCCGCTCCAGTGCCTCTTCCGGGAAGCTCGGGCGTGCGACCACGGCAGTGAACAGATCCAGCGCCGGTGTCAGCTTGTCTTCGGCAGTCAGGCTGCGCAGGCCGGCAATCGCCATGTCGCGATGGGCGCTGTTCTCGAATTCGGCACCCAGTTGCTCGAAACCGGCGGCGATGCTGCCGGCGTCCCGCTCGCCAGTGCCCTCGTTAAGCATGGCGTTGGTCAGGGTCGCCAGTCCGGGCAGGTCCTCATCGCGGCTGGCGCCAGCGGCGAAGGTCAGGCGCACATCGAGCATGGGCAGCTCGTCAGCCCGCATGAAATAGACCCGTGCGCCCTGAACGGTGGTCCAGTGCTGCAGGTCAAGCTGGCGGCGGGCCGGAGCCTGATCCAGATCGACCTCGGCCAGCGAACGCAGCTTGGGCAGCGGCTCTTCGTCAATGCTGCCGGGCGCCTCGGTCAGTTCGGGGGTGCTGGGCTGGGCCGGCGCTTCGGGCTCGCTGATGCTGCGTTCCAGGCTGGGGCGCAGGGCCAGCGCCAATACCAGCAGCAGGGCCGCCAGGGTCACCAGCCAGCGCAGGGGGGATTGGAACCGGGCCATTAACGCACCTCCTCGGGGTTTTTCGGCAGCACATGGGCGCGGGTCAGGCGCTCGCGGACCAGATAACGGCGCGCTACCGCACTGATCTGCTCGGGGCTGACCGCTTCAAGGGCGGCGATATCTTCATCGACCAGCCGCCAGGACAGGCCAACGCTTTCCAGCTGGCCGATCTGGCTGGCCTGCTGGCTGATGCTGTCCTGACCGTAGACCAGACCAGCGATGGTCTGGGCCTTGACCCGGTTCAGCTCTTCGGTGCTCGGCGGTTCCAGCTTGAGCGCTTCGATTTCCTGCCACAGGCGCTGTTCCAGTTGCTCCAGATCGACGCCGCGGGACTGATTGGGAATACCGCTGAGCAAAAACAGGCTGTCGCCGCGGTTGAACCCGTCGTAGCTGGCCGAGGCTGAGGTGGCGATGGCCTCGCCACGCTCCAGGCGGCTGGCCAGCCGGGCGCTGTAACCGCCGTCGAGTACCCCGCGCAGCAGCCGCAGGGCGTAGATTTCCCAGGCCTGCTCGGTGGTATTCAGGCTCGGCACGTTGAAACCCATCAACAGGCTGGGCAGTTGCACGTTGAGGTTCAGGGTGAGCTGGCGCTCGGCACCGCCAGGCAGCTCCAGCGGCAGCTTCTGCGGCGGTACCGGACCGGCCGGAATCGGCCCGAAGTACTGCTGAACCAGGGCCCGGATCTCGGCCAGACGCACATCACCGACGATCACCAGAATGGCGTTGCCGGGCTGATAGTGGGTCTGGTACCAGGCGCGCAGATCATCGACGGTCAGCCGTTCGATATCGTGCATCCAGCCGATCACCGGCTGACCATAGGGGCTGGCCATGTAGGCCTGACGCAGGAAGCGTTCAAAGGCCAGGCCGTTGGGGTTGTCATCGACCCGCAGCCGGCGCTCTTCCTTGATCACCTCCATCTCACGCTCGAACTCGTCCTCGGGCAGGGTCAGGCGGTGCATGCGTTCGGCTTCCATCTCCAGGGCAATCGCCAACTGATCGCGGCTGAGGATCTGGTAGTAGCCGGTGTAGTCGCGGCTGGTAAAGGCGTTTTCCTGGGCGCCGAGGCTGCTCAGCAGGCGCGAGGCCTGGCCTGGTGCCAGATTGTCGGTGCCCTTGAACATCATGTGTTCCAGCGCATGGGAAATACCGGTCAGGCCCGGCGGCTCATGACTGCTGCCAACCCGGTACCAGAGCTGGGAGACCACCACCGGAGCGCGATGATCTTCGCGAACAATGACCTTCAGGCCGTTGTCGAGGGTGAATTCATGGGTCGGCTGACGTGGCTGGCTGTCCTGCGCCCAGGCGCCCAGGCTAAACACCAGGGCCAGCGTCAAGGCAATACTTTGTCGAAGCATGATCATTCCCGTGTTGTGCTTGTTCCGACTCCGGGGAGCCTCTGAAAAACGTAGGCGAGGCAGGCAAGACAAGGCAAAAATGGCCGAAAGAGCGCAGTTTACGCGCTGTAAATGAGCATCTTGAGGCCATTTTTAACGCAGTATTGCCAACGCAGGTAGTTTTTCAGAGGCTCCCGAGGGTCATACCGCCGTAGGCGGAACTGGGGTAGGATAACCCGATTCTTTCATTACGCCCTTATGTAGCGGTTTATCCGCTGCCTGACTCAGATAGTGATCATTCATGTTTGGTTCCAAAGACAAGCCCGAACACCCCAAGCGCGACGAGCAGGACAAACCCAAAAAAGGCCTGTTCGGCTGGATGCGCGGCAAGGACGACGCCCGACCCGATGAAGCCGAGCCTGCTGCACCGGCCTCGGCCGATGAAAAGGCCCGCCAGGTAGCCGCCGAACTGTTTTCCGGCCTGGGGCAGGGCGAGCCGCCCGCCGCCAGTGAAACCCCGAGCCCCGAGCCTGAGCCCAAGGGCTTCTTCGCCCGGATGAAGGCGGGGCTGGCCAAGACCAGCGTCAATCTTGGCGAAGGCATGGCCAACCTGTTTCTGGGCGAGAAGGAAATCGACGACGACCTGCTCGAAGAAATGGAAACCCGCCTGCTGATGGCCGACGTGGGTATCGAAGCCACCACCCTGATCATGGAGTCGCTCCAGGGGCGGGTACGGCGCCGCGAGCTGTCGGACCGCAAGGCCCTGTATCGCGCCCTGCAGGACGAACTGGAAAGCCTGCTGGCGCATGTCGCCAAACCGCTGGAAGTCGACACCACCAAGCAGCCCTACGTGATTCTGGTGGTCGGGGTGAACGGGGTCGGCAAGACCACCACTATCGGCAAGCTGGCCAAACGGCTCCAGGGTGAAGGCAAGCAGGTGATGCTGGCCGCTGGTGACACCTTCCGCGCCGCTGCCGTCGAGCAGTTGCAGGTCTGGGGCGAGCGCAACCAGATACCGGTCGTGGCCCAGCATACCGGGGCTGACTCGGCGTCGGTGGTATTCGACGGCCTGCAGGCCGCCAAGGCCCGTGGCATGGACGTGCTGATTGCCGACACCGCCGGCCGGCTGCACAACAAGGACAACCTCATGGATGAGCTGAAGAAGGTTAAGCGGGTGATGGCCAAGCTGGATGCCGAGGCCCCGCACGAGGTGCTGCTGGTGCTCGATGCCGGCACCGGCCAGAACGCCATCAGCCAGACCAAGCTGTTCAATGAAGCGGTCGATTTGACCGGTCTGGTGCTGACCAAGCTCGACGGCACCGCCAAGGGCGGGGTGATCTTTGCCCTGGCCAAGCAGTTCGGCCTGCCGATCCGCTATATCGGCGTGGGTGAACAGATCGACGACCTGCGGCCCTTTACCGCGCCGGAGTTCGTCAAGGCCCTGTTTGGACGCGACTGATCGATGATCCGCTTCGAGCAGGTCAGCAAACGTTACCCCAACGGTCATCAGGGGCTGGACAACCTCAGCTTTCATATCCGCGCTGGGGAAATGGTCTTCATTACCGGCCACTCCGGCGCCGGCAAGAGCACCCTGCTCAAGCTGATCATGTGCATGGAGCGCCCCAGTAGCGGCCATGTGCATGTTGGTGGGCAGAACCTGCGTGATCTGGGCAGTGCCGATATTCCCTACCTGCGTCGCCAGGTTGGGGTGGTGTTCCAGAACCACCAGTTGCTGTTCGACCGCACGGTATTCGACAACGTCGCCCTGCCGCTGATCATCAATGGTACCCCGGCCGACGAGATTGGCCGCCGGGTGCGCGCGGCGCTGGACAAGGTCGGGCTGCTGAGCAAGGAAGGCAGTTACCCGATTGCGCTGTCTGGCGGTGAGCAGCAGCGGGTTGGCATCGCCCGGGCGGTGGTGCACAAACCGGCACTGCTGCTGGCTGACGAGCCAACCGGTAACCTTGACCCGGGGCTGTCGGCTGAGATCATGGCGCTGTTCGAGGACTTCAACCGGGTGGGCGTGACCGTACTGATCGCCAGTCACGACCTGCCGCTGATCGCCAAGCTCGACCACCGCATGCTGACCCTGCATCAGGGCCGCCTGCTGCAGGACGGGGAGGGCGCATGAGTCGCAAACCAACCACCAGCCAGGAAAGCCGGCGCAAGGCGCCCAGTGGCGCGGCCCGTTCCCGGCGCGACTGGCGGCACCCGCTGCGCAGTTGGAGTGGCAGCCACCGGGCCAGTGCCCGGCAGGCACTGGAGCGTGTGCGCCAGCAGCCCTTGAGCAGCCTGATGACTGTGCTGGTCATGACCATCGCGCTGGCCTTGCCGATGGGCCTGACCGTGTTGATCGACCAGATTGAACGGCTGGGGATCGACTGGCAGCGTTCGGCCCAGTTGTCGGTCTACCTGGAAGACAGCGTGACTACTGAGCAGGCCAAGACCCTGACAACACAGGTGGCGGCGCTGGACGGCGTGGCCGAGGCCCAACTGCTGGACAAGGATCTGGCTCTGGCCGAGTTCCAGCAGCATTCCGGGCTGGGCGACGCCCTGCAGCAACTGGCCTACAACCCCTTGCCAGCGGTAATCGTGGTCACCCCCAGCAGCCTGGACGGCGGCGCGGCGGCATTGCAGCCACTGCGCGATCAACTGGCCGCTTTGACAGGGGTCGAGCTGGTGCAGATCGACCTGCAGTGGGTCGAGCGCCTGAGTGCCATCCTCGGGGTGTTCGAGCGCTTTACCGGCGCGCTGGCGCTGATGCTGATTTTGGCGCTGCTGCTGGTGATGACCAACACCATCCGGCTGGCGATCGAAAGCCGGCGTGAAGAGATTCTGGTGGTCAAGCTGGTCGGCGGCACCGATGCCTTCGTGCGCCGGCCGTTTCTGTATATCGGCGTGCTCTACGGGCTGATTGCCGGGCTGCTGGCCTGGGGCCTGTTGAGCCTGGGCCTGGCCTGGCTGAATGCCAGCGTGCGTCAGGTCGCAGCCCTGTACTACAGCGACTTTGCCCTGTCCGGCATGCCGCTGGCCGATGGCCTGACCCTGCTGGCCGGGGCTATGCTGCTGGGTCTGGCCGGCGCCTGGCTGGCGGTTGGACGACACATCCGGGACATTGAGCCGCAGTAGGCTGCGGCCCTTATGTTTCGGAACTTTTACCCCGGTTTCACAGTCCGATTGGGCAGTGATACACTGCACCGTCTTTACATGGGGAGTTCAAACATGAGCACTGCTTTGCAGCCAGTACATAACCTGGTTCCCGGCGCGAACCTGGAGGCTTATGTCCAGACCGTGAGCAGCATCCCGGTACTCAGTGCCGAGGAAGAGCGCGAGCTTGCGGATCGTTTGTTCTACCACGAGGATCTGGACGCCGCGCGCCAGCTGGTCATGTCGCACCTGCGTTTCGTTGTGCACATTGCCCGCAGCTATTCCGGCTATGGCCTGGCCCAGGCCGATCTGGTTCAGGAAGGCAATGTCGGCCTGATGAAGGCGGTCAAGCGCTTCAACCCGGAAATGGGCGTACGCCTGGTGTCCTTCGCCGTGCACTGGATTCGCGCCGAGATTCACGAGTTCATCCTGCGCAACTGGCGCATCGTCAAGGTCGCCACCACCAAGGCCCAGCGCAAACTGTTCTTCAACCTGCGCAGCGCCAAGAAAAAGCTGGCCTGGCTCAACCACGATGAAGTCAACGCCGTAGCCGAAGACCTCGGCGTAGCCGCCCACGAAGTGCGCGAGATGGAAAGCCGTCTGTACGGCCAGGATCTGGGCTTTGACGCTGGCGCCGACGATGACGACGACGCCACCTACGCGCCGGTCCACTATCTGGAAGACAAGCGCTACGACCCGGCCACCCTGCTGGAGTCAGCCGACTGGTCGGACAACTCGGTCGGCCACCTGCAGCAAGGCCTGGCCAGTCTCGACGAGCGCAGCCGCGACATTCTCTATCAGCGCTGGCTGGCCGAAGAAAAGGCCACCCTGCATGAGCTGGCAGCCAAGTACCAGGTCTCGGCGGAACGCATCCGCCAACTGGAAAAGAACGCCATGAACAAGCTGAAGAAAAATCTGGAGGCCGAGGTCGCGGCCTGACGTATGTAATGCGATATGCGCGTGGCGGTAGGAGCGACCTGCGGTCGCGAAGCGGCTTTGCAGCAATCTCGCTGATTTGATCAGTCTTTACAGGGCATCCCACGGGATGCCCTTTTGCTGTCCAAGGGGGACAAACCAAATGGATACCCGAATGCGTGTGCGTATTGCCACGATCCTGAGTGCGGTAGTGCTGAGCTTTTTTGCCCTGGGCTACTGGATGGGCGGTGAAGACACCGCAGAGCCGCTGGCCTGGCAAGAACGCTTTAACGACACGCTATGGGTGCCGCTCAAGGAGCGCCGGCTGGAACTGGGCACGCTTGAACGCACCCTGGGAGAAGGTTGGCTGTGGCTGATCAGTGCCGATGGCCAGCCGCTGCTGGTTAGCCGTTATGGCCTGCAGAGCGATGGGCAGGCCTGGCGCGTGCAGGCGGTAGTCGAGCTGAACGCCGAGCAGCTGGACAGTCTGGTTCAGGCCCAGGCCTGGCAACCCGGCCAGCACGACCAGCCGTTGTCACCAGCGGTTGGTGAAGCGCTGGCAGCACAAGCGATCAGCCGGCTCAGCCTGATCCCGGCCGAGGCCGTAGATGTAGAGCAGATCCAGGCCACCTTCGGTAACCCGGATATGCGTCTGGAAGTAGCCGAAGGTGAAGCCTGGGTCTATCCCAAGGCTGGGGTGGTGATCGCCGTGACCGGCGAGCAGGCCCACTCGGTTATGTATGGCCTGCAGGGCGGGTTGTAACTCAAGCCCCACTCAACCTTTCACGCCAATAAGTAAAACTGAGCCACTGCGGCGCGCCACGCCTGGCCTCCACCTGATCGAGATAGTGGCGGCCACCCAGTTGCCGGGTCTGGCGCTGAATCCAGTTGGCCCGGTTCTGGACATGGGCCGGCGGGTTGGCCGCACTCCATTGCCGGGGATTGGGCAGTACCGCCGCCAGCAGCGCACTCTGGCGCTGTGACAGGTAACTGCCACCGATACCGAAGTGATGGCGGGCCGCCGCCTCGACGCCGAACACACCGTCATCCCACTCGACGATGTTCAGGTACATCTCCAGAATCCGCTGCTTGGGCCACAGCAGTTCGATCCAGAAGGTGTACCAGGCCTCCAGCCCCTTGCGTGGCCAACTGCGGCCAGACCAGAGGAACAGGTTCTTGGCCACCTGCTGGCTGATGGTGCTGGCGCCGCGCAGGTTGCCGCCCCGGCGGTTGTGCTCCAGCGCCGCGCGGATAGCAGCCAGATCAAAACCGCCATGATTGGCGAAATGCTGGTCTTCAGCGGCGATCACCGCCATTTTCATACTGTCCGGGATATGGTCATACCTCAGCCACTGGTGTTGAATCACCAGAGTGTTTTCACCGCCACGGGCCTGCAGCCAGCGCTCAAACATCAGCATCGAACCGGGTGCCGGCGCCCAGCGCAGTACAATCACCGGCAGCAGGCTGATCAGCAGCAAGATCAGCAGCCACTTGGCGGTTTTGCGTAGTATGGTCTTTAACATGGCAGGCCGGGCTGACAGCGTTTCTGAAGGTCCGGCCAGTATAGATCGGGGGAATTGCATGGCCAAACTCTTGTTGTTGCTCGCCTCGCTCAGCGGATTTACTGGCGTGGCGCTCGGCGCCTTTGCCGCCCACGGGTTGCGCAGCCGGCTGCCAGACAACCTGCTGGCTGCCTTTCAGACCGGCGTGCAGTACCAGCTCTGGCATACGGCGGCGCTGATCGGCGTCGCCTTGCTGCTGTTGCGCTTTCCTGAATCGGGGCTGTTCAAGGTCGCCGGAGGATTGTTTGTCGCAGGTATTGTGCTGTTTTCCGGCAGCCTCTATGTGCTGGCGCTGAGCGGGCTGGGCAAGCTCGGGATCATTACCCCGTTCGGTGGCGTGTGCTTCCTGCTGGCCTGGCTGCTGTTGGGCATAGGCGCCTGGCGGGCGCTGTAAGAGGGCGCCGTTTCGCGCTATCATAGCCGCTTTGCGCAAACCTCCACCGAGTAGTCCATGCATATCCAACTCAATGGCGAAGCCTATGAGCTTAACCAGCCGCTGACGCTGGCCGAGCTGGTCGAGCATTTGGGCCTGACGGGCAAGCGTCTGGCCGTCGAACACAACCTGGAGATCGTGCCGCGCAGCCAGCACGGCGACATCTGCCTGAGCGATGGCGACCGGGTGGAAATCGTCCACGCCATCGGTGGCGGCTGATCTGCACCCGCGCCACCCCTAACCGTTTCCAGCCCGCCCCAACCCGGAGAGCCCCATGACCGACCTCAATCAGGATGCCTTTGAAATCGCCGGCGTACGCTACAACTCACGGCTGCTGGTGGGCACCGGCAAATACAAGGACCTGGAAGAAACCCGCCAGGCCATCGAAGCCTCCGGCGCCGAGATCGTCACCGTCGCCATCCGCCGCACCAACATCGGTCAGAACCCTGGCGAGCCCAACCTGCTCGACGTGATCCCACCGGATCGCTACACCATTCTGCCCAACACCGCCGGCTGCTACACCGCCGAAGATGCCGTGCGCACCTGCAAACTGGCACGCGAACTGCTCGACGGCCACAAGCTGGTCAAGCTGGAAGTACTGGCCGACCAAAAAACCCTGTTCCCCAACGTGGTAGAAACCCTCAAGGCCGCCGAAGTGCTGGTCAAAGACGGCTTCGACGTCATGGTCTACACCAGCGACGACCCGATCATCGCCCGCGAACTGGCCGCCATGGGCTGCGTCGCCGTCATGCCGCTGGCCGGCCTGATCGGCTCCGGCATGGGCATCTGCAACCCCTGGAACCTGCGCATCATCCTCGAAGAAGCCACCGTGCCGGTGCTGGTTGATGCCGGGGTTGGCACCGCCTCCGACGCCACCGTAGCCATGGAACTGGGCTGCGCCGCCGTACTGATGAACACCGCCATCGCCCACGCCAAACAGCCGGTACTGATGGCCGAAGCCATGAAGCACGCCATCATCGCCGGGCGCGCCGCCTACCTGGCCGGACGCATGCCGCGCAAACTCTACGCCAGCGCCTCTTCGCCGCTGGATGGCACTTTTTTCTGAGAAATCCCGATGTCCGACAGCCCGATTGAACAACCTGACAGCAACGCCAGCGTACCAGCCGAACACCGCCGCACCATCAAGAGCTTTGTCATGCGCGCCGGGCGCATGACCGAAGCTCAGCAACGTGGTGTAGAGCAGGGCTGGCCGCAGTTTGGCCTGAGCCTGGAGCAAGGGCTGCTGGATCTGGATCTGGTCTTTGGCCGCAGCGCCCCGCGCAGCCTGGAAATCGGCTTCGGCATGGGCCAGTCACTGCTGGAAATGGCGGAAAAGGCCCCCGAGCAGGACTTTATCGGCATCGAAGTGCACCGCCCCGGCGTCGGCTCGCTGCTCAATGGCGCGTTCAAGGCCGGCCTGACCAACCTGCGAGTCTATGACTGCGACGCCATCGAAGTGCTCGACAAGGCCATTCCCGATGCCAGCCTCGACCGCCTGATGCTGTTCTTCCCCGACCCCTGGCACAAGAAAAAGCACCACAAGCGCCGCATAGTCCAACTGGCCTTTGCCGAAAAAGTCCGGCAGAAACTCAAGGTCGGCGGCATCTTCCACATGGCCACCGACTGGCAACCCTACGCCGAGCACATGCTGGAAATCATGAACGCCGCCCCTGGCTACCGCAACCAGTCCCCCGACGGCAGCTGGGTCCCACGTCCGGAAGAACGCCCGATTACCAAGTTCGAGAAGCGTGGCGAGCGGCTGGGGCATGGGGTGTGGGATTTGAAATTTGAGCGGGTGGAGTGAGGGGGCAGGTACCGTTCACTTGGATTGCTTCTGAACCAGTGCGTGTGAAACGAAAAACCGGGCCTTGTGCCCGGTTTTTTGTGGGGGTTACGCGGCGTCTTATGCGGCGTATTTGTCTTTCATCAGAAACGCATAGGCGGTGGTGAAGGCCGTCTCCTGATAGGCCTTGAGGCCAGTATCCGCGAACTCAATCTGAATCGGATTGCGTTTCAATGAGTCCTTGATCTCGGTTGTCGACAGAATGATCACATCCAAGTTGCCGATCAGTTCAATCGCCGCCTCCAGCTTGAAACCCACCGCACCACCGGCAAACTTGCCCTTCATCGGCCGCTGGCGAATAACCACCTTGTCTACCGGGTAATCCTGCATCAGCTTGGCAAAGGTCTGCTGGAAGTAGCGCAGCTCAGCGGTGCTGTGAACATCTTTCAGCGTCAGCCGCCGGGAGCGGCAGTCAGGCAACTCGAAAATGCCGTCGCTCAGCGACAGCAGACAGAGATTCACATCATTACTGTTGATTTCAATACCACAGACTTTCATAGGGTGCTCGATTCGGGTTTATCCGGGCATTGTAGCGCAAAGGGGACAAATTTATTTTCTCCTAGGCTTCGACCCCCTTGAGATGACGCTGTTGCCTTGGCCAGCAACAACACGCCTTTTGATCGCAGGCAGCGCTGCCATAAGCCCCATCCGCAGGCCAAACTTGCGCAATATCGAATCGACGGTGTTCAAGGTCGGATTACCTTTGTCCGTTTCCAGCTGATACAGCGCTCTGGTAGACATGCCGCACATTTGCGCAAAGGTTTCCTGATCGAGCCCGGTCACCTCCAAGCGCAACCTGCGAATAGCCATGCCAAGGGTCAATTCACCTTCCGCGTGCAGCCGCATGATCTCTTCGATCAGTTGCTTGCGCTCAACTCCGGTCATGGCTTTCATAGCAGATCCCAGAAATCCAGGGGCGTGTCCAAATTATTGGCTAAATCAGCATTAAAATGCTGGTTAATCTAAGTCAAGGTGGTTGAATCGGCAATATAAATCTTAAAGTTGGCCTTTTCTGTTTTGGTTCGGCAATTTAATACCGATGACAGTTTGTCTACTGTGCCTGCGGTGATAGCTTATAGGCATGGGCCCTGGTATCAGTCATTGGGTGAAAGCAGCTTGTCATGATCGGCAGGTTTCGGCCAGAAGCAGACGCTGAGCCAATCGCTGGCTATATAGAGGTAGGAGCTGCTAAAACCTGACGCATCGGAATCAATCCAGTCTGAAATGTTCGTGTCCGTATTTATGCCGTGCTGACGATTCACTACATCTTCGGAGGGCTGTGCGAAGAAACAGAGAATGGAGGCGCCACAAAAGCCCTGAAGTGAGTCAAATTTTCATGAGACATTGCTGGCATTATGCTTGCAACCTGCATTGAAGCGTGGCTTTATATGGCTCTAGTCGGTTAGGGATGATCGTATGAAGCACCACACGCTCCCACCGGTCAGTTATGAAGTGATGGGGGCGAGTGAGTTAGATCGTGGCTAAAAAGAGCTTTACTGAGCAGACCAGCGCCGACACTACCGAGATCGGTTTCCATTATCAATATTACTACTTTCTTTATCGCCTATTAAATCTAAAATCGGGCCAGTCTGTCGGACTTGAAGTCAAGGATGACGTGCACACCGACCTAGACAACGAAACGCAAATACTCTTTCAGCTCAAGCACACCGTACAACAGAATGCTGCCGGAGATTCTATTGCCCTTACTGAATTAGACGGTGACCTCTGGAAGACGCTGCATAATTGGGCAAAGATTGTATCTGACGATACTGTTGGCCGTGATCAACAGGCAAAGCAGCACGAATTCATCAATAAAACTGAATTCCATCTTATTTCAAACAAATCGGAAAGCAGTCGAAACGAGTTCTTAAGAAAGCTAGAAGCCTACAAAGCCACAGCATTAAGCTTTGAAGATTTGTGCGCTCATATAAGTGCATTATACGAAAAAACCAAAGACAGAGACATTAAGAGCTACATAGGCGAAGTGCTTGCCCTCGACAAAAATGTTCTTGCAGCCTTTCTGAGAAAAATTCATCTCGAGCTTAATCTTGATGATTTGCATGCTCTTATCAAGATGGCTATTAAAGAAAAAATGGTTGAAAGCTCTAAAGTGGATGCGGTATTCGAGAGGCTTGACTCAAACATTAGAACTGACAACTACATCCGCATCAAGGAGGGCCAGAAAGTAGAGCTGGACTTCGACTCATTCTATAAGCGCTACCGAACCATTTTCTCCTCATCTAGGGAGCCGCTGCAACTAGGTAGGCCATTTGTACCAGCATTTCCCGAAGATATTTTTGCACAAGTCTTCATCAAGCAACTTGTCGCAGTGAAAGCGATGAAAATTGACGATGTTGAAAGAGCATTTGAGTACACCACAAATAAATTAAAAATTGCACGCTTCCTAGATGACTGGCTCCAATCAGGCGAGCTGGTAGCCGATGAGATTGCTGATTTCCATAGGGATGTAAAAACCAAATGGCGCAATGCATTCGAACATTGGTGCGAAGACTGCCTAGATCGCGACGTAGTTGATAAGGCGAAGCAATTACTCTACGACCTTCGTAAAATTGAGTTCTCCATAGCCAGCAACAAACTTAACACCGAGTTAAGCAATGGAGAACTCTACCATCTTTCTGATGAACGACTTATTGGATGGCATCGAGATTGGAAAACTCTGTAATTCAAACACCAGAGACGACCAACAAGGGATTCTGGGACGGGTATAACAACGTTGGTATCGGCGTGGTAGCGATTGCGTCGGTTTTGAACCATATAGGCAGCCTTTCTGTTCCGAAGGCGCTGCTGATTATTCCCATGATAGTGCATCGCCCGACCCTTGCGTACATGGCAAGTAAAGTAACATTGGAGCGAGGGTCAGCCGCTCTAGCTTCAGGTCATCCGCAGCTCTTCGTTAACTTTAACGAACGTTTCGAAAGCAACCTTCCATTATCGGTTAACTCTATTCAACTACTTGTTCATCTAGGGTACGCGAAACTGGGCGAAGAACTAGTCCGTAAACGCCGACTGACTGTAGATCAAAGTCTTGGACAGCGAGCCAAAAAGATCGATCTAGCTTCCGATAAAATCTCCGAACTTCTTCTCGAGCCAGAAGAGGAGCTTTACTTGAATTTTAGGGTGCAACTGTGAACTTTGGTATTGATGAAATCATTCTTTGGTCTGTGACCGGCGATATTCGCTCACTGAATTTTGAGCGCAATAAAGTAAACGTTATAACCGGTGAGAGCCAAACCGGGAAGTCCACTATACTCAAGATATTCGATTATTGCTTCCTGGCTAGCGAACACGATATTCCTCATGATGTTATCAATGATAATGTCAGCTGGTATGGAATAAAATTCTATATTAATGACAAGAGTTACTTTCTTGCAAGGCGCAGCCCTGTCGGCAATACCGTTTCTACTGACTACCACTTCTCATCTATAGGCGAGATCCCGCAAACGCCAACACCCAACATCAAGCAAGATGATCTGCGCGGGATACTCGAAGCTGAGTTTTCTATTGACGATAGAGTCAAAATGCCTTTTGGTGGCAAGATTATAAAATCCGGCTCCCGAATATCATTTCGTTACTTCTTTCTTTTTAATACAATTTCTGATGACATCATCCTTAATAGTAAGAACTTCTTTGACAAACAAGAAGTGGATCGATATCGCGAAGCGCTACCTAGGATTTTTGACTTGGCACTTGGAATCGACGATCTAGAGAATATCGTTTCCCGAGAGCGCAAAGATTCGCTGAGCAAGGAGATTGCTAAGCTTGAGCGTAAGAATATTTCGCTAACAGAGAGTAAAAGCTCCTTTAGTTCCGAGATACGCGATATCGCAGCAAAAGCGGCCGAGTATGGATTAACGCCCGAACTGGATAAAGATATCACTGCCTCAAGTCTACTGGATATGCTGGATAAGCCTAGCATCACACCAAACTACGACGCATCGACAAAACGCCGCTCAGACATCAACTCACAACTTTTTTCCATAAATAGGCAGATCAGAAAATATTCCCAATTTAATGAGGAATATAAAAGCTACAAATCGACAATTAAAAAGTCCCAGGACAGCTTAAAGCCACTAAGAGTGCTAATGGAGCGCTCTAGCGAAATCGTAAAATCAGAAATTTTTGATGAGTTAATCAGTAGCCTTCAAGTCGATCTTCGTACGATTGATGAGACTATCAAGGCGAGGCGACCAGTTGAGAGCCAAGTAAATGACGCAATACGGCAGCTTGAGGATAAAAAGAAGGAGCTGCTGGAAGAGCTCCAGGTTCTGCCTGAAACACCCCGCTCCTTCAAGGAGCTCCAAGATATGTGGGTGTTTTTGGGCGAGGCCCGAGGCAAGCTAAGCATCTACGCTCGTATGGACGAGAAGCGAGCTGGGAAGCCTGAGGCGGCCGATCTAACGGGGCTGATCGCCGAATACGACGCGGTTCAAGTAAAAGATGTTGAGGCGGAGCGAGCTGCAACCATTAGCTTGATCGACGAAGTTGCTGCGAGCCTGATGACTCAAGCTAAGGATGCGCTAGAGAACTATGCAACTTGGTATGCCAGCTTCAACTACAGTGAAAAGAAAATTCAGCTCAGAAAGCCGAAGTCAACCCTTATCGAAAACATTGGCAGCAGCTCCAACCACATGTTTTTGCACCTAATTCACTTCTTGTCTCTTCACGAAGTGGCCCTGAATAAAAACTCCAAATTCGTACCAAGTTTTCTGATAGTTGATCAGCCAAGTCGCCCCTATTGGGGGGAAGAAGAGGAAGTGGATCCCGAAAATTTGATTCACAGCGATAGAGCGAAGATCAGAACTGCATTTGAAATGCTCAACACTTTTATAGAATACATCAATCGAGAATACAGAAAACAATTTCAAATGATCATGTTCGAGCACGTACCAACATCAATGTTTGAAGGGCTAGGTAATATTCATCTTCTACCCACATTCCGAGACGGGAATGCTCTAATCCCAGCTAGTTGGCGACAAAAAGAGATCGACATGTAAACAAGGGCTGCACATCGATCCTAGTTCCATAGACGCAGCCAAGCGTTGGGTCGTTTCTAGCCCTTCAAGATTGACCGCTTCTGGCCGGATAGCGACGGCCTGGTTTAAGCCGTCGCTATAACGGGTCAGACCTCGGTCTGTTCTGCCATATCAAGAGCGTCCTCCACTTCTATTCCCAAATACCGGACCGTGCTTTCCAGCTTTGTGTGACCCAGTAGAAGCTGAACAGCCCTGATATTCTTGATCAGTGAAGCCTTGGTGCGCCGCAGCGTGTGGGTGTCGTACATGGCCGATACCAGCCTGTTGGGACGGGCAGCTACCGGCCAGAAGGGCGATGCAGTTTTAACTGACGCAGAGCACCATATCTCAAACATATAGGCCCGCCCCAAACTCAGGAGCCGCTCGGATCATGAGGCTCAAATGTATCCTTGGGGAATAGCGACTGAATCTTCCTCACAGCATTTGCCAAGTACCTCGTCTTCTCCGCTGGGGAATAGTCACCGCTGTAGCGACCCGAGAAGAAGTTGACCTCCCAGCCGTCCCTTTTGCGACGAATTTCGCCAGCAATTCGTGCGGCCTGCATGCCTGTCATGCTGGGATGTCCAAGCTCCTCTGGCTTCGGAATATCCTCAGCAAGGAAGAGCACGCCATCCTTACCGATAGCCCAGATGAGATTTCGCTGGAAAGTAGGATCGTCGGCAACGGCTTTGAAGTTTACGTGGACGTCGCTGAGTGGGATTTCTTGTGGGTCCCAGAAACGATGGGTTGTTGGGTTCGTGCCTTTCCCGTTCCGAGATATCTCGTTTTCTTTGATGTGGTTGGGCGCGCGCAGTGACCCATACGTACTGTTGAGATGACTTTCATAATCATCACGGCGGCGCTTGAGAGCTCTGGTGAAGGCTGGGAAGAAGTGCTGATCGTCGAGGCCTCCGACCTGAGACTCTTGCCCTTTAAAGCCTGCTAGCATGGCATCAGCATAGATTGGATCGTGCACGTAGATGCCTGACACCGCGTTGCCCAGCGGAATATCCGTGGCGTCCAGAAGCACACGAAATGCTGGCTCATCGTTCCAAGAGAAATCAAGCTGCCATTGTAGTCGCGCCAGATGCCCAGTTAAGAAACCGAGCTTCTCTTCTCTCCAGCGCACAAGCGAGGACTCGTCGATTTGCCAGGTACCGAGGGCGTCACCCGCTTTCCGATGGGTGACATGTGTCCGCACATCGTCACGAGCTTGGGCGATTGACGCCAATTTGATTTTGTATCGAATCTTCGGCGCTGCGATTTCAATCAGTTCGCATAGCTCTTCGGACAGATAGCCCTCAATCTGTTCAGCGATCCGAACAGCGGTGCCGTAGGCAAATATGAAAGGAAGGCGTGTTTTCTTGTCAGCAGGGACAATGGAGATGTCTGGAACGATGATCTCGTGAGGATCGCTCCATGACGTGGCGTCGGCTCCACGAACAGACATTGCCAGTCCCCAGCGGTCTTTCGCTTCGTCGGGGGTTCTGTCTTTTAGAAAATCTTTAAGCATGACCATTTTGGCGCGAGCATAGGGCCCGAGACGGTCATCATGTACGTACACCCAGCTCGCACCGTCACGGAAGTCGTAACCAAGCGCTGTAACCGCATGCCCTGCCTTAACGTAATCGCCGGATTCGTTTGGATTCAGACCGTATACGGTGCCTGTCAAGATCACCGGCAGGTCGCTGTCGATATGGGCAATCACATATTCCCGGAAAAACTCCTGGGAGGACTTCTCGAGGTTGCTGTTGTGATAACGTAACCCTTCAACGTCCAGCGTTCGCTGAATCTGCTTGTTGCTGAGCTCCTTGTTCGGGAAGCCATTGCTTGAGCCGTCGACGAAGTTCAATGCTGCGGTGGTGATCTCGCTACAGGATTTGATGTCCTTGACGCCTCGGCCCGGTAGGCCGTGTAGGGCCGTCCAAATAGCGGTTGTGGCGCACGCAGCAACTACCTTGTCCTGCTCTTGGAAGGCTATCGAATCAATTGTGAGCTTGAGACCGAAGAGATTTACATCGTAGCGCTTGTCGATTTTTTTCTTGCCGAAGCCTCTGTCGCCACTGACTCGCAGGCAAGTCTTTCCTACGAATGTCCTCGTAAGTGGCTTGATAACCATAAAACCAAGGTAATGCTGTTGAAGCCCCTCGAGTGTCAACTTATCATCTGGGGCGTCGGCGAACTCTACATCAGCATCTCCGGCCAGCAACGCGTCTAGTTGCTTATGGGTTAAGTCGCAGTTGAAAAAATGCAGTCGAGCGCACTTATAGCCATCGTTGCCGAAGCGGCCTACGTAAAACCGAGAGTAATCTTCCAGGAAGTCCCGGTCGATGTACTGATGCTCTAGAAGGATGCTACCGGACGTATTCTTGCCTTGCTTAGGAGCTGGCATGAAGGACTTAAGGTAGTTGTAGATATACTTGATCTGAGGTTTTTCGAAGATGTCAGCGTGATCGTAGCCGTATGGCTCATGAATCAAGGCTGCCAGCGTCGCTTCCTCGAAGCAGGTGATTAGGTATGGGGTCATTTTGATCGCGCAAAAAAAAGCAGCCCATTAGGCTGCTTTCGTATGAATAATTTTAGAGGCTGCAGGTTTTTGCTAGCAGCGCGGGGGTGACTGCTTGAGCAGCGAACTCACCGGCGAGACGTTGGTTGGTCTTGGCCATGCGCTTACGAGCAGCCTCTAGGCTCTTTGCATGAGTGCCTTTTTGGTTGCGAGCATTTTCAATCAGATGTTCTAAAGTCATAGTTCCATCCTCTGAAAGTGTTGATTCCATGATGCGAAAACGATCCTCAATGCGCGACCGAGTTTTCACCGAGCAGCAACGTACTATTCGGCGTGCTTGCTGTGGCGTGAATTATCCATCCCGTAGCCAGTACCCACAAGCAGTATTTGTCGACTGCCGACAGGCTGCAACACGACTATAGTTCAGACCGGGCGAAAGCTTCAAGGTTCACGAGCAAAAAGCGGCAGGGCTTGTTAGACGCCGCCCTTGGCTCTGCTCCTGAATACTGTATAGCCCCTGGTTTCGTAGACGCCTCGAACGGCTGCAATGGGATGTGGATTCATCCACTCTGGAGCACCCGTTTTTGGGCGTAAGCAGCTCTTCGTGGATGACTGCTTTTAGCCGATAGCTGCCGGTCGAGAAAAACCGCCTCCGGCCAAAAGGAGTTCAAAGAAAACTACGATAGCGGGGCGGCTCAGATTTCTTGCACAGAGCCGAGTTGTACAGCTAGAGGGTAGACGCGCTTTGCCTTCTAATTTGTCAAGATCTTAGCTGTTTGCTCTGCGCTGTTTTCAACCTTGTACTGAATGTAGTCAGAGGCAAGCTCAATCGCGTCACTAATACCCGTCGTGCGGAACATGTCCACGACCATTCTAATTTCGTTGCTCGCGCAGGTATTGCAGTCGCTCCACACCTCCTCAGCTTCCATGCACCGATGCACAATGAGGAAGTAGCGTTGAGTCCAGAACTCCCGATAGCCATAGGGAATCGTGTCTATTGCGCCGGAAACGCCGAGTCTCGGGAGGCTATCCACCGCATTCATTAAATAGAGCCATGGCCGTTGACTGATTGAGGTGTAGCCTTTCCACCAGATTGGATATTCCAGCTGCCGTATTGAAGCTCCTGCAATGGTCACCAAAGCTGCGAATCGCTCGATTAATGTGGCGCTCTTGCTGTGCTCAAACCTCATGGACAATATTACCGTCGAGCAATCCCACCAAGATTGCCAGTCCCCCTGCTCGATCGAAACGCCTGTAATATCAGCTACCAGCCCGAAAATGGTTTTGTCGTTGAACTCACTTTCGTCGTACAGCCACTCCCTACCTAACGCTAGTGATTTCAAAGCAGGGATGCTGTCATCGGTTTTAAGGAATCCGACTAAAGCATCGGTCGCATACCGTTTGTGCTCAATCTCAAGAAGGGTCAAATGCACGAATAGATCTCGATCGAGCCTGCCGGCCTCAGTGCCTGGGCCCTGCGGCAAGTATTCACTCACCTTCTGCATGGCCAGCTCCTTCGCTACACGATATCCCTTCATAGTGCTGAGTACATGGGGAAATGTGCGACTCTCAAATTGGCCCTGAAGAAGAAGCATGACCCGTCTTAGGCTATGGTCCTCACGGCCCATCTGAAAAGTCATCATGGCTTTGAGGTCTGAGATAGCTGAAACGATATTTCGTGCTTTGTCAGCTGACTCTCCGTGAATCTCAACTGGCCATGCACTTCTGAACTCAGAGGAGTACCCGTCTTCCGAGGTCGGACTGCCCAACAGGCTCGTGAGTCTTGAATAGATTAGTACGCGAAATTCGTAGATCGCGCAGAGTACCTTGATGGCGATGCTATCATCGACGTCACGATAGTCTTTAAAGTCGTGCCCCGTCCATGCCTTGATATCTTCTTTAACTGATTTCAAGAGCGGTTTTGGGTCACGCTGATAAGCCGCTTTGAGGTATTCAGTTACCCGCGCTGTTCGGGTGCTCTCCGCATCGAGCGCATGAAGATTCCCCAAATCATAATTCGAGGGGAAAACCTCGCTGCGCTCGTCCTCGGTTAGCAAGTAGTTACAGATAAGCTCGACCAATGAATGCGTTTCGTGAACCCACTTGTAGCGCATCGTATCAAGGGTGCGGACATGCACCCATGCACGTCCCCTCAGAAACGCGCGACTGAACGGCCCCTCTGAGCATTGCTGAACTTCCGACTGCGCCTGAACCTGACGTCTAAGTTCGTCGTTGTCCACTTGGCCTCCTTCTGCTTGAATTTGCCGCCCCGATCACTGCTGGGGCGGCGATTGACGGGGTTATGCCAGCAATCCTTGGGATGGGAGCACTGACGCATCCGAAGCCTGGTCGGCAGGTTCAGATGCGGATGCTTGTTCACGGATTGACTTGAAGCGCTCTTCGCCAGACTCAAGCCGCTTCATCATCTTGAACTCCGCAGCGGCAGCTACGGCTGCGTCGTCGAAGGGAAGCTTCTTGCTCTCCATGATTTCTGCCTGCATGGCTGCGAGCATACGTGCCTCTCCTGCCACCAGGCATCCCATGTTGAAGTGGTAGTGCTCACCTCCAGCGTTGAATACGGACTTCGACGCACGTGCGGCACGGCTCAACTTTTCTTTCATAAATCACCTCTGGTTTCTTTGCGACATTCGCAAGGTAGAAAGTACAGAGTCAGGCTACATCGAAACTAGGGTAGTTTTTTTCAATGGGCCGAAACCATTGTTGCCAGGCCCTAGCCTAGGGGTAGGCACGTCACCCCAGTTTTCAGAGCCAATGAGCTCCCCCCGTCGACCAGGGCTGAACGGAGTGCTCAAAAAATGGCAACGCCGGCCTCATGGGGACGCTTCAACTATGCTTCACCATCGGTACTACGTTCCCGGGGGAGGAAGCACATGCCTACACAAGTAAGAGAGGAGCTGCGATAGAATTTCCTCGTAGTCGATGTCCACTTCTGGCCGAAAGCTGCTACTCTCAAGCAACGACTGTCACCCAACAACAAACCCCCAACCCAAAAAAACAACCCCGACACAACCCCACCCCCAACCTCACCGCCTCCTCTTAAACAAAGGCAACACCGCCAGCACCACCAGCACGCCGCCAAGCACCCGCACCAGGCCTATATCGACAGAGCTTCTGCCGGCACCGGTGTAGCCCATCCAGCGAAACCCGGTCTCTGGGTCGGTGGTCAGCATCAGCAGGCCAAGAACGCCCACCATCAACAAAAAGGCATAGGGGATCAGGTGCATGGGTGTGTTTCTCCCTATTAAGTCATCGCATTGGCGACAGGTGCATGCTTGGCAATCAGGTCAGTTACCCAGTCGATGAATACCCGTAGCTTGCGGCTGATATGCCGGTTGGGTGGGTAAGCCACATACAGAGGCATGCTATCGAGGGTCCAGTCGGTGAACAGGGGCACCAGTTCGCCGCGCTGCTGAAAGGGGCTGGACATGTACTGTGGCAGCCAGAGTATGCCGAGTCCGGCCAGGCCGGCGGCGAGGTAGGCGTTGCCGTCGTCAACGGCCAGCGCATAGCGGCCGTTGATCTGCAGGCTTTCGTTCTGCCTGTGCAGGGCGTAGGGCACCGCCCGGCCGGTTCGTGCCCACAGAAAGCCGACGATGCGATGCTCTGAATCCTCCAGCTCGTGTGGATGGGTCGGTGTGCCGAAGCGCTCGATGTAGCTTGGGGCGGCGAACACGCCCAGTTCAAGATCACCGACCCGTCGCGCCATCAGCGATTGATCCATCAACTCGCCGCCGCGCACTACGCAATCGACATGTTCGTCGATGATATCCACCACGCGGTCGCTGACGCCCAGGTCAATCTGGATATCCGGGTAGCGGGCATAGAAATCAGGCAATGCCGGGACCAGAATCATGCTGGCCAGCGGGCTGGGTACGTCCACCCGCAGGCGCCCGCTGGGCAGGGCCGATGCGCTGGACAGGCTGGACTCGGCATCTTCCATGTCGGCCAGCAGTCTGATGACCCGCTCGTAGTAGGCTGCGCCATCGGCCGTTACGTTGACCTTGCGGGTGGTGCGATTGAGCAACTTGACCCGCAGGCGCGTTTCCAACTGCTGGATTAGCAGCGATACGGTGGTTTTGCTCATGTGCAGGGTTTCGGCAGCCTTGGTAAAGCTCCCGGCCTCTACCACACGGGCAAACGCCTGCATTGCGTCAAAACGGTCCATTTTCGCCCCGGTTGATCGGTGGATTGTTTGGCATTCACAAACAGTGCTGGTTAGCCTTGCGCGTTTATCGCCCCGGCGCAAGTTTCTAGAGTATCTCCATCGGGCTTTCACGGCCCGCCCAGTCCACATGATGGAGGTAGTTATGTCGCAACGTGATGTTGTTTTCCCGCCTGGTCGCCATGCGCTCTACGAGCGCAACCGTTATTCGCCGGCGGTGCGCTCCAATGGTTTTCTGTTCGTGTCCGGTCAGGTCGGCAGCAAGGAAGATGGCTCGCCGGAACCGGACCTGAAAAATCAGGTGCGCCAGGCCTTCACCAATCTGAACGCGATTCTTGCTGCCGCTGGCGCCAGCTTCGAGGACGTGGTGGATGTGACGGTGTTTATTGTCGACCCGCAGTCGAAATTCGACACCATCTGGCCGGTGGTGCAGGAGTTCTGGGGCGAGCCGCCGCATCCGACGGTGACCGCGGTTGGTGTGACCTGGCTGTATGGGTTTGATTTTGAGATCAAGGTGATCGCCAAGTTGCCGCAGCAGTGAGCTGCAGCCGCTCAAGATAGCGGGGTTGGGCTGTCATATTGTTGTAATGTGCATGTCATCTTTTTTGCGCATTCTGGCGGCCCACTGCTGACTATCTGATTTCAATGAGGCTGTTGATGCGCTCTGTTTGTCGCCGACTTCTGCAATATCTGGGGGTCTCCCTGGCCTTGGTCTCTGGCCCGGTATCTGCCCACGCGCTGGAAATTCATGGCTCCAACACCGTGGGCGCCACCCTGGCACCGATGCTGATGAGCGCCTTTCTCGAGCAACTGACGGGCGAATCCGTCAGCGCCAGCCCCACTGGGGCTGACAACGAGACTGTGCTCAGGACCCGGCATCAGGGTCAGCCGCTCAGTGTGTTGATCGCCGCTCACGGCACCAGCACCGGTTTCGCTGCGATGCGGGCTGGCCGGGCGGATATCTGGGCGGCTTCCCGGCGCATCACCGATACCGAAATCGCCAGCATGGCCGCGCAGGCGGACATGGTCAGCCCCAGTAGCGAGCACGTCATTGCGATTGATGGGCTGGCCATTCTGGTGCATCCCGCCAACCCGGTCAGTCAGTTGGATATCGATACGCTGGCGCGGATTTTTGCCGGCGATATCGCCAACTGGTCTGAGGTCGGCGGTCCGGATCGGGCGATTCAGATCTATGCCCGCGACAGCCAGTCCGGCACCTGGGACACCTTCAAGGACCTGGTGCTGGCGGGCCGCTACAGCCTGACCGAGAGCGCCCGGCGCTACGAGTCGAATGACCTGTTGTCTGAGGATGTAAGCCGTGATCCGGGTGGCATCGGTTTTGCGGGTTTTGCCTCGGCCGGCAACAGCAAGCTGCTGGCGATTGCCGACGGTGCGGCACCGGCCTTGCAGCCGAGCAAGCTGTCGGTGGCTACGGAAGATTACCCGCTGTCCCGCCGGCTGTATCTCTACACCCCGGAGCTGGCCAGCAAGCCGCTGCTCCAGGCCTTTATCGATTTTGCCCAGAGCCAGGCCGGGCAGGATGTCGTGGCCAAATCCGGTTTCTTTTCCCAGACCCCGTTTGCCGTCGATCCGGTGCTGGATGCCAGCGTGCCGGAAACTTTCCGGCGCCTGACGCAGAATTACCAGCGCCTGTCGGTGAATATGCGCTTTGCCGAGGGGCATACCCGGCTCGACAACAAGGCTCACCGCGACTTGCTGCGCATTCGGCAGTATCTGCAAGACACCGGTAAAACCGGTGCCGATCTGATGCTGATTGGTTTTGCCGATCAACAAGGCGGCGAGCTGCGCGCGCAGATGATCTCCGAGCTGCGGTCCCAGTCGGTCAGCCGTGCGCTGCGTGACCTGGGCGTGCAGGGCCACGGCCATACCGGCTATGGCCACTACATGCCCGTGGGCGCAACTGGGGGAACCAGCGGCGCCCAGCGCAATGGCCGCGTAGAAGTCTGGGTGCGGCGCTGAGGCGTTAAGCTCTGAGCCTTATGCCGGTAGCAATGTGCGGTTGGCAGCTCCGGGCAGTGTGATCAGGCTCTTGCTGCGGCTGGTATCCAGGCTGTAGTCGGCGGTCTTGACGCTGCTGATGAAGCGCCAGTCGGCGCGGGCGGCATCGGCACTGAAGGTAACCAACAGATAGCCGCGCTGGCTGGCATTGAGGTACTCCAGGCCGTCGACCAAGGTGGTTATCGCCTGTTCGGCCGCAGGCACTTCGTCATCGGGCAGGCCCAGATAGTATTCGAGTCCGGGTGAGCTGACCGAGGCCGTGGCGAACTCTACCCCTGCCGCGTCACCTCCCAGGGTTGCCAGATTGTTGGCCCAGGCGTTGTGGGTATCGCCTGCCAGTACCACCAGGTTGTGATTGAGGCTGCGCGCAGTGTTCAGCACCACCTCACGCTCGTAGGCGTAGCCATCCCAGGCATCCAGGTTGTAGGGGATCAGTGTGTCGATCCGGGCAATCTCCTCGGCCGTCAGCGTCGGATCGCCAGCCTGCTGGCGCAGCTTGATGGTGACCAGTTCGGTAAGCAGGGCGGTCAGGTCGACTGAATCGGGGTCTTGCAGCGCGGTCAGCATCTCGGCCGGCAACAGCATGCGGCCGATCAGCACCTGTTGCCCCAGCACCTGCCAGGTGGCCGTGGATGTGGCCAGTTGGGTTTGCAGCCAGTCGAGCTGGGTTTGGCCCAGCAGAGTGCGGTTGATGTCGCTGATATCCGCGCTGAAGGCGGCGGCGTCGAAACCGCTGGCGCTGATATAGTCGGCGTAATCGAGCTGGGCATCGCGGCCGATGATCCGGGTGTCGAGCATGTGCAGGCTGACCAGATCGCCAAAGTCGAAGCGCCGGTAGATGGTTTCTTCATCGTCGCTGCTGGCTGGGCGTACCGGCATCCATTCGAAGTAGGCCTGCAGCGCGGCCTGTTTGCGCTCGCTGAAGTCGCCTTCGCCCTCGTTGTGGTTTTCCGCCCCGTCTCGCCAGGTATCGTTGGCTACCTCGTGGTCATCCCAGACTGCGATGAAGGCTGCGGCGGCGTGCAGTGCCTGCAAGTCGGCGTCGCTGCGATAGAGCGCGTAGCGTTTGCGGTAGTCGGTGAGCGTCAGGGTTTCTCCGCCATTGTCGTCGGGCAGCATGCGGCCCAAGGCTGCGGCGTCTTCCGTGGCGTAGCCGCCGTTGCCGTATTCGTAGATGTAGTCGCCCAGGTGGATGACGGCATCCAGTTCGGCCTCGGCAGCCACGGCGGCGTAGACGTGGAAGTAGCCGGCGGGGTAGTTCGAGCATGACAGCACGGCAAAGCGCACCTGGTCGATACTGCCGGCTGGCAGGGTTTTGAACTGGCCATGGGGCGAGGTCACGTTGGCCGCCTTGAAGCGGAAGTGGTAGGCAGTGCCCGGCAGCAGGTTCTGGGCGTCGACCTTGAGGGTGTAGTCACGGCCTGCATTGGTCGTTGCGGTGCCGCTGTGCACCAGTTGGGTAAAGGCGGCATCCAGGGCGATTTCCCAACCGACGCTGATATCGGCACTGCGGCCATCCAGCGGCGTGACCCGGGTCCAGATAATGGTCCGGTCGGTCAAGGGATCGCCGCTGGCCACGCCATGACGGAAGGCCAGCTCGCGTTCAGCGTCGTTCTCGGAGGATGAGCTGGAGGAGCTGCTGGAAAAACAGCCCTGCAGCCCACTGGAGATTACGATGCTGCCGGCAGCCAGTGCCGAAGCCCGAAGAAAGTCCCGCCGATTGAATCCACCCATGTCTGTGCTCCTGCGTGATGAGAGTAGTGGTGCAGAAGGGTGGCAGGTGCGTGTGACAGGCTGGCGACGAGGTGGTTACGAGTTGTCGACAAATCAGAGTAATTAGGGGCCGATGGGCGCAATTTTTAGCGAGAAAGCTGGTGCCGCAACAGGTGCTGGTCATACAGCAACACCAGCCCCGCCAGCCCGGCGAATAGTACCCCCACTACGCAGGTCGTGGCCCAGCCGCCGTGGCTCCAGGCCAGTGCCGCTAATGCCGAGCCACTCGCGGCACCGACGAAGTAAGCGGTCATGTACACGGCGTTGACCCGTGCCCGTGCCTGCGGGGCCAGTTGATAAATCACGCTCTGATTGCTGATATGCACCGCCGGTAGGGCTATGTCCAGCAACAAGAGCGCCAGCAGGAACCAGTACAGATTGCCGGCCCCAAGATAGAGCCCCAGCCAGCCGAGTAACAACAGAACCAGTGCGCCAGCGCTGACCCTCTGCCCCCGGCCACGATCTGCCAGGCGCCCTGCCATATTGGCGGTAATGACCCCGGCAATGCCGAGCAACCCAATCAGGCCAATCTGGCTGTCGCTGAGTTGATGAGCCGGCCCTGATAGCAGCAGAGCCATGGTCGAAAACAACACGCTGACCGAGCCAAATACAAGGCCGCCGAGCGCTGCACGGGTGCGCAGTCGAGGGTGGGCGATCAGCAACTGCACCAGCGAACCGAGTGTCGCGGCGTAACTGGCCGGCTGAGCGTTGCGGGCGCGGGGTAACACTACCCACAGCGCACCAGCCAACAACAGCATCAGCACGGCGGTTAAACGATATACGGTACTCCAGCCATCCACTTCCGAGAGCAAGCCGGCAGCGGTGCGTGCCAGCAGAATCCCCGCCAGCAATCCGCTCATGACCAGCCCAACGGCTCGGCCGCTGCGCGCTGGGTCGGAAAGATTCGCCGCCATGGGCACCAGAATCTGGGCGGCAACCGAAAAGAAGCCGGTAACCAGGGTACCTATCAGCAGCATGTTGAAGTTCTGTGCATAGCCGCTGATCAGTAGACCCAGTGCGGCGATCAGCATCAGGCTAACCGCCAGACCGCGCTGCTCAAGCTTGTCGCCCAGCGGTACCAGAAACAGCAGGCCGACGGCGTAAGACACTTGTGACAGGGTCACGGTCAGCGCCGCCAGCCCCTCACTGACGCCAAGAGCCAAAGCGATGGAGTTCAGCAGTGGCTGATTGAAGTAGTTGGCCCCGGCACAGAGTCCGGTGGCCACCGCCATCATCAACAGCACCCCCGTAGTGAGGTACTGACCACTCATGTTCGCGCTGGTGGCGTGATTGCTAGCCTGCGTCATGCGTGCGACTCCTGGGCCGTGGTATGAAAGTCGCGAGCACCTTAATACCTCAACTTAACTTGAGGTCAAGCGTTTGAATGCACAAAACGGAGCACAAGGCTCCGTTTTGTCGATCAGTCAGCCTGACTCAGGCCAGTTCGCTACGCAGTTGCTTGGCGGCTGCGACCATGTTGACCAGTGCTGCTTCGGTTTCCGGCCAGCCACGGGTTTTCAGACCGCAGTCGGGGTTGACCCACAGCCGTTCGGCCGGCACTCGCTGGGCAGCTTTTTTCATCAGCCGGGCCATTTCGGCGCTGCCGGGTACCCGTGGCGAGTGGATGTCGTACACCCCCGGGCCAATCTCGTTGGGGTAGTCGAAGCGCTCGAAGGCCTCCAGCAGTTCCATATCCGAGCGCGAGGTCTCGATGGTGATCACGTCGGCATCCATGGCGGCGATCGATTCGATCACGTCGTTGAACTCGCTGTAGCACATGTGCGTGTGGATCTGGGTTTCGTCACGCACGCCCGAGGCGGTCAGGCGGAACGACTCGGTGGCCCAGTCCAGGTACGCCTGCCATTGCGCCTTGCGCAGCGGCAAGCCTTCACGGAAGGCAGCCTCGTCGATCTGAATGACCTTGATGCCGGCGGCTTCCAGGTCGACCACTTCATCGCGGATGGCCAGGGCCAGTTGGCGCGCCTGCTGCTCGCGGGGGATGTCGTCACGCGGGAAGGACCACATCAGCATGGTCACCGGGCCGGTCAACATGCCTTTCATCACCTTGTCGGTGCAGCTCTGGGCGTAGCTGATCCAGTCCACGGTCATCGGTTGCGGGCGGCTCAGGTCGCCGTAGATCACCGCCGGTTTGACGCAACGCGAGCCATAGCTCTGTACCCAGCCAAAACGGGTGAAGGCGTAGCCGTCGATCTGCTCGGCAAAGTACTCGACCATGTCGTTACGCTCGGCCTCGCCGTGCACCAGCACGTCCAGGCCCAGTTGCTCCTGCACGCTGACCGCGTGGCGGATTTCGCTGTGCATGGCTTCGGTGTACTCGGCGGCGGAAATCTTGCCGGCCTTGAACGCCTGACGGGCCAGGCGGATTGCCGGGGTCTGCGGGAAGGAGCCGATGGTGGTCGTGGGGAAGGGCGGCAACTTCAGGCGTGCGCGCTGCAGCTCGATGCGCTGGGCAAAGGGCGACTGACGCTGGCTGTCCTGTGCGCTGATAGCGGCCAGGCGCGCTTGCACGGCCGGCTTGTGGATGCGCGGCGATGCGGCGCGGCTGGCTTGTATGGCGCGGCTCTCGGCCAGGGCTGCTTGCACCTCGGCGGCTTCCGGTTCGCGCAGGGCCTGGGCCAGTACGGCAACTTCACGGCACTTCTGCACGGCAAAGGCCAGCCAGCTCTTCAGTTCGGCGTCGAGCTGGTCTTCACGCGTCAGGTCGACTGGGCTATGCAGCAGCGAGCAACTGGGGGCCACCCACAGGCGCTCGCCAAGCCGTTCTTGCGCTTGTTGCAGCACGTTCAGGGCTTGTTCCAGGTCGGTACGCCAGACGTTGCGGCCGTTGACCACGCCGAGCGACAGCACCTTGTAGGCCGGCAGGCGGTCGAGGATAGTCGGGAACTGCTCCGGGGCGCGTACCAGGTCGATATGCAGGCCGTCCACCGGCAGACCGGCGGCCAGGCCGAGGTTGTCTTCCAGGCCGGCGAAGTAGGTGGCGATCAGCTTCTTGCCCGGTTCTTTCTGCAACAGGTTGTAGGCGCGCTCGAAGGCGTTCTTCCAGTCCTGCGGCAGATCCAGGGCCAGGATCGGCTCGTCGATTTGTACCCATTCGATACCTTGCGCAGCCAGACGCTGGAGGATTTCACCGTAAACCGGCAGCAGGCGCTCGAGCAGGTCGAGGCGGTTGAAGTCGCTACCTTTTTCCTTGCCCAGCCACAGGTAGGTCAGCGGGCCGATCAGTACCGGCTTGAGGTTGTGCCCCAGAGCCTGGCCCTCTTCGACCTCTTCAAACAGCTGTTCCCAGCTCAGGGCGAACTGCTGGTCAGCGGTGAATTCGGGGACCAGGTAGTGGTAGTTGGTATCGAACCACTTGGTCATTTCCTGAGCATGCGCGCCGCCACAGCAACTGTCTTGAGTGACGCCACGGGCCATGCCGAACAGGGTGTCCAGGGTCGGCTTGGTGCCGTGTGCATGGAAGCGTTCAGGGATCACGCCGAAGGTCAGCGAGTGGGTCAGCACCTGGTCGTACCAGGCGAAGTCGCCAACCGGCAGCAGTGCGATGCCGGCGTCTTTCTGGACTTGCCAGTGGGCGGCACGCAGCTCGCGGCCAACGGCGCGCAGGCCGGCTTCATCCAGATCGCCTTTCCAGTAGGCTTCCTGGGCTTTCTTCAGTTCACGGTCGCGGCCAATGCGCGGAAAACCGAGATTGTGGGTCAATGCCATGGGGGTTCCCTCCATCAAAAATGAATGGAGGGATTCTCAAGGTCTGGCGATCACGAAACAAACTCATTTTCTTCGTGATGAACATAAGTTTTGTTCATGTTGCGGTGTCTGTACAGCAACGCTTCAAGGCTTGGGCAGATAGCCGGGCAGGGCTTCCAGACGCTCAAACCAGCGGGCGATATGCGGATACGGCTGCAGGTCCACGCCGCCTTCGGGGGCCAGCACTACGTATGGGTACACCGCGCAGTCGGCAATCGTCGGCCGGCCAAGCGCCAGCCAGTCATGCTCGGCCAGGTGCGCCTCGAGTACCGACAGCACGGCTGGCGACTTGTCCAGCGCCGCAGCCTGGTCCAGCGGGTAGCCAAACTTCTGCACCAGACGCGCGGCACACAGGCTGTGCTGCACCTCATTGGCGGCGAATGACAGCCACTGCACAATCTCGGCCTGACCCTGCGGATGCGCCGGCCACCAGGCCAGCCCGCCGTAGCTGCCTGCCAGATACACCAGGATGGCCTGTGAGTCGCGCAGGGCCAGCTTGCCGTCTTGCAGCACCGGTACCTGCCCCAGCGGGTTCAGGTCGATCAGCGGCGGTTTTTTATGCGCGCCGTTAGGGATGTCTACTGTGGTTAGCTCCAGATCGATATTGGCCAGCGCCGCAAAGAGCCGCACCTTGTAGCAGTTGCCGGAAGCGTCCAGGTTGTACAGTTTCATTGTGCGTGTTCCTCTACCAGTTGATTGAATTCCAGAACATTGCCATCGGGATCGCGGATGAACAGGGCGATTCGCCGGGGGCCAATGTGATGCGGCCCTTCGGTGATGACGATGCCCTGTGCATCCAGCCAGCGTTGCAGCGCTGACAGGTCATCGACGATGAAGGCCGGGTGGGTGATGCCCGGCAGTTTTACCGGCTCATCCAGCAGAACGTTGTTGGCGGCAGGCTGGCGCGCGCCATTGAAGATCAGGTTGATCCGCACGCCGTCCGGGCTAAGCATTTCGTTGGCCTCGAACTGCGGAAAGCTCATGCTCTCCACGAAGCCGAGCGCCTGGTAAAAAGTCATGGCCCGATTCTTGTCGCTGACACGTATTCCGATATGATCGTAAGCCAGTATGCGAGCGGGGCTGTGGTGGTGGCTCATGGTGTAGATACTCCAGGTGACATCAGTCGCTGTAGTGTCCACCCTGGCAGGCCTTTCACCTATGCCGCGCACCTGACATGACCTGTGCGACACATGCACAAATCCAAAGGTGGCTATGGACAGGCTCAAGGCAATGGCCAATTTCGTGCGGATCGTCGACAGCGGCAGCCTGAGTGGCGCCGCCGAGGTGACAGGGCAGTCGGTCGCTTCGCTGGTGCGCTCGCTGGCGGCTCTGGAGCGTCATCTCGGAGTACGGCTGCTGAACCGCACCACCCGCAGTATGGCCCTGACTGATGAGGGCGAAGAGTACCTGGCCTGGAGTCGCCGGATCCTGGCGGATTTCGACGACATGGAGCAGCGCCTTGATGCGCGCGATGGCAGAGTGCGCGGTCTGCTGCGTATTACCGCCCCGGTGGAGTTCGGGCAGCGCTATCTGGCCCCGCTGGTGAATGACTTTCTCAAGGAGTACGAGCAAATCAGTGTCGAGCTGACATTCAGCGACCAGATACTGCCCCTGCTCGATGAGCGGCTCGATCTGGCGCTACGCATCGGCCACCTGCCGGATTCCAACATGGTCGCCCGCCAGATCGGCGCTACCCGCCTGGTTACCTGCGCCAGCCCGGACTACCTGCGCAGCGCTCCGGCCATCGACACGCCGGAAGCCCTGCGCGAGCACGCCTGCATCACGCTGCTCACCCAAGGTCGCCACTGGCACTACCGTCACAACGGCCAGGACCGCGCAGAAACCATCATCCCCAAACTGGCCTGCAACCAGATCCGCGCCGCCAACCAGGCCTGCGTCCAGGGTGTGGGCATTACCCGTTTGATGCATTACCAGGTGGCCGATGAACTGGCTGACGGCCGCCTGGTCCGAGTGCTGAGCGAGTTTGAACCGGCGGATATCCCGATTCAGTTGGTCTATCCGCACGCCTTGCAGCTATCGCCGCGGGTGAGGGCGTTTGTGGAGTGGGTGTGCCCGCGGCTGGAGAGGGTGGTGCCTTGGCCGGGTGAGGGGCGCTCTGCCATTTAAATCAAGCAGTTGGACAGTAAGTAGAGCGGTATGAACAGGCATAACAAGGCAACACTCATCGGGCTTATCGCAATTGTGCTGTGGAGCTCGATAGTCGGGCTTATTCGCGGCGTCAGCGAAAGCCTCGGGGCGGTCGGCGGGGCTGCGATGATCTACAGCGTGGCATCGGTGATGCTGCTCTTCACGGTCGGCTTTCCGAAGCTTAGCCGGTTCCCGCGGCGCTATCTGGTCTGGGGCAGCGTGCTGTTCGTTAGTTACGAGCTGTGCCTGGCCTTGTCGATTGGCTACGCCAACACCAGCCGGCAAGCCATCGAAGTAGGCATGGTCAATTACATGTGGCCGGCCTTCACGATCCTGGCGGCCATCCTGTTTAACAAGCAGCACTCCAGCCTGTTGATCATTCCCGGTTTTCTGCTGGCGATGCTTGGCATCTGCTGGGTGTTGGGTGGTGATCAGGGGCTGGATTTTGCCGGGATGGTGGCGAATATCCAGGACAATCCCCTCAGTTATGGGCTGGCGTTCACGGGGGCGTTGATCTGGGCGGCGTATTGCACGGTGACCACGCGCATTGCCGGTGGGCAGAACGGCATTACCCTGTTTTTCATGCTGACGGCTTTGACGCTGTGGATCAAATACAGCGCTGGTGGCGGTGGCACGATGGACTTCAACCTCCACGCGATGATTTATCTGCTGATGGCTGCCTCGGCGATGGGGTTTGGTTATGCCGCCTGGAACGTTGGCATCTTGCACGGTAACGTCACCATCCTCGCTGGCGCGTCGTATTTCATTCCAGTGTTGTCTGCGGCCTTGGCTGCTGTGCTGCTGCGCACCCCGCTGTCGCTGTCATTCTGGCAAGGTGCGCTGATGGTCTGCATCGGCTCGATCCTGTGCTGGTTTGCAACCCGTGCCCGGCCAGCGAAGCAGCTTGTCGATGACGCGGTGTAATCCGGGAGCAGATGCTCCCGTCTCCCAGGGGCTCCATCCGCCCTACCTATGCCTGGGCATACGCCTGAGTGAGGCAACTGGTGGCTGTGACCGGTGAGTTCTACACTGGCCGACACTAAATAGTGCTGACCGAATGGAGCTTGTCCAATGTCCTACGAAACTCTCGATTACCAGGTGCGCGATGGCATCCTGACCTTGACCCTGAATCGCCCCGAGCGGATGAATGCCTTCAACGGCCAGATGCGCCGTGATCTGATCGCCGCCTTTGATGCCGCCGATGCCGATGATGCGGTGCGGGTGATTGTGATGACCGGGGCTGGCAAGGCGTTTTGTGCGGGGGCCGATCTGGAGAAGGGCGGCGATACCTTCAACCGCCACAAGCGCCAGGACCAGCCCGAGGGCGATGATCTGCGTGACGGCGGTGGTACGGTGTCGCTGCGGATCTACGAGAGCACCAAGCCGGTGATTGGCGCGTTCAACGGTGCGGCGGTGGGTGTCGGCGTGACCATGACCCTGCCGATGGATATTCGCCTGGCCTCGACCAATGCCAAGTTTGGCTTTGTGTTTGCCCGTCGCGGGATCACCATGGAGGCCTGCTCGAGCTGGTTCCTGCCGCGCCTGGTCGGCCCGATGCAGGCCGCCGAGTGGGTCTATACCGGCCGGGTGTTTGGTGCCGAGGAGGCGCTCAAGGGCGGGCTGGTGCGCAGCGTGCACGAGCCGGATGAGTTGCTGCCGGCGGCCTATGCGCTGGCCCGTGAGATTGCCGATAACACCTCGGGCATGTCGGCGCTGCTGAACCGCCAGTTGTTGTGGCGGATGATGGCGGCCGATCATCCGATGGAGGCCCACATTGTCGATTCGCGGGCGATTGCCTTTATGGGTGAGTCGGCCGATGCCAAGGAGGGAGTGCAGTCGTTTCTGGAGAAACGCGCTCCGCAGTTCAAGCTGAGTCCGAGCAAGGATCGGCCGGGGTTTTATCCGTGGTGGGATGAGCGCAAGTTTCGCTGACCAGCGTTGGCTGTGGATTGCCACGGGCCTGCGGCCCTCGCAATGACGGTCAAAACCACCACCAACTTCACACCTCCCCCGTCATTGCGAGGGCTATAGGCCCGTGGCAATCCAGGTTTTGCGGTGCTGGTGTGGATTGCCATGTCGGCGGATGGCCGCCCCAACTCCTCGCAATGACGGGGGGGAGTGGGGTGGCGTGGTTTCCGTCATTGCGAGGGCCGCAGGCCCGTGGCAATCCAGGTTTGGCGGTGCTGGTGTGGATTGCCGCGTCGGCGGATGGCCGCCCCCTTGCTCCTCGCAATGACGGGATGGCATGAGGTTGGTGGTTGTTTTGGCCGTCATTGCGAGGGCCGCAGGCCCGTGGCAATCCAGGGCGGGTTGCGCTTTGGTGGGGCGGTGGTAGTCTGCCGCTTTACCTGACTGAGCCGAAACAGGAGTCATCATGAGCCGTCATTTCGAATCCGCCCCGGGCCTGTGCGAGAACCGTGACCCGGGTACCGAGGGCTTTGTGTTCAACCAGACCATGCTGCGGATCAAGTCGCCGGAGCGCACGCTGGATTTCTATACCCGGATCATGGGCATGACCCTGGTGAAGAAGCTGGACTTTCCAGAGATGAAATTCAGCCTGTTCTTCCTCGCGGCGATCGACAGCCACGAACTCGGTAACTGGTCGACAGATCCCAAGGAGCGCCTGGTGCAGACCTTTGGCCGCCCGGCGATGCTGGAACTGACCCACAATTGGGGCACCGAAGACGATCCGGAGTTTGCCTACCACAACGGCAACGAAGAGCCGCGCGGCTTTGGCCACATCGGCTTTGCAGTGCCGGATCTGGATGCTGCTTGTGCTCGTTTCGAGGCCTTGGGCGTGAGCTTCGTCAAGCGCCCGCAGGACGGCAAGATGAAGGAGATCGCCTTTATCAAGGACCCGGATGGCTACTGGATTGAGCTGTTCACACCCGGTCGGCTGCCGGGCGTGCTTGGCTGAAACGACAACGGGCGCTGCATGATGCAGCGCCCGTTGCGTATTACGCGATTACCGGTGATCAGGCCAGATCAAAACGATCGGCGTTCATCACCTTGTTCCAGGCCTTGACGAAGTCCTTGACGAACTTCTCCTTGGCGTCGTCCTGGGCGTAGGCTTCGGCCAGCGCCCGCAGTTGCGAGTTGGAGCCGAACACCAGATCCACCCGGGTGCCGGTCCACTTCAGGGCACCGCTCTTGCGATCACGTCCTTCGAACACGTCGGCGTCGGCTGACGTCGGGGCCCAGGCGGTGTCCATGTCCACCAGATTGACGAAGAAGTCATTGCTCAGAGCGCCCGGGCGGCTGGTGAAGACTCCGTGTTTGCTGTTGCCATGGTTGGCTCCCAGCACCCGCATGCCGCCGACCAGAACGGTCATTTCCGGGGCGCTCAGGCCCAGCAGCTGGGCCTTGTCGACCAGCATTTCCTCGTCGGACACGCTGAACTTGGTCCGGCGATAGTTGCGGAAACCGTCAGCTTCGGGCTTGAGCGGCTCGAAGGAGTCGGCATCGGTCTGCTCGTCGGTTGCATCGGTGCGGCCTGGAGCGAACGGCACCTCCACACTGTGACCGGCATCCTTGGCGGCCTGCTCGATGGCGGCAGCGCCGCCGAGGACGATCAGGTCGGCCAGCGAGACCTTCTTGTTGCCGGACTGCGCGGCATTGAACTCGGCCTGAATGCTTTCCAGTACCTTGAGTACCTTGGCCAGCTGTTGCGGCTGGTTGACTTCCCAATCCTTCTGGGGCGCCAGGCGAATGCGTGCGCCGTTGGCGCCACCGCGCTTGTCGGAATCACGGAAGGTCGAGGCTGACGACCAGGCGGTATAGACCAGCTCGGCCACGCTCAGGCCGGAGGCGAGGATCTTGTCCTTGAGCGCAGCAATGTCCTGGGCGCTGACCAGCTCATGATTAACTGCCGGGACCGGGTCCTGCCAGATCAGGTCTTCGGCTGGTACTTCAGGTCCCAGGTAGCGTGCTTTCGGACCCATGTCGCGGTGGGTCAGCTTGAACCAGGCACGGGCGAAAGCGTCGGCGAACTCCTCCGGATTCTTGTGGAAATGTTCGGAAATCTTGCGGTAGGCCGGGTCCTCGCGCATAGCCATGTCGGCAGTGGTCATCATCAGGCCGACCCGTTTGTTGGCCAGTTCCGGATCAGGGGCGTGGTCTTTGTCGGCCAGATTCTTCGCCGCCCACTGCCAGGCTCCTGCCGGGCTCTTGGTCAGTTCCCAGTCATAGCCGAGCAGTACATCGAAGTAGCTCATGTCCCACTGGGTCGGGGTTGGGGTCCATGCCCCTTCCAGGCCGCTGGTGATGGCATCGCGGCCTTTGCCGCTGCCATGGCTGCTCAGCCAGCCGAAGCCCATTGCCTCGACCGGAGCCGCTTCCGGCTCGGGTCCGACATTGGCAGCGTCACCGGCGCCATGGGCTTTGCCGAAGGTGTGGCCGCCGGCGGTCAGGGCAACGGTTTCGTAGTCGTTCATGGCCATGCGGGCGAAGGTTTCGCGCACGTCCCTGGCCGAGGCCAGTGGGTCGGGGTTGCCATCCGGGCCTTCCGGGTTGACGTAGATCAGCCCCATTTGCACGGCTGCCAGCGGGCTTTCCAGTTCGCGGTCGCCGGAGTAGCGGCTGTTGGGTTTGTCGCTGGTGGCCAGCCACTCTTCTTCGGCGCCCCAGTAGATGTCTTCTTCCGGGGCCCAGATATCCTTGCGTCCGCCGCCGAAGCCGAAGGTCTTGAAGCCCATGGATTCGAGCGCTACGTTGCCAGCCAGGATGTACAGGTCGGCCCAGGACAGCTTGTTGCCGTACTTCTGCTTGACCGGCCAGAGCAGGCGACGGGCCTTGTCCAGGTTACCGTTGTCCGGCCAGCTGTTGAGGGGGGCGAAGCGCTGGTTACCGGTCGAGGCGCCACCGCGGCCATCAGCGGTACGGTAGGTGCCAGCGGCGTGCCAGGCCATGCGGATCATAAGTGGGCCGTAGTGGCCGTAATCGGCGGGCCACCAGTCCTTGGAGTCGGTCATCACGGCGGTCAGGTCTTGCTTGACTGCCGCCAGGTCAAGCTTCTTGAACTCGGCGGCATAGTCGAAGTCTTCGCCCATGGGGTCTGACTTGGCTGAGTGCTGGTGCAGGATGCTGAGGTTCAACTGATTGGGCCACCAGTCCTTGTTCATGCTGCCACGGCCGTGCAACTTGGTGTTGGAGCCGTGCATTACAGGGCATCCGCCACTCTTGTTATCTGTGCTCATCGCTATCTCCGATTCCATGTCCATTGCGTTGATAGCACCCGCTGATGGGGTGCCTGAGTGATACCTGCTCAGGCCTGAAACGTGTGACCGTTATGGCTGACGATTCATGCCTTGGTGTTTAAGTTTTAGCATGGCTATGGATTGGCGCCAGTTGGATTTTGGCACTGCTTTGATAGTTTTTATCAATCGAAGGGGCCGGACCCAGAGATCACGCTGGTTATGGCGGGTTGCTGAGGGCCGGTGAGGGGCGGCGTTATGCTTGCAAGCGCTCCAGCGCTGCCCGTGGCCCGGCTGGGATCGGGCAGGGCTGGTTGCTGGCACGGTCGACGAAAACGTGGACAAAGCGTCCGGCGGCACAGGCTTCGGCCTGACCTTCCTTGAAAATCCCCAGCTCGTATTGCACTGAACTGTTGCCCAGTTTGGCGACCCGCACGCCCACGGCGATCCGCTCGGGGAAAGCGATGGGGGCGAAGTAGTCACACCCGGAGCTGACCACGAAGGCGACCTGCTCGCCGTGATGAATATCCAGCCCACCCTGTTCGATCAGCCAGCTGTTCACCGCGCTGTCAAAGTAGCCGTAGTAGGTGACGTTGTTGACGTGACCATAGATATCGTTATCGTGCCAGCGGGTGGTGATCGGGTGCAGGTAGGGGTAGTCGTGGCGCTGGGGTTTGCTGTTCATGTTCATGCTCTTCAATAGGCCTGCCGATAGATGGCCAGGGCGTCGGTCTCGCTGACTTCACGCGGGTTGTTGATCAGCAGGCGCTGCTGCAGCATGGCGTCGCGGGCCAGCATCGCCAGGCTGGACTCGGGTACGCCGGCATCACGCAGGCGGCTGGGCAGGTTGCAGCGTGGGCTGAGCTCGCTCAGGGCGTTGACCAGTTGCTCGGTCTGGCTGGCGGTGCTGCCGGGTTTGAGATCGGGCACCAGCAGTGGTGCCAGTTCGGCGTACAGGTTCTGGGCGGCCGGGGCGTTGAAGGCGATCACGCTGGGCAGTACCAGGGCGTTGGACAGGCCATGAGGAATGTGGAAATGCCCGCCCAGCGGATAGGCCAGGGCATGGACGGCGGCGACCGGGGCGTTGGCGAAGGCCTGGCCGGCGAGCAGGGCGCCGAGCAGCATGGCCTGGCGCGCTTCGCGGTTGCTGCCGTTGTGAACCGCTTGGTCGAGGTTGGCGGCCAGCAGGCGCAGGGCTTCGCGGGCGAGCATGTCCGACAGCGGGTTCTTTTTCAGTTTGCTGGTGTAGGCCTCGATGGCGTGGACCATAGCATCAATGCCGGTGGCGGCGGTGACTGCCGGCGGCAGGCCCAGGGTCAGTTCGGCGTCCAGCACGGCCAGGTCGGGCAGCAGAATCGGTGATACCACACCCATCTTGGTGGTTTCTCCGGTGGTGATGATGGCGATCTGGGTGACTTCCGAGCCGGTGCCGGCGGTGGTCGGGACCTGAATCAGCGGCAGACGCTGACCTTTGGCGTTGCCGACCCCGTAGATATCGGCCAGTTGCTGCTGGCAGTCGGGGTGAGCCAGCAGGGCGATCAGCTTGGCCACGTCCATCGAGCTGCCGCCACCAAAGCCGATGATCAGCTCGGCGCGCAGGGCCTTGGCCTGGGTGACGGCGGCCAGTACTACGGCTTCCGGCGGATCGGCGACCACCTGATCGAAGACTTCAACGCTCAGCCCGGCCTGGGCGAAACCAGGCAGTACGCCATCGAGCAGGCCGTGCTGGGTAATGCCTGGGTCGGTGACGATCAGAATCCGCTGGGCATTGCGTTCACGGCACAGCTCGGCCAAACGGCTGGCCGAGCCGGATTCGCAGAGAATCTGGGCGGTGGTGGCAAAGCTGAACGGTGTCATGGGGACCTCGGTTGTACTGAGACATTTCTCACAACTGTATGAGGCCTAGGGCACGGCTGCAAGGGTTGCAGCCTATGCTGGATGTTGTGAATGGTGGGCTATGTAACGGTCAGGGCCGCTGGATTGCCGCGTCGCTGCGCTCCTCGCAATGACGGGGGGTAGGGCGTTGTGGCGATTGCTTTGCCGCGTCGGCGGATGGCCGCCCCCTGCTCCTCGCAATGACGGGCTAGGGCATGGTGGCGATTGTTTTGTCGCGGCCGCCCCTTGCTCCTCGTAATGACGAAGTGGTGCGTGGGTGGCGTGAGGCGGTGGTTGTTTTTTTGCCGTCATTGCGAGGGCCACAGGCCCGTGGCAATCCAGGAGTGAGCGGTGGCGCTGTGGATTGCCGCGTTGCCCCCTGCTCCTCGCAATGACGAAGTGGTGCGTGGGGTAGCGTGAGGCTGGTGGTTGTTTTATGCCGTCATTGCGAGGGCCGCAGGCCCGTGGCAATCCAGGTGTGAGCGATGCTGCTGGGGATTGCCGTGCTCGCAATGCCGATGCTGGGGCGTGGGATGGCTCAGAGAAACCGTTGCAGCAGGTCGTTGAGGAACAGTCGGCCGCGTTCGGTGGTGTGCAGTTGTTGTTGCCAGGGTTGCAGCAGGCCGCGAATCACGGCGTCGTCGAGCTGGTTGGCGATGCTGTCCAGCGTCTGGCCGGTGCGTTCGCTGTACCAGGCGCTGGGTACGCCGTCGACCAGACGCAGGGCATTCATCAGAAAGTCGAAGGGCAGTTCGTCGGGCTCAAGCAGCCGATGCCCGGCGCGGAAGCTTTTGTCCGGGTTGAGGTAGTCCTTGGGCAGGCGGGTTTTCCAGTAGCGTTCGATCCGCCCGTCAGGGTGAGTCTGCTTGCCGTGGGCGCCGGCGCCGATGCCAATAAAGTCGCCATACTGCCAGTAATTGAGGTTGTGCCGGGCGCGGCGCTGGGCGCGGGCGTAGGCGGAGACCTCGTACTGGGCGTAGCCGTGTTCGGCCAGCCGGGCCTGGCCGGCTTCCTGGATGTCCCAGAGGATGTCGTCCTCCGGCAGCTGCGGCGGCTGGCTGTAGAACACGGTGTTGGGTTCCAGGGTCAACTGGTACCAGGACAGGTGTTCAGGGCCGAGGGCGATGGCCTGGTCGATGTCGGCCAGGGCCTGCTCCAGGCTCTGATCGGGCAGGCCGTGCATCAGGTCCAGGTTGAGATTGTCGAACCCGGCCCGGCGGGCCATGTCGACTGCGGCCAGGGCTTCACGGTGATCATGAATCCGGCCCAGCGCCTTGAGGTGTTCGGGGTTGAAGCTCTGAATGCCGATCGACAGGCGATTGATCCCGGCGCTGCGATAGCCAGCGAACTTGGCCTGCTCGAAGGTGCCGGGGTTGGCTTCCAGGGTGATTTCTATGTCACTGGCAAACCGCAACCGGGCGCTCATTGCGTTGAGTAGTCGCTCCAGGCTGGCAGCCGAGAACAGGCTGGGGGTGCCGCCGCCGAAGAAGATCGACACCAGTTCACGGCCTTGAACGGCTTCCAGTTCCTGATCCAGATCGTCGATCAGTGCGTCGATGTATTCGGCTTCCGGCAGGCTGGCGCCGGCGGCATGCGAGTTGAAGTCGCAATAGGGACATTTGCGTACGCACCAGGGAATGTGTACGTACGCCGCCAGCGGCGGCGTCACGCCAGCCCCAGCCGCTGGCGCAGCAGAACCATGGCCCGGGCCCGGTGGCTGAGCCGGTTTTTCTGTTCGGCCGGCAGTTCGGCGCTGCTGCATTCGGTTTCCGGGACCCAGAACAGCGGGTCGTAACCAAAACCCTGATCACCCCGCGGGGCGTGCAGGATGCGCCCGCGCCACTGGCCTTCGCAGAGGATCGGCAACGGGTCGTCGGCATGCCGGACCAGGACCAGGGCGCAGATGAACTGGGCGCCACGCTGCTCATCGGGCAGGCCGTCGAGCGCGGCCAGCAGTTTGCGGTTGTTGGCGGCATCACCGGCGCCATCGGCATAGCGGGCCGAGTAGATACCCGGTGCGCCGCCCAGGACGTCGACCGCCAGCCCGGAGTCGTCGGCCAGCGCCGGCAGACCGGAGGCGCGGGCGGCGTGGCGGGCCTTGAGAATGGCGTTTTCGACGAAGCTCAGGCCGATCTCATCGGCTTCCTGATCGGTGAACTGCTTCTGCGGCAGCACTTCTATCTGGCTGCCGAGCATGGCCTGCAGTTCTTTCAGCTTGCCGGCGTTGTTGCTGGCCAGGACCAGTCGGGTCAGGGGCAGTACATCAGTCATCGGGATGGAAATCCTGCTGGAAGCGCACGCTATGCACCGGGGAGTTGTCGTCGGCCTGCACCTGGACTTCAAAGCGCAACAGGCCGCGCTGGGCGGCGGTGTAGTTGGCAACGAAGTAGACCGCGTCGCCTTCCTGGATGCGGATGAAGTTCAGCGGGGTGATCTGCTGAATCAGGTTGGTCACGGTGCCGCTGATCCGGGCGTCGACCGGCTCGCCATTGCGCTGCACGGCGATATTGACCACCCCGTGGGTACGGCCACGAACCAGCCCGGCACTGCGCGCGATCTCCGGCTGCAGGTAGCTGCTGTTGAAGGTGTTGTGGTAGACCGTCAGGTCACCGACCTGCTGGCTCTGGGCCCAGCTCAGGGATGAGAGGCTCAGTAAAAAAGCGCAGATGAGGGTGCGTAATATCATGGCCACATACTCCTTACTTAACGGGTAACCCGGTAGATCGCGACTTCACCCAACAGGTTTGGCCACAGTCCACTGAACCAGCGGCTTTGGTGGGTCTGGTCGACGACCAGACGATCAAGCACCTTGATCGAGCGCTGACGGCACAGGTCTTCGAAATCCTTGAAGGTGCAGAAGTGGATGTTGGGTGTGTTATACCAAGTGTAGGGCATGAACTCGGAAACCGGCATGCGTCCCTTGAGTCCCAGGTACAGGCGGCAGCGCCAGTGGGCGAAGTTGGGGAAGGTCAGGATCGCCTCGCGGCCGATACGCAGCATGTCTTCCAGCACCCGGTCCGGGTAGTGCACAGCCTGCAGGGCCTGGGTCATGACCACGCTGTCGAAGCTGTTGTCAGCGAAATTGTCCAGGCTCTTGTCCATGTTCTGCTCGATCACGCTGACGCCCTGGCGCACGCAGTGGGCGATCTTGTCCGGATCGATCTCCAGGCCATAGCCCTGGACCTGCTTGTGCTGGTTCAGGTAGTGCAGCAGTTCGCCGTCACCACAGCCCAGGTCGAGTACCCGGCTGGCCGGCTTGATCCATTGCTGGATGATTTCCAGGTCGGCGCGCAGGCTCATGGGCTTACCTCGATACGGTTCATGTAGCTGCTGAAGGCGTCGATGTAGCGTGGAATCGGCAGCAGGAAGGCGTCATGACCCTGAGCTGCTTCGATTTCCAGATAGCTGACCGGTTTGCGCGCGGCCAGCAGGGCGTCGACGATCTCCCGCGAGCGGGCCGGGGAAAAGCGCCAGTCGGTGGTGAACGACATGATCAGACACTGGGCCTGCAGTTGCTCGAAGGTTTTCGCCAGGTTGCCAGCGTGGGCTGCGGCCGGGTCGAAGTAGTCCAGCGCCTTGGTCATCAGCAGGTAGGTGTTGGCGTCAAAGCGTCCGGAAAACTCCTGGCCCTGATAACGCAGATAGCTCTCGACCTGAAATTCAACGCTGTTGAAGTCGTAGTTGAGCTGGTCGTTGCGCAGTTCACGACCGAATTTCTCACCCATCGAGTCGTCCGACAGGTAGGTGATATGACCGACCATGCGCGCCAGCATCAGGCCGCGCTTGGGAATCACCCCAAAGGCGGCGTAATCGCCGTTGTGAAAGTCCGGGTCGGTGATGATTGCCTGGCGCGCTACTTCATTGAAGGCGATGTTCTGGGCAGACAGTTTGGGCGCGGTGGCGATCGCCACGCAGTGGCGCAGCCGCTCGGGATAGCTGATCGCCCACTGCAACGCCTGCATGCCGCCAAGACTGCCGCCGACCACGGCGGCCCACTGGCCAATGCCCAGCACATCGGCCAGGCGGGCCTGACTGTTGACCCAGTCTTCCACGGTCATGACCGGAAAGCTGGCGCCGTAGGCCTTGCCGGTGGCCGGGTCGATGCTGGACGGGCCGGTCGAGCCGTGACAGCCGCCCAGGTTGTTGAGGCTGACAACGAAGAAGCGGTTGGTGTCGATGGCTTTGCCTGGACCAATGCAGGCATCCCACCAGCCGGGCTTGCGCTCTTCGATGCTGTGATAGCCGGCAGCGTGGTGATGGCCCGACAGCGCGTGGCAGATCAGCACGGCGTTGTCTGCGGCGCGGTTCAGGCTGCCGTAGGTTTCATATACCAGTTCGTACTGCGCCAGCGCCTTGCCGCAAGCCAGCGGCAGGGGCTCGGTGAAGGCCTGGCGCTGGGGCGTCACCAGGCCAACGGAGTCGGCGGGAAATCTGGACATCGGGAACCTGTTCCTGTGTGAGTTGCTCGCTGAGAGTGGCAGGCGACCAACGGTAGAGGCGCCAGTCTAAAGAGGGTGACTGGCGGACGCAATATTAGCCGTGGCTGATCCCAAGCTCTGCGGGCAACTGCTGCGGGGCTATGATCAATACCCGTTTCTGGCGGCTTTGCTGGCCGCTGAGCAGGCTGACCTGTTGTCGGGGTACGGCGAAGGCCTGGGCCAGAAACTCGATCAGCATGGCGTTGGCCTTACCGTCCACTGGCGGGGCGCTGATGCGGATCTTCAGCCGCTCGCCATGCAGCCCGGCAAACCCGGGCTGTTTGGCTCCGGGTTGCAGGTGACAGTCGAGTATCAGGTCGTTGTCGCGCCAGTGGTAGAACGGCATGGCTCAGTTCCTGTGCGCTGCGCTACCGTCATTGCGAGGGCCGTAGGCCTGCGGCAATCCAGTTCGCCGATTAGTGTGCGATGTGTCTGGATTGCCACGCCGCTGGGCGGCTCGCAATGACGATGAGTCGACAGTGCTTTACAACGCCAGGGTCAGCCCGCGTGGCATGCCAGTGGCGATTGCCAGATTGGTAACCACCAGCATGTCGACCAGACGCAGGGCGATGAAGCCGAATATCGGTGACAGGTCGAGGCCGCCCAGCGACGGGATGATTTTGCGGATTGGTGCCAGGATCGGCTCGCAGATCTGGTGCACCAGAATTACCGCCGGGTTATGGCTGCCCTGGGCGACCCAGGACAGGATCACGCTGGCGATCAGGGCGAAGAAGAAGATCTTGATGAACAGTGCCGTTACGCCCACCAGCGACCAGACCAGCATCTGCAGTACGCCTGGCAGGGCAGCGCCCATCAGCTTGATGATCAGGCCGATCAGCACCAGTTGCACCAGCACGGCCAGTACCAGTGAGGCGAAATCGATGCCGGCAAAGCCGGGGATGGCCTTGCGCATCGGGGTCAGCAGCGGGGCGGTGGCGCGGACGATGAATTGTGACAGCGGATTGTAGAAATCGGCCCGCACCAGTTGCAGGATGAAGCGCAGCAGTACGACCAGCAGGTAGAGGCTGCCGAGGGTCTGGACCAGATAGACGGCGGCCATGTTCAGTCCGTTCATGAAAGCTCCTTAGGCGAGTTCTTTGGACAGTTCGTCGGCGCGTCGGGCACAGGCCTGCATGGCCCGTTCGACCATGGCCGGCAGGCCGTCGGCGGCAAAGCTGTTGATGGCCTGTTCGGTGGTGCCGCCCGGCGAGGTGACCCGGCGGCGCAGTTCGGCCACATCGACATCGCTGTGCACTGCCATGTCGGCGGCGCCCAGGGCGGTGAACAGGGTCAGGCGTTCGGCGGTTTCGCGTGGCAGGCCAAGCTGCTGGCCGGCGGCGATCATCGCTTCCATCAGATAGAAGAAATAGGCCGGGCCACTGCCGGATACCGCGGTGACGGCATCGATCTGGCTTTCCTGCTCCAGCCACAGGCTGATGCCCACGGCATTGAGGATATCTTCGGTCTGTTGCTTTTGCGTGTCACTGACCAGAGCATTGGCGTACAGGCCGCTGACCCCCTGGCGGCGCAGTGACGGGGTGTTGGGCATGCAGCGTACCAGCGGACCGTCGCCCAGCCATTCGGCCAGACTGGCGCAACTGATGCCGGCGGCAATCGAGATCACCAGTTGGCCGGGCTTGCGTTCGGCCGGCAGGGCACGTCAGACCTGCTGCATGACCTGCGGCTTTACCGCCAGCACCAGCACATCACACTCGCGGGCCAGCTCGGCGTTGTCGGTGGTGGCGCGGATGCCGAACTGGCGGGCCAGCTTGTCGCACTGCTCGGCGGTGCGGTCGCTGGCCATGATCCGGGCTGGCTTGAAGTTCTGCTGCAGCATGCCGCCGATCAGGCTGGTGGCCATGTTGCCGGCGCCGATGAATCCGATGGTCGGAGCGCTCATGGAGTTATCCTTGCACGTGAGGTGAATGGGAGTAGTCGCGGGCCCCGAACAGGGCCGTGCCAATCCGGACCTGGGTCGCCCCCTCCTGAACCGCTTCGGTCAGGTCGTCGGTCATGCCCATCGACAGGGTATCCAGGGGCAGCGGTAGCGCTTGCAGCGCCTGGCGCAGAGCCTGTAGCGGGGCACGCCGGGCGGCACTGTCCTCGGCTGGTGCCGGAATCGCCATCAGCCCGCGCAGACGCAGGTTGGGCAGCTCGGCAACGGCGGCGGCCAGAGCCGGCAAGTCGGCCAGCGCGACGCCGGACTTGCTGTCCTCGCCACTGATATTGACCTGCAGGCAGATATTCAGCGGGCCAAGCTCTGTGGGGCGTTGCTCGGACAGGCGTTTGGCGATCTTCAGCCGGTCGACGCTGTGTACCCAGTCGAAGTGCTCGGCAATGGCGCGGGTCTTGTTCGACTGGATCGGGCCGATGAAGTGCCAGGTCAGTGGCAGGTCGGCCAGCGCCTCGATTTTGTCCAGAGCTTCCTGCAGATAGTTCTCGCCTACGTCGTGAATGCCGGCGGCCCAGGCCTCGCGAATGTCGCTGGCCGGGCGAGTCTTGCTGACCGCGATCAGGGTCACCCCGGCCGGGTCGCGTTCGACACTTTTTGCCGCACGGTGAATGCGTTCACGTACGTTTGCAATATTCTTTGCTATCGTGGACATTACGGACGTTTATTACCTGCCAAATCAGAAAAAGGGCCTGTCGGCATTCTACATGCTTGCAGGATGCAATGGGGAACCCTATGGACATTACCGAACTGTTAGCCTTCAGTGCCAAGCAGGGCGCGTCGGACTTGCACTTGTCGGCTGGATTGCCGCCGATGATCCGGGTTGATGGTGACGTCCGCCGCATCAATGTGCCGGCCATGGAGCACAAGCAGGTTCATGCGCTGATCTACGACATCATGAACGACAAGCAGCGCAAGGACTATGAAGAGTTCCTTGAGACTGACTTCTCTTTCGAAGTGCCCGGGGTCGCCCGTTTCCGGGTCAACGCCTTCAACCAGAACCGGGGCGCCGGGGCGGTGTTCCGGACCATTCCTTCCAAGGTGCTGACCATGGAAGAACTGGGCATGGGCGAAGTGTTTCGCAAGATTGCCGATGTGCCGCGTGGGCTGGTGCTGGTGACCGGGCCGACCGGCTCGGGTAAGTCGACCACCCTGGCGGCGATGCTCGATTATCTGAACGTCACCAAGTACCAGCATATTCTGACCATCGAAGATCCGATCGAATTCGTTCACGAATCCAAGAAGTGCCTGGTCAACCAGCGTGAGGTGCACCGCGATACCCTGGGGTTCGCCGAAGCTCTGCGCTCGGCTCTGCGTGAAGACCCGGACATCATTCTGGTTGGTGAGATGCGTGACCTGGAAACCATTCGCCTGGCGCTGACCGCTGCCGAAACCGGTCACCTGGTATTCGGCACCCTGCACACCACCAGCGCAGCCAAGACTATCGACCGGGTGGTCGACGTGTTCCCCGGCGAAGAGAAGGCCATGGTCCGCTCGATGCTGTCCGAATCGCTGCAGGCGGTGATTTCCCAGACCCTGCTCAAGAAGATCGGCGGTGGCCGGGTGGCAGCCCACGAGATCATGATCGGCACGCCGGCGATCCGTAACCTGATCCGCGAGGACAAGGTGGCGCAGATGTATTCGGCGATTCAGACCGGCGGCAATATCGGCATGCAGACCCTGGACATGTGTCTGAAGGGGCTGGTTGCCAAAGGACTGGTTACCAAGGAATCGGCCCGCGAGAAGGCCAAGATCGCAGAAGGCATCTGAGGATGCCGCTTATAGGTCGCCGGAGCATTGGCACTGGCCCATTGAACGAGGGAAGTCATGGAGTTTGAGAAGCTGCTGCGCCTGATGGTCGAAAAGGGTGCGTCCGACCTGTTCATTACCGCTGGCGTGTCGCCGAGCATGAAGGTGAACGGCAAGATCCTGCCGGTTACCAAGACTCCGTTGTCGCCCGAGCAGACCCGTGAAACCGTACTCGGGGTGATGACCGAAGCCCAGCGCCGCGAGTTCGCCGAAAAGCGCGAATGCAATTTCGCCATCAGCGCCCGGGGCATTGGTCGTTTTCGGGTCAGCGCCTTCTATCAGCGCAATCTGGTCGGCATGGTGCTGCGGCGGATCGAGGTCAATATCCCGACCATCGAGGAGTTGCGGTTGCCGGAGATCCTCAAGAAGCTGGCGATGACCAAGCGCGGACTGGTGATCTTCGTTGGCGCCACCGGTACCGGTAAGTCCACCTCGCTGGCATCGATGATCGGGTATCGCAACAAGAACTCCAGTGGCCACATCATCACGGTCGAAGACCCGATCGAATTCATTCACCAGCATCAGAACTGCATCGTCACTCAGCGCGAGGTCGGTATCGATACCGACTCGTTCGAGGTGGCGCTGAAGAACACCCTGCGTCAGGCCCCGGATGTGATTCTGATTGGTGAGGTGCGCAGCAAGGAAACCATGGAGCATGCGGTGGCCTTTGCCGAGACCGGTCACCTGTGTCTGGCAACCCTGCACGCCAACAACGCCAACCAGGCTCTGGATCGGATCATTCACTTTTTCCCCACCGAGATGCACCAGCAGGTGTGGATGGACTTGTCACTCAACCTCAAGGCTATCGTTGCCCAGCAACTGATTCCCACGCCGGATGGCAAGGGTCGGCGTGCGGCCATTGAAGTGTTGCTCAACACCCCGCTGGCAGCCGATATCATCCGCAAGGGTGAGGTGCACGAACTCAAGCCGCTGATGGCGCGTTCCAACGAGTTGGGCATGCAGACCTTCGATCAGGCGCTGTACAAGCTCTACAGTGCTGGTGAGATCACCTATGAGGATGCGTTGTTGCATGCCGACTCGGCCAACGACCTGCGGCTGATGATCAAGCTGGGGTCGGAAACCGATGGCAAGCATCTGATGCAGGACACCAGCGAGTTTACCCTGAGTGTCGAAGAGGACGATCGCCGGCGCTGAGATGCGCCGGGGCTTACAGAGCGTCTTCGGTGACGGCTGAGCTGGCGCGATTGCGACCGCTGCGCTTGGCTGCCAGCAGGGCGCCGTCAGCGCGATTGATGGTGTCCGAGTAGCTGTTGCCGGCCAGGTGTTCGGCCAGGCCGACGCTGATGGTGACCGACACCGATGCGGTATTGACCCGCACGGTCAGCCGTTCAACAGCCTGGCGCAGCCGCTCGAGTACCTGGCTGGCGGTACCTTGATCGGTTTCCGGCAGCAGCACCAAGAACTCTTCACCGCCCCAGCGCCCGCACAGGTCATGTTCGCGAATCTCGGCGTCCAGAACCCGGGCAACCTCAACCAGCACGTTGTCGCCGATTTCATGGCCGAAGTGGTCGTTGATCAGCTTGAAGTGGTCGATATCGATCATGGCGACGCTGAACGGTCGGGCATAGCGGCGAAAGCGTTCGCTTTCTTCCTTGAGCCGTTCGACCAGCAGTCGGCGGTTAGGCAGCCCGGTCAGGGCGTCGTGGGTCGAGGCCTCCTGCAGGGCCAGATTCAGATCGCGCATCATCTGCTGGTAGCGGTCGGAGATGCGCGCGACCTTTTCCAGTTGCCGCAGCTGTTTGTTGACCCGTTCGGCCAGGCTCTGCTCCTTTTGCTTGGCCAGGCTCTGGTAGGCATCGGAGATCCGGGCAATTCGTTCCAGCCGGCGCACCAGTTCCTGATGAGCCTCCCACAGTTCACCGAGCGTTTGATGCAGCGCGGTGTCCTGGTTCTCGGGATCGGCCAGCAACTGGCTGATCCGGGTTTCGAGTGGCGGCGGCTTGGTCTGGACCATGGCTTCAGGCCTGCGGGCTGGGAATGATCTTGAACGGGAAGCTGCAGTCTTCCTTGAACTCCTCAGCCAGCTCGGCGACCCGTTCGTTGCGCTGGTCATAGTACCAGTTGACGGCTACGGGCTTGTGTTCCTGATGGGCCGCTTCGAGCAGGTCGAAGATGTCCATCATCGCCTTGATGCTGCTGGTGTTGAGGTACAGCAGGTTCAGTTCCAGGCTTAGCGGGCGTCCGCCATCGGCCAGAAAGCGTTCGATCCATTCGAAGATCTGGTTGAACAGTTCGTAGGAGTTTTCCGGGTAGGAGTCGCCTTGCATGAACAGTCGGCCGGTGCTCCATTCGGTGCGGATGTCCGGGGTGGATTGAGTCCCGGCAATCGTGATATCGGTCATGGGGGTTGGTTCTCGGATATTCAGATGACGGCCCGCAGGCTGAAAAAGGCTTTGCCGTTATCGGCCGGTTGCAGCACTGCCTTTAGCGGTTCGCTGGATTTGCGGGCGATGTCGATCAGACCCAGGCCGGCGCCGCTGCTTACTTCGGCATCCCGCGGGCGACGCAACTGCTCCTTGTAGGCGGCCTTGAGCTGAACCTTGTCGAGCTGGCCAAGCGCTTCGATGCTGCTGACCAGAACCTCGCCATCAGCGGCCTCGATCAGGTTGCCGGAGGACACTACGTAATGGCCGTTGTCGTCGCGCGAGACAACCACGGTAGCGCTGGAGTCCTGCTCGCTCCAGCCGCGGTCGCGGGTGTAGTGGCGGATGTTCTGGGTCATTTCGATATACACGGCGAATACGTCCATGGCCGCCGAGGGGTGAGCATGGTCAGCGGCCAGATAGTTGCGCAGAGCGTTGCCGATTTCCTCGATCAGGCTGCGGGAAATAGGCCCGTTGAAGCAGAGCATGATCTGCTGGCGGTTGAAGGTGTCGCGCATGGCGAACAGATCGATCATGGACATGGAAGCTCCTGCTGGGTCAAACAATAACCACCGTGCAACGCCTTGTAACATGAACCCACGGCTCAATCAAAGCGGAAGCATAGCATGGTGATGTCATCTCTCTGTGGGTAGCTGCCCTGGTAAGCGGCCAGGGTTGCGCTGAAAGCGGCGCTTTGCTGCTCCAGTGGCAGGCAGGCGTGCTCGCGCAGCATCTCTGCAAATCTACTGTTGCCGAAGCCGAAGCCCAGTTCGCCGCCGGCCTGGTCCAGGAAGCCGTCGGTGCACAGATAAAAGGTGCGGCCACTGAGCAACTCCGTTTCAGTGTTGTGGTACTGACCCTGACGCTTGTCGACCAGCGCCCGCCGCCCTCCGGGTAGGTGTTCGACCCGATTGCCATCACTGAAATACAGGGCGATTTTGGCACCGGCAAAGGTGACTTTGCGTTGATCAAGGTCAACGAAGGCCAGTCCGACGTCCATATTGGTCGCCAGTGAGCTGAATTCCGGGGTGTCGCCCAGCATGTTGCGCACGATCTGATCGGTGCGCTGCAAGACCGCGGCCGGGTCCTGCGGGCCACAGTCGCTGATTGCCTGATCCAGCGCAGCGTGGGCCAGCATGGTCATCAGTGCGCCGGGTACGCCATGGCCGGCGCAGTCGACTACGCCCAGGAGGTAGTGCTGACCCAGGTTACGGAAGATGTAGAAGTCGCCGCCGACTACGTCGCGAGGGCGCCACAGCACCGCGTGGCGATCACCCAGGGTATTGACCAGTTCGCGATTGGGCAGAATCGCCCGCTGGATCAGGCTGGCGTAGTCGATTGAGTCGCCAATTTTCTTGTGGGCGTTGGCCATGTCGCGGTTGGCTTCTTCCAGCTCGCGGGTGCGCTCCTGAACCCGGCTTTCCAGTTGCTGGGTATTTTCCCGAACCCGCGCGGCCATGCTGCCGAAAGCGCTGCTGAGTTCGCCGATTTCATCGTTGCGGGCCTTGGGCAGACGTACATCGTAGTTGCCGGCGGCCAGTGCCTGGGCGCTTTGCCGAAGCTGGCGCAGTGGCCGCAGCAGCAGGCGTTCGGTGCCCAGCGCGAACAGCAGTACCAGTGCCAGGATCAGGCCAGCCAGGCCGATTACCAGCGGCCACAGCCACTGACGATTGATTACCTCGGCGGTATTGAGATCGACCGCGTTGACCACGTGCCAGCCCAGCTCCGGGATAAAGCCCAGCGCCAGCAACTGTTCACGGCCCTGCAGTTGCAGACGCAGGGTCTGGACCTGGTCGGGCTGCTGTTCGGCCTGTTGCATGGCCTGGCGCAGGCTCTCGGCCTGGTCGGCGCTGCCTAGCAGACTGAAGACCAGCGATTCGGGTTGGGCCGCGCCGTCGGCACCGGAGTTGAGGGCGATCAGCTCGGGATTCTGGTGAGCCTGAATGGCGCCGTGGCGGTCGAGGATCATTGGGCTGACCCCGGCCAGCTCGCTGGCGATGAAATCGCTGATGAAGTTCGACAGATCAATGCCCGAGCCGGCAATGCCGATGATTTTGTGGTCATTGCGGATCAGCATGTTGAGCCAGACCCGGGTGGTATTCATCTGCGGATTGCTGTCGACGTTGATGTTGTAGTCGCTGGTTGACTCCAGGGTGCCGAAGAACCAGCGATCATCAGGATTGTCCGGGCTCATTCGGTAGCGGGGCTGATCGCTGAAGCTTTGGTCGCCGCCGTTGAAGTAGTAGTCCAGGCTATTGGTGTTGACGATGAAATAGGCGTGGTCGCGGAAGGCCTGGCGATAGCCTTCGGCTTCGCGGAAAAACAGGCTGTGCTTGTCTGGATCCTGCTCATCGAGCAGCCACTGACGGGTGACTTCGGAGTTGGCGAAGCGCAGGGACAGAGCCAGTTCGCGGGAAATCGGGGCAAAGATCCGCTCGCGGTTGAGCTGGGTGGCGTTGCGCGCATAGGCCTCGCCAAAGTGCTGGTGAATGCCTTTGAGTACCTGGCCGCCGATAAGTAGAGCCGGCACCAGAGCCAGCAGACAGGCCAGTACCAGGGCCAGGAACGATTTGGCACGTAATCCGAAGGCAGCCATGATGCGCGGAATCCTTGCAGGTGCGAGGCCGGGCGTGGACCGCCCGGCGGGTCAGTGGAAGTTCAGGCCTGGTAAACCAGTTTGCCGTGGCTGAGGGTGTGGGTGACCACGGTGGGTGCGCCCTGGCCGAGGAACGGACAGTTGGCGCCCTTGGACAGCCAGTTGTGACCGATATGGCTGGAGGCAACCGGATCGAACAGCACGATGTCGGCCTCGCCGCCCAGCTCCAGACGTCCGGCCGGCAGTCCCAGGGCATTGGCCGGGCCGGTGGTGAGTCGGGCCAGCAGGGCTGGGAGCTCCAGCAGGCCGTCGGCAACCAGTGTCAGGGCCAGCGGCAGCAAAATCTCGACACTGCTGATACCGGGTTCCGAGGCGGCGAACGGTACGCGCTTGGCCTCCGGCTCGTGCGGCTGGTGGTGCGAGGCAATGGCCTGGATCACGCCTTCCTGTACTGCCTGGCGCAGAGCCCGGCGATCGCTGGCGCTGCGCAGCGGGGGGATGACGTGATAGAGGCTGGAGAAGCCGGCCAGGTCTTCGTCGCATAGCAGCAGTTGATACATGGCGACATCGGCGGTTACCGGCAGGCCACGGGCCTGGGCATCAGCCAGCATGTCGACGGCACGGGCGCTGGACAGGCCACTGAAGTGCGCTCGCACGCCGGTCTGTTCGATCAGCAGCAGGTCCCGGGCCAGGGCCACAGTTTCGGCGCTTTCAGGAATGCCGACCAGGCCCAGGCGGGCAGCAGTCGGGCCTTCATGGGCCATGCCGCCTTCGGCCAGCGCCGGGTCCATCGGAGTGAAGATGATCGACAGGTCAAAGCCGGCTGCATATTCCAGTGCGCGGCGCAGAATGCGGTTGCTCTTGATCGGTGCCAGGCCCTGGGTGAAGGCTACGCAGCCGGCGTCGCGCAGGGCTACCAGTTCACTCAGCTGTTCGCCTTCCAGTGCCCGGGTTAGTGCGCCAATTGGGAAAACCCGGGTCTGGCCGGCTTTTTCGTTGCGGTCGAAGATCAATTCGGCAACGGCTGGAGTATCCAGTACCGGGCGTGTGGTTGGCGGGCAGCACAGGCTGGTGACTCCGCCGGCGGCGGCGGCGCGGGTCTCGCTGGCAATGGTGCCCTTGCGGGTATAGCCCGGCTCGCGCAGGCTGACGCTCAGGTCGACCAGGCCGGGGGCGGCGATCAGGCCGCGGGCGTCGATGGTTTGGTTGGGGCTGAAGCCTTCCGGGGCGGCGCCAATGGCGACAATGTGCCCGGCGGCGATGTGCAGGTCGGTGATCTGGTCGAAGTGGCTGGCCGGGTCGATGACACGGGCGCCGGCAATGGTCAGTTTCATCGGTTACTGGGCTTCCTGGTTGAGCTGGCGCTGGGCGTTCTGGCCGGCCATGGCCATTGACATCACTGCCATACGGACGGCGATACCGTAGGTGACCTGATTGAGAATCACCGACTGCGGACCGTCGGCGACTTCTGATTCGATTTCCACCCCGCGGTTGATCGGCCCGGGATGCATCACCAGGGCCTCGGGCTTGGCCAGCGCCAGGGTTTCCCGGGTCAGGCCGTAGAGTCGGTAGAACTCGCCTTCACTGGGCAGCAGACCGCTTTGCATGCGCTCTTTCTGCAGGCGCAGCATGATCACTACGTCGACATCACGCAGGCCAGTGCGCAGGTCGTTGAACACCCGTACGCCGTACTGTTCGATACCGGCTGGCAGCAGGGTGCGCGGGGCGATCACTCGCAGGTCCTCACAGCCCAGGGTTTTGAGCGCCAGCATGTTCGAGCGCGCCACCCGTGAATGGAGGATGTCACCGACGATTGCCACCGACAGATTCTTGAAGTCGCCGGCATGCCGGCGGATGGTCAGCATGTCGAGCATGGCCTGGGTCGGGTGCGCATGGTTGCCGTCGCCGGCGTTGACGATGGCGACCTGGGGGCAGACCTTTTCGGCGATGAAATGCGCGGCGCCGGAGTCGCCATGGCGGACGATGAACATGTCGGCGGCCATGGCCTCAAGGTTCTGCAGGGTATCGAACAGGGTCTCGCCCTTGCTGGTCGACGAGGTCGAGATATTCAGGTTGAGCACGTCGGCTGATAGTCGCTTGGCGGCCAGTTCAAAGGTGGTGCGGGTGCGCGTGGAGTTCTCGAAGAACACGTTGCAGACGGTCTTGCCGCGCAGCAGCGGAACCTTCTTGACTGCCCGTTCGCCGACCTCGAGAAAGGAGTCGGCGGTATCCAGCAGTTCGGTCAGCAATTCGCGCGACAGTCCCTCGATGGTCAGAAAGTGGCGCAATTGGCCCTGGTGATTGAGTTGCAGGTGGCTGGGTGTCAGGCTCATGGGGCTCTCAGTCTGCCGGGTTCAGGGTCAGGTGCAGGGGCTCGGGGCCGGTCAATTTTATCCGCTGGCCCGGCGGCAGGACCAGGCTGGCACCAAGGATGTCGGCACGGATTGGCAATTGGCGGGCTTCAATGTCGAGCAGGGTGACCAGGGTCACCGAGGCCGGGCGGCCATAATCGAACAATTCGTTGAGCGCGGCGCGGATAGTGCGGCCGGTCATCAGTACGTCATCGACCAGTATCAGGTGGCGGTCGTCGACGGCAAACGGCAGTTCCGAGGGGCGCACCCGCTGCGGCAGGCCGACCTGCTCGAAGTCATCACGGTAGAAGGCGATGTCCAGGGTGCCCAGCGGTGCTTCGGGGGCGCAGCGCTGACGCAGGTTTTCGGCGATCCAGACGCCGCCGGTGTGAATCCCGACAAACGCGGGATCGGAACGCTGCAGGCGTTTGAGGTGGGCGGTCAGCTCGGTGGCCATGCGCGCCAGTAGCGGCTCGACCTCGGGCAGTGCGGTCATGATGTCTCCTCGGATAGATTGCCAAGCCAGGTTTGCAGCAGCAGTACCGCCGCCAGGCTGTCGACTGGATTGTCACGGTAACTGGTCGGCGTGCGGCCGCTGTCGCGCAGGCTCTGCTTGGCTTCGAAGGTGGAAAGGCGTTCGTCGATGCAGTGGACTGGCAGACCGAAGCGGCCCTGAAGCCGGCGGGCAAATTTTTCCGCGCGGGCACTCATCTCGCTGGGACTGCCATCCATGTTCAGGGGCAGGCCGACGACCAGGGCGTCGGGTCGCCACTCGCTGATCAGTCGGGCGATCTGCTCCCAGTCAGGCACGCCGTCGCGGGCGCGCAGCTCGCGCAGCGGCTCAGCGCTGCCGGTCAGACTCTGGCCGACGGCTACACCAATTTGTCGGGTGCCGTAATCAAAACCCAGGGCGCGGATCGGCATCAGGCGTGGCCTGCCTGGCTGGTCAGCAGGTTGAGGTCGATCCCCAGGCTGCGGGCGGCGGCGTTCAGGCGTTGCTCGCAGGGCAGGTCGAACAGGATGGAGAGGTCGGCCGGGCAGTTCAGCCAGACGTTGTCGATCAGTTCCTGGTCCAGTTGGCCGGCGCCCCAGCCGGCATAGCCCAGGGCAATGACGGCGGTGTCCGGGCCGTGTCCGTGGGCCATGTCGATCAGGATGTCGCGCGAGGTGGTCAGCTGGATCGGGCCCAGATCCAGGGTCGACTCCCATTGGCCGTCGCCCCGGTGCAGGACAAAGCCGCGCTCGGGTTGAACCGGGCCGCCGCTATAGATGATCTGGCTGGCGCAAGTGGCCGGCACCTCGAGTTCGGGCGCCAGTTGATCGAGGATATCGCCCAGGCTCAGGCCGCTGGGCTGGTTGACCACCAGCCCCATGGCGCCTTCTTCGTTGTGGTCGCACAGGTAAATCAGGGTATGCACGAAACGCGGATCACTCATGTGTGGCATGGCGATCAGAAACTGGTGCTTGAGATAGCTCGGGGTCGATGTGCTCATAGCCATAGTATTGAGGGGAAGTCAGGCGAGGGCAAGGGGGAGCCTGAGTGCGGCGCGCAAGGTCGCGCTGGGGTGACGCTTATATCGGTTAAAAGCTGGAGACCCGGTCGCCGGGCTCGAAACGCCAGGTACGGATGATTTCCAGTACGTCGACGTCGAGCAGGTCGCCGGTGAAGGGGGCGTAGGGGGCGGCTAGGCGGACGATGCGCAGGGCGGCCTGGTCGAGGATCTGATGGCCCGAGGACTCCAGTACCTGGACATCGCGCAGGCTGCCGTCGCGGTTGATGGCGACCATTAGCCGCAGACTGCCGTAGATCCGGTTTTGCCGGGCCTGGGCGGGGTAGTTCTGGTTGCCAACCTGTTCGACTTTGCGGCGCCAGGCTTCCTTGTAGTAGGCGCCTTTGTCCTGCATGGTCGAGGCAGCGTTGAGCCGGTGCACGCGCGGACGTTTGGCGTATTGCTGGCGTTCATCGGCCAGTTGCGCTTCCAGGCTGGCGATTTCCTCTGACAGGCGCGACAGGTCGAAACGTTGCAGCGGACGTGGCTGCTCGACCGGCTGCGGCTGGATCGGAGTTGGACTGACCCGGTCACGACTGGGGGCCTGGGTGGTTACCACCGGGGCCTGTTGCTGCGGGACCGGGGGTGGGCTGCTGGCTTCGGCCGGTGGTGTGACTTCGTGAATCTCGCTGTCCTGGAACGGAGCCTGCTCCGGGGTGCTGGGTGCGGCCTTGTGTTCCAGCGTGCCGCTGCCTTCCTGATTGATCTGGGCCAGGTAGTCGGCCTGCTCGGGCACCTTGTCGCTGGGCTGGGTGGCGAGGGTGATTTCCAGGGTTTTCGACAGTTCACTGGGCTTGGGCAGGTCGAAGGTGATGCCGAGAACGACCAGGGCGTGCAGTATCGCGGCCAGGAACAGGGTGAAGCCCAGTCGGTCATTGGCGCTGACGACTGGGGGTTCAAGCTGGCTGGGGGCGACTACTGCGGTATTCATGTGGTCCGTAAATAAGGGGCATACCCGATTCCTGCGCAGTCTGCCCCGCCATGCGGCAAAAGTCTATGCGCCAACTTTGAGCTGTTCCTCAATACAGTCCATTAGTCGTCCGCCGATGTCAGTATCGTAGGCGGCATCAATCTCGCGGATGCAGGTCGGGCTGGTGACATTGATTTCGGTCAGGTAATCACCGATCACGTCCAGGCCGACGAACAGCAGGCCACGCTCGCGCAGGGTCGGGCCAACCTGACTGGCGATCCAGCGGTCGCGTTCGGTCAGGGGACGAGCTTCGCCGCGACCGCCGGCAGCCAGATTGCCACGGGTCTCGCCTTGCTGCGGAATGCGCGCCAGGCAGTAGGGCACTGGTTCGCCGTTGATCATCAGGATGCGCTTGTCACCATCAACGATTTCCGGCAGGTAACGCTGAGCCATGATCTGCTGCTGACCATGACGGGTCAGGGTCTCAATGATCACGCTGAGATTGGGATCGTTCTCGCGGATGCGGAAAATCATCGAGCCGCCCATGCCGTCGAGTGGTTTGAGAATGACGTCACGGTGTTGTTGGGCAAATGCGCGCAAAATGTCTGCCCGGCGGGACACGACGTTGGTCGGCGCACATTGCGGGAACTGGGTGGCGAACAGCTTTTCGTTGCAGTCGCGCAGGCTGGCGGCGCGGTTTACTACCAGCACGCCGTCGCGCTCGGCTGCTTCGAGGATGTGGGTGGCATAGAGGAATTCGTTGTCAAACGGCGGGTCCTTGCGCATCAGGACCACGTCCAGCTTGTCCAGCGGGGCAGTTTCTGGCTCACCCAGGTCGAACCAGTGTTTGGGATCGGCATGTACCTTCAGCGCACGCATCCGGCCCATGGCCTTGCCGTCGCTCAGGAACAGGTCGTCCGGCTCCAGATAGAACAGTTCCCACTGGCGGGCCTGGGCTGCCAGCAGCATGGCCAGTGAGCTGTCTTTCTTGTAGTGGATCGCGTTGATAGGATCCATGACGATGCCAAGGCGAATGTGCATAGGAGGCGGGTCCGCTGAACTGTTGATGGGTTTTGGAGTGTAACCCCTGCCTGGCTCGGGGTGGAAGATTGACGAAATGTCGGGTCTGTCCCATACCCGAGAGGGGTTTATAGATTGACCAGGAAATCTGTGTTAAAAGTACGCGGAAAGGGATTGGCTGGGCTACGGCCGGCTCTTTGCCGCCCGACGATGTAAGCCTCCATTCATAATAAGGCTGGTCTTATGGAAGAAAATTTCGAAAGCCTGAAGGTCATGGTGATTGATGACAGCAAGACCATCCGGCGTACGGCGGAAACCTTGCTGAAAAAGGTCGGGTGTACGGTCATCACCGCAGTCGATGGCTTTGACGCGTTGGCCAAGATTGCTGATAACCACCCGGATATCATCTTTGTCGATATCATGATGCCGCGACTTGATGGTTATCAGACCTGTGCGCTGATCAAGAACAACAGTGCGTTTCGTGCCACGCCAGTGATCATGCTGTCGAGCAAGGATGGTCTGTTCGACAAGGCCAAGGGTCGGATTGTCGGTTCGGATCAGTACCTGACCAAGCCGTTCAGCAAAGAAGAGCTGCTGGGAGCAATTCGCACCCACGTACCACAAACCGATAATAATGCCGCCGGGGCCGCCAGCGCCTGAGGCACGCAGTACCATTTTGGAAATACCAGGGGAGCCCAATGGCCAGAATTCTTATCGTGGATGACTCGCCAACCGAGCTGTACAAGCTGACTGGCATGCTGGAAAAAAATGGCTATGAGGTGCTCAAGGCAGACAACGGCGCCGACGGCGTTGCCTTGGCTCGCCAGGAAAAGCCCGACGCAGTCCTGATGGATATCGTCATGCCTGGCCTCAATGGCTTCCAGGCTACCCGCCAACTGACCAAGGACCCGGAAACCGGGAGTATCCCGGTCATCATCGTCACCACCAAGGATCAGGAAACCGACAAGGTCTGGGGCAAGCGCCAGGGGGCCAAGGATTACCTGACCAAACCGGTTGAGGAAGCGACCCTGATCCAGACGCTGAAGTCGGTGCTGGGCAGCTAGTGGTCACCTCCACCGTGCCGCATAACAACCAGAACAGGGCCGGCATGTCTGAGTCAAATCACCCTTTTGATCTGCTGTTGCAGTTGACCGGGCTGTGTCGCCAGCAGGCGACCGGTTTGCCGGCTCAGGACGTGGTCAGCGAGACCTGGAGCGGCGTCGGTTTTCGGCTGGGCGATCAAACCCTGATCGCAGCCATGGGTGAAGTCAGCGAGATTCTGCACGAACCGCGCTACACCGCCTTGCCCCGGGTCAAGAGCTGGGTGCGGGGGGTGGCCAATGTGCGTGGTCGGCTGTTGCCGATCATCGACCTCGGACGTTTTTTCGGCAGTACCAGCAGTGGCTCACGCAAGCAGCGTCGGGTACTGGTGCTGGACCGCGACGGACTGTTCGTGGGGCTGCTGGTCGACGAACTGCTGGGTATGCAGCATTTTCCGGTCAGTACCTTCACCGCCGAGGCGCCAAGCGTGGCGCCGGAATTAAGCCCTTTTGTCGTGGGCGCTTACGTCGGGCAACAGACATCGCTGGTGTTCAACTTCAGGGCACTGGCGCGCGATCAGGCGTTTCTCGACGTGGCGATCTGATCGGGGGCGGTGGCCGGCCAGGGCACCGTGACAGTCCAAGGGTAATTAGAACTACGCTGTAGGCCAGGTAGGGGCCAGAAGATGAAAAAGCTCGATTTGCAGATACTGTCCGCCATGCGCGGTAACCGCGCGATCAGTGGCCTGTTCGCCGCGCTGATCCTGTCGTTGCTGCTGCTGTTCGTGAACTTTTTGTACCTGAACCTCCAGAGTTCCTACGACACCGAATACATCGCGCACGCCGGTGAACTGCGGGTATTGTCCCAGCAGATTTCCAAGTCGGCGACCGAAGCGGCGACCGGGACCCAGGAGGCCTTTGGTCTGCTGCTGGAGGCGCGTAATGACTTCCAGGAACGCTGGGGTTATCTGACCGAAGGCCGTGAGGAAACCGCTCTGCCAGCCGCGCCGGCCAGTGTGGCGAGCATCATGGGCGCCGCCCAGGCCGACTGGGACAAGGTGCGGACCAACGCCGATGCGATCCTGGCCAGTCAGCGCACGGTACTGTCGCTGCACGAGGTAGCCACGGTTCTGGCAGATACCATTCCTTACCTGCAGGTCGAGTACGAGGATGTGGTTGAGGTTCTGATCGAAAACCGCACACCGGCTGACCAGGTCGCTATTGCTCAGCGTCAGTCACTGCTGGCTGAACGGATTCTCGGTTCGGTAAACCGGGTACTCAGTGGTGACGCCGATGCGGTCATGGCAGCTGACAGTTTCGGCCGTGACGCTGCGCTGTTCGGTCGGGTACTGCAGGGCATGCTGACGGGTAATGCGGTTATGGGCATCGAGCGGGTCGATGATGAGGATGTGCGCGCCCGTCTTAACGAGATCGCCAATCAGTTCAGCTTCGTATCCGACTCGGTTGACGAGATCCTGCTGACCTCGCCGGAACTTTATCTGGTACGTACCGCCGCCAACGAAATCTTCACCGACTCGCAGTCGCTGCTGGATAACACCTCCAGGCTGGCCGATAACTTTGAGGCGCGCAGCAACTCGCGCCTGGCCAATACCCTGCTGGGCTATGTGCTGGCCTTGATCGCACTGGGCTGCATTCTGTTGATCGGTGTGCAGATGACCCGCGAGACTCGCCAGCGTCTGGCCGAAACGGCGGAAAAGAACGAACGTAACCAGGCCGCGATTCTGCGTCTGCTCGACGAAATCGCCGACCTTGCCGACGGTGACCTGACGGCCGAGGCGACGGTAACCGAGGACTTCACCGGCGCCATCGCCGACTCGATCAACTACTCGATCGACCAACTGCGGGCGCTGGTTCAGACCATTAACGAAACCGCTCTGCAAGTGGCTACAGCAGCTCAGGAAACCCAGGGCACGGCGATGCATCTGGCCGAGGCGTCCGAACACCAGGCCCAGGAAATTGCCGGGGCTTCGGCTGCGGTTAACGAGATGGCGGTGTCGATTGATCAGGTATCGGCCAACGCTGCCGAATCGTCAGCGGTAGCGGAGCGCTCGGTAGCCATCGCCAACAAGGGCAACGAGGTAGTACAGAACACCATCGTTGGCATGGATACCATTCGCGAACAGATCCAGGATACTTCCAAGCGGATCAAGCGCCTGGGTGAGTCGTCCCAGGAGATTGGTGACATCGTAAGTCTGATTAACGACATTGCCGACCAGACCAACATCCTGGCCTTGAACGCGGCGATTCAGGCGTCGATGGCCGGTGATGCCGGTCGAGGCTTCGCGGTGGTAGCCGACGAAGTACAACGTCTGGCGGAGCGCTCATCGGCGGCGACCAAACAGATTGAGGCGCTGGTTAAAACCATTCAGACCGATACCAACGAGGCGGTAATCTCGATGGAGCAAACCACTTCCGAGGTGGTCAGTGGTGCGCGTCTGGCCCAGGACGCGGGTGTGGCCCTGGAAGAGATCGAGAAGGTATCCACCAGTCTGGCGGCGCTGATTCAGAACATTTCCAACGCTGCCCGTCAGCAGGCCTCGTCCGCAGGTCACATCTCCAACACCATGAACGTGATTCAGGAAATTACCTCGCAGACCTCGGCGGGTACCACCGCCACGGCGCGCAGCATCGGTGAGCTGGCCAAGTTGGCCGACGCCATGCGCCAGTCGGTTGAAGGCTTCACCTTGCCAGACCAAAAGGGCTAGTCTGAAAGACGGGGCGCCGGCTCGGCGACCCCGCTGCCGGCGTCAGCGAGGGGTACAAGGTGCAAAAACAACCCAACTGGTCATTGCAGCAACTGCCGGACATGGACAGCCGCCAGTTTCACCAATGGCAAACGCTGCTGGAAAATCGCACGGGCGTCTGTGTCAGCGCGCAGCGCAAGCTGTTCCTGCAGACCAGCCTGGGCGTGCGCATGCGTGAGTTGGGGATCGATGATTATCAGCACTACTACGAGCATGTGACCCAAGGGCCGGTCGGGGCGGTGGAATGGTCGACCCTGATCGACCGACTGACCGTGCGTGAAACCAGTTTTATGCGCCATCGACCGTCATTTGACTGCGTGGCTCGCTACCTGACCCAGCGCCTGGCGCAGCGGCCTGCCGGCCAGCCCTTGCAGCTCTGGAGTGTTGGCTGTGCCAGTGGTGAGGAAGCCTACTCGCTGGCGATGGTGGCCGAGCGCAGTCTGCAGGCCCAGGGTCGCGCGGCGCGCGACTACGGGGTCTGGGCGACCGATATCAGTGCGCGGGCGCTGGAGCAGGGTAGACAGGCTCGCTATGCCCCGAGCCGCATGACCCAGCTGCAAGTCCCCGAGCGTGATACCTGGCTGCGCCCGCTGGAGGATGGCAGCTATGAGGTAGTCGCCAATCTGCGCGAGCGGGTGTGCTTCAGCCGGCTGAATATTCTTGAACTTGCCCAGGCTCCGATTCAGGACCTGGACGTCATCTTTTGTCAGAACCTGCTCATCTATTTCCGCCGTTGGCGTCGGCGCGACCTGCTCAACCTGATGGTCCGGCGCCTGGCGCCGGGCGGCATGCTGGTGATCGGATTGGGTGAGATCGTGGACTGGAACAATCCCCTGCTCGAGCGGGTACCCGATGACCGGGTACAGGCCTATGTGCGCCGGGATGGTATGGAATCTCTGGAGTGAATATGGCTGATCGGCATGATTATGTCGCCCTCGACTGGGTCAAAGGCGAAATTTCCGAGACGCTCAACCAGGCCCGCCAGGCCCTGGAAGCCTTTGTCGAGACGCCTGAGGATTCTACGCGTCTGCGTTTTTGCCTGACCTATATCCACCAGGTCCATGGCACCTTGCAGATGGTCGAGTTTTACGGCGCGGCGCTGCTGGCCGAGGAAATGGAAAAGCTGGCCCAGGCGCTGATGAGTGGTGTGGCCAGACGTGATGGCGAGGCGCTTGATGTCCTGATGCAGGCCATCTTGCAAATGCCGACCTATCTGGACCGTGTTCAGAGTGGCCGACGTGACCTGCCGTTGGTGCTGCTGCCGCTGCTCAATGACATGCGCACGGCGCGGGGCGAGAAACTGTTGTCGGAAAATGCCCTGTTCAGCCCGGAAATCGAGGTGGCCGGACAGCCCGAGTCGTCCAGCGCCGAGGTGTTCGATGCCGACGCGGTGCGCCAGTTGCGCAAGTTGCGTCAGGCACTGCAGATGTTGCAGGCCAATATCATTCGCGAGCAGGACTTGCCGTCCAGTTGCCAGCAACTGGGCAAGGTTTTCGCCCGGCTGGAAACGCTGTGTCGTGGCCGCCCGCACGCCGAGCTTTGGACCATCTTCGCCGGGCTGGCCGAGGGCCTGGAATACGGCAGCATCGACAACGGCGCCTCGGTGCGCCAGTTGCTGCGCCAGGCTGACCGTGAACTGCGCCAGTTGCAGGATCAGGCCAGTGAGTCGGAATTGCCGCCACCGCCGCCGGAGCTGATTCGCAATCTGCTGTTCTACGTGGCCAAGAGTCCGGGCGGCAGCCCGCGTCTGGATGCGCTCAAACAGCGCTATCAGTTGCAGGCCTTATTGAGTGATGCCGACCGCGCGGCCCAGGCCAGTGGCAGTCGGCTGGTAGGGCCGGATCGCAGCGCACTGCATTCGGTGGTGCTGGCGCTCAACGAGGAACTGCTGCAGGTCAAGGATCAGTTGGATCTGTTTGTCCGTGGTGATCGTAGCCAGCCGGACACGCTATCCGGGTTGCTGCCGACCATGAAGCAGATCGCCGATACCCTGGCCATGCTCGGCCTGGGTCAGCCGCGTCGGGTGCTGGGGGAGCAGATCGAGCGTCTGCAGGAACTGGTAGGCGGTACGGCAGAGATCAATGATACGGCCTTGATGGATGTAGCCGGCGGGCTGCTGTTTGTCGAGGCCAGCTTGCAAGGCATTGCCGGTCTGGAGCGACAGGATGGCAGTGATGCGGCAACGGGCGAAGAGGCGCAACGCCTGGCGGTGGCCAGAGACATGCTGCATGTCCAGCAGCAGGTGGTCACGGAGGCGCGCAACGCCCTGGAGCAGACCCGTGAGGCGATCAACGCCTTTATCGCCAACCAGTGGGATCATGCGCACCTGGCGCCGGTCGATGATCTGCTCAACAGTATTCGTGGTGGCTTGGCCATGTTGCCGCTGGAGCGCGCAGCCCAAGTGATAGCGCTGTGTCGGCGCTATATCAACGAGCGGTTGCTGGCTGAGCGGCGGATTCCAGACTGGGTGTCGCTGGATGCCCTGGCCGATGTGATCACCAGCATCGACTATTATCTGGAGCGGCTGGCTGAAGATGATACCGAGCGCAGTGACGGTATTCTCGCCGTGGCTGAAGAGCGGTTGAAGAGTCTGGGCTTTGATCCGGCCGCACCGTTCGAGTCGCAGGCCGAACCGGAAACCCCACAGGCCGGGATTGAGCCCGTCAGCAGTGCAGCGCCTGAGTCCGAGGCTGAGGAGCAGGACGACGAGCTGGACGCCGAACTGGTGGAAATCTTCGTCGAAGAAGCTGGCGAGGTACTGGAGACGCTGGCTGAGTTCACACCGCAATGGCAGGCCGATCCCGAAGATCGCAAACCCCTGGCTGAAGTCCGGCGGGCGTTCCACACCCTCAAGGGCAGTGGTCGGATGGTCAAGGCGACGATCCTGGCCGAGTTGGCCTGGTCGGTTGAGAACATGCTCAACCGGGTGATCGACCGCAGTATCGAACTCGGCGATGAGGTCTTCCAGGTAGTCAACGCCGTGCGCGCGTTGATGCCACAACTGGTCGAAGACTTTGCTGGCGGCGTTCAGCAGACGCTTCCTGAGGTGAGCCGCTTGAGCGCCTGGGCCGATGCCTTGTCGCAAGGTGAAACCGAGGTTGAAGCGAGCCTGTCTGAGGCCATGGGGACAGCTGAGTCTGAGCCACAGACTGAATCGGTAACAGAGCCGCTGTCCGGGTCGTTGCCAGTGGTCGAGAGCGAAGAGCTGGAGCTGACCGACTGGGCGGAGACAGCCAGTGAAGGGGAAGAGCTATTGGCGCCGGTTGCCGAGTTTGACACCGCGCCCGAGCCCGAAGCTGATGCCGCAGTGGCGCAACTGCCCGCCGATGATTCATCGGGCATGGACCCGATCCTGCTGGAAATCTTTCGCAACGAGGCGCAGGCTCACCTGGAGCAGGTCGAGAGCTTCGTCGCTCAGTGCGCCCAAGGCTTGCCGCGCCCGGCCAGTGATGCCCTGCAGCGCGCCCTGCACACCCTCAAGGGCAGCGCTCATATGGCCGGTATCCAGCCGATTGCCCAATTGGCGACTCCGCTGGAAAAACTGATCAAGGACTTCAAGGCCAATCTGGTTCCGGTTGAACAGTCGCTGGTGGAACTGCTGTGCGATGCGCTGGCGCTGATCCGGGTCGGTATTGCGCAACTGGATTATGCTCCGCAACAGCCGATTGCCGGTACCGAGGCTTTGTTGGTCCGGGTCAAGGAACTGCACGAACAGGGCATGAAAGCCCGCGACGCCAGCCGCGCCGATCTGGAAAATGGCCGGGCCGATGCCGGGCTGCTGTCCATTTTCCTAACCGAAGGGGTTGAGTTGCTGCTGGATGCCGGTGACCAGCTGCAGGCCGATCCGCACAGCATTGACAGTCAGGCTCTGGTCGGCAGTCTCCGGGCGTTGGGCGAGGTGGCCGGAGAGGTCGAGCTGGAAGCGATCGAGCAGCTATGTCAGGCGCTCGAGGATGTACATGGGGCGTTGTATAGCGGGCAGCTGAGTCATGAGCAGGTCGACTGGCCGGTGCTGGCCGAGGCGCACGAGCGCTTGATCACCATGATGGATCAGGTCGCCGCGCATCAGCACGTGGCCTCGGCGCAGGCCGAGATTGAAGCCTTGCAGGGGCTGCTGCGTTTGGCGCCTCTGGAGCCGGCGCTGCCCTTGGGTAATGTCTGGCACCCGGAGCAGGCCGGCACTGATCCGGAGCTGGTCGAGATCTTCCTTGAGGAAGCGCAGGAAATCATCGACAGCGCCGCTGCCAGCTTGCAGCAGTGGCTGGCCGATACCGACAACACCCTGGCGGTGGAATCCCTGCAACGTGATCTGCACACCCTCAAGGGTGGCGCGCGCATGGCCGAGATTCGCCCGGTGGGCGATCTGGCGCATGAACTGGAGTATCTCTACGAGGGGCTGGGTAACCAGCGTTACCAGCCCAGTGCCGGGCTGGCCGATCTGCTGCACGCCTGCCACGACAGTCTGGCGGAAATGGTTGAAGGCGTGGTTGCCAATCGGGCGATCAACGACGGTCAGGCGCTGATTGCCTGCATTCGTGCGTTCCGCGTTGACCCGGAGCAGCCGCCCAGACTGCCCGAACAGTCGCGTGCGGCTGTGCCGCCGGCCAAACCCAGCGAGCCAGTGCCAGTGGCGCCAGCCCCGGCACCGAGCTTGCCGGGCATGTTGCAGATGTTCCTCGAGGAAGGCCGCGATCTGTTGCTGCCGTGCGATGAACTGTTGGCCCGGCGCGACGAAGCGGCGGCCAGTCAGGAGCTGTCGCACCGGCTGCAAACTTTCAAGGGCAGTGCCCGTCTGGCCGGCCAGCATACCCTGGCTGAGCAGGCCAAGAGCCTGGAGCAGGCGCTGAGTGCCGGTGCCAGCGACGAGGCGTTGTATCAGGCGCTGGCGCAATTGCAGAATGGCCTGGAACTGCTGGCCGGGCAGGACGAAGAGCCGGCGCCGGTGGTATGGACTCCGATGCCGGCCGAGCCGGCGCCGGCTGCGGCGTTGCCGACGGCCGCTGAGCCCGAGCAGCCGACTCTGGCAGAGGTCAAGGCACTGCTACGCCAGGCCATGGAGGCCGGTGAGCCGGCTCAGAGTAATGGCAGTCGTGGCGGTGCCCAGGAAAGTGTCAAGGTCTCGGCCAGCCTGCTTGAGGAACTGGTCAACCTGGCCGGTGAAACCTCGATCTTTCGTGGCCGGATCGAACAGCAGGTCAATGACCTGAGCCAGACCTTGGGTGATGTGGAAAGTACCATCGAGCGGGTACGTGACCAGCTCCGGCGTCTGGACATGGAAACCCAGGCGCAGATTCTGTCCCGTCACCATGAGGAAACCGGCCAGGATTACGATGAATTCGACCCGCTGGAGATGGACCGCTACTCGCAGCTCCAGCAATTGTCGCGCTCGCTGTTCGAGTCGGCCTCCGACTTGCTTGATCTGAAGGAAACCCTGGCCAGCCGCGCGCGGGATGCCGAAACCCTGTTGTTGCAGCAGGCCCGGGTCAATACCGAGCTGCAGGAAGGTCTGATGCGTACCCGCATGGTGCCGTTCGACCGGCTGCTGCCCCGCCTGCGCCGGGTAGTGCGCCAAGTGTCCTCCGAGCTGGGCAAGCAGGTCGAGCTGCAGGTCGACAATGCCGAAGGCGAGATGGATCGCAGCGTACTGGAACGGATGATTGGTCCGCTTGAACACATGCTGCGCAACGCCATCGACCACGGTATCGAGCTACCCGACAGGCGGCTGGAGAGTGGTAAGTCCGAGCAGGGGCAGATCGTGCTGGATCTGCGCCGCGAGGGTGGCGATATCGTTCTGACGCTGGCCGATGACGGCGCCGGTATTCGGCTTGAGGCGGTGCGCCAGAAAGCTATTGAGCGCGGTCTGATGGACGTCGATGCCGACCTCAGCGATCAGGAAGTACTGCAGTTCATCCTGGAGGCGGGCTTTTCGACTGCTGAGCAGGTGACCCAGATTTCCGGTCGCGGGGTCGGCATGGATGTGGTCAATGCTGAGGTCAAGCAACTGGGTGGCAGCATGCTGCTGGCAACCGAGCCGGGCCAGGGCACGACCTTTACCATTCGTCTGCCGTTTACCGTATCGGTCAACCGTGCATTGATGGTGTATTCGGGTGAAGACCTGTATGCCATTCCGCTTAACACCGTAGAGGGTATCGTGCGGGTCTCCGGCTATGAACTGGAGGCCTATTACGCTCCGGATGCGCCGCCGTTCGAATATGCTGGCAAGCGCTATGACCTGCGCTACCTGGGGGATCTGCTGGTAACCGGTCAGCAACCTAAACTGAGCGGCCACAGCCTGCCGTTGCCGGTGATCCTGGTGCGCAGTGCCGAGCACAGCGTGGCGGTTCAGGTCGACGCGTTGGCCGGCTCGCGCGAGATCGTGGTAAAGGGGCTGGGCAAACAGTTCGCCGTGGTACCGGGGATCTCCGGCGCCACCATTCTGGGTGACGGCCGGGTAGTGGTGATTCTTGACCTGTTGGCGGTGATCCGTGCCCAGCAGGCTCACTCTCAACTGCATCCGCTTGTTGCGCAGGACGCCGATGAACTGATTGAGGAGCGTCCGCCGCTGGTCATGGTGGTAGATGACTCGATCACCGTGCGCAAAGTTACTTCGCGTCTGCTGGAGCGGCACGGAATGGAGGCGGTAACCGCCAAGGACGGGGTCGAGGCCATCGCCAAATTGCAGGAAATTCAACCGGATGTAGTGCTGTTGGACATCGAGATGCCGCGTATGGATGGCTTCGAGGTTGCCACCCTGATCCGCCACGACGAGCGCCTGCGGGACCTGCCGATCATTATGATCACCTCGCGTACCGGGGAGAAACACCGCGAGCGGGCACTGTCGATCGGGGTCAATGATTATCTCGGTAAACCCTATCAGGAAGCGCAATTGCTCGAACGGATCGAAGCGCTGGTCGCCGAACGTGGCTGATAGCGCCGGGCGCATTGCTCTGCTGGTCAGCCAGGAGCGACGGCGTCAGCATTTGCACCAGAGCCTGAGCAGTTTCGGTTATCAGGTGGTGTTTGCCGAACCGCCGGCCCAGCTGGCACGGCGGGCATTGCAGCAGGTGGCGACTGATGCCTGGCTGGTCGAGCTGGCCGACGAGTCGCCCTTGGCGGACTGGTTACTGGAGTACAGCCAGGTGCCGGTGCTGTTTGGCGCTGGTGAGATCCCCGAATCTGACAGTGACGATTACCGGCGCTGGCTACGCCGCCTGTATGGCAAACTGTTGCCGCTGCTGGGCCCGCCACCAGGCGGGACGCCGGCCTGCCTCAGCATGTTGTCAACGACTCCGGTTAGCGACAATGCCCGCTGCGTCTGGGTGTTGGGGGCTTCGCTCGGCGGGCCAGCGGCGGTCAAGAGCTTCCTTGATGCCTTGCCGGCTGATCTGCCGATCGCTTTCATCTATGCCCAGCATATTGACCCGGCGTTCGAGCAGCAGTTACCGCAAATCCTTGGCCGGCATAATCGCTGGCGGATTATCAACTGTCGCCAGGGTGCCAGGTTGCATGATGGTGAGGTATTGGTCGCGCCGATTGGCCGGCGTCTGCGTTTTGGCCCGGGAGGCCATTTGCGTTTGCTCGATGAACCTTGGCCTGGCCCCTATCAGCCGTCGATTGAGGCCCTGCTGGATGAGGTGGCGGCTAGTTTTTCCCCCGCCTGTGGCGCGATCATCTTCAGTGGCATGGGTGAAGATGGTGTAGCTGCCTGCGGTCGTCTGCGTCAGCAAGGCGTCGAGGTTTGGACCCAAAGTGCTGAGACGGCAGCTTGCGCGACCATGCCCGGAGCGGTTCAGCAGGCGGGCTTCAGTCATTTTCACGGCTCCCCGGTGGAGCTGGCCGGTGCCTTGCAGCGCTGGTTGCAACAGGAATGGCCGCTGGCCCTGTAGCCGGCGCTCACCAACCCAGGAGGACAGTCCGCATGGCGGATGCGCTGGAAAGTCTCAATGGTTTGATCGTGCCGCTGGCCGAACAACCTTTGCTTTTACCCAACGTTGCGGTGGCCGAACTGGTCGGCTATCGGCTTACCCAGCCTGCTGAACAGGGGCCTGACTGGTTTCTTGGCTGGACCCGCTGGCGTGAGCAGCAGGTGCCGCTGATCGATCCGGAGCGGCTGCTGCAGCAGGAGCCGCTGACTACCGAGCGCCCAGCTCCCCGGGTGCTGGTGCTCAATGCCTTGGGTCGCCATGCCGGACTGGGTTTCCTTGGCCTGCGGGTGTACGGCATCCCCCGTTCGCGCAAGGTCCTGCGCGGCGAGATTGAAACTGCCGGGCCGGCCAGCGCCTATGTTCAGCAGCCGGTCCATCTGGCCGAAGAAAGTCAGGCGTTGTTGATTCCTGACCTGCTGGCCATTGAGCAGGCGTTGGTCGAGGCAGGGCTGGTCAACGCGCGGGCCTGAGCCCGCGCTTTATAGCGGGAAGCTCAGGCGCGCCTCGGTGCCGCCGCCGCTGCGGTTGAGCAACTGTACAGTTGCGCCATGGTTGTCGGCGATGCGCTTGACGATGGCTAGCCCCAGACCGGTGCCGGTGGTCGAGCGCGCCCGGTCGCCGCGAATGAAGGGCGTAAACAACGCCTCGCTCTCGCTCGGATCGATCCCCGGTCCGCGGTCGAGCACACTGACCACCAGATAGGGCTGGGCGGCGGCTCGCGTCACGTAGGTACAGATTTCCACGCCACTGCCGGCGCCATGATTGAGCGCGTTCTCGATCAGGTTGGTCATGACCCGCTTGATCGACAGACGTCGGAAGTTGAACTCCGGCACCGGCTCCAGACACAGACGTACTCGTTCCTCGCCAGTGTTTAGCGGAGCTACCACCTCACGAATTACTTCATTGATGTCGCCGGGCTCGAGAGCTTCGTCACTGCCATCGCGGATATAGGCCATGAACTGGTCTAGAATCGCGTCCATGTCCTCGATGTCGCGGATCATTCCGTCGGTCAGTTCCGGCTCGGCACTGGACAGCAATTCGGTAGACAGGCGCATGCGGGTCAGGGGTGTGCGCAGGTCATGGGAGACCCCGGCCAGCAGCAGGGCGCGGTCGCGGTTGGCCTGTTCGACGTCCTGGGCCATCTGGTTGAAGGCGCGGTAGACCTCGGCCATTTCCGCCGGTCCACCGGTATCGAGCAGTCGCACGCTGTGGCCCTGGCCGATGCGCCGAGCGGCGAACTCCAAAGCTTTGAGCGGCTGGTTGAGCTGGCGGACGAAAATCCAGGCGGCCGCGGTCGACAGCATACCGATCAGCAGCAACCAGGTGACCACCAGCCAGACCCGTTGTCCACGCAGCGGATGGGCATACAGCGGCAGGCGTAGCCATTGTTCTTCGTAACCGGGCTGATGAACCCAGATCGCCGGATCATCCTGGATTCGCACCCGGACCTCGGTGCGGTCGCCCAGTTCATCGCGCAGCTGATTGGTGAAAATGCCGGAGTAGGGCCAGTGAACCTCGCCGCGTGGGACCTGATCCTGGTGCACCAGACGAATGCCGGTCAACTCCTGGATATCGGCCCTGGCCTGTGGATCGCAGCTCCAGTAGGCGCGCACCAGCATGGCCGCACCATGACTGTACTGGCGGTCGACCAGCAGGTCTTCGTTGCTCAGCAGGTAGACCATGGTCAGCACCTTGGAAAACAGGGTGACCAGCAAAACCAGCAAAATGGTGCGGGCAAAGAAGCTGCGCGGCAGCAGGGGGTGCCAGCCCGGGCCGCCTTTCACGAATGCTTGCCGTCCGGTACGAATACGTAGCCGACGCCCCAGACCGTCTGGATATAGCGCGGCTTGGACGGGTCGGGTTCGAGCATGCGCCGCAGGCGCGAGATCTGCACGTCGATAGAGCGCTCCAGTGCATCCCATTCGCGGCCACGGGCCAGTTGCATCAGCTTGTCGCGGGTCAGCGGCTCACGCGGGTGCTGGACCAGCGCCTTGAGCACGGCGAATTCGCCGGTGGTCAGCATGTGTACTTCATTGCCGCGCTTGAGCTCCCGGGTTGCCAGGCTGAGGACGAATTCGCCGAAGGTTACTTCGTCATCTTCGGTGCCCGGGGCACCTGGCACCTGTGGGGCCTGACGGCGCAGCACGGCCTTGATCCGGGCCACCAGTTCACGGGGATTGAATGGCTTGGGCAGGTAGTCGTCGGCACCCATTTCCAGACCCTGAATCCGGCTGGTCTCATCACCTTTGGCTGTCAGCATGATGATCGGGGTGGTGTTCTCCTGATCGCGCAGGCGCTTGCAGGCGCTCAGGCCGTCCTCGCCGGGCAGCATCAGGTCGAGCACGATCAGCGCATAGATCTCGCGGGCCAGCAGGCGGTCCATTTGCTCGGTGTTTTCCACTGCCCGGACCCGGTAGCCCTGCTCGGAAAGGTAGCGTTCGAGCAGGCGCCGCAGGCGCACATCGTCATCGACAATCAGTATCTTTTCGCCTTCGCTGGTCATGATCTCTTGCCCTGGTTGAAATGCCCTTATTGTGGCTGAAGCCCAACAATGGCGGTGTTCGGCCATTGTTACAAGAGGTTTCTCCTGTGCTTTCAGCGGCTTGCCGATCCCGGCAGGCTGGCGTCGCAAGCGGCGCTGACTCGGTTATACTGCGCGGCTTGTAATACACCAAGTGGATTTGCCCATGGATAGTATCGCCTCGCGGATTGCCGCGGAATTGACGGTTCGCCCGGAACAGGTGGCGGCCACCGTCGCGCTGATCGACGAGGGCGCCAGCGTGCCCTTCATCGCCCGTTACCGGAAAGAGGTTACCGGTAGCCTGGATGACACCCAGTTGCGTTATCTGGAAGAGCGCCTGCGTTATCTGCGTGAGATGGAAGACCGGCGCCAGAGCATCCTTGCCAGCATCGCCGAACAGGGCAAGCTGAGCCCGGAGCTGGAGCGCGATATCCGCGAGGCCGATACCAAGACCCGGCTGGAAGATCTCTATCTGCCGTACAAACCCAAGCGCCGGACCAAGGGCCAGATCGCTCTGGAGGCCGGGCTCGGGCCATTGGCCGAGCAGTTGTATGCCGATCCGACGCTGGAGCCGGAGGCGCTGGCAGCCGGGTTTGTCGATGCTGACAAGGGTGTGGCTGACGTCAAGGCTGCTCTGGATGGGGCCAAGTACATCCTCATGGAGCGCTTCAGTGAAGACGCCAATCTGCTTGAGCGGCTGCGTCGCACACTCAAGCAGGACGGTCGGGTGGTGTCGCGGCTGGTACCTGGCAAGGAAACCGAGGGTGCCAAGTTTCGTGATTATTTCGAATACGATGAGCCGCTGGCCAAGGTACCCTCGCACCGGGCGCTGGCGATTCTGCGCGGGCGCAATGAAGGCATTCTCAGCATCAGTCTGGAGCTGGGTGAGGCGGACGCGACCCCGGGTGCCAGTCATCCCTGTGAAGGATTGATCGCCGAGGCGGTTAATATCAGCAACCAGGGCCGCGCTGCAGACAAGTGGCTGGCCGAGGTGGTGCGCTGGACCTGGCGGGTGAAGCTGCTGGGTCACCTGGAAACCGAACTGCTCGGCGATCTGCGCGAGATGGCCGAGGATGAGGCGATCCGGGTGTTTGCCAGCAACCTCAAGGACCTGCTGCTGGCCGCGCCGGCCGGCCAGCGGGTGACCCTGGCGCTGGACCCGGGGCTGCGTACCGGGGTCAAGGCGGTGGTGGTGGATGCCACCGGCAAGCTGGTTGATCACGTCACCATCTTCCCCCATGCGCCGCGCAATCAGTGGGATCAGTCGCTGGCGGTACTCGGGGCGTTGTGCCAGAAGCATCAGGTCGATCTGATCGCGATCGGCAACGGCACCGCCTCGCGCGAGACCGACAAGCTTGCTGGCGATCTGCTGCGCCAGCACCCGCAACTTAAACTGACCAAGATCATGGTGTCTGAAGCGGGCGCTTCGGTGTATTCGGCCTCGGAACTGGCGGCGCGGGAATTCCCGGACCTGGATGTGACATACCGTGGCGCGGTGTCGATCGGCCGGCGTCTACAGGACCCGTTGGCCGAACTGGTGAAAATCGAACCGAAGTCCATCGGTGTTGGCCAATACCAGCACGATGTCTCGCAGGTGAAACTGGCGCGTAGTCTGGATGCGGTGGTCGAGGACTGCGTGAACGCGGTTGGGGTCGATCTTAATACCGCCTCGGCGCCGCTGTTGACCCGGGTGTCCGGGCTCAATCCGACCATCGCCCAGAACATCGTCGAGTACCGTAACCAGCACGGTGCTTTCCGCAGTCGCCGTGAACTGCTCAAGGTCAGCCGCCTGGGCGACAAGACCTTCGAGCAGGCTGCCGGCTTCTTGCGGGTCATGAATGGCGACGACCCGCTCGATGCCTCGGCTGTACACCCGGAGGCTTATCCGTTGGTCGAGCGCATCGCCGCTGACACCGGTCGGGATATCCGCAGCCTGATTGGTGACTCGACGTTCCTGCGCAAACTTGAACCGGCGCGCTTCACCGACGAGCGCTTCGGGGTGCCGACCATCACTGACATTCTCAAGGAGCTGGACAAGCCCGGTCGTGATCCGCGTCCGGAGTTCAAGGCGGCGGTGTTCCAGGACGGGGTAGAGACCCTGGCTGACCTGAAGCCTGGCATGACGCTGGAAGGGGTGGTGACCAACGTGGCCAACTTCGGTGCCTTCGTTGATATCGGTGTGCATCAGGATGGCCTGGTGCATATCTCGATGCTCTCGCATCAGTTCGTCAAGGATCCGCGTGAGGTGGTCAAGGCGGGCGACATCGTCAAGGTCAAGGTGCTGGAAGTGGATATCCCCCGTCAGCGCATCAGCCTGACCATGCGCATGGATGATCAGCCCGGTGCTGTCAGCAGTGCTGGCCGAGGTGGCGAGCGTCCGGCTGATCGTGCCAATTCCCGGTCTGCTGCACGTCAGCCGAACAAAGCCACTGGCCCGCGCGAACAGGGCGGTGCTACCTTTGCCAATCTGTTTGCCAATGCCAAGAACCTGAAGAAGCGCTGACAATGGTTGATCATCCCGCCCTCAAGAGCTTTGCCGAAAACCGCATGAGCGACTTTACTCGCCTGATTGGCCTGGAGTTCCGCCATATCAGCAAGGGTGAGTGCCACTTGTATCTGGATATCGACCAGCGGCATTTCAACTCCACCGGGCGGGTGCATGGCGGGGTGGTGTTTACTCTGCTCGATTCGGCCATGGGCGCGGCGGCCTTCAGCGTGCTGGAGCCCGATGAGGTCACGGCCACGGTCGAGTGCAAGATCAACTACACCCGGGCGGTGACCGGCGGCACGCTGGATGGGCGCGGCAAGGTGGTCCATGCCGGCACCCGCACGGTGGTGGTTGATGGTGAGGTCTGGCAGGACGGTGTGCTGGTGGCCAAGGCCCTGGGCACCTTTGCGCGGATCTGAAATCGCTATACTGATGGAACGTCCGAGCGGCCTGTTGTAGCCTCCGGATCTCTGCCGCTTAAGGAGTGACGACCTTGTCACCACAGCTCAATGATCGACTCGACCTGTTGTCCCAGCCCGCACATCGTCAGCGCCTGCGCGACTGCCAGCATGGTATCGAAAAGGAAAGTCTGCGGATCAGTGTCGATGGGCGCCTGGCCCAGACCCCGCATCCTCTTGGCCTGGGCTCGGCACTGACCCATCCGAGCATTACCACCGACTATTCCGAAGCTCTTTTGGAGTTGATCACGCCGGTCCACAGCCGGATCGAAACCCTGTTCGAGAGCCTGGATGCCGTGCACCGTTTCACCTACAGCCAGTTGGGTGACGAGTTGCTGTGGACCGAGTCCATGCCCTGTTGGTTGCCGGAAACCGACGCCGAGATTCCGATTGCCTGGTACGGCACCTCCAACATCGGCACGCTCAAACACGTCTATCGCCGTGGCCTGGCGATTCGTTACGGCAAGGCCATGCAGTGTATCGCTGGGATTCACTACAATTTTTCGCTGCCGCCGCAATTGTGGGCGCTGCTGCAGGAGCACGATGGCAGCCCGCTGTCAGCCCGCGACTACCAGTCCGAGCGTTATGTCGGGCTGATTCGTAATTTCCGCCGTTACGCCTGGCTGCTGATGTATCTGTTCGGTGCTTCGCCGGCGTTGTGCGCAAGCTTTCTCCAGGGCCGAGACCACAAACTGGAGCAGCTTGGCGACAAGAGCCTGTATCTACCCTACGCTACCAGCCTGCGGATGAGTGACCTGGGCTACAACAACAATGCCCAGTCGGGGCTGAATGTCTGCTACAACAGCCTCGATAGCTACATCAACAGCATGTTGCAGGCCATCAGCCTGCCCTATGCGCCCTATGCCGCGCTGGGCACCCACGACAGCCAGGGCCAGTGGCAGCAACTGAACACTAATCTGCTGCAGATCGAAAACGAGTTCTACAGCCCGATCCGGCCCAAGCGGGTGACCCACAGCGGCGAGAAGCCGGTACATGCTCTGGCCAGTCGCGGGGTGGAGTATGTCGAGGTCCGCTGCATGGATATCGATCCCTTCACGCCGCTGGGAATTGAGCCGGCCACCGCCCGCTTCCTCGACAGCTTCCTGCTCTACTGCGCACTGGAAGACAGTCCTTTCATGGACAGTCAGGCCTGCGACGAGGCTGCCAGCAACTTTGCCCTGGCGGTCAAGCGTGGCCGCGAGCCAGGGCTGATGCTGGGTCGGGGGGGAGCCGGGGCGGAACTCAAGCACTGGGGGCTGGAATTGCTGGAGTCCATCGAGCGTTGCGCTCAGCTGCTCGACCAAACGCATCAGACCCAGGCCTACAGCGAGGCTCTGAACGTGCAGCGGGCCAAGCTGCATGATCCGGCGTTGACGCCTTCGGCCCGGGTGCTGGCAGCCATTGAGCAGCATGGCAACAGCTTCTTCCGCTTTGCCCTGGCCCAGTCGCAGGCACATCAGGCCTACTTCCTTGAGCGCCCACTGGAGCCCGAACAACAGCGCGCTTTCCAGGCCCAGGCTGACAGCTCGCTGGCTGAGCAGGCGGCGCTGGAGGCGGCCGATGACGTTGACTTCGATACCTTCGTTGCCCGCTATCTGGCTCAGCAGCCACAGGATCAGGCGCTGCGCGCCTGAGTCACGGACCGCCCTGCGGAGCAGGCTCCCGGGGCGGTTACTGGGTAATCAGATTGGTAAACAGCAGGTCATCGACCAGCGCTCGTCCTTCCTCTTCCTCCAGGGTCTGGCGCACCACCGCCAAGGCCTCAAGCCGCAGTGCCTCACGTGCTTCCAGGCCGCTCAGACTGTCCTGGCTCTGACGGCCGAACAGGCTGACCAGTGCATTGCGAATCAGCGGGTCGTGGTACTGGATCCGCGCGACCGCCGCCGGATCGTTGGTACGCAGTGCCACATCCACCTTCAAGTAGCGGATACGTGGGCCGCTGTCGGTCAGTGTGCCGATGAACGAAGGGCTGAGTTCGACGTACTGTGGATCGGAGGCCTGCGCTGTCAGGGGTAGCGACAGGATCAGAGCCAGGGCCAGAAAAACGGATCGCATAAGCTGAGCACTCCTTGGGTTTGGCACAGGATAGCCGAGCTGCGGTTTCAGGCCAAACCGCAAGCGGGCATGACGTTATGGCTGGCAATCACTCCGGGGCATGGTGATTGACCAGAGGCCGGCAGTTGCGACTAGACTGGCGAAAACTGAACAACAGGGAGCTCCCCATGAAAGCGGTATTGTGCAAAGCCTATGGACCGGCCAGCAGCCTGGTGCTGGAAGAAACCACCGATCCGGTGGCCAAACCCAACGATGTGGTGATCGATATCCATGCTGCCGGGGTCAACTTCCCTGACACCCTGATCATTGAAGGCAAATATCAGGTCAAGCCGCCGTTCCCGTTCTCGCCGGGTGGCGAAGCTTCGGGTGTGGTCGCCAGCGTTGGCGAGAAGGTCAAGCACCTCAAGCCGGGCGATCGGGTCATGGCCCTGACCGGTTTTGGCGGCTTTGCCGAGAAAATCGCGGTCGACGCCATGCGCGTGCTGCCGATGCCCGACGATATGGACTATGTCACCGCCGCCGGCTTCAGCATGACCTACGGCACCTCGATGCATGCGCTCAAGCAGCGTGGCGAGCTCAAGCCTGGTGAAACCCTGCTGGTGCTGGGCGCTTCCGGTGGTGTCGGCCTGGCTGCCGTCGAGATCGGCAAAGCCATGGGTGCGCGGGTGATCGCGGCTGCATCCAGCGACGAGAAACTGGAAGTGGCCAAGGCCGCCGGTGCCGATGAACTGATCAACTACGCTGACGGCGAGCTGAAGGAAAAGGTCAAGGCGCTGACCAAGGGTCAGGGTGCCGATGTGATCTATGATCCGGTCGGTGGTGATTTGTTCGACCAGTCGCTGCGCTGCATCAACTGGAATGGCCGCCTGCTGGTGATCGGGTTTGCCAGTGGCCGGATTCCGGAAATGCCGGCCAACCTGCCACTGCTCAAGGGCGCGGCGGTGGTCGGGGTGTTCTGGGGGGCATTTGCCGCGCGCCAGCCGCAAGACAACCTGGCCAACTTCCAGCAACTGTTTGCCTGGTACAGCGAAGGCAAGCTCAAGCCGCTGGTGTCCCAGACCTATGAGCTGAATCAGTATGAAGATGCTCTGGCCATGCTGAGTTCGCGCAAGGCGGTCGGCAAGGTCGTGATCAAGACCCGCTAAAGCGGGCCGGTTGCAGGCTGAAAGCACCTGGCTTTCAGCCTGCGGTCTGTCTCTGCGGCTTTCAACTGGCGCCCGGGTAGCCCTGTTGGCGCCAGGCCTCGTAAACCAGTACCGCGGCACTGTTGGACAGGTTGAGGCTGCGGCTGTTCTCGCGCATCGGAATCCGCAATACCTGATCGGCCGGCAGGCTTTCACGTATCTCGACCGGCAGGCCACGGCTTTCCGGGCCGAACAGGAACATGTCCCCCGGCTGATAGCTGACCTCGCTGAACCAGCGGCTACCCTTAGTGCTCAGCGCAAACACCCGGGCCGGGCGCACGGCGGCCAGGCAACTGTCCAGATCGGGGTGCACCTGCAACGCAGCAAACTCGTGATAGTCCAGGCCGGCGCGGCGCAGGCGCTTGTCATCCAGCTCAAACCCCAGCGGCTCGATCAGGTGCAACTGGCAGCCGGTGTTGGCGCACAGCCGGATGATGTTGCCGGTGTTCGGCGGAATCTCGGGTTCAAGCAGGGCGATATGGAACATGGCGGGCGTGGTTCGTTGCAAAGTCGTGCGCCAGTTTAGGGTCTGTTGCCATTTCCTCACAACCGCGCCCACACGTGCCAACCACAGATTTTTTCATCCCGGGTATTGCTTGTCGGCGTACGGCGACTTAGCATGTTTGAAATATCAAACAATCATGTTGTAAATGCATTACGCCTTTGCCGGCGTCCAATCGCGAGGATCTCCCGTCATGGAACTGCACTGCCCCGAGCTGTTTCGTCAGCAAGCCTACCTTGATGGTCATTGGTGCGAGGCCGACACCGGTGCCCGTACCGAGATCCATAACCCGGCTACCGGCGAGCGCCTGGGCAGTGTGCCGAATATGGGTGCCGAAGAAACCCGTCGGGCGATTGCTGCCGCCCAGGCGGCGCAGCCGGCCTGGCGGGCCAGGACTGCCAAGGAGCGGGCGGCAGTGCTGCGCAAGTGGCACGATCTGATGATGCAACACCAGGAAGACCTGGCCCGGATCATGACCGCTGAGCAGGGCAAGCCGCTGACCGAGGCGCGCGGTGAAATTGCCTACGCGGCGTCGTTTCTCGAGTGGTTCGCCGAGGAAGGCAAGCGAATTTATGGTGACGTGATTCCCGGCCATCAGCCGGACAAGCGCATCCTGGTGCAGAAAGAGCCGATTGGAGTAACGGCGGCCATCACGCCGTGGAACTTCCCTGCTGCGATGATTACTCGCAAGGCTGGCCCGGCGCTGGCTGCCGGCTGCGCCATGGTCCTCAAGCCGGCGCCGCAAACCCCATTTTCGGCCCTGGCCATGGCCTATCTGGGCGAGCAGGCCGGGCTGCCCGCCGGACTGCTGAGCGTGATCAGCGCCGACGTTGAGCGTTCACGCGAGGTGGGCGCCGAGCTGTGCGCCAACCCAATCGTGCGCAAGCTGTCATTTACCGGCTCGACCGCTGTCGGTATCAAGTTGATGGAGCAGTGTGCGCCGACCCTGAAGAAGCTGTCGCTGGAACTGGGCGGCAATGCGCCTTTCATTGTGTTCGATGACGCCGATCTGGATGCGGCGGTCGAGGGCGCGATGATTTCCAAGTACCGCAACGCCGGCCAGACCTGCGTATGCGCCAACCGTATCTATGTCCAGGACAGCGTGTACGAGGCGTTTGCCGCCAAACTGAGCGAAGCGGTGGCCAAGCTCAAGGTCGGCAATGGCGCCGAGCCGGGAGTGACTACCGGGCCGTTGATCGATGCCAATGCGGTGGCCAAGGTCCAGCGTCACCTCAAGGATGCGACCGACAAGGGTGCCCAGGTGCTGACCGGCGGCAAGCCGCACGCGCTTGGTGGGTTTTTCTTCGAACCGACCGTGCTAGCCGGGGTCGATGCTTCGATGCTGGTGGCCCGTGAGGAAACCTTTGGCCCGCTGGCACCGCTGTTCCGTTTCAGTGACGAAGCGGATGTGATCCGTCAGGCCAACGATACCGAGTTTGGTCTGGCGTCCTACTTCTATGCCCGTGATCTGGGCCGGGTGTTCCGCGTCGCCGAAGCGCTGGAATACGGCATGGTCGGGATCAATACCGGGCTGATTTCCACCGAGGTCGCGCCGTTCGGCGGCATGAAGGCCTCGGGTCTGGGCCGCGAAGGCTCCAAGTACGGTATCGAGGATTACCTCGAGATCAAATATCTGTGCCTGGGCGGCATTTGAAGCCGCTCATCAAACCCGAGTAACAGCCAAGGCTGCACGGACTTGATAGCGGTGTTGCCGGACAGTGGTTGCAGACCGTCGATGCCCTGGACGGGCATCGTCGAGCGCCCAGGGATGGGTTCACAGCGTGTCTGCAACCACTGTCCGGCAATGCCGCCCGCGCAGATGCCGCCTTTGACTGCCCCTGTCTCCATTCATGAGGTCCGATATGAGCAAGACCAACGACTCCCTGATGCAGCGCCGGCACAACGCCGTCGCCCGTGGTGTGAGCCAGATTCATCCGATTTTCATCCAGCGTGGGGAAAACGCCACGGTCTGGGATGTCGAGGGACGCCAGTACATCGATTTTGCCGGGGGGATCGCGGTGCTCAATACCGGGCATCGGCATCCCAAGGTGATTGATGCGGTCAAGCGCCAGCTTGAGCAGTTCACCCATACCTGCTTTCAGGTGCTGGCCTATGAGCCCTATGTTGAGCTGTGCGAGAAAATCAATGCCAGGGTCCCCGGCAACTTCGACAAGAAGACCCTGCTGGTGACTACCGGCTCCGAGGCGGTCGAGAATGCGGTCAAGATCGCCCGGGCTGCCACTGGCCGGGCCGGAGTGATCGCTTTTACCGGCGGTTACCATGGCCGCACCATGATGACCCTGTCGATGACTGGCAAGGTGGTGCCGTACTCGGCGGGCATGGGCTTAATGCCGGGTGGTGTGTACCGGGCGCAGTTCCCTTGTCCGCTCCATGGCGTCAGCGAGGACGACGCCATGGCCAGCGTCGAGCGGATTTTCAAGAACGATGCCGAGCCGCGTGACATCGCCGCGATTGTCATCGAGCCGGTGCAGGGCGAGGGCGGTTTCTACGTCGCTAGTCCGGCCTTCATGCAGCGTCTGCGGGCGCTCTGTGATCAGCACGGCATCCTGCTGGTGGCCGATGAGGTGCAGACTGGTGCCGGGCGTACCGGGACCTTCTTCGCCATGGAGCAGATGGACGTGGCGGCGGATCTGACCACCTTCGCCAAATCGATTGCCGGCGGCTTTCCGGTGGCGGGGGTATGCGGGCGTGCCGAGGTAATGGATGCGATCGCCCCGGGCGGGCTGGGTGGTACCTATGCCGGCAGTCCGCTGGCCTGCGCGGCGGCGTTGGCGGTGATGGAGGTGTTCGAGGAGGAGAATCTGCTGGCCCGTAGTCAGTGTCTGGGCGAGCTGATGCGCGAGCGTTTGAGTGCGCTTGCCGCCGCCGACCAGCGCATTGGCGATGTCCGCGGGCTGGGGGCGATGGTCGCCTGCGAGCTGTTTGGCGCCGATGGCAAGCCGGATGCCGAGCTGACCGGCAAGGTGGTGGCCAAGGCCCGGGACAAGGGCCTGATCCTGTTGTCCTGCGGCCAGTACGGCAACGTCATCCGGATTCTGGTGCCGCTGACCGCTACCGATGTGGAGGTACAGGAAGGGCTGGATATCGTCGCTGCCTGTTTCGCGGAACTGTAGGTTCAGAAGGTCGACAGGCCGCTGGCTTCCATCAGCCGATAGAGCCAGTAGCGCCAGCGTGAGTGGTCGGCAAACTCGGCATAGGGCAGGCTATAGGTCTGCCCTTGTTGATTGTGCCAGTGGCGTTCGAGCAGGCGGGCGGCGCGGCTGAGTGCCGGGTGCTCGGCAGGGCCGGCGAGCAGCACACTGGTTTCCGGGTTGAGGTTGTCGAGGTTGCGCCGGGTGAAGTTGGCCGAGCCGCTGAGCAGGGCAGCGCTGCCGTCAGTGCGTCTGAGCAGCAGCCATTTGCGGTGGCACTGCTCGCCATGAGTGGCGCACCAGCGCAGCTCGATACCGGCCTGATGCAGCTCCCAGGCGGCCTGGCGGTTGGGGATGCCGTTCTTCTCGCGGCCAAAGGCGTCGCGGTTGGGGTCGAGCATGACCCGCACCTGTACGCCGCGCTGGTGGGCGGCGATCAATGCCAGGATCATGGGCCGGTGGGACAGGTAGAACACTTCCAGATCAAGCTGCTCGCCGGGCTGAGCGCTGTCGATCAGCTTTAGTAACTGATCACGGACAGCTCCTTCGGTCAGTATCTGGACGGTGGCGTCGCCGTTGATTGGCGTGGCCGCAGGGGGCCGCGGCCAGTCACGGGCCAGTTGCGGTGCGCTGAGGTTGATGATCGCTCGCTCGGTTTCCAGCAGATCGAGCGCTGCCGGGCCGCGAAACACCAGGGCCTGATTGCTGTGGCGGCTGCTGCCGTCATGCGGGTTGGCCGAAGTTACCAGGCCGGTCCAGTGCTGGCCCTCGTCGACGACCAGGGTCTTGCGATGGTTGGCGCGAAAGTTCAGCAGGTGCAGGTAGCTGCGCAGGGTGACCTTGCCGGCACCGACCGGGTTGGGGAGCCAGCCGCCGGTCTGGCTGTTGTCCAGATAGCGGCAGCACAGTTGCCAGAGTCCGGTCCATGCCGGGTTGGAGGCTGGCAGCGCCGCCAGATTGCTGACCAGCACCTGGACCCCAGCCGCTTCCAGCTGCTGCAGATGCGCAGCAGCCACGCCCCCGTACAGAGTATTGAACGGATCGGTGATCAAAATCACCGGCATGTCCGGTTGGCGCTTTCGCGCCTCAAGCAGCGCCTGGGTCAGTTCGCGGGTCAGCGCTCGATAGCTGTCTGCGCCGGCAAACTCGTTGAACAAGAACATATCGAGCACGACCAGGCGGCGGGCCTGGCCGATCAAGCGCAGCACTTCATCGAATATTTCCTGCTCGCTGTGGCTTTGGCCAGCACTGTCCTGCCAGGTTTGGTCGATCAAGAGTTCGACCTGTTCGGCAGCCCGCACCGGCATGCTGGCGGCCAGCCCTGCGGGCAGTGTTCGCCAAGCCGCCAGCAGGGTGCTGATCAGCCAGACAAGGGCCAGTGCCAATAGCCAGAACCAGAGCGAACGTAGCTGCGCGAATCCCGTCATGATCCTGTGTTCCAAATCAGAAACAGCAGCCATGCTAGGGTCTGTTGCCGCTTCATCGCAAGCCGCGTTGCTGCGTAAAATGTCGCCAGGCCAGGCGTGGGACGCAGGTAATGGTCGCTCCCTTGCCAAGTCCCACAACGACGCATGGCGACATTCTCCGCGCAACCCGAAGGGCCGGGCCTGTTTTTGCGCGATGCCGCGTTGCTCAATGCTTATTTGGCCCACCAAACCTCGCATCTCGCGCCTTGCCTCGCGCAAAAACAGGCACCGGCGCGGTTGCGATGAAGCGGCAACAGACCCTACCCTGAGCCTTGTGAATTGAGGAGAGCGATGGATGCGCAGAGGATGGCGGATTCTGGCCCTGATCGGTGTTCTGTTGCTGGTGGTGATCGCCACCGGGTGGGCTGCCCAGCGGGCGTTACAGGCGGCCGGGGTGGAGCAGTGGCATGCCCAGGGACTTGGCTGGCAGGATGGTGGGCCGTACCTGCAGTCACTGAGCCTGGTACAGCGCAGTGATCAGGGGCTGGTTGAGCTGCAGTTGCAGGGCCTGTCGCTGACGCCGGGCTGGCAGCTCGGAGCCTGGCTGAAGCGGCTGACGCTTGAGCGAGTCGAGCTGGCCTGGTGGCCCGCTGACACAGCGCCGGAGCAGCCGGTACTCGCGTTTGAAGATCAGCCGGTACCTGACCCGCTGGCCTGGGTGCCGTTGCTCGCCTGGGCTCCGGAACAATTGGCGGTGGCCGAGTTACTGCTTGATCTGCCCTGTGCCAGCGGTCGTTGTGAGCTGGATGGTCAGCTCGATATGCAATTGATGCGGGGCGAGCCGAGCAGCCTGGCCAGTCAGATTGTGCTGAACTCGTCCGGGGTGATGCTTCATGGGGACGTGCAACTCAGTGCCGAAGCCGAGGTGCTGCGTCTGGAAACCGAATGGCAACTGGAACAGCACCCGGCACTGGCGCTGCACAGCCAATGGCGTCAGGCGGCGCAGGGGTATCACTGGCAGGGCTGGCTGAGTATTCCCGAGTGGCCCGGCAGCGAGGCGCTGTTTCCAGCCCTGCAGGCCTGGCTGGCACCGGGGCTGTTGCCGCTGGATGATTTACCTCGGGGGTTGCAGGCCACTCTGGGCTGGGACTGGCAGGGTGAACAACTGGCTGAACGGCTGGGTGCCCTGCTCGATGGTTCCGCCCGGCTGGGGGGGATGCTGCGTCTGGAACAGCCCTGGTTGCTGGACGGCGTAGGGCTGATCAGCGGCGAGCAGCAATGGGCTCTGGAGGTCGAGCAGCGGCGCTGGCGCCTGCATCAGGGCCAGGCCCAGTGGCGTTTGCAGGAGCCGGCTGCGGCACTGTTTGGCGAGACTCTGCCGAGCGATTGGCTACCCAAGAGTCTGAACCTGACACTGAGCCCAAGTGAGGTGCTGGAACTGGACTGGGCCAGTCGCCTGCCGTTTGCGGCCCGGCTGGAGATCGACGGCCCGCTGGCCGGACGGTTGCAGGGCCAGCTGGGGCTCACCGCCCAGCCGCAATTGCGTTTGGAACTGACGGGTGGGCAGCTGGAGCTGCGGGCCGCGGCCTTGGCCTGGGATGACCTGCGGATGCGTGAAGCGCGGTTGCAGGCCGCGATTGAGGCAGCATTCGACGGTCAGCGTTTGAGTGTGCAGTTGGGTGAGAGCAGTCTGGCCCGGTTGACCGAGCTGGCGTTGCCTGAGCTTGAGCTGCACCTGGCAGGCGTTGAGCTGGGCTTGCCTGGCTTGCGCTTGGAAATGGGCTTGGCCGAGGATGGAGACTGGGCGTTGGAAGCACCGTTGCGCCTGGGTATGACCCTGGTGCGCCATCCGCAGCTCAAGCCTCAGGGCTGGAGTTTTAATGGCCGTTTAAGTCAATCTCCTGCGCGGCTTAGCCTGTCGGGAGCTCTTGCTTCTGCTTCTGGACTGGCGGCAGAGCTGCGCTTCAACTGGCCGGAGCAGGCCGACTGGCAGGCCGAACTGGTGTTGCAGGAGCTGTTTCTGCGCGCCGCCAATCCGCTGGCCGAGACGCTCAGCGCCTGGCCTGAGCTGCTGAGTTTTTCCACCGGTCGATTGCAGGCACGTTTTGAGCTGGGCGGGGCTGATGCCTTGGTCCGGGCCGACGGCCAGGTGCGCCTGAGCGGTGGTGCCGGTATTTATGACCGCAGCAGTTTCGAGGGGCTGGAGTTGCCCCTGTCGGTCCGGCTACGGGGCGAACAATTGCAACTGGGTTTTACCGAGCTGAAAGTGCGCAACCTCGATCCGGGCCTGCCGCTGGGCCCGTTGGTACTGCAGGGCGAGTATCAGGCGAGCCTGGAACGCCTGGAGCAGGGCCGGTTGCGCCTGGACAGTGCGCGACTGGGAATGCTCGGCGGGCAACTGTGGCTGGAACCGGGGCAACTGGATCTGGCGGCCAGCCGCCAGGACCTGGTGCTCGGGCTTGAGGGGGTTGAACTGGCCCGATTGTTCGAGGTCTACCCAGCAGAGGGTTTGAGTGGTCGCGGTACGCTGGATGGCCGCTTGCCGGTCAGCCTGGAGAACGGCAAACTGCTGGTTGAAGGGGGGCGGGTCCAGGCCCGTGAGCCGGGTGGCATCCTCCAGTATCAGTCCGCGCAGTTGCAGGCCATGGGCCGCAGCAATCCCGGTATGCGCGAGTTGGCCGTGGCCCTGGAGGATTTTCGCTATTCGGTGCTGAGCAGTGATCTGGACTATGGCAGCGATGGGGTGTTGGTACTGGCGTTGCGGCTGGAAGGTTATAACCCTGACCTGCAGCGAGGGCGCCCGGTGCATTTGAACGTTCGGCTGGAAGAGGATATTCCGGCCCTGCTGGCCAGCCTGCAATTGAGCGGGCAGGTCAGCGACATCATTCAGAAACGGGTTCAGGAGCGGCTATTGCAACGCCGTCTGAATCCCTAGATGCGGAGGAGCGCTGATGCGGTGGCGTACGCTTGCGGTGATAGCCGGAGCGGTCTGGTGGCTGGCGGCCTGTACGCCAACCGTACAACTGGCCGCGCCGAGTGAACCGATCAACATCAACCTGAACGTCAAGATCCAGCACGAGATCTACGTTAAGGTCGACAAGGAACTGGATGAGCTGTTCAGTGAATCCAGTGGCCTGTTCTAGGGGAATCAATATGCGTATGACGTTCCGTAATCTGGGTCTGCTGCTGGCATTGTTGATGAGTTCGCCGGTATGGGCCATGAGTCTGAATGATGCCATGGGTGCCTTGCCGGCGGCCAAGGCGGCTGGTCAGTTGGGCGAGCAGCCGGACGGCTATCTGGGGGTGGTGACGCCCGGCGGCAACGCGGCGGAAATCGCCCGACAGATCAACCAGGCACGTCGGGCCGAGTACCAGAAACTGGCCAACGACAATGGCATCCAACTGCGCGATGTTGAGTCGATGGCCGGCAAGAAGGCGATTGAGCGCACGCCAGCCGGGCAATACATCATGCTCAACGGGGTGTGGATGAAGAAGTAGCCCGCCAGCGGATGGTGCCGTACCAGCCCTGGGTTGGCTGACCGCTATTGTCACAGTCGGTCATGATCGCCAGCCCGTCGATATGGCGCGGCGCCTGGCCGTGCAGGGCAAGAAAATCCTCACGCACGTTGCGTTGCTCGCTCACCAGTTCGCCCGGCTGAGAAGCCGGGCCACTGCGTAGCGCCAGCATCATGGCTTGCCGGGTAAAGGCGTTGGGCCAGTGACTGCCAATTGGCTGATGGCTGGACCAGACGTAGTTGACCGCCCGGGTGCGCCAGGGGCGCAAGCCGCCATCAATGACCACGTATAGCCGGACCGGGTAATCATCGCCGGCCTTGCTACGCTCGTTGGTCCCTGCAAATACCTGGTCCACGGCCCAGGACCACTCCAGAATCGGTGTTTGTTCCAGGTCGATGCGCTGGCGCAGGTACAGGGCCGAGGCACTGTTGTCGCAGCGCGCATGCAGCCGAGGTGGCAACTGGTCGGCAACCAGTCGATAGTCGGTCAGCCCGGCAAAACTGCGTTGTTGCCAGGTCAGTATTTCGTCCGGTGAATAGCTGCGCTCGGCCCAGACCGGGCCGGCCAGCAATGCGCCGAGCAGCAGCGGCAGAATTGGCATGACGGCCTCCGCAATCATCAAGCTGATGATGGCTGGTGGACCGCCAGATTGCCAATTAAGTGTTAGGTAGTTTCTCAGAGGCTCGCTAGGGAAACACTGATTAAATCGGTTTTGGTGCTGGCCCAATTGTCGCTGACCTGTTCTGGACACGCTGTAAATACATCCGTGTACGCTCTTAGATGCCATCCCTGGCATCTAACGGTCCAGAACAGGTCAGCGCCAACCGGGCTATTGAGCTTACGTGCAATTAATCAGTGTTTCCCTAGCGTTCGGCGCGGCTATCGAGTTCCAACAGGCTATTGACCCTGAGCCGCTCGTGCTCGCTGAACTGCTCGTGCAGCAGGGCCTCAATCGCGGCCTGCTTGTCGCTGTCGGCCAGCCCCGGCTGGCTGATGATCGCCTGACGTTCGCGATTGAACCCGCTCAGGCGTTGATCCCATTCGCTGCGTTGGCGGTCCAGCGCTTCCAGCCGCTCGGTTGCCTGAGGCCCGACCAGGTTCAGGCGCAACTGGCGTAGCTGTTCCGGCTCGGCACCTTGGTCCAGCAACTGCTGGGTCTGCTGGCGCAGGGTCAGGTGCAATTGCGGTACCAGCAATTGTTGCAACTCGTCGGGCAGCCCTTCGCGCAGCCGTTCGATCCGTTCGGCCTTGTCCTGCGGATCCAGCGACGGATCGTGCAGTATCGCCAGACGCTCAAGAGTGAACTGGTTATAGACCTCTTCGCTGGCGAAGAAGGCGGCGTGCTCCTGCGCGTTGAACAGACTGGCGCGCAGGCGTTGTACGGCATCTTCGCGGGCGCGCAGGCCGTCCAGTTCGGTCACCATCGGGAAGCGTCGCTCCAGCTCCACCAGCTCAGTTTTGTAGTCGATATAGCGATCCAGAAGATCCAGGGCCTGAGCCAGAGCCGGCTCACGCAGCTGGCTGGCCAGATAGTCACGGATAGCGCTGCTGGCCTGCTCGAACGACTGTTCGCCGACGGTGCTGAAGAAATAATCGAACAGGTGACGCAGTTGGTCGGTAATCACCAGATTGCCCTGGGCGTCGACTTCCAGTTGACCATCGATGTCGGTATCGCGCAGTGAGGCGGGCAGGTGCTGGTCGGTGCTGCGCGTGGTCGGACGGGTCAGACTCACAGGAGTTGTGGCGGGTTGTTCACTGCCGGCTTGTAGCGGCGTTGATGTGGGCGCGGAGGGGCTGGGTGTCGGTGTGCTCAGGTGCCAGCCGAGCAGGCCGAGGCCGAGTAGCAACGGCAGATAAATCAGCGGCTTCATGTCGATATCGGTACCTGTGACTGGCCCCTGAGGGCCAGCCCTGTCTGGTTGTGGAGCCTATTTCAGAGCCCGGCGTTCTTCAGGCGATTGGCTTGCTGGCGATAGACCGATACCGGGCTGGTCTCGAATATGCTGGTCAGCCCGAAGGTCTGATTCACCTCATCCAGGTGGTTCATCCGGTAGTTGTCGCGGATCACCATACCCAGCCGGGAGCTGCAGCGTCCGACCAGACCATCGTTGGCCTCGAAACCGAAGGTCAGGGAGGTGGCGCCGAGCAGCAGGTCGGAAGGGTCGAGTATGTTGGTCAGCGGGCTGGTGCCGCTCCAGGAGTAATAGCGCACGCCATTGACTACGTAATCACCCTCGCCGCAGGCGCTGGTCGGCACACCTTGGGGGAAGCGGGCGTTGAACCGTGCGGCGCCTTCGGAGTTCAGCGACTCCAGCGTGCCCAACGAGTTCTGTGGGGTGTCCGAACTGCTGCCGGAGAGGAAGTTGATCAGCGCACCCAGACCATTGACGATCCCGGCCAGAATCGCTTCGCTGGCCGATCCTTCCGGCACCTGGCGGATGAAGTCGGCGGCGGCCGAACCCTTGTGCGGCGCGCCAATGCTGGTGACCGAGGCGACCAGATCCGGGCGCACGGCGGCAACGTAGCGGATGGTAGGCCCGCCATGGCTGTGGCCGAACAGATTGACCTTGGGTTTGCCGCTGATGGCGACGATTTCCTCGACCTGGGTCAGCAGTTGCTCACCCCGGGCTTCGGAGGTGTCGAGCTGGCTGACTTCGGTGACGTAGACGGTGGCGCCGTCTTTACGCAGGGCTGAGGGAATGCCGTACCAGTAGTCGACCCCAAGCAGGCTGTCGAAGCCGAGCATGCCGTGGGTCAGGACGATCGGGTACTGGGTCTTGGTGTAGTTCGAGGAGCCGAACAGGAAGGCCTGGGCCTGGGTGCTGATGCCCAGCGTAGTGGCCAGCCCGAGGGCGAGCGAGAGCCGAGTCTTGTTGCGCATAATGCGAGTCCTTGTGCGGTTTTATTGTTGTTGTGTCTCTGACTGCATCACAGAGGCTGTCCGGGAGCATAGTCAGGCCTGGTGATGAATTGAAGGCGCGGCGCAGGGTTCAGCGGGGTTGACCTAGGCGGCTGAAAAGTGACCAATTAGTCGTGCGCTCTGGCATCCGGATATTGTCAGGATGAATCCGATGAACGGTAATTCAGAGTTTGGGTGTGTCAGCAGCGAAATTGTGAATGGGTTCCGCAAACCCGATTGAGCGCCCCCGAGCCAGGGCAATCTGGTAGACTCTCAGGCTTTGCCTGCCACCGTTAATGCAAGGATGTCATCATGCTGCTGAGCAGTTATGTCAACGGGTATGCCTTCTGGCTGCTACTGGGGTTCGCCCTGCTGATTTCCGAATTCTTCGTCCCGGGGCTGATTGCGGCTTTCTTTGGCCTGGGCGCGCTGATTGTCGGAGTCCTGACCCTGCTGGGGATCATTGAAGGGCTGTCGGCCCAGATCACCCTGTTCTCGCTGATTAGTCTGGCCATGCTGTTTGGTCTGCGTCGGCGCTTTCAACGCTGGCTGATTGGTGCCAGTTCCGACAAGGCCAAGACCGATCTGGACAACTCCGGCTATGTCGGTGCGCGGGTCACCGTGCTGGCCGATTTTGTCCAGGGTGTGGGCCAGGTTTCGCTGAACGGGGCCAAATGGGATGCCGAGTCCAGTGAACCGCTCAAGGCCGGAGATGCCGCCTGGGTCATCAGTCACCATGGCATTGTCCTCAAGGTCAGCACCCAGCAAACTGATACCAACACCCCCAAGTAGTCTCAATACGGAGTTAAAGCATGGATATTGCAACTATTATTTCCCTTGCGTTTTTGGCGCTGGTCATCATCACGGTCGTCAAGACCGCGCAGATCGTGCCGCAGCGTTCGGCCTATGTGGTCGAGCGTCTGGGCAAGTACGTCAAGACCCTGGATGCCGGCTTTCACCTGCTGATCCCTTTCGTTGACCGGATCGCCTACAAGCACACCCTCAAGGAAGAGGCCATCGACGTACCGCGTCAGGCCTGTGTGACCAAGGACAACATCCAGGTGGTGGTCAACGGGGTGATCTACCTGCAAGTGATCGATCCCAAGGATGCCAGCTACGGTATCAACGACTACCGCTATGCGGCCATGCAACTGGCCCAGACTACCCTGCGTTCGGTGGTCGGCAAGATCGATCTGGACAAGACCTTCGAAGAGCGTGACGCGATCAACGTGCAGGTGGTGCATGCGCTGGATGAAGCAGCCAAGCAATGGGGCGTGAAGGTGATGCGTTATGAGATCGCCGATATCGAACTGCCGGCGACCATTCTCGATGCGCTGGAGAAGCAGATGCGCGCCGAGCGGGAGCGTCGTGCGGTGGTGGCCCAGTCCGAAGGTGAACGTCAGGCCAAGATCAACGTGTCTGAAGGTATCAAGCAGGAAACCATCAACCTGTCCGAGGCGGACAAACTGCGCCAGATCAACGAAGCCGAAGGTAAGGCTCGCGAGATTGAGTTGATCGCTGAAGCAACGGCCCTGGGCCTGCGCCGGGTAGCCGAAGCGATTACCTCCGAGGGTGGCAAGGATGCGGTAGCGTTGCGCGTGGCCGAACAGTATGTACGTGAATTCGGCAACCTGGCCAAGACCAACAACACCATGATCCTGCCGGCAGAGCTGAGCAACATTGGTTCGGCGGTGGCCGCAATCACCAAGACCCTGGAAGCTGCCAAGGCCTCGTAATTGGTGAAAATGAAAAGCTTTCCCATCTGGGCGTGACGCAGAACCGTCTTTCGCCTTACACTGCCTCACGATATGGACGTTTTAATGAGGATAGAGACCGATGCAAGCAACTTTAGTGGCGGATGAAGCCGCTGAGGCTCGGCAAAAGGCTATGCTGATGCGTCTGGCCAGGGTCGAAGGCCAGATTCGCGGCATTCAGGCGATGATTCGGCGCGGAGAGTCCTGCGAAGCGATTGCCCAGCAGTTCTCCGCCTCACGCAGCGCCCTGGACAAGGCCTATCGCATGCTGCTGACCTGTCTGATCGAGGAAACCTTGCAGGAGCCCGGTCAGGACACCGCTGAGGCGGTGGAGCGGGTGCGCAAGTTGTTTATCAAATACACCTAAGCCCTCTGCATAACGGGTCCGGCCATCAGGCCGGACCCGTTTCTTTTGCCCCATCCATTTCACTGCGGCGCTGCCAGTGGCTCTCCAGTACCGACAGCAAGGCCGGAATCACCAGTAGTACCAGCAGAGTTGAGAAGCCCAGACCGAAGGCGATTGAAGTGGCCATCGGGATCAGGAACTGGGCCTGCAGCGACTTCTCGAACAGCAGCGGTGTCAGCCCGCCGATGGTGGTCAGCGAGGTCAGCAGCACCGCGCGCAACCGTTGGACTACCGCTTCATTGAGCGCTTCGTTGACCGCCAGTCCGCGTTTGCGCTGGAGCTGGTAGAAGCTGGTGAGAATGATTGAGTTGTTGACCACGATGCCAGACAGGCCGAACAGACCGAACAGCGACAGAATGGTCAGGTTCAGGCCCATCACCCAGTGCCCGAACAGGGCCCCGACCAGCGCCAGCGGGATCACCGCCATGACGATCAGTGGGGTGCTCCAGGACGAGAACACCCAGACCAGTACCGCGTACATCAGCAGCAGCCCGACCAGCAGGCCGGTGCGCATGTCGGCGAAGGTCTCGCGCTGGTCGGCGGAGCGACCTTCGAAGCTGTAGCGTACGTTGTGGCGCCCTGCCAGCTCTGGTAGGACCGGTGTCAGGGCTTCCAGTACCTGGCCAGCAGTGGTCTGGGTCGGGTCGAGATCGGCGCTGACTTCGACAGCCAGCCGGCCTTCGGCGTGGCGCAGAGCTTCAAACCCCTGGCGGGTGGAGAACTGGGCTACCTGACTCAAGGGCACGAAACGGCCGTCGTCCAGGCGGATGCTCAGGTCGCTGAGGCTGGCCAGTTGTTCGCGTTCGGCGCGGGGCAACTGAACCCTGACTTCGATCTCGTCGGACTGCTGCTGGTAGATCTGGGCCAGACGACCGTCGTAGGCTGCGCGCAGTTGCCGGCCCAGGCTCTGGGTGCTCAACCCCAGAGCCTGGCCGTAGGGTGTCAGCCGATAGACCAGTTGTTCGCGGCCCCAGGCCATGTCGTCCTCAGTGCTGACTACGCCTTCGATCGAAGCAAGCATCACCCCCAGGGCGTCGGCGGCTTCCTTAAGTTGTTCCGGTGTTTCGCCGGTCAGGCGTACATTGATGTCCTTGCCCGGTGGCCCGGCAATGCGCTCGTTGATGCTGAGGCGGTCGATACCGGCCGGCAGACGGATACGTTCGCGCCAGGCGCGGATGAACTGCTGGTTGCGTACGGTGCGGTGGTCTGGGGAGACCAGCTCGACCAGGATCGAACCAAGCTGATCGCCCTGACGCCCGGTGCCGGCCGCGCCGATCACCTCACCCTGGCGGACCACCGCCGTGGCGATCAGGTTGCCGCCCAGCGCCTGTTCGGTGGCGTTGAGACTGTCCTGCAGATGTTCGAGAAAACGCTCGACTTCGGCCCGTGGGGTGCCGGCGACGAAGCTGGCGTTGGCGTACAGGACCTGGGGCTCGGGGGTCGGGAAGAAACTGAAGCCGATCCGTCCGCTGCTGAGCAGGCCGAAGGCCAGCAGCACGCAGGCAAACGCGCTGGCCAGTGTTGCGCCACGGTGGCGCAGCGACAGCGCCGAGAGTCGGCGGAACGGGCCATCACGAAAACGTCCGAAACGCTGATCGAAGCTCAGTCGCACACTGTCGACCCGGTTCATCAGCCGGGCCCAGCGGCCGTTGCCGGGCAGGGTCGGGGCTGGTTTGAAGGCATTGCGCAAATGGTGCGGCAGGACCACGAAGCATTCCAAGAGCGAGGCGATCAGGATGCAGATCATCACCGTCGGGATGTCACCGAGGATGTTGCCGAAGATCCCGCCGACCATCAGTAGCGGCATGAACGCGGCGATGGTGGTCAGTGACGAGGCCAGTACCGGCCAGAACATCCGCTTGGCTGCACCCTCGGAAGCGTAGTCGGGGTCTTCGCCGCTGCGAAAATGCGCATCGGCATCCTCACCGACCACAATGGCGTCATCGACAATCACCCCGAGCGCCATGATCAGGGCGAACAGCGAGATCATGTTGATCGAGCCGCCGATCAGCCAGAACACCCCGAGCGCAGCGAGAAAGGCGGTGGGAATGCCGACTGCGACCCACAGCGCGACCCGCGCCGGCAGAAACAGGTAGAGCAGCAGCAACACCAGCACCAGACCGCCGAGCCCGTTGTTGATCAGCAGGCTGACCCGGTCATTGATCAGTTGCCAGGCTTCGTCGTAGGTCTTGAGTTCAAGGCCTGGCGGCAGGCTTGGGCGGACTTCGTCGAGCCATTCGTTGAGAAGCTTTGCCGAGGTCAGCGAATTGCCGTTTTCGGCCCGCTGCAAGGCCAGTTCCACAGCCGGATAGCCTTGGTAGCGCAGCTTGACCTGATTGCGCATGGCTTCCTGACGGATCTCGGCGATATCGCCCAGGCGCAGGTGATTGATGGTGCCCGGTTGCAGCGGCAGGTCGGCGAACTGTTCGGGGTTGCGGCGCTGTTCGATCGCCCGAAGCTCGCGGGCCGAGTCCTGATCGCCGGCCTGCCCGGCCGGCAGGTCACGGGATTCGGCGGCGATCCGGTCGGCGATCTGGTCAAGCGACAGGCCCAGTTGCTGCAGGCGGGCGTTGGGCACTTCGATGCTGATCTGCTGCTCGGGCAGGCCGCGAATATCGATCCGGTCGATGCCACGGGCCAGCAGCTCACGCTCGAAGCGGTAGGCCAGACTGCGCAGTTCATGGTCGGCGTAGGGGCCGTAGATCAGCAAATTGGCCACCGGGTCATAACGTGCAACCCGGACCACTTCGGGCTTTTCCGCATCACCGGGCAGGTTGCGGAACTCATCGACCAGTTGCCGGGCATCGTCCAGGGCGACGATGGCATCGGTGCCCTCATGGAACTCCAGGGTGATGCTGGAAATGCCCTGGGCTGAGGTCGAGGTCATCGACTTGAGGTTCTGCAGGCTGCGCAGGCGCTGCTCCAGCGGCAGGGTGATGGCCTGCTCGATATCCTCGGCTGCGGCCCCGCTCCAGACCACCCGCACGGTAACGAAGTCGAGGGCGAAGGTGGGAAAGAACTGGATATTCATCCGCGACAGGCCCAGCAGGCCGCCGCCGAGCATTACCAGCATCAGCAGGTTGGCCGCGACCTTGTGGCGGACGAAAAAGCCGATCGGGCTGCGTGAGCGGCTCATGCCTCGGGCTCCACGGTGCTTTCACCGGTATCGACCTTTAGCCCCGGCATTGCGTTGGGCAGATGGGTGACGACGATGCGCATACCTGCTTGCAACTGGGGAGAACGCAGCAGTACCCGGCGTTCGCCGTCCGGGCCATGGGTTTCACCCAGACGCTCGACCTGGATCCGTTGCAGTCGTTGTTCACTGACCGCGTAGATGGTGTCGTTGCCGTAGAGCGCACTGTAGGGCAAGGCCACACTGTCCGGCTGGTTGGGGCGCGAGACGCTGATTGCCAGCAGGTTGCCGACCCGCAGGGCCGCGGTGGGCTGGTCGAGAGTAAAGATTGCGTCGACCCCGCGTGGATCGGCCTGGCCGGCGATCCGCTCCAGGGTCAGGGTTAATGGCGGCTGGGTTTCCAGGCTGCGGGCTTGCAGTCGCTCGCCTCGGGTCAGGGCGTCGATGTAGGCTTGGCTGTGGGTCTGCGGCAGGGTGGCGCGCAGCTCCAGGCCGTCCAGCGGATACAGGGCCAGCAGTGCGGCATTGGCATTGACCTGATCGCCGACCGCGACCTGCACCTGGCTGACCACGCCGTCGAAGGGCGCACTGAACCGGCTGCGCTGGGCATCGCGTTCCATGCTTTCCAGGGTGGCCCTGGCCCGCTCAAGCCGGGCTTGGAGTGCGGCGCGCCGAGATGGGTAGCTGTCGATATTGCGCTGGCGGTTGGCAACGGTCAGGGCTGCACGCTCAAGCACATCCTCGGCATTGTCGAGTTCGGCGTGCGGCGCCAGTTGCCGTTCAACCAGTTGACGCATGCGTTCCAGCGCCTTCTGGGCGTTGCCCTGGATACGTTTTTCCAGCTCCAGTGCCTGACGATCATTGCTATGGATGCTTGCCTCACTGGCCAGTTGGGCCTCGGCATCGGCCAGGTCCGCCCGGGCCTGCTGCAGGCGCGGCAGAATATCGGCCTCATCCAGCGCCACCAGCAATTCCCCGGCGCTAACCTGCTGGCCATCGCGCACCGGCAGCTCGGCGATCCGCCCGGCCAGGGGCGCGACCACGGTAAAGCGCAGCGGTGATTCGATCTGGCCGTAGAGGGTCAGGCTTGGCTGGAACGTATCAGGGCGAATCTCGACCACATCGACGCGCCAGCTGCGTTCTTGCGGGGCGACCGGATCGGGTACATCACGGGTCAGGCGTAACAGCAGAAACACCGCCAGGCCAAAAATGATTATTAGTATGGGTATGAGGCGCTTGCGCATGGTCAATCCTGACAGGACAGAAGTGCGCTCTGTATAGCCTGCCGGTCCGGGTTGGGGCAATACCCTGATGTGCCCAGGGTATTACCGAATGTGCCTCTATCACTTTAGCCGATGACAGTCGTGCTGAATTCAGGTCTGCTGCAGGTGGGCAATCAGCCCCTGCTGGCGCTCGACCTGCTGGCCAACTGCTGCACCGGCCTGCAGGGTGTCGATCAGGTGCTGGTGGGTAGTGCTGGCGAGCTGATGGATATGTTGCAGGCGCTGGCTGATCTCGCTGGCGGTTTGGCTCTGCTGGTCACTGGCGGCGGCGATCTGCTGGTTGCGGTCATCGCCCTGTTCGATGCCTGCGCAGATGCTGCCCAGGGCCTCGTGGCAGGCGTTCACATGCTCGACGCTTTGCTGCGAATGGCTCTGCCCCCGGTGCATGGTGGTGACCACCGCTTCAGCACCCTGTTGCAGGGTGCTGATCATCTGCTGGATTTCGTCGGTCGAAGCCTGGGTGCGCTGGGCCAGGGTTCTGACTTCATCGGCGACCACCGCGAAGCCGCGACCATTCTCGCCAGCGCGGGCGGCTTCAATCGCAGCGTTGAGTGCCAGCAGGTTGGTCTGCTCGGCAATCGCCCGGATCACTTCGAGAATGCGCCCGATCGACTGGCTGTGCTGGTTCAGGCTGTCGACTGCGACGGTGGCCTGCTCCAGTTCACTGGCCAGGGCCTGAATGCTGGTCCGGGCATCTTCGGCGCGCTGGCGGCCAAGTTGCCCGGCCGTGCGGTTGGCGCTGCCCAGCCGGGCCGCGTCGCGGGTATTGGCCGCAACCTCGCGGATAGTGGCGCTGAACTGTTCGACGGCGGCGGCAATCGCCGCCAGGCTGTCCTGCTGTTGCTGGCTACCATGGTGGCTGCTGGAGAGCAAATGGTTGGCGGTCTGGACGTGCCTGGTGATCTGCTGATTGCTGTCGCCAAAACGGGTGGCCATGACCGCCAGCCGGGTTTCGAGCAGGCGCAGCGACAATTGTATCTGTCCAATGGCATCGGCCCGCCCAGTGTAGATCAACTGTTTGATCGGATGGGCAAGCAGTTTTCGGCAATGGCCGGTCAACTGTTCCAGGGCCCGGTTATGCCAGCTCAACAGCAGACCGGCGGCTGCCAGGCTGGTGAAAATACAGAGCCAGCCGATCAGGTCGCCCCGTTGCAGCGCCAGCAGCACCAGCGGCATGAAGCCCAGGCTTGCCAGCAGCAGTTGCCAGTGCGCCGGTCGCAGCCAGGCCCAGCGCAGCTCCGGCGGCTGGCGGCCTTGGCCGCGAATACGATAAATCCGCTGGGTACGGGCGATGGTGATGGGGTCAGGCAGATGGTAGATGGCCTGATACTCGAGAATCTGGCCGTTGCTATCGGTGATCGGGCTGATATAGGCATCAACCCAGAATTCACTGCCGTCAGCGCGGCGGTTCTTGAGCATGCCCATCCAGGACTGGCCCTTGCCCAGAGTCTCCCACAGGTCCTTGATCGGGCCCTTGGGCATGTCAGGATGACGCAGTCGGGCAATCGGTTGACCGACCAGCTCGGCCGGCGTCAGTCCGGCAGCAGCATAAAACGGATCGCTGGCCTGCAATACCCGGCCGGCAGTATCGGTAACGACCAGCAGCTGGGCCGGTGGGTGGTCGACGGTTTTTGGTAGCGATTGATGGCGGCTCATCCTTACCCTCTCGTGTTGTTGTTATTCAGTCAGTGTGCTGTCGTGCCCGATGTACCGGGTAGCGTGCTGGCGCAATGACTGATTCAGGAGCGCAGTTTTGGAAAAACAGGGCCCGCATTGCGCGGGCCCAAGGAGCAGCAAAGGGGGTTAGTTGCCGGTGGCGCGCATGTGCTGCACGCTGAACATCTCCGGCGTGCTCAGGCTGGGGTCGACCTGGCCCTTGAACTGACCGGTGGTGCAGTGCATGGCCTGGACATCGATCATGCTGAAGCTGTCATCGATCGATACCCCGCTGCCCTTGTTCTTGGGCAGGTGGTGGTCGGGGTGGGCCTGACCGATGGTGAAGGTCTTCCACAGACTGCCACGCCGGTCATAAGCCACGGTACGCGGGATGGTGAAGGTCTGCGCATCCATGTAGTGGGTGCGCTTGGCCAGCGGGTGGCTGCCGTCGACCGGCTCGGCCTCAACCTCGTAGACCTTGCGCAACTGCCAGGTGATGTTGGGGAAACAGCCACCCTGGCCACCGAAGGCCACCACTTGATAGCCGTCGCTATCACTGTGGGTTTCGCTGTCCAGTTGCAGGTCGTTGTGGTTATAGAACGGCATCAGCATGTACCGGGTGCCCTTGTAGCTCCAGTTCATGTCCGAAATCCGGCCGTTGTAGCCTTCGAAGTCTTCGATCATCAGGTCCGAGCCGAGGAACGCGTCGGTCACCTGACCGGTGGCCAGGCGCCGCACCCGGCGCTGAAAGCCCAGATACAGCCAGGAGTTGTCACGCTTGAGATCATCCATGGCGCGGTGAATCAGCAACTGGGTGTTGCGCACATCATGGGGTTCGAGCACCTGTACGTAGATGCCACGGAACAGCTCCGAGGGGTTGGGGGTAATCGCCGGCTTGGGCTCCTGATTGACCCGCCCGGTGAAGTTGAGGAAGTGGAAGTTGAACTTGATGGTCCGCTCGACACGGCCATTGTTCATGTCCCGGTACTTCCAGTAGAAGGGCATGATCGCGGCGCTGTCGCCCCAGTTGTAGCCGTACTTGTAGTTCCAGGCCAGCTTTTCACCCGCGCGTGGATCGTTGGCATCCGGCTCTTCGGGAAACGGCCGTCCGGCCTGCCAGCCGTTGATTTCGCCGGGCTTGGCGCCAAGGCTGACCTGACCCAGGCCGGCGCGGGTGGCTTCGACGTAGTTAGGATGCAGGTCGAAGGAACTGGTCTGGCCGACGCTCAGTTCGACCCAGCCCTGCTCGATGAAGCTCAAAAAGGCCGGGTCGATGATGTCCTTGAACTGCGCGACATTGCCCTGGTTGATGGTCATGCCGGCCGACAGGCCAGGATGGCTGGGCTGGCTGTCGCGATAGGGATAAAAGCTGTTGTCGACCACGTCGGCCAGTGCTTGACTGCTACCGAGGGCAGCAGCCAGACCCAGAGCCAGGGTGCAGCGAGTGAGTGTCTTGTTGTTCATGTCCAGTCCTCGTTTTAGAAGCTGTAGCGCAGTGTCAATTGCAGTTCGTCTTGGCCCTTGGCCATGCCCAGCGGGCCGGCGCGGAAGCGACCCAGCGGCTCATAACCGCCCAGACCAAGGCTGTGGCCCTCCGGATGGCCGGGGAAGGCGGCGGTGAAGGGGTCCCAGGGGTTGCAGGTGCGGCAATCGTCGAACTTGTTGGCACCGCTGCCGACCTTGAGGTTGGCACCGCCGATCAGTCGCAGGTTGTCGCTGACCAGCCACTCGATGCTGGGCGCTACGGTGGTGGCGCCGGCACGGAAGTCGTGGGCGGCGAGCAACTGCGGGCTCAGGCGATCACGCATCCACCAGCCCTTGACCAGCAGGGTGCCGATCCAGTTGGCCTTCCAGTCGGGGATGCCGACCCGGCCCAGTTCGCGCTTCTCGCTCTCGTACTGATGGATGTGCTGACCAAAGATCTGCCCGGAGAACAGAAATGCCCGGCGGCTGTTCAGGGCCGGGATGAAGATGTTCTTGTCGGCGCCGATCACATAGCGGGTCACACTGTTTTCCGAGTACAGCCGGCTCTTCATGGTGTTGGCAAATTCCTCACCCTCGGTGTGTGCGACTTCAACCCGGAACACGGTATCCAGCCCTTGCGAGTAGTAGTCGAGTGAGCCGCCGAGCAGGTTGACCCGCGGGAAGTGGATATCGAAGGCGATCAGGTAAGGCCAGATCCCGGTTTCCCCGGTAAAGCCGTTCTGCGCCGGGATACCGCCACGCAGGGATGGCAGCTGGCTGCGGTAGGTCAGGGCATTGAGCGAGAAGCCGATATCCCCATAGACCCCTTCGAGCTTGAGACCGAACTGGGTGTTGGACAGGCTCCAGGCCGGCATGTGGGCCTTGCGGATGCCAATCTGGCCAGGCCCGAAGTCGGTGGCGATTTCCCCGCCGGCAAAGTTGGCCACGGTGCCGCCGTATTCCCACAGGGTGTTCATGCCGCGGAAGAAACAGCCGGCGTCGAGGATCACGTTGGGGGAGCCGCACTGGCCGATGTCATGCGGACGGAAACGGTCGAAGTTCCACACGAACGACAGGTTGAGGTCGTCGAAGACATTGCCGGCGCCCATGCGGTAGTCGGACTTGAGAATCCACATCGGGATGCGGATGTCTTCCAGCTCGTCGTAGATGTTGTTGCGCGAGAAGTCCACCGGGTTGATCACATCGAGTACCCGGAACAGGTCGGTCCGGCCCCAGACCACCTGCTGCTTGCCCAGCCGGGTACTGAGAATGTGGCCGTTATCGAAGCCATAGTCGAAGTCGACATACAGCTCACGGATGAAGTCCAGCCGGTCGTTGAACTCGGAAAAGCGCAGGTCGTTGCTGTCCTTGTCCAGATAACCGTTGATACAGCCGCGCTTATCCTTGTCGCAGGGCCGCACCGGAACCCCGAAGGCGACTCCGCCGGAGGTTTTGTGCAGGTTTTCGCCGAGCACGATCATGCCGCGATTGGGGTGGTTGGCGACGTCGAAACTGTTGGGCAGTTTCAGGCCGCTACCGTGCGGCACGCTGGTGCTGCCGCCGAAGCCGCTGGTGTTCTCCAGGCTGACAGCGCCACCGGCCTTGCGTCCGTATTCGCTGCTGTTGAGGTCGTAGACCCCGTCGTAGCTACCGCGCAATACCCCGTTCCAGGACACGTTGCTGAACGGACCGCGCTCGCCGAGTTTGCGCTCGGCATTGAGCTGCAGGGTGTTGCGGAATTTCGACAGGCCGACATGGTCGCGGACATAGGTGGCGTTCTCGTAGAAACCGGTGATCTTGGTTTCCTCGCTGGCGATAGCACCGGCCAGCGGAGTCAGCGCCAGCCCGGCGCCGCCGAGCAGGGCGAGACTCCAGTGTCTGAGGCCTTTTCTTGTTGTTTGCATTGGCAGTTCCTCTTGAGGGCTGAAAAAGGAGTGGCGGACGGGGTGTCAGCCAGCTCCCGGGATTGGATCGCCCTGGGTGTGGGCGGGTAGGGCAGGGTTGGGCGCGGTATCGCGGTCGGCATGCAGGATGCCGTCCTCGTCGGCGTAGACATTGGTGATGAAGCGAGGGCGCAACACCAGAATCCAGGACGGCACCAGCAGCATGGCGGCCAGGCCGTTGATGACGATCATCACGCACAGCAGCATCGCTGCGTCGGACTGGAAGCGCAGGTCGGAGAGGATCACCCACATGATGATCCCGGCCATCAGGGTCACGGCAGTGAAGCTGATGGCCATGCCGGTGGTGGCGATGGCGTGGCGTACCGCTTCGGGCAGGCGGCCGCGCTTGGCCATTTCTTCGCGAATGCGGTCCATCATGTAGATCGAATAATCAATACCCACACCAATGCCGACCGCGATCACCGGTACCGTATTGATGTCGATATTGAGTCCGGCCAGACCCATATAGGCGTAGGTCAGGGTGGTGGCGAACAGCATTGCCAGCAGCATCATCAGCCCGGCATGCCAGGAGGTGTAGAACAGCATGACAAAGGCGAAGATCAGCAGGAACACCAGCGGCAATACGATCAGGTTGGTCTCGAACGCCGACTCGTTCATCGCCGCCGCGACCCCCAGGGTGCCGCCGGCCAGGCGGATGCTCAGACCCTCGACCTTGTCCTCGTTCTCGGCGATCCACTCGCGGGCCATGTGGATGGCGCGGCGGATGGTCTCGCCCTGACGGTCCTTGTAGTAGAACACCAGGTTGGCAACGCGGTCGTCGGTGTCGTTGAACTCGTTGAGTGCGCCGGGGATCGGGCTGGAGGCCATGTAGGTGAACATCAGCCCGCCGACGTAATCCGCTTCGTGGGGAATTTGGAACCAGCGCGGATCATCGTTGTGCATCAACCGGTTGACCTGTTTGATCAGGTCCGGCAGGCCCTTGCTGCCGCCCACCCCGGGGTCGGCCAGCATGTGCGCCTGCAGATCCTGCAGGGCGCGCAACACCTCGGGCTTTTTCAGCCCGCCGATCTCGGCGTGTTCGGCGATGATGTACAACTCCTCGGAGCCGGGGAATCGATCGTTGACCTCTTTGGACGACAGGTTGTAGTCATGCTCGGGATAGAGAATCGGTGATCCCGGCTCGGAATCGCCGATGCGCACCTGCGAGGCCGAGAACAGGCCAACCAGGATCGCCAGGGCGGCGATGCTCAGGGCGATGCGCGCGGCGCCCGGGCGGCTGACGGTATTGGCGCAGACGACCCCAATGTGGCGCAGGAAGGTTTCCTTGAGTTGCGGGTTTTTCGGGGTTGGCAGGATCGACAGCAGCAGTGGCACACCGATCAGCACGGTGAGAATCACGGTGGTAGCCCACAGTGAAGCGTAGATGCCGAGCTTGGTATTCAGGGCAATCGAGCCGATCGCGATCAGCGATAAGCCGACAGCGTCGGAGACCACGCCGAGCGAACCGGGCCGGAACAGGCTTTCAAAAGTGGCTCGCGCCGCCCGCGGGCCATCGCCGCATTCGCGCACTTCGGCATAGTAGCGTTCGACCAGTTGCACCCCGTGGCTCATGGCCCGGGCGGCGATCAGAAATGGAATCACCAGCCCCAGCGGGTCGAGATTGAAGCCCAGCAGGCTGATGATCCCCAGACCCCAGATGGTCGAGATCAGTACCCCGCCGAGCGGAATCAGTACGCCGTAGGCCTTGCGGAAGTGGAAGACCAGCAGGGCGAGCATGGTCAGCACGGTGAAGATGAAGATCTGCAGGATCTGATCCATGTAGGTATAGGCCCAGCCGACCAGCACTGGTTGGCCGGTGGCATACAGGGTGATGCCATCGCGGGTTTCCGCCTCACGCAGCGCCTGCAGTTGGGCGAAGGTCTGCTCGTAATCGAGCTGGCCTTCGATCAACTGGGCCTTGACCAGTGCCATCCGAAAGTCCGAGGAAACCAGCGGCCCATAGATTTGCGGGTTGGCGGCTACGTCGGCGCGCATCTGCTCCAGTTGCTCGGCGCTGTAGGGTGCGCGCTCGGCTTCAAAGTAGGGCTCGGAGTTGATTGAGCCGACTTCGGTCAGCCAGATCTTGCGCGAATTGCGGTGGGTAACGCTGGAAACCAGGTTGTGGTTGACCCCTGGCAGACTGTCGACCGCATGGGTGATGCGGTCGATGGTCGCCAGATTGGCGTTGCTGAAGATATCGCCCTCGTCGAAGGCGATACCGACCACCAGGACGTTGGCTCCGCCGAAACTGTCCTTGATGCTGTTGTGCAGCTCAATGTAGGGATGCTGTTGGGGCAGCAGATCGGCGAAGTCGGTATAGATCTTCAGCCCCGGAATCCTTAGGGCGAATATCAGGGTCAGCAGGGCGATGGCGGCCAGGACCTTGCGTGGATTGTTGAAGATCCACACTTCGAGGCTATGCATGGCATGGGTGAAACGGTGCAATCCAGGCATGTCGATACCCTCAGTCAGTACTGGCCGCCAGGGCCTTTGGGAGTTCAAGGTTCAGTAGCAGGCCACGACCACCGGCGACTAGCAGTTGCTGATTCGGCAGTAGTTGGCCAGCGCGCAGATACAGCGGCTGTTCGGGGGTTGGCAGCGACTGCCAGCGGCTACCGTTGAGACTCAGCACCGTGGCGTTGTCACCGACCGCATACAGGCCATGCTCGCCACTGATAAAGCCGAAGATCGGGACCTCGGTGCCGGTCGGCTGGCGCCGCCAGTTCTCACCACCATCGCGGGTATGCCAGATGAAACCGTTGAGGCCACCGACCCAGCCCTCATCAAGGCTGCGAAAGTGGCTGGTGTGCGGGTAGAACTCATCGGGCAGGCTGCCGGCCGGGTCCCAGCTCTGGCCGCCGTCGCGGCTGGTGAACACCAGCCCGTACTCCCCGGCGACTACTGCCTGGTCGGCGTCGATAAATTGCAGGGTGGTGAGAATGGCGTCTTCATCCAGGCTGGTCTCGTCCCAGCTTTGGCCCTGATCATGGCTGCTTTGCAGGGTGCTGTAGCTGCCGGCGGCCCACCAACTGCCGTCCGGGGCGCAGGTAGCGGTCATCATCTGCTCGCTGCTGGGCAATGGGTGGGCGTTCCAGTCACTGGCATCGGGGCTGATGTGCCAGAGCTGGTTGTCGAAGGCCAGGGCGATGAAGCTCTGGTCAGGGCAGACATCCAGATCGATCAGGCCCATGTCGGTGGGTAGTTGCTGGCGCTGCCAGTGCTGGCCGAGGTCGGAGCTGATCAGCACCACCCCGTGGTTGCCGGCCAGCAGAGTGAGCTGGTCGTTGCTGGCCATGGCCTGGTAGAAGTCGGTGCGCTGGATCGGTTGCAGGCTCTGTTGCTGGACCGCCTCAAGATCGAGCGGAGCTTCGCAGCCACCCAACCAGAGCAGCATGAGTCCCAGAGGTGCCAACCGCAGGGGCTGGCGGACAGGGCGCGCAAGGCGCAGGGGTACATCGAACATGGTGAGTCACCGTCACGGTCTTGTTGTTGTGTGCAAAGCGGCTGGAGAGGCATAAAGCAACGCCTGTGCCAGAGACCGTTAAGTGTTTTCAGGTGATTGATTGGTAAAGATTTTTTACTGTGCCAGGGTGGCGATTGAAGAGGTTTTGGCCGATTGCGTGGATTTGATATTGATCAAATGATCAAGCGGCTCGGGGTGCTTGCTGATTTCATCAAAAGGGTGTGCCCGCCAGGAAGGGCCCCGAGCGGGCAGTTATGGGTATCAGGCATCGCTGTCTTCAAGGATGCCGGTTTTCTTCAGCCGGTAGGCCAGGGCCGGACGGGTCAGGCCGAGCAGGCGGGCGGCCTGTGAAACGTTCTGGTTGGCCAGCTCCATGGCCCGGCGCATCAGTTGCTCCTCGACCTGATCCAGGCTGATCTGCTGTTCGAGGATATGGCTGACCCAGTCCCCGCTGACCTGGCTATGGGCATGGACCAACTGGCCGCTGGCATTCAGGCGCTCCTCCGGGCAGTCACCCGAGTGTTCGGGAAACACGGCAAACAGTGCATCCTGGCTGATGGTTTCGTTGCTATCGGTCAGAATCACCCCGCGCTCAATGACGTTTTCCAGCTCGCGGATATTGCCCGGCCAGCGATAATGCAGGCACAGTTCCAGCGCCTTGTCGGACAGGCCCAGGGTGCGTTTGTTGTATTCGCGGTGGAACTTGCGCAGGAAGTGCTCGGCCAGCAGCGGCAGATCTTCGATACGTTCGCGCAGCGGCGGAATCTTCACCGGGAATACGTTGAGCCGATAGAACAGGTCGGCGCGGAATTTTCCCGCTTCCACTGCGTCAGCCAGGCTTTCGTTGGTGGCGGCAATCACCCGCACATCGATCTTGCGGGTGCGCGAATCACCAACGCGCTCCAGTTCGCCTTCCTGCAGCACGCGTAGCAGGGTGGCCTGGGCCCGGGGCGTCAATTCAACTACTTCATCCAGGAAAATAGTGCCGCCATGGGCGCGCTCGAAGCGTCCGGCGCGAGTCTGGCTGGCGCCGGTGTAAGCGCCTTTCTCGACCCCGAACAGCTCGGCCTCGATCAGGTCCGGGGGGATCGCTGCGCAATTGATTGCGATGAATGGCTGCTCGGCGCGCTCACTGCGCAGGTGTACGCTGCGCGCGATCACTTCCTTGCCGACCCCTGTTTCGCCCAGTAGCAGTACCGAGACCTTGCCGTGAGCGGCCTTGTCGATCATCTTGCAGACCTTTTTGTAGGCCAGCGACTGGCCGATACCGTAGTACTGACCTTCCTGTTGCTCCAGACTGGTACGCAACGAGCTGAGTTGTGATTGCAGATCGTAGAGCTCTTCGATGATCGGGTCGGCACGGAAATACTGCTTGAATTCGGCAGCATCCTCCCACTCTTCGGCCGGCTTGCCGACGATCAGACATTTTTCATCGCCGCAGCCTTTGCAGCTCACTTCGCGGAAGATGATTTCCCGGCCCATGAACGAGGAGGTATAGGCGCAGGCATAGCCAAGCAGTGACCAGCACACCGGTTCGTCCATCATGCCCAGCTCGGTCTGACAGATTTCCACCTCGAACGAATCGATCCACTCCAGCTCGCCATAGAAGTGGCCGGACTGCTGATCGAGGTCGATCTGGATCGGCCGGACCTTGACCATGCCCTTGAGCGAATGCAGTTGCGGGCCAGCGAGGAATATGTCGAGCTCGCTGCAGTCCGGGCGCAACTTGCGCGCCAGCTCGGCGTCCTTGAGCCCAGACTGGTAGCCCAGGCGCAGAAAGAAACCCTTGGCCCGTTCGATGCCCAGGCTGTTGACCAGCTCACGGCGGAAGTTGGCCATGGCCGAGACCTGCATCAACAGCATGCGCTGTTCGCCGAACCAGATCTTGCCATCCGTGCTCTGGAAACGGATCTGTTCGCTCAGATCCTGGAAATCCGAATACTGCAGCTGTGGCTTATAGCTGATCGCCATGGCGTCGGGCCCCGATTGTTGTTGTGTGGGGTGGTGGTCAGTCTGTCTTGGCTTGAGACAGTGATCGCAAGGGTGCGTTTTCCATCATCGCCTTGATCGTGCTCAAAAATCAATCAAATGATCAATCGCGCAGAGGCTCATTAACCATATTAGGTCGCGCCTGAGCATTTGCTCAGATGCTTTGGTGGATTTGATCAAATCATCAAAGTTCGGCTGCCGGCAATCATCCGCAATGACTGGAAGAACGTCGCCAACAGCATGGCAGAAAATAATTTTCCCCTTTTATATCAGTGTGTTGGTCTGTGGTCTGGGGGCGTGACGGCAACTCTGGCACAGCCGTTGCTCTATCACCCGTAGACAACAACGAGCACAGGTTAACGACCATGAGCCAACCCCAGCAGAGCTTTGACGAGATGACCCGCTACATCCGGGTTCGTAGTGAACCGGGTGCCCGCTTTGTCGAATTCGACTTTGCCATCGGTCATCCCGATCTGTTTGTCGAGCTGGTACTGCCACAGGCGGCTTTCGAGCAGTTCTGCAAGCACAACCATGTGGTGCACATGGACGAGGAAATGGCCCGTCAGGTCGACGAAGAGATGGTCAAGTGGCGCTTCGGCGAGAAGGGCCATCGCTGACCCCGGTACTGCACACCCCTCTACAAAAACAAGATGGTACGGTTGCTATGAGCATTGAAATCAAAACCCATGCGGTGGAGCCGATCCGCCACACCTACAGCAATATTCAACGCCGCTTCGGCGACAAGCCAGCTTCACGTTATCAGGAGGCCAGCTACGACATCGAAGCGACCACCAATTTCCATTACCGGCCGCTGTGGGACCCCCAGCATGGTCTGAATGACCCCAGCCGCAGCGCGGTACGTATGGCCGACTGGCACGCGGTGACCGATCCGCGTCAGTTCTACTACGGCGCCTACGTGCAGAACCGGGCCAAGATGCAGGAAGCCACCGAGTACAACTTCAGCTTCTGCGACAAGCGCGGACTGCTGACCCGCCTGCCTGATGCCGTGCAGGAAAACCTGCTGCGTCTGCTGGTGCCGCTGCGTCATGTCGAGCTGGGCGCCAACATGAACAACAGCAGCGTGGCCGGTGACTGCGTGGCCGGGACCATGACCCAGCTGCATATCTATCAGGCCATGGATCGCCTGGGCATGGGCCAGTACCTGTCGCGTATTGCCCTGCTGATCGATGGGGGTACCGGTGAGGCGCTGGATCGTTCCAAAACCTACTGGCTGGATGACGCCTTGTGGCAGCCGTTGCGCCGGCTGGTCGAGGACAGTCTGGTGATCAAGGACTGGTTCGAACTGACCCTGGTGCAGAACCTGATCATCGACGGTCATCTGTATCCACTGATGTATCAGCACTTCGATCAGTGGCTGGCTGAACAGGGTGCCGAGGATGTGTCGATGCTCACCGAATTCATGCGCGACTGGTTCAGCGAGTCCAGTCGCTGGGTCGATGCCATGGTCAAGACCGTGCGCGCCGAGAGCGAGGCCAACGCCGAGCAGTTGCAGGCCTGGATCGAGGTCTGGCAGCCGCGGGTGATCACCGCGCTGGCGCCGCTGGCTGAGGCCAGTGTTGGTGCCCCGGCGCTGAGCGAGGTAGCCGCCCAGTTTGCGGCGCGCCTGAAGAAACTGGGTTTCGTTGCACAGGAGATCGCCGCATGAGCCAGCTCGCTTTCATCGTGTTTCAGGACAACGACAACGCCCGCTATCTGGTCGAGGCGATTGCCGAGGACAACCCCCACGCCGAAGTACAGCACCACCCGGCCATGATTCGCATCCAGGCCGAGCAGCGCCTGGTGATCAACCGTCACACGGTTGAAGAAAAGATCGGCCGCGAGTGGGACGTGCAGGAAATGCTCCTGGACGTGATCAGTATCGGCGGCAACGTGGATGAGGATGACGATCACTTCATCCTCGAGTGGAAAAACTAGGAGATTCGTCATGGCGACCAAGAACAAGAAACTCAGTCTCAAAGACAAGTACCAGTACCTGACCCGCGACATGGCCTGGGAGCCTAGCTATCAGAAGAAGGAAGACATCTTCCCCTATGAGCGCTTCGAGGGCATCAAGATCACCGACTGGGACAAGTGGGAAGACCCGTTCCGCCTGACCATGGACGCCTACTGGAAGTATCAGGCCGAGAAGGAGAAAAAGCTGTATGCGATCTTCGACGCCTTTGCCCAGAACAACGGCCACCAGAACATTTCCGATGCCCGTTACGTCAACGCTCTGAAGCTGTTCCTGACCGGAGTGTCGCCGTTGGAGTACGGTGCCTTCCAGGGCTACGCCAAGGTTGGCCGGCACTTCAGTGGCGCCGGCGCGCGAGTGGCCTGCCAGATGCAGTCGATCGACGAACTGCGTCACGTGCAGACCCAGATTCACGCCATGAGCCACTACAACAAGCACTTCAACGGCCTGCATGACTTCGCCCATATGCATGACCGGGTGTGGTTCCTGTCGGTGCCCAAGTCGTTCTTCGACGATGCCCGCTCGGCCGGGCCGTTCGAGTTCCTTACCGCGATCTCGTTCTCCTTCGAGTACGTACTGACTAACCTGCTGTTTGTGCCCTTCATGTCCGGTGCCGCCTACAACGGCGACATGGCCACCGTTACTTTCGGTTTCTCGGCCCAGTCCGACGAGGCCCGGCACATGACCCTGGGTCTGGAAGTGATCAAGTTCATGCTGGAACAGCATGAAGACAACGTGCCGATCGTCCAGCACTGGATCGACAAGTGGTTCTGGCGTGGTTACCGGCTGCTGAGCCTGGTCAGCATGATGATGGACTACATGCTGCCGAACAAGGTGATGTCCTGGAAGGACGCCTGGGAAGTCTATTACGAGCAGAACGGTGGTGCGCTGTTCAAGGATCTGGAGCGCTACGGCATCCGTCCGCCCAAGTACCAGGACGAGGCCAACAAGGGCAAGCACCATATCAGCCATCAGCTGTGGTCAACCTTCTACCAGTACAGCCAGGCCACCAACTTCCACACCTGGATCCCCAGCGAGGCGGAAATGAACTGGCTGTCCGAGCAGTATCCGGACACCTTCGACAAGTACTACCGGCCGCGTTTCGAGCATTGGCGCAAACAGCAGGAGCAGGGTGAGCGGTTCTACAACAACACCTTGCCGCAACTGTGCCAGGTCTGTCAGGTGCCGACTCTGTTTACCGAGCCGGATGACCCGACCCAGCTCAGTCATCGCAGCCTGGTGCACGACGGTGAGCGCTACCACTTCTGCTCCGATGGTTGCTGCGACATCTTCAAGCACGAGCCGGAGAAGTACATCCAGGCCTGGCTGCCGGTGCACCAGATCTATCAGGGCAACTGCGAAGGTGCGGATGTCGAGACCGTGGTCGCCAAGTACTACCACATCAATATCGGCCAGGACAATTTCGAGTACCTCGGTTCGCCCGATCACCGGCGCTGGCAGGCGATCAAGGGTAACAAGCCGCTGGGTGCCGGTGACTCCAAGGATGCCGCCTGAAACCAGAACCTGAACCGCCGCCCCGGTTACCGGCCGGGGCCACTACAAGAACAAGGTGACACCCCATGAGCGTAAAAGCCCTTTATCCCTACAGTGCCGAACCCAAGGACCTGCAGGCCAACTTCAACGGCATGCAACTGGTCTACGTCTACTGGCGCAAACACCTGATGTTCTGCTCGCCGTTCGCCTTTCTGGCGGCGCCGGACATGCCTCTGGGTGACTTCTTCGAGCAGGTCCTGCGTCCGGCCATTGCCGCGCACCCGGACAGCGCCGGTCTGGATTTCAGCCGCGTCGAGTGGCAACTGGATGACCAGCCGTTTACCCCGGATCTGGCGGCCAGCCTCAAGGACAGCGGCATTGGCCACAAGAGCATGCTGACTTTGACTACCCCGGGCCTGGATGGCATCGGCGGCAGCGCAACCTGAGGGTATTGTCATGAGCTACACAGTCACCATCGAGCCCACCGGCGAGCAGATCGAAGTCGATGACGGCCAGACTATTCTTCAGGCTGCCCTGCGTCAGGGCGTCTGGCTACCGTTTGCCTGTGGCCACGGTACCTGCGCCACCTGCAAGGTCCAGGTGCTGGACGGCGATGTGGATATCGGCGAAGCCTCTCCGTTCGCGCTGATGGATGTCGAGCGTGACGAAGGCAAGGTGCTGGCCTGCTGCGCCACGGTGCAGAGCGATGTGACCATCGAGGCCGACATCGACGTTGATGAAGACTTCGAGGGCTATCCGGTCGAGGACTATCAGGCCACGGTCAGCGAACTGGTCGAGCTGTCGCCGACCATCCTCGGTGTCCGCCTGACGCTGGACCGGCCCATGACCTTCCAGGCCGGGCAGTACATCAACCTGGAGCTGCCGGGCATCGAGGGTAGCCGGGCGTTCTCGCTGGCCAACCCGCCGAGCCGGCCCGACGAGGTCGAGCTGCATGTGCGCCTGGTCGAAGGCGGTGCCGCTACCACGCATATCCATCAGCAGCTCAAGGTTGGTGACAGCCTCAAGCTGTCCGGCCCCTACGGCATGTTCTTCGTGCGTAGCTCGCAGCCCGGCGATCTGATTTTTATCGCTGGCGGTTCCGGGCTGTCCAGTCCGCAATCGATGATCCTCGATCTGCTGGCGCAGGGCGATACGCGCCAGATCACCCTGTTTCAGGGCGCGCGCAATCGGGCCGAGCTGTACAACCGCGAGCTGTTCGAGCGCCTGGCCGCCGAGCATGCCAACTTCACCTATGTCCCGGCACTCAGCCAGGCCGCCGAAGACAGCGACTGGCATGGTTTCCGCGGCTATGTACATGACGCCGCCAAGGCCCATTTCGATGGCCGTTTTGCCGGCCACAAGGCGTATCTGTGCGGGCCGCCGCCGATGATCGATGCCGCCATCACCGCCCTGATGCAGGGCCGGTTGTTTGAGCGCGACATTTTCATGGAGCGCTTCTACACCGCCGCCGATGGCGCCGGAGAGACCCAGCGCTCGGCCCTGTTCAAACGCATCTGAAAACAAAACTGCGCGGGAGCGCAAGCGCCTGCGCAGCCGCGATAACCGCCGGCACGCCAGCTTTCGCAGACTGGTGTGCCAACCATACGAACGGCAGTCGAGAACAACAACCATGACTGACACATTCGAAATGATCGAGCTGGTCAAGGGCCTGCACTTCAGTTGCTCACGTGAGCAGTCCCTGCTCAAGGCCATGGAGCTGGCCGGCAAGCGCTGCATCCCGGTCGGCTGTCGCGGCGGTGGCTGCGGCCTGTGCAAGGTGCAGGTGGTCAGCGGTGAGTTCAGTTGCGGCCCGATGAGCAAAAAGCATGTCGATGAGCAGTCCCGCCGCTGTGGTCAGGTGCTGGCCTGCCGGGTCTACCCGTTGACCGATTTGACCTTTGAATACCGGCCGGCCGCCGAGCTGGCCAGCACCCAACAACAAGTCCAATGAGGTGATGTCATGAAAAAAGGTGTGATGCGTCCCGGCCACGTACAGCTCCGGGTGTTGGATATCGATGCAGCGGTCCGCCATTACGCGGATCTGATGGGGCTGATCGAGATGGACCGCGACGACCAGGGCAGGGTCTACCTCAAGGCCTGGACCGAAGTCGACAAATTCTCCGTGGTACTCAGACCGGATGACGAGCCGGGCATGGATTTCATGGGCTTCAAGGTCGTCGACGATGCCACCCTCACTCAGTTGGGCAAAGACTTGCAGGCCTGGGGCTGTGCGGTGGAAGAAATCCCCGCCGAAGAGCTCAAGGGCTGCGGCCGTCGTCTGCGCTTCCAGGCCCCGAGCGGGCACTTCTTCGAGTTGTATGCAGACAAGGAATACACCGGCAAGTGGGGCGTTTCCAACGTCAATCCGGAAGCCTGGCCGCGCGATCTGGGTGGCATGCGGGCGGTACGTTTCGACCATTGTCTGCTGTACGGCGATGAGCTGGCGGCCACCTATGACCTGTTCGTCAATGTACTGGGCTTTCATTTGGCCGAGCAGGTATTGGACGACAACGGTGACCGCATTGCCCAGTTCCTCACTGTGTCGATGAAAGAGCACGACATCGCTTTCATCATGCATCCGGAGAAGGGCAAGTTCCACCACGCCTCCTTCTATCTGGATAGCTGGGAGCAGGTCCTGCGTGCCGCCGACCTGATCTCGATGACCGATACCTCGATTGATATCGGCCCGACCCGCCATGGCCTGACCCACGGGCAGACCATCTATTTCTTTGATCCCTCCGGCAACCGTAATGAGGTCTTCTGCGGTGGTGACTACTACTACCCCGACCACAAACCGGTGACCTGGATGGCCAAGGATCTGGGCAAGGCGATTTTCTACCACGACCGTCAGCTCAACGAGCGTTTCCTCAGCGTGCTGACCTGATACACCCCTGTTTGACGAGACTTGCGCAGCCATGAAAGAGATCAAGCATTACATCAACGGTGAATACGTCGGTTCGGCCAATGGCCGGCTGTTCGACAACGTCAACCCGGCCAACGGCAAGGTCATCAGCCGGGTGCACGAAGCCGGCCGTGAAGAAGTCGACGCTGCCGTCAAGGCTGCGCGTGACGCGCTCAAGGGCCCGTGGGGGCGGATGACGGTGGAGCAACGCACGGCAATCCTGCACAAGGTGGCCGACGGCATCAACGCCCGCTTCGACGAGTTCCTCGAGGCCGAATGTCAGGACACCGGCAAGCCCAAATCGCTGGCCAGCCACATCGACATTCCGCGTGGTGCGGCCAACTTCAAGGTGTTTGCCGACCTGATCAAGAATGTCGCCGCCGAGGCCTTCGAAATGGCCACCCCCGATGGCACCGGGGCCCTCAACTATGCGGTACGCCGGCCCAAGGGCGTGATCGGGGTGATCAGCCCGTGGAACCTGCCGTTGCTGCTGATGACCTGGAAGGTCGGCCCGGCGCTGGCCTGCGGCAACACCGTGGTGGTCAAGCCGTCGGAGGAAACCCCGACCACCACTGCGCTGCTGGGCGAGGTGATGAAGCAGGCCGGCGTACCTGACGGGGTCTATAACGTGGTGCATGGCTTCGGCGGCAACTCGGCTGGCGCTTTCCTGACTGAACACCCGGACGTTGACGCCTATACCTTCACCGGCGAGACCGGCACTGGCGAAACCATTATGAAGGCCGCCGCCAACGGCGTGCGTCAGGTATCGCTGGAGCTGGGTGGCAAGAACGCTGGCATCGTGTTCGCCGACTGCGATATGGACAAGGCCATCGAGGGCACCCTGCGTTCGGCGTTCGCCAACTGCGGTCAGGTGTGCCTGGGCACCGAGCGGGTGTACGTGCAGCGGCCGATCTTTGACGAGTTCGTCGCCCGCCTCAAGGCCGGCGCGGAAGAGCTGGTGATCGGCCCGCCGGACGATGAACGCAGCAACTTCGGCCCGCTGATCAGTCTCAAGCACCGCGAGAAAGTGTTGTCCTACTACCAGAAGGCGGTCGACGACGGCGCTAACGTGATCACCGGTGGCGGCGTGCCGGACATGCCGGCCGAACTGGCGCATGGCGCCTGGGTACAGCCGACCATCTGGACCGGTCTGCAGGACGACTCAGCGGTGGTCACCGAAGAGATCTTCGGCCCCTGCTGCCATATCCGCCCGTTCGATACCGAGGAAGAGGCCATCGAGCTGGCCAACAGTCTGCCCTACGGCCTGGCTTCGGCGCTCTGGACCGAGAACGTGACCCGCGCCCATCGCGTTGCAGGGCAACTTGAAGCCGGCATCGTTTGGGTCAACAGCTGGTTCCTGCGTGACCTGCGTACCGCCTTCGGTGGCAGCAAGCAGTCAGGTATCGGTCGTGAAGGCGGTGTGCACTCGCTGGAGTTCTACACCGAACTGAAAAACATCTGCGTGAAGCTGTGAGGCGCCCATGACCGCACCTGTCAACAGCCCGGAAGTTGGTCGCAGCATCACTGCTGCCGGCTTCCAGACCAACCTGCACGACAGCGGCACAGGTTTTCCGCTGATGCTGATTCACGGCTCTGGCCCCGGCGTCACTGCCTGGGCCAACTGGCGTCTGATCATGCCGACCCTGGCAGAGTCGCGCCGTGTCATTGCCCCGGACATGCTCGGCTTCGGCTACAGCGAACGCCCGGGGCAGCCTGACTACCGCCGCGATGTCTGGGTCGAGCACGCCATCGGTGTACTCGATACCCTGGGCATCGAACAGGCCGATCTGGTCGGCAACTCCTTCGGCGGCGGCATCGCCCTGGCGTTGGCGATCAAGTACCCCGAGCGTGTGCGTCGGCTGGTACTGATGGGCAGCGTTGGGGTCAGCTTCCCGATTACTCCCGGCCTGGATGAGGTCTGGGGCTATGAGCCGTCGTTCGAGACCATGCGCCGGCTGATGGATACCTTCGCCTACGACCGCAGTCTGGTCACCGACGAGCTGGCCGAGTTGCGCTACCAGGCCAGCATTCGCCCGGGCTTCCAGGAGTCCTTCGCGCAGATGTTTCCGCCCCCGCGCCAGCGCTGGGTCGATGGTCTGGCCAGTGCCGAGGCCGACATCCGCAACCTGCCACACGAAACCCTGGTGATTCATGGCCGCGAGGATCAGGTGATCCCGCTACAGGCGTCACTGCAACTGGCCGAGCTGATTCCCAACGCCCAGTTGCATGTATTCGGCCATTGCGGCCACTGGACCCAGATCGAACATGCCGGTCGCTTCGCGCGGCTGGTGGAAGATTTTCTCAGCGAAGCCGACAGCGCTTCAGGAGCACACTGACCATGGATCAGACCCAGATCAACCAACTCGGCGACGAGCTTTACCAGGCCATGCTCAAGCGTGAAGCAGTCAGCCCACTGACCAGCCGTGGCTTCGATATCAGCATCGAAGACGCCTACCACATTTCCCTGCGCATGCTGCAAAACCGGCTGGATGCTGGTGAGCGGGTGATTGGCAAGAAGATCGGTGTCACCAGCAAGGCAGTGCAGAACATGCTCAATGTGCACCAGCCGGACTTCGGCTACCTGACCGACGCCATGGTTTACAACAGCGGCGAAGCCATGCCGATCAGTGAAAAGCTGATGCAGCCCCGCGCCGAAGGCGAAATCGCCTTCATCCTGAAAAAGGATCTGACCGGCCCGGGCGTGACCAACGCCGATGTTCTGGCCGCCACCGAATGTGTGATGCCGTGCTTCGAGGTCGTCGATTCGCGCATCCAGGACTGGAAGATCGCTATTCAGGACACAGTCGCTGATAACGCCTCCTGCGGCCTGTTCGTGCTCGGTGACCAGGCGGTCTCTCCGCGCCAGGTCGATCTGGTCACCTGCGGCATGGTGGTGGAAAAGAACGGCCAGGTCATCAGCACTGGTGCCGGCGCTGCGGCGCTGGGTTCACCGGTCAACTGCGTCGCCTGGCTGGCCAATACCCTGGGTCAGTTCGGCATTTCGCTGAAGGCCGGTGAAGTCATCCTGTCCGGTTCGCTGGTGCCGCTGGAGCCGGTCAAGGCGGGTGACTTTATGCAAGTCAGCATTGGTGGCATCGGTACAGCCAGCGTGCGCTTTACCTGACTGGATTGCCACGGGCCTGCGGCCCTCGCAATGACGAGCTAGTGCTACCGGCTTCTCTGCCGTCATTGCGAGCGCAGCGAAGCAATCCATGGTTGGCGACCTGAGCTTACCCGGGCGGTTGACTGGATTGCCACGGGCCTATGGCCCTCGCAATGACGGTGAAGTGCTACGCAGTTCTCCAGCGTCATTGCGAGCGCAGCGAAGCAATCCATGCTGCAGGCAATGCCAGCCACCACAACAGAACAAGTATTACCCCAACGAGGGCATAAACATGAGCAAGAAACTGAAAGCCGCGATCATCGGCTCGGGCAATATCGGCACCGACCTGATGATCAAGATCCTGCGCAACAGCGAGCATATCGCCATGGGCGCGATGGTCGGCATCGACCCCGAATCCGATGGCCTGGCGCGCGCTGCGCGCATGGGCGTGGCCACCACCCATGAAGGGGTGGATGGCCTGGTCAAGATGGCGGAGTTTGCCGACATCGACTTTGTCTTCGATGCCACCTCCGCCGGTGCCCACCGGCACAACGAGGTGTTTCTGCGCGGCCACAAGCCGGACCTGCGGATCATCGACCTGACCCCAGCGGCCATCGGGCCCTACTGTGTGCCGGTGGTGAACCTTGAGCAACATATCAACGAAACCAACGTCAACATGGTCACCTGTGGTGGCCAGGCCACCATCCCCATGGTCGCCGCCGTCTCCCGCGTGGCCAAGGTGCACTACGGCGAAATTGTCGCCTCGATTTCCAGCAAGTCCGCCGGCCCCGGTACCCGCGCCAACATCGACGAGTTCACCGAAACCACCTCCAAGGCGATTGAAGTGATCGGCGGCGCCAAGCGTGGCAAGGCAATCATCATCATGAACCCGGCCGAGCCGCCACTGATCATGCGCGATACCGTCTATGTACTCAGCGAACTGGCTGACCAGGCCGCAGTGGAAGCCTCGGTGGAAGAGATGGTCCAGGCCGTCAACAGCTACGTACCGGGCTACCGCCTGAAGCAAAAGGTGCAGTTTGACGTCATCCCCGAAGACCAACCGCTGAACGTCCCTGGCCTTGGTCACCTGAGCGGACTGAAAACCTCGATCTTCCTCGAAGTCGAAGGTGCTGCCCATTACCTGCCGGCCTACGCTGGCAACCTCGACATCATGACCTCCGCTGCGCTGGCTACCGCCGAGCGTATGGCGCAGTCGATGACCCAGGCCTGAGGAGACCATCATGACCTTCAATCCCGGCAAGAAACTCTACATCTCTGACGTCACCCTGCGTGACGGCAGCCATGCCATCCGCCACCAGTACTCGATCAAGAACGTGCAGGACATCGCCCGAGCGCTGGACCAGGCCAAGGTCGACTCGATCGAAGTCGCCCACGGTGACGGCCTGCAAGGCTCCAGCTTCAACTACGGCTTTGGCGCGCACACCGACCTGGAATGGATCGAAGCAGTGGCTGAAGTGGTCACCCATTCACAGATCGCCACCCTGTTGCTGCCCGGTATCGGCACCATCCACGACCTGGATAACGCCTACAACGCCGGCGCCCGCATCGTCCGCGTCGCCACCCACTGCACCGAAGCCGATGTATCCAAACAGCACATCGAGCACGCACGCAAGCTGGGTATGGACACCGTCGGCTTTCTGATGATGAGCCACATGCAGACCCCGCAGGGCTTGGCCCAGCAGGCCAAGCTGATGGAAGACTACGGCGCCACCTGCCTGTATGTCGTCGACTCTGGCGGCGCCATGGGCATGCAGGATATCCGTGACCGTTTCCGCGCGCTGAAAGACGTACTCAAGCCCGAAACCCAGACTGGCATGCACGCCCACCACAACCTCAGCCTGGGCGTGACCAACTCCATCGCCGCGGTGGAAGAGGGCTGTGACCGCATCGACGCCAGCCTGGCCGGCATGGGTGCCGGGGCCGGTAACGCGCCGCTGGAAGTCTTTATTGCCGCCGCCGAACGCCTCGGCTGGGAGCACGGCACCGATCTGTACACCCTGATGGACGCCGCCGATGACATCGTCCGGCCGCTGCAGGACCGCCCGGTACGGGTCGACCGTGAAACCCTGGCGCTGGGTTATGCCGGGGTCTACTCCAGCTTCCTGCGTCACTCGGAAGTGGCGGCCCAGAAATATGGGCTGAAGACCGTCGACATTCTGGTCGAACTGGGCAAGCGCCGGATGGTCGGCGGCCAGGAAGACATGATCGTGGATGTGGCACTGGATCTGTTGAAAAAACAGGAGCAATCGGCATGAAAGAGCAAAAAAGAACCCTGACACGTGAGCAGGTGCTGGCGCTGGCTGAGCATATCGAGAATGCCGAACTGCAGGCCCACGACATTCACAAGATCACCAATGACTACCCGGACATGACCTTTGCCGATGCCTACGATATCCAGTGGGAAATCCGTCGGCGCAAGGAGGCCCGCGGCAACAAGATCGTCGGTCTGAAGATGGGCCTGACCTCCTGGGCCAAGATGGCGCAGATGGGCGTGGAAACCCCGATCTACGGGTTCCTCGCCGATTACTTCAGCGTGCCGGATGGCGGCGTGGTGGATACCAAAGAACTGATCCACCCGAAGATCGAGGCAGAAATTTCCTTCGTTACCAAGGCCCCGCTCAAGGGCCCGGGCTGTCACATCGGTGATGTGCTGGCAGCCACTGATTATGTGGTGCCGACTGTCGAGGTGATCGATTCACGCTACGAGAACTTCAAGTTCGATTTGATCAGCGTGGTGGCCGATAACGCTTCTTCGACCCGTTTCATTACCGGTGGGCAGATGGCCAATGTCGAAGACGTCGACCTGAAGAACTTCGGTGTGGTGGTGGAAAAGAACGGTGAGGTAGTCGATGTCGGTGCCGGTGCCGCAGTACTCGGGCATCCGGCCTCCAGCGTCGCTATGTTGGCCAACCTGCTGGCCGAGCGCGGCGAGCACATTCCGGCGGGCAGCTTCATCATGACCGGCGGCATCACTGCGGCGATCACGGTCGAGGCCGGGGACAATATCAGTGTGCGTTACCAGGGGCTGGGCAGTGTGACCTGCCGGTTTGTCTGAGGAGAGAACTATGCCGATTGCACAATTGCACATTCTTGAAGGTCGCAGCGACGAGCAGAAGGAAACGCTGATCCGCGAGGTCAGCGAAGCTATCGCCCGGGCGCTGGATGCGCCGCTGCCGAGTGTCCGGGTAATCATCAGTGAGATGCCGAAAGCGCATTTCGGGATTGGTGGCGAGCCGGCGAGCAAGGTCAGGCGCTAAGACGGCTCCAGGAGGCAGCTATGGCATCCACGCGCACGTTACCGGCGCTGTTTCTGTCCTGCCGCGATGGCCGGCCGGCGGTATCTCGTCCGGCACCGCTGATCAGTCGGCTGGTCGAGCCGGGCACGGCGGTCGAGGCTGTGGTGTTCATCACTATCGAGCACACCGGGAGTGGTGCGCGGCTGTCGGCCGGCCCTGCCTGCAGTGAGCGGCTACAGAGCCTGGCCAGTCTGCTGGCTGGGCAGGGGCTTGCGGTTCAGGTCGAATGCTTGCCGCATCCGGCACTGGCGGATGTCGCGGCGGAGTTGTGTGAACCGGCCCCGGGTGAATGCATCGAGCTGTGTTTGAGCCGGGACCTGGGCGCATGGCGGTGTCGCCAGATCGGTCAGGCCCTGAGTACCTGGCGTGATGACCGTGTTCTGCTGGTGTGTCTGGATCGGGTGCGCGAAGACGCCCGGGCCGAAGCCCAGCGTCCGCTACATGATCCGTACTGGCGTGGCTTGATGAGTCACTGGGTCGAGCAGCAGCAATGGCAGCAGGCTATGAGCGGCAATGTCGAGCTGGCCTATGAGTCGGGGTTCGACGATGACGGTACCGATACCTTGTGCCTGTTGCAGGCGGCATTTGGTCTGGGTGGTCAGCATATGCCCGAGCGCTTGTTTGGCTTCGACCTGGATGATCATCAACGCGCTCTGGCCGGTTACGGCTGGATGAACTGAGGAGATCTGTATGGCTGAACTGAGTCAGCAGTCCAGCGTGCACTGGGAGGCAGCGTTGGCAGCAGCCCAGGCGGCAATGGCGCATGCCCGACAACTGGACATCAAGGTGCATGTTGCCGTGGTGGACCGGGCCGGGTTGGAACTGGCCTATCTGCGCCACAACGACGCATTCCTGCATTCGGCCGATATCGCCCGTGACAAGGCCTATACCGCCGCCGGTTTCGGTTTCCCGACCAGCGCCTGGCTCGGCATCCTCGAGGCCAACCCGGCCATGCGTCTGGGTTTTCCCCAGCGTCCCCGGCTGGTGGTGTTTGGCGGAGGGCTGCCGGTTCTGGTCCATGGGCAGTGCGTTGGCGGTATCGGTGTCTCCGGTGGCTCGGAAGCCGAGGACGAGGCCTGCGCCCGGGCCGGGCTGCGGGCCATTGGTCTGGAGAGCGACTGACCGTCGGTCAGCGCAGTACATCAACTCAGGTCCATGGGCGTACCATGGGCCTATTGCCGTTTTGGCTGGATAGCCCAGCCCCATAACAACAATGACAAGGGAGGGAGCATGGCTACCCATCCGCTACCCCAATTGCCTTTCGCCAGCCGCAGCATTCTGGCTTCGACCGATTATGCCGAGGCCGAAGCGCTGATCAACAGCAATCTCAATGAGCAGCGCAGCGTGCTGCCCAGCCGGGCGCGGGCCCAGGCCGACATTCAGATCACCCTGCAAGCCCTGTCTGAAATCAAGCTGTTCGGTGCCCATTGGGGCGATGCCGTGACTGTGCGCTCCTCCCCATTGGCCTGTTGGCACGGCATTTTGCCGTTGACCGGCGGCGTCAGTTGTCGTCAGGGTGGCCAGAGCGCTGGCGCCGGCGAACTGCTGCTGTTTGCCCCCGAACATGAGATCGACATTACCTGGCATGATGACACCCGTGCGGTGGTCATGGCGCTGAACACCGGTTTGTTGCGTGAACATCTGGCAAGCCAATATCAGTTGGAGTTGCCGCAGGTGCGCCAGCGGGTGCTGAGCATCGGTCGCGAGCATCCGGCCCTGGCCAGTCTTGGTCACCTGTTGCAATTGACCGATGCCGAATTGCGCCAGGGCGGTGGCCTGCTGAACTCGGCGCTGGCGCAGCGCCAGTTCCAGTCGCTGTTCTGCGAGACTTTGCTGCAACTGGTGCCGGAGTTGCAGACTCTGCCTGAGCGCCAGGTTTTGCCCGGGGTGGTCAAGCGTGCAGTGGATTTCATTCATGCCCATCTGGATCAGCCGCTGGGTATCGATGATCTGGTGCGGATCAGTGGCGCCAGCCGCCGCGGCCTGGAACAGGCCTTCCGCTTCAGCCTGCAGACCAGCCCGATGCGCTATGTTCTGCACTGCCGGCTTCAGGCGGCCCACCAATGCCTGCGTCAGGCCCATCCCGGTGAGCTGCAACTGGCCGACGTGGCTTTTCGCTTTGGCTTCTCCCAGCCTAGTCATTTCACCACCGCCTACAAGCAGGCCTTTGGCGAACTACCGTCGCAGACATTGGCGCGTTAGGAAAACACTGATTAAATCAGTTCCGGTGCTGGCCCAATTGTCGCAGACCTGTTCTGGACACGCCGTGAACCCATCCATGGGGGCTTGACGATGCCCGTCCGGGGCATCGACAGTCCAGAACAGGTCTGCGCCAACAGGGCTGCTGGGCTTGCGTGCAATTAATCAGTGTTTCCTTAGACGACAACACCCGGCCAGGCCGGGTGTTGTCGTTAGTGCCGGTCGAATTGTTTACTTGAAGCAGTACTCGAACAGGCAGGTCTCGAAGCCGTAGCGGATGTTGAATTCGCCTTCCAGCACGTTGTTGCGCTCGACGTAGGCGTCCCAGTCCTTGAGCAGTTCGGCCAGTTTTTCGGGCTTGGCTGCGGCCAGGTCGTTGCGTTCGGTCGGGTCGTCGGCCAGGTTAAACATCTGCCAGGTGCCCTTGCCGTAGGGTGAGGTCATCCAGCTCAGTTTCCAGTCACCCTTGCGCAGCGCCTTGCGTCCGAACAGTTCCCAGCCGATCGCGCGTTCCGGCAGGCTCTGGCCCTGCAGCGCCGGCAAAATCGAGATACCCTGCATTGGCTCGACCGGGCGACCCTTGAACTCGGGGGCTGGGTGTTCGACCCCGGCCAGTTCGAGGAAGGTCGGCATCAGGTCCATCACGTGCATGATCTCGCGGCTGATGCCGCCGGGCTGGCCAACGCTGGCATGACGGATGATCGCCGGTACCTGTACGCCACCCTGGGTGGTCAGCCCCTTGAAGTACGGCAGCGGGGTAGAACCGACCTGGGCCCACTGGGCGCCGTAGTCGATGTAGGAACCTTTGCGGCCCATGTTTTCCAGGCTGTTGTCGAACGCCTCGTTCATCCACACGTCGTTGCCAGGCAGGCCCAGTGGGCTGTTGCCGTCGGCGCCGTTGTCAGACAGGAAGATGATGAAGGTGTTGTCGTACTGCCCGGTCTGTTTCAGGTAGTCGAACAGCCGGCCGATGTGGTGATCCATGTTGTCGACCATTGCTGCATAAACTTCCATGCTGCGCGCTTCGCGGGCTCTTTGCTCGTCGCTGAGTTGATCCCAGCTCGGCAGTACACCCTGCATCGGCAGGTGCGGTTCGATACCGGCATCGATCAGCCCGAGGCGCTGCATGTTTGCCAGTCGCTGCTGGCGGATCGCTTCATAGCCGGCGGCATAACGCCCTTCATATTTGTCCAGCCACTCATCTGGGGCATGCAGCGGCCAGTGTGGTGCGGTATAGGACAGCAGGGCAAAGAACGGCTTGCCGGTTTCCCGGTCGGTTTCGATGTAGTCGATCAGCTTGTTGGTGTGAAACTCGGTGGAGAAGAAGCCCTTGGGCACTTCGACCTGCTGGCCGTCTTCGCGGTAGATGGCCTTGGGGTCGACGCTGATGATCGCGGTCATGTCGTCGAAATGGCTGGCACCGCCCTGGACCAGAATGTATGAGCGGTCAAAGCCACGGTTTTTCGGGCTCAGTTCTTCAGTGCGGCCCAGGTGCCACTTGCCGGTGGTATAGGTGCTGTAACCGGCGTCCTGCAGCACTTCGGCCAGATTGGCCACGCGTTGGTTGAGATAGCCCTCATAACCGGGCTGGCCCTGCTGGAACGGCTGCATCAGCTCGGCCATGTTGCCCAGCCCGGCAATATGGCTGTCAGTACCGGACATCATCATGGCCCGGGTTGGCGAGCAGGTCGGCGCAGTGTGGAAGTTGGTCAGACGCAGGCCTTCGCCAGCCAGAGCATCGAGGTTGGGGGTGTCGATCTCGCCGCCGTAGCTGCCCAGATCGCTGTAGCCCAGATCGTCGGCCATGATGATCAGAAAGTTGGGCCGTTCGGCGGCGTGGCTGGTGGCACTGATAAGGCCGCAGGTGAGGGCGGCCAGGGCCAGGTGCTTGAACTTCATCGAGGTGTCCTCTCTTGTTGTTGTGACTCAGAAACGGAATGAACTGCGCAGGGCAACGAACTGGGTGCTTTGCCCGCCGGCGCTGCGGACCACGCTGCCGGCCTTGAAGTACTGGTAGTCCAGGTCCATGGTCAGATTGGCGGTCGGGGTCCAGCGGGCGTTGAGCCGGTAGTTGGTGCCAATGTCGCGACCGCCGACGGCGGTGCTGCCTGGGACTACCTGCATACCGGGCAGGTAGATGGCGTCGGCACTGCTCTGGCGCCAGTGTTTGAAGATCGCCGGCTCGATACGCAGGTCGTGGCGGGGCGAGAAGGCCAGCATTGGGCCGGCCAGCAGCAGGTTGGCCGGGTTGGTCAGGCCCGCCTCGCCATACACGCCGCCACGCGGGAAGTGCGGATCGAAGGTCTCGGCGCGGCCGTCAGTGGGGTCATCATCACCGGAAGACAGATCGAGCCGCATCGCCAGACGCGGCTTCCAGGCCTGGTCAAAGGTGTAGCCCGACTCGCTCCAGACCCCCCAGGCGCGGATCGACTGACCGGCGAAGTGGCCGCGTTGATGCATGAAATCCCAGCTCCAGTCGTAGCCGTCATGCCGACCGAACAGCCGGGTACCGAGGGTATAGCGCTTTTCCCGGCCAAGCGTGCCGAGCAGTGGCCGCTGCTTGCGTTCCAGACCCATGGCGTACAGGTCGATGCCGGTAACCTGGGCTTGCGGCAGGCTGGCGTAGAGGCCGTAGAAACGGGTGTTGTTGTCGGACTTGTCATCGAAGTTGCCATCTTCGTGGCGCACGGTGCGCATGGCAAAGGCGTCCAGCGTGCGACCACCCTGACCGTTCAGGGTCAGGCGCAGGCCGTCGAAGGTCTGACGAATATTCGGGGTTTCGGCGTAAGTCACCAGCGCGTGCACGCCATAGGCCATTTCCTGGCGTCCGGCGCGAATCCGCAGGCGCTGCTGGCCCAGATCGAGGTTGCTTTCAACGAAGGCCTGATGAATGTCGTTACGACTTTCATCGCGCGGGTTTTGCAGTTCCTTGCCCCAACTGCGGGTGTTTTCCAGTTGTACGAAGGCGCGCAGGCGGTCATCCAGCAGGTGCAGGTCGGCATGCAGCTGGGCGCGTTGTTGCAGGTAATTGTCCTTGTGCACCGGGGTCAGGCCGAACAGCGGCTGGCGCACAGTGTCGGCCCGGTAGCGAAGCTCGCCGCCCAGTTGCAGCCAGGCCGAGTCGCTCAGACGGTGGTAACGGTAGTTGTCAAACCAGTCGGTACGTTTGGCCGGGTCGTCGAGGAAGCGGTAATCCTCCAGCCAGCGCGGCAGGCCGGGGCGTAGCGGCCGGCTCTGCTCCAGCGGGTTGGCGCCTGGCGCCTGGGCCTGGGCCGGCGGGCTTACGGCGCCAGCTACCAGCAGGGCAGGGATGGACAGGGCAGTAATCAAGGTACGCATGTGCTTGTGGTCCCATCATTGTTGTTATCGGGACCTTGAGTATCCTGCGTGGACTGCGCCGGCGTTATCGCCAGCGCGCAGTGGCTTGCGGCGCTGCGCAACAAGCTGCGCTATGGCAGCTCATATCCGCGGTCGATATGGCTTCTCGATGAGACATGGGCGCGCTACTTTCGGGCATATACAAGAACAACATCACTCCATGGAGGCGTGTCGTGAGCTCAGAATTGCGCTGGTTGAATGCCTATCCCGATAGTGTGCGCTGGGACGCGCCGTTGCCGCAGCGCAGCGTCGATGCGCTACTGGCCGAGGCGGTAGCGGCTTATGCCGAGCGCCCGGCGCTCGACTTTCTCGGCAGCAAGCTCAGCTATGCCGAGCTGGATCAACTGATTCAGCGGGCCGCCTGTGGGTTGCAGCGCCTGGGCGTCGGCCCTGGCGTGCATGTGGGGCTGTATCTGCCCAACTGCCCGCATTACTTCATCAGTTTCTTTGCCGTGTTGCGGGCCGGCGGCACGGTAGTCAACTATTCGCCGCTGGATGCCGAGCGTACCCTGGCGCACAAGATCGAGGACAGTCAGACCGACATCATGGTCACCCTGGATCTGGCCGCGTTCTACCCGAAAATGGCTGCGCTGCTGACCAGCAGCCGTCTGCGCGCGTTGGTGGTGGGCCAACTGACCGAATTCAATACGGCGGTTGAGCCGGCGGCCGCGGCCCAGTTGGGGCCATCTGCCGAGGTGACCTATGGCACCGATTGTCAGCGCTTCGCCGCCCTGCTGGATAACAACGGCGAGTTCAAGGCCCATCTTTTGGATGATCCGCAAACCGTATTGGCGGTGCTGCAATATACCGGTGGCACCACCGGTCTGCCCAAGGGCGCGATGCTGACCCACGGCAATATCAGCAGTTCCTGCGCGCAATTGCGCGAGATTCTCGCCAGTTATCTGCAGCCGGGCCAGGAGCGGGTGCTGGCGGTGCTGCCGCCGTTCCATATCTATGCGCTGATGATCAACATGGTGTTCAGTCTGCACCTGGGGGCCGAGATCTACCTGCATCCGCGCTTCGATGCCGAGACGGTACTGCGCGAGATCGACCGCAACCGGATCACCACCTTCCCCGGGGTGCCGACCATGTTCATCGGTCTGCTGGCCCATCCGCTGACTGCTGAGCTGGATCTGACCTCGCTGAAGATGTGCAACTCCGGCGGTGCTCCGCTGCCGCTGGATGTCCAGCAGCGTTACCAGCAGGTCGCCGGTTGCGCCCTGCGTGAAGGCTGGGGCATGACCGAAACCACCACCACCGGGACTTTTACGCCCAAGGATGCCGAGCCGCATCCGGGCTCCTGTGGTTTGCCGGTGCCGGGCTGCCGGATCAGGATTTTGCCGCTGGATGGCAGTGACCGTGAGCTGGCCCCGGGTGAGCGCGGCGAGGTGTGCATCAGTGGCCCGAACATCACCGCCGGCTACTGGAAACGGGCCGACGCCAGCGCCGAGGCCATGACCGCCGATGGTTTTTTGCGGACCGGCGATGTCGGCTATATGGATGCCGACGGCTGGGTGTATATCGTCGACCGCACCAAGGACATGATTCTGTGCAGCGGCTACAACGTCTATCCTCGGGTGATCGAGGAAGCCATCTACGAGCATCCGGCGGTTGAGGAGGTCTCGGTGATCGGCATCGACGATCCCTATCGCGGTCAGGCACCCAAGGCCTTTATCAAGCTCAAGGCTGGTGCCGAGGCATTCGACTTCGCCACGTTGCAGGCGTTTCTTGAGTCGCGTCTGGGCAAGCATGAACGGCTGGCGGCCATGGAGATTCGCGAAACGTTGCCCAAGACCCCGGTGGGTAAACTGTCGAAGAAGGAATTGGTCGACGAGGAGCGCCAGCGCAGTCAGGCTTGCGCCTGAGCGCCCGCCCTTGCGTCAGCGCGCAGGATTTGCTGACGCCGGGCTGGACGCAGAGCCGTTGACCGGCGACGATGCCTGCAAACAATAACCCACAGGCATTCGGTTGATGGCTCATTCCAGCTGGTTACGCACACTGGCCCCGGTGCTGGCACTGTTACTGCTGGGGCTGGCGATTGCCGGCTGGTGGTGGACCCAGAGTCCACGGCCGCCGCTAGCGGTGCCCCAGCCCGAGTCGGTGTCGGCCGACCCGGCAGCGGCTAACCCGACACCCTTGACCGCCGAGTTCGTCGGTAGCCAAACGTGCGCCAGCTGTCACACCGAGCAGCACAGCGCCTGGCAGGCGTCCCAGCATGCCCATGCGATGGCCCACGCCAGCGTCGAGACGGTGCTCGGCGACTTCAACGATCAGCATTTCGACTATGCTGGTGTGCGCTCGCGCTTCAGTCAGCGTGACGGCCGTTTTTTCGTCAACACCGATGGTCCCGACGGCAGTCTGAGCGAGTTCGAGGTGCTCTATACCTTTGGCCTGGAGCCGTTGCAGCAGTATCTGGTCGATCTTGGCGCTGGCCGTTTGCAGGCGCTGTCGATTGCCTGGGACACGCGCCCGGCAGAGCAGGGCGGGCAGCGCTGGTTCCACATCTATCCGGATGAGGCGATCAGTCATGCTGACCCGCTGCACTGGACCCGGCCGAACCAGAACTGGAACTTCATGTGCGCCGACTGCCATGTCACCGACTTTCGCAAGCAGTACGATGCCCAGAACGACAGTTTCGCCAGCAGCTGGGCCGAACTCGGGGTCGGCTGCGAGGCCTGCCATGGTCCCGGCAGCGCGCATTTGGCCTGGGCCACTGGCGAACTGGAACATCAGGATCAGGGGTTGCTGCGCCAGTTCAGCGAGCGCCGCGACATGCACTGGCTATATGAGCTGAAGCGGGTCACTGCGCGGCGCAGTGTGGCGCCGGGCGAGCGCACCGAACAGGCCGTCTGTGCCCAGTGTCACAGCATGCGCAGCCAGGTGGCCGAAGGCTTCCAGCACGGCGGCGCACTGCTCGATCACTACCGCCCGGAGCTGTTGCGCGATCCGCTCTATCATGCCGACGGCCAGCAGCGTGAAGAGGTGTTCATCAGCGCCTCCTTTGCCCAGAGCCGGATGCATGCGGCCGGGGTCACCTGCAGCGATTGCCACGAGCCACACAGCCAGCGTCTGCGCGCCGATGGCAACGCACTGTGTGCCACCTGCCACAGCCCCAGGCATTTCGATCAGCCCAGCCATCATTTCCATCCGCCCGGCTCGTCTGGTGCCCAGTGCGTCAACTGCCATATGCCGCAAACCACCTATATGGTCATCGACCCGCGGCGTGACCATCAACTGAGTGTGCCGCGCCCGGACCTGACCCAGGCGCTCGGCACGCCGAATGCCTGCAGTGGCTGTCATAGCGATCAGACGTCGGACTGGGCCGCGCAGCATATTGAAAACTGGTTCCCCTCCGGGCAGTGGCGTCAGGCCCATTTTGCCAGCGCCTTTGCCGCGGCCGATGCCGGTGATCCGGCGGCCCAGGTCGAGTTGCAGGCGCTGGTGCGCGATCCGGCGCTGGCGCCGGTGGTGCGCGCCAGTGCTGCCCGGCGTCTGCTTCCCGGCCCAGACCCGCAGGCCTGGGCCCTGTTGGCAGAGCAACTGCGCAGTGATGATCCGCTGCTGCGCCAAGGCGCACTGGAAGCGTTCGAAAATGCGCCGCAGGAGCCGCGTCAGCAGTGGTTGCCAGCGTTGCTGGACGATCCGCAGCGCAGCCTGCGGGCCAGTGCCGCCAGGCTGCTGGCCGATGTGCCCGTGCAGGCGGCCCGGCAGCCGGCTTTCACCCGGGCGCTGGCGGAATACGAGGCTGAGCTGAGGCTGCATGCTGACCGGGCCGACTACCTCAACCAGTTCGGCCTGCTGCGTCTGCGTCAGGGCCGCGTCGGTGAGGCCGAGCAGTACTGGGATCAGGCGTTGCGTCGTGATCCGCTGCACAGTGCCAGCCGCCTCAATCTGGCTGACCTGTTACGGGCCCAGGGCCGTGAGCTGGCGGTCGACCGGTTGCTGCGTGATGGGTTGCTGGCGCAGCCGCAAGAGGGGCTGCTGCATTATGCGTTAGGGCTGTCGCTGGTTCGTCAGCAGCGCAGCGCTGAGGCGATCGCCGCGCTACGCCAGGCCTATCGGTTACGCCCTGAGGATCCACGCATGGGTTATGTACTGGCCGTAGCACTGGAGCCACAGCGCCCCGAGGAGGCTTTGAGCTTGTTGGCGCAGGCCAGCGAACGTCACCCGTTCGACCGCAACCTGTTGTGGGCCGGGGTCAGCTTCAGCGCCAGGCACCAACAGTTGGCGGCGGCCCGTGATTATGCTGAGCGACTGCTGGCACTGGAGCCGGAACACCCGGGGGCCCGGCAATTGCTGCGGCAACTGCCGGCGCAGGACTCAGGCCGATAGCCGGCTGGTCAACTGGTTGAGATCGCCTGACAGCCGTTGCAGACCCTGGCTGGCCTGGGTGGTTCGTTCAACATCATCCTGGTTGGCGGCGGCAATCTGAGTGATTTCGGTGATATTGCGGGTAATGTCCTCGGCTACGCTGGTCTGTTCCTCGGCCGCCGTGGCGATCTGCCGGTTCATGTCGCGAATGGATTCCACTGCCAGGGTGATCTGACGCAGACGGTCGCCGGCCAGATTGACCTGCTGCATGCCGGCCTCACTGCTGGCCTGCCCACTTTCAATCGCCTTGACCGCTTCGAGCGAACCTTGCTGAACGCTGTGAATGATCTGCTGGATTTCACTGGTCGAGGCGCTGGTACGCTGTGCCAGGGTGCGCACCTCATCTGCTACCACGGCAAAGCCGCGTCCGGCTTCGCCGGCCCGGGCCGCCTCAATCGCGGCATTGAGTGCCAACAGGTTGGTCTGTTCGGCGATCCCCTGAATCACTTCCAGCACTTTGCCGATCCGGTTGCTGTCGCCTTCCAGGCGACGGATCACGGCAGTGGTTCGCTCAATCTCCACCAGCATGCCCTGCATGGCGCTGATGGTGTGCTGCATCACCTGCTCGCCGGCCTGGGCGTTGTTGTCGGCCTGACTGGCGGCCTCTGCGGCCTGGGCGGCATGGCGTGCTACTTCGCCGGCGGTGGCCGACATTTCCTGCATGGCGGTCGCAACCTGATCGGTGCGCGAGAACTGGTCGCTGGTGCCGGTGGCCATGCGAGTGGCGATGGTGTTGAGTTCACCACTGGCGCGATCCAGTTCCTGAGTGCTTTGCTGAAGGCGGTTGAAGGTGTCGGCGAGAAAACCGCGCAACTGGTTGGCCGCGCGGGCCAGGGTGCCGAGTTCGTCGCGCCGGTCACTGTGTATCTCCTGGCCGAAGCGGCCCTGACTGAGCAGTTCGACCTGGCCGATCAGGTGAGTGATCGGATTGACCAGACGGCGATTGACCAGCCACAGGCTCAGCAGGCCAACCGTTACCGCAGCCCCGATCAGAACCAGCACCGAGAGCCAGATGGCCTGGTTGGCGCGCTGGTTGATCTGGGCCGCTTCAGTGGTGGCGCGCCGGGTCAATTGGTCAGCCAGCGTCTGTAGTTGCTCGCTGGTGGCACGGTCGATACCTCGGACACTGCGGTCGCCCGCAGCCGGGTCGGCACCTTCGGCTAGAAAGCTGCGCAGCCCCTCACGGTAGCCGCGGCCCAGATTCTGATGTTCCTGGCGCAATATCCCGATTTGCCGCAGGGTTTCACTGTCCAGCTCCAGCCGACTGATTTCGCCCAGTACGCGCTGAACTTCCTGTTCTTGGGTTTCGAACTGCCGCCAGTAACGTTCCTGCTCCTGGGGGTTGGCGCCGCGCAGCAGGACGTTCTTCCATTCCTGTACCTGGCTTTTGAACGCCTGGTTGGCATCGTCGATCTGCGCCGTGGCGGTCAGCGGGCCGTCGAGCAAACCACGATAGGCCTGAAGGCTGGAGGACAGCACACTGAAACTGGCCAGTGACACCAGCAGCATCAGCACCAGACTGCCGCTCAATAGTGCCAGGGTTTGGGTGCGTAAGGAGGATGTCAGACTCATGATTGGATTCCTGTGCAGGGAGCGAAGGGCGCGCAGCATACCTATAAACATCGAGGTTGTCTGATTATCGTCCACGGCTGGAGGTACTTAAGACCGCTGGTCGGGCTACCAGGCTTTGCCGCATAATGCCGACTTTTATCCGGGAGATGGATCGCTCATGTTGCTGGCTCTGGGTGCGGTGATTGTCGGACTGGCCTTGTTGGTCTGGAGTGCCGACCGGTTTGTCGATGGTGCTTCGGCAACGGCTACCCATGCTGGTGTGCCGCCCTTGCTGATCGGCATGCTGATCATCGGTTTTGGTACTTCGGCGCCGGAGATGGTGGTTTCGGCGCTAGCGGCGATGCAGGGCAATCCTGGCCTGGCGCTGGGCAATGCCTATGGCTCGAACATCGCCAATATAGGCCTGGTGATTGGTCTGGTGGCGCTGATCAGTCCGATTACCGTGCACTCTCAGGTGATTCGCAAGGAGCTGCCGATCCTGCTCGGGGTCACCGCGCTGGCCGGCTGGCAACTGCTCAATGGCCAGCTCAGCCGGCTGGATGCCTGGGTATTGCTGGCAGCGTTCTTTCTGCTGATGGGCTGGTCGGTCTGGCAGGGCATCCGTGGCCGTGGCGATGCCTTGGGCAGCGATCTGGAAGCCGAGGTCAAGGACCATGCCATGCCGCTGGGCCGGGCGCTGTTCTGGCTATTGTTCGGCCTGGTCTTGCTGGTGGTTAGTTCGCGGATTCTGGTCTGGGGCGCGGTCAGTATCGCTCAGGGCCTGGGAGTCAGTGATCTGATTATCGGTCTGACCATAGTCGCGGTTGGCACTTCGCTGCCGGAACTGGCCTCGTCACTGGCGGCGATCCGCAAGAACGAGCACGATCTGGCATTGGGTAACGTGATTGGCTCGGGCCTGTTCAATACCCTGGCGGTGGTCGGGATCGCTGCCGGCATCATGCCGTTGGCGGTTGAGCCGGCGGTGCTGTATCGCGACTGGGTGCTGATGGCGGGCCTGACCGTGGCACTGTTCGCCATGGGCTTTGGCCTGAAGGGCCGGCAGGGGCGGATCAGCCGTCTGGAAGGCGGGCTGTTGCTGGCGGTGTATATCGGCTACAGCGGTTATCTGGTTTCAACCATCCTGAGTCCCTGAGTTCTGCAGTCAGAGCTTGAAGCATCCGGTATGACTTTTGGTCGGCTTGGCTGGGGCTCAGGGGGCGGCCCCGTGTATCATGCCTCACTGAACAGCCTGGAGTGTGATTCCGTTGAGCGATATGACTGATAGTAGCCGCGCCACCCCGCAGCACAAACCCCGGCCGATGATCGACCTGCTGGTCAGCATTGTCATCCCTTCGGTGATCCTGATGAAATTCAGTGGCGAGCAGCACCTGGGGCCAACGCAAGGCCTGCTGGTCGCACTGGTATTTCCGTTGGGCTGGGGCCTGTTCGAGCTGGTGCGCTACCGCAAGTACAACTTCATCGCGCTGCTCGGGCTTATCAGCGTCGGTTTGACCGGTGGTATCGGTCTGCTCAAGCTTGATCCGCAGTGGCTGGCGATCAAGGAAGCGGCGGTACCAGGCATCATCGGCCTGGCGGTATTGATCTCGACCCGCACCCGCTATCCGCTGATTCGCACTCTGCTGTATAACAAGAAGGTGCTCAACGTTGAGCTGATCCACGAGCGGCTGGTTGAGCGCGGACTGGTCGAGGTGTTCGAAGCGCGTCTGCTCAAGGCCACTTATTTCCTGGCCGGCACCTTCTTCTTTTCCTCGACCATGAACTACATTGTCGCCAAATGGATCGTGGTCAGCCCAGCCGGCACCCAGGCGTTCAATGAAGAGCTGGGCAAGATGACCCTGGTCAGCTATCCGATGATCGCGATTCCGTCGATGATCATGATGATGCTGATCCTGTTCTACCTGTGGCGTACCATCCACGGCCTGACCGGGCTGAAGATGGAAGAGATTGTGGCCGAGCATCTGACCGAAAAAGCCTGACGGCCAACGGCCGGAAGTGCGGATCACACATCCGGCCGGTTTCCTGAGACTACAGCGACTCCAGCGCCGCACGCAGGGTGTCGACGGTGCGGTCAGGGTTGTGCAGTTTGTTCAGCCCGAACAGGCCGATGCGGAAGGTGCGGAACCCGGCCGGCTCGTCGCACATCAGTGGTACGCCGGCGGCGGTTTGCAGACCATGGGCCAGGAAGGCGCTGCCATTGTGAATACGTTCGTCGCCGGTATAGCTGACGACTACGCCCGGTGCGCCGAAGCCTTCGGCGGCAACACTCTTGAAGCCTTTTTCAGCCAGCAGTTGGCGTACCGCCTGACCGAGCGCCAATTGCTCCTGCTTGACTTTGTCGAAGCCGTAGTCGCGGGTTTCCAGCATGGTGTCGCGGAACTGCTTGAGCGCATCGGTGGGCATGGTCGCGTGGTAGGCGTGACCACCGTTCTCATAGGCCTGCATGATTTGCAGCCACTTCTTCAGGTCGCAGGCAAAGCTGTTACTGGTAGTGTCCTGGATCGCCTCCAGGGCGCGTTCGCCGAGCATCACCAGGGCGCTGCAGGGTGAGGCGCTCCAGCCTTTCTGTGGGGCACTGATCAGGATGTCGACGCCGCAGGCCTGCATGTCGACCCAGACCGTGCCGGAGGCAATGCAGTCGAGTACGAACAGGCCGCCGACCTCGTGTACCGCATCGGCTACCGCGCGCAGGTAGTCATCGGGCAGGATGATCCCGGCAGCGGTTTCCACATGTGGAGCGAAGACTACGGCTGGCTGGTGCTGGCGAATCGCGGCGACCACCTCGTCAATCGGGGCCGGGGCGAAGGCACCCTGGTCACCGGCTTCGATCTGGCGGGCCTTGAGCACGATTTCCTCGGCCGGCAGGCGAGCCATTTCGAAGATCTGGCTCCAGCGGTAGCTGAACCAGCCGTTGCGGATCACCAGGCAGCGCTGATCCTGGGCAAACTGGCGGGCGACCGCTTCCATGCCATAGGTTCCGCCACCGGGTACTACGGCTACGGCGGCGGCGTTGTAGACATCCTTGAGGGTGCCAGAAATGTCGCGCATGACCTGCTGGAAGGTTTGCGACATGTGGTTCAGTGAGCGGTCGGTGAAAACCACCGAGTATTCGAGCAGGCCTTCAGGGTCGATGGCGGGAACCAGCTTGGACACGGGCATTCTCCGGATTCAGACGGACAAGACGCCCGGGCTTGCCCGGGCATTGATGCCACATCCTAACCTGATTTGCCGCAGGAATCAGTCTTGTTCGCGGCTCAAATGGAAGAAGAAGTCAGTCGGCTTGCCCTTGATGTCACCCAGGCCGATGACCACCTCGTCATTGACCTTGCGAAAATAGTCCATGATCGGTTGCTGGTCGTAGATCAGCGCTGCAGAAACCACTCCGGCGTATTTCATTTCACGCATCTGGGCCCGGCCCAGGCCCTCGAAGGTGGCTACGGTGCCGTCCGGGCCATGGACCAGCAGGGGCTCGACATCGGTCAGGGAGTTGAAGCGCTTGCCGTACCAGTTGATCGGGTCCGGTTCAGCGCCGCCGTCGAATTTGCCGCCTTTCCAGGTACCGAGCATGAACTCGGGGCTGACCGGTTCGAGCTGCTCGAACAGCGGCATCAGCGTCTCGGCCGGGTAGGCCTGGCCGCTGGCGATCATCTCCAGCCAGCGCTGCTCCAGCTCATCAGCCAGGGCTGGGCTGCTCAGGACGGCACTCAGGCCGAGTGCGGTCAGGGTTTTGCGGGTCTTGCTCATGTCATGTCCTCGTGTTGTGACGGGGCATGAACGGACGGTCAACCGGTACACAGACTCCAGCAAGCATCACGGGCCGCATCGATGTCGGCCTGATCGAGCGTGATGTGGCCATCGCGCTCGCTCTTGATCAGGTGCACGAAGGCCCCCCAGACCAATGACATCAACACTTCCGGCCGCACATCCTGGCGGAAGATGCCCTGCTGTTGCAGGCTGCGGTACTGGGCCAGGATCGGACGCAGGAGGTCGTGCTCCAGCGTGCGGCTGGCCTCGTCCAGATATGGACGATGGTCCTGCAGCTCAAGGAAACGATAAGCGTGCGGTGCTTCACGTGTGAAGGCCAGCATGCGCTGCCAGATCACATCGAACAGTTCTCGCGCCGGTCGGCTCAGGTCAAGGTCGCGGTACAGGCTCAGGTGCAGGGCCTGTTTTTCTTCGCGGAACAGTTCGTTGACCAGGGTTTCCTTGCTGTCGAAATACCGGTAGATGGTACCGGTGCCGACACCGGCCTGTTCGGCCAATACCGGCATCGGTACGCCATTGACGCCGCCTTCGGCAAAGACCTTGAGCGCCGCCTGAAGAATGGCGGTGCGCTTGTCCTTGATCCGTGGGCGGGGTTTGCGGGTAGCTGCTGAACGAGTATTCATTGGCGCATTCTACCTGCAATTGACCGTCTGTCCATCCCCTGGGTTTCAGGTGTAGAAGGTTTGGTAGGGCTGGAAAATGCAGATGTTGGTGCCGCCCATGCTGTTGCCGTCGGTTAACTCGGAAAAGTAGGTAAAGGCGCTGCCGGCCTTGAGTTCGACCGGGATGCGAATGCGATTGCGGTTCTTGCCGGCCTCCGGGTTGCTGAAGCGCTCAAGAAAGATGTTGTCCCACCAGTACAGGTTTTGCGGATTAAATTCCTTGCTGTTGCTGGCCTCGCAGATGCGGAATACGGTCCAGCTATCGACGCCGCTCAGCTCCTTGAGCGAGTCGCAGGTCACTTCGACGCCGGTCAGCGCAGTGCCGGCTGGCAGCTGCTGGCCCTGACCGGGTTGATAGCTGGCCTTGAGTCGTTCGCGCTGCGGCAGATAGGCGGCCATCAGCTTGTCTGACGGGGCATTGTCCTGCACCCGGGAAATGGTCTTGACGCTGCCATCCTTGCACTTGACCTCGATGACGTACTCGCCGGGCTCCATGAATCCGCTGTAGAGGTTGATCATGTACCAGTGCGAGTTGGTGGTGCGATCGAAGATGTGGCCGTTGAGGTTGCTGATGGTGTAAGGCTGGTTGGCGACTTCGGCCACGTAGCCGTTGGGGCCGCGGGCGGTGATACTGTCGATCAGTTCATGCACCGGGTCGCCGCCGGTGGGGTAGAAGGCGATCAGGAACTTATGTTGTTCCTTGGGCAGCCCGGTGTTTTCGAAATCCATGTAGACGTTGCAGGCCATCAGATCGTACAGCTCGACTTTACCTTGAGGCATGGTGTTCTCCTGGTTGCTTTTGTATATGAATGAATATTCGTTCAGAAATAAGCAGGGTAATCGTTGAGCCCAGGCTTGCCAAGTGTTTTCCTGACCAGAAGCTGTAAATGACAACGGGGCGCCAGGCGCCCCGTTGGGAGTTGAGCCGAGGCTCAGTTGCGGCGGCTTTCGACGACCGCTTTCCAGGTCACCGGATCATCTTCCGGCGGCGGCATGCGTGCGCGCTTGTCGGCACTGCGGATCAGGAACCAGGCCAGCAGGGTGAACAGGCCCACCGCCAGCAGGATCAGACTGGCAATCGCATTGATCTCCGGCTTGACCCCCAGACGCACCGAGGAGAACACCTCCATCGGCAGGGTGGTGGCGCCGGGACCGGAGACGAAGCTGGCCAGTACCAGGTCATCGAGTGACAGGGTGAAGGACAGCAGCCAGCCAGCGGCGATCGACGGCGCGATCATCGGTACGGTGATCAGCAGGAAGGTCTTCCACGGCGGCGAACCCAGGTCCATGGCCGCTTCTTCGATCGACTGGTCGAGTTCGCGCAACCGGCCGCTGACGACGATGGCGACATAGGCGGTACAGAAGGTGGTATGCGCGATCCAGATGGTCATGATGCCGCGCTCGGCCGGCCAGCCAATCAGCTGAGCCATGGCCACGAACAGCAGCAGCAGTGACAGACCGGTGATCACCTCGGGCATGACCAGCGGCGCGGTGACCATGCCGGAGAACAGCGTGCGGCCCTTGAAACGCTTGATCCGGGTCATCACGAAGGCGGCCAGGGTGCCCAGCGCCACCGCCGCGTTGGCGGTGTAGAAGGCAATCTGCAGGCTGCGTTTGACCGCATTGATCAGTTGGGTGTTGTCCAGTAGGCCAACATACCAGTGCACTGACCAGCCGCCCCAGACGGTTACCAGCCGTGAAGCATTGAACGAGTAGATGACCAGAATGACCATCGGGATGTAGATGAACGCCAGCCCGACCCAGAGCATGATGGTGGAGAAACTGAAGCGTGAACTGTTCATGCGTTCTTCTCCATTTCCTTGGCCTGGTTGTAGTGGAAGAAAATGATCGGGATCAGCAGGATCAGCAGCATCACGATCGCCAGCGCCGAGGCTACCGGCCAGTCGCGGTTGTTGAAGAACTCCTGCCACAGCACTTTGCCGATCATCAGGGTTTCCGGGCCGCCCAGCAGTTCGGGAATCACGAACTCGCCGACCACCGGGATGAACACCAGCATTGAGCCGGTGATGATGCCGGTCTTGGACAGCGGCACGGTGACCTTCCAGAACGCTTTGATCTTGCTGGCACCCAGATCCATTGCCGCTTCCAGCAGAGTGTCGTCATGCTTGACCAGGTTGGCGTATAGCGGCAGAACCATGAACGGCAGGTAGGCATAGACCACGCCGATATACACCGCGGTATTGGTGTTAAGGATCTGCATCGGGGTGCTGATCAGGCCCAGCGACATCAGGGTCGAGTTGAGCAGACCGTTGGTGCTGAGGATGCCCATCCAAGCATAGACCCGGATCAGGATCGCGGTCCAGGTCGGCATCATGATCAGCAGCAGAAACACCAATTGCTTGTCACGCGGGGCTTTGGCGATGGCATAGGCCATCGGGTAGCCGAGCACCAGGCAAACCAGGGTCGAGTAGAAGGCGATCTTCAGTGAGCCCAGATAGGCTGAGAAATACAACGCATCCTGGGTCAGGAACAGGTAGTTGCCCATGTTCAGTACGATATTCAGCGACTGCTGGGCGTACTGGAAAATCGGCTCATAGGGTGGAATGGCAATGGCGGCCTGCGAGAAGCTGATCTTCAGCACGATGGCGAAGGGCAGCAAGAAGAACAGGAACAGCCACAGATAGGGAACGCTGATGACCCAGAAGCGTCCCCGCGGCAACAGTCTGGAGAGCATCTTGTTCATGAGTGCAGTACCACCCCGCTGTCATCGTCCCAACTGACATAGACCTGATCTTCCCAGGTCGGGCGTGGGAGCCTGCGTTCGGAATTGGCGAAGAAGGCCTGGACGATCAGCCCGCTGTCGAGCTTGATGTAGTACACCGAATGGCCCCCCAGGTAGGCGATATCGTGAACCTTGCCGTGCGCCCAGTTGTACTCCTGCTCGGGCTTTTCAGTGCTGACCATGACCTTTTCCGGGCGCAGGGCGTAGGTGATGCTTTTTTCCTGGGCGCGGGTGGTGATGCCGTGGCCGACATAGATTGGGCGATCCAGCTGCTGGCACTCGATGATCGCATGGTCTTCCATGTCGGCGGTGATCTGGCCCTCGAAGATGTTGACGCTGCCGATGAACTCGGCGACGTGACGGCTGGCCGGGCTTTCGTAGATGTCCATCGGGGTGCCGACCTGGGCGATCCAGCCCTGATGCATGATGGCGATGCGCTGGGCCATGGTCATGGCCTCTTCCTGGTCGTGGGTCACCATGATGCAGGTCACGCCGACCCGTTCGATGATTTCCACCAGCTCCAGTTGCATCTGGGTTCGCAGCTTCTTGTCCAGTGCGCCCATGGGCTCGTCGAGCAGCAGCAGCTTGGGCCGCTTGGCCAGCGAACGGGCCAGGGCCACCCGCTGGCGCTGGCCACCGGAGAGCTGATGCGGTTTGCGCCGGGCGTATTCGGTCATGTGCACCAGCTTGAGCATTTCTGCTACCCGCTCCTTGACCTCGGTCTTGGACAGTTTGTCCTGCTTGAGGCCGAAGGCGATGTTCTGCTCCACACTCATGTGTGGAAACAAGGCGTAGGACTGGAACATCATGTTGATTGGCCGCTCGTAGGGCGGCAGGTTGGTAATATCCTGACCGTCGAGCAGGACTCGGCCTTCTGTTGGTCGCTCGAAGCCGGCCAGCATGCGCAGCAGGGTGGACTTGCCGGAACCAGAGCCGCCGAGCAGGGCGAAGATTTCCCCGCGGTTGATGGTAAGGCTGACATCATCGACGGCCAGCGCTTCGTCGAAACGCTTGCTGACACGGTCGATCTTGACGAATTCATCGGGTTTTACCTTGGCCATGGCTTGCTTCATGGCACCTGCTGCACCAACCATAGGATTTCTCCGCTAAACAGCTTTCTTATCTTTCTCTCGTTACCTGGCCCGTCATCGTGCGGGCGGCGATGGAGATGGTTTCAGTTGAAAAGGCATGGCCTGACCGCAAGGGGGGTTGCCAGTGGCAACCCCCTCGAGGTGGATCAGCGACCGGATTTGATCCGGTTCCAGGAGCGCGTGATGATGCGCTGGCTGGCGAGCGGCCGGGGCTTGGCCACATACAGATTGGCCATTACCTCGTCGGTCGGGTAGATCGACTCATCCGCCAGAATGTCGGCATCGACCAGTTCGTCAGCCGCCTTGTTCGGGTTGGCGTAGGACACATAGTCGGTGATCGGCGCGATCACTTCCGGGCGCAGGATGTAGTTGATGAAGATGTGGGCGTTTTCGGCGTTCGGTGCATCCTTGGGGATCGCCATCATGTCGAACCACAGTGCGGTGCCTTCCTTGGGAATGGTGTAGCCGATGTTGACGTTGTTGCCGGCTTCCTCTGCGCGGTCGGCGGCCTGGAATACGTCACCGGAGTAGCCGACGGCAACACAGATCTCGCCATTGGCCAGATCGGAGATGTAGCGCGAGGAGTGGAAGTAGGTGACGTGGCTGCGCACGCTCATCAGCAGGTCTTCGGCCTTTTTCAGGTCGTCGGCGTCATTGCTGTTGGGGTCCAGGCCCAGATACTTGAGCGCGGAGGTGAGCATTTCATCACCGGAGTCGAGCATCGACACACCGCAGCTCGACAGCTTGCTGACCACTTCCGGGTTGAATACCAGGTCCCAGGAGTCCAGCGGCGCGTCTTCGCCGAGTATGGCGGTGACCTTGTCGATGTTGTAGCCGATACCGTTGGTGCCCCACAGGTAGGGGATAGAGTAGGTGCTGCCTGGGTCCACGGTTTCCAGGTCGTCCATCAGGGCCGGGTTGAGGTTGGCCATGTTGGGCAGCTTGCTGTGATCCAGCGGCAGGTAGACGCCAGCCTCAATCTGCTTGCTCAGATAGTGATTGGACGGCACCACGATGTCGAACCCGGAACGACCGGTCAACAACCGCGCATCGAGCACTTCGTTGGAGTCGTACACATCGTAGGTCACCTTGATGCCGGTCTCTTTCTCGAAGTTGGCAATGGTGTCCTCGGCGATGTAGTCCGACCAGTTATAGATCTTCAACTCGCCAGCGGCCTGGGCTGCACCGGCTAACAGGCCAGCGGTGGCCAGGGCCAACAACGTCTTCTGCATTGGTTGTTTCATGGTGTCTCCTGTTGCAGACTCCAGCCAACGCCTGTGGCCTGGTCTGCCTTGTTGGTGTTGGCCGGGTGCTGAACCCGGCCGTTTCAGGGTAAATGGGTTCAGCGTCCGGCTTTGATCCTGGTCCATGAGCGGGTGCGTACGCGCTCGATATTCACCGGCAGTTCGGCCAGGGTGAAGAGTTTATTCAAGGTCTCTTCGGGCGGATAGATGCTCGGATCATTTAATACTTCAGGGTCAATCAGCGACTTGGAGGCCAGGTTGCCATTGGCGTAGGCGACATAGTTGCTGATCTCGGCAATCACCTCGGGTTTCAGGATGTAGTTCAGGAAGGCATGGGCGTTGTCGACGTTGCGCGCATCCCTGGGAATGGCCATCATGTCGAACCACATCGGTGCGCCTTCCTTGGGAATCACGTACTCGATGACCTGGCCGTTCTCGGCTTCTTCAGCGCGGTCGGCGGCCTGGATCACGTCGCCTGACCAGGCTACGGCTACGCAGATGTCGCCATTGGCCAGGTCGGTGATGAACTTGGACGAGTGGAAGTAGGTGATGTGCGGACGAATGCTCATCATCAGCTCTTCGGCCTTGGCATAGTCATCGGCATTGGTGCTGCTGGGCGGCAGGCCCAGGTAGAACAGTGCGGCCGGGGTGATCTCTGACGGTGCATCGAGGAAGGCGACACCGCAGGAGGCCAGCTTGGCGATGTTCTCCGGTTTGAACACCAGATCCCAGGAATCGACCGGGGCGTCTTCACCCAGCACGGCCTTGACCTTATCGACGTTGTAGCCGATGCCGGTGGTGCCCCACAGGTAGGGGAAGGCGAACTGATTGCCGGGGTCGTTGGTTTCCAGGGCCTTGAGCAGGACCGGGTCAAGGTGCTCCCAGTTCGGCAGCTTGCTGCGATCCAGTGGCAGGAAAGCGCCGGCCTTGATCTGTTTGGCCAGGAAGCTGTCACTGGGTACCACGATGTCGAAGCCGGAGTTGCCGGACAGCAGCTTGGCTTCCAGCACTTCGTTGCTGTCGAATACGTCGTAGACCACCCGGATACCAGTCTCGGCCTGGAAGTTGGCCAGAGTGTCTTCAGCTATATAGTCGGACCAGTTGTATACGTTTACTACGCCCTGGGCTTGAACGCCGGCACTGAGTGTCAATGCCGTGGCGCTGGCCAGCAGGGTCTTGCTCAGATGCTTTTGCATTGGTTCTTCTCTCCATCCGTTTTGTAAACGCGGTGCCGTGTGCGACACGCTCCCTCCCCAGCACATGCCCGGGGGCCGGGCATGCTCCAGTGTAGTCGCTGGTCCGGGCCTGGTTTAGACGCCGAGCTGTTCGGCGGCCAAATCCAGACAACGCCAAGCCTTGGCGACCAACTCGTCGATTTCCTCCGGCTTGATCACCAGCGGCGGCGACATGATCAGGGTGTCACCGACCGCACGCATCACCAGGCCGTTGCGTACGCACAGGTCACGACACAGGGTCCCGGTGCTGCCCTTCTCGGCGAAGCGCTCCCGGGTTGCCTTGTTCTTGACCAGCTCGATCGCGCCGAGCAGGCCAACACCGCGTACCTCGCCAACCAGACGGTGATCCGCCAGGCCGGCGATTTTGCTTTGCAAATACGGTGCCGCTTCCTGCTTGACGTAATCGACGATCTTTTCCTCACGCAGGATGCGCAGGTTTTCCAGACCGACTGCGGCCGCCACCGGGTGCCCGGAGTAGGTGTAGCCGTGGAAGAACTCGCCGCCGTGTTCGATCAGAGTGTTGGCTACCCGGTCGCCGACGATCACTCCGCCCATGGGCAGATAACCGGAGGTCATACCCTTGGCAATCGGCATCAGGTCCGGCTTGAGGTCGAAGTACTGGCTACCGAACCATTCGCCGGTACGGCCGAAGCCGCAGATCACTTCATCGACTACCAGCAGAATGTCGTACTTGGCGAGAATCCGCTTGATCTCCGGCCAGTAGGTCGACGGCGGAATGATTACCCCGCCAGCGCCCTGGATCGGTTCGGCGATAAAGGCCGCGACCTTGTCCTCGCCCAGTTCTTCGATCTTGGCCTCAAGTTGACGCGCAGCCCACAGACCGAACTCCTCGGGATCCATATCGCCGCCTTCGCCATACCAGTACGGCTGCGGGATATGCACGATGCCGGGAATCGGCAGATCGCCCTGCTCATGCATCACCGACATGCCGCCGAGGCTGGCGCCGGCCACAGTTGAACCGTGGTAGCCGTTGATCCGGCTGATGATGGTCTTCTTGCCCGGTTTGCCCTTGAGGTCCCAATAGCGGCGGACCATACGCAGCACGGTGTCGTTGGACTCCGAGCCCGAGCCGGTGAAGAACACGTGGTTCATGTGCGCCGGTGCGACCTCGGCAATCGCCTTGGCCAGATGTACCGCCGGCGGGTTGGCGCACTGGAAGAAGCTGTTGTAGTAGGGCAGTTCAAGCATCTGCTTGTAGGCCACCTCGGCCAGTTCGGTACGGCCATAGCCGATGTTGACGCACCACAGCCCGGCCATGCCGTCGAGAATCTGGTTGCCTTCACTGTCCCACAGGTAAACCCCCTGAGCCCGCTCGATGATGCGTGCGCCCCGGGCGCCCAGGTCTTTGTGGTCGGTGAACGGATGCAGGTAATGGGCGGCATCCATGGCTTGCAGTTCGGCGGTGGTATGTCGGATCTGACTGCTCATTGATTCTTCCTCCATGCCGGCCCAGGGCGATACGCCGGCAAGTTGCCTTCAACAGCGCCCGGCCCGGGCGCTTCTATTTATACGCTCAGCAGCAGGAACTCACGTTCCCAGGAACTGATTACCCGTTTGTAGTTTTCGTGCTCGACCCGCTTGACCGCGACATAGCCACGGCAGAACTTCTCGCCCAGCACTTCCTGGACCTCGTGACACTGCTCCATGCGCTCCAGTGCCGACTCCAGGGTCAGCGGCAGGCGCAGGTTGCGGCGCTCATAGGCTCGGCCCTTGACCGGCGCCGATGGAGTGATCTTGCTGACCATGCCCAGGTAGCCGCACAGCAGGCTGGCGGCAATGGCGATATAGGGGTTGGCGTCGGCTCCCGGCAGGCGGTTCTCGACCCTACGGTTCTGTGGGTCGGAGTCCGGCACGCGTAGACCGGCAGTGCGGTTTTCCTCGCCCCATTCGACGTTGACCGGCGCCGAGGTGTCGGGCAGGAAGCGGCGGAACGAGTTGACGTTCGGCGCGAACAGCGGCAACACCTCAGGTATGAAGCGTTGCAGGCCGCCGATATGATGCAAGAACAGCTCGCTCATGGTGCCGTCGGCATTGGAGAACACGTTCTTGCCGCTCTTGCGGTCGATAATGCTCTGGTGCAGGTGCATGGCGCTGCCCGGCTCGTTGGTGATCGGCTTGGCCATGAAGGTGGCGGTCATGTCGTGCTTGAGCGCCGCCTCGCGCATGGTGCGCTTGAACACCAGGATCTGGTCGGCCAGTGACAATGGGTCGCCGTGACGGAAGTTGATCTCCATCTGCGCGGTGCCTTCTTCGTGGATCAGGGTATCCAGATCCAGGCCCTGGGCCTCGCACCAGTCGTACATGTCTTCGAACAGCGGATCGAATTCGTTGGCGGCATCGATCGAGAATGACTGCCGGCCGGTTTCCTGGCGTCCAGAGCGACCGATCGGCGGCTGCAGCGGCAGGTCAGGGTCCTCGTTGCGGCGAGTCAGGTAGAACTCCATCTCCGGTGCCACCAGTGGCTGCCAGCCCTTGTCGGCATACATCTTGAGCACTTTCTTCAGGATGTTGCGCGGTGACATGTCGATGGGGTTGCCCATCTTGTCATAGCAGTCGTGGATGATCTGTGCGGTTGGCTCGATAGCCCACGGCACCAGATAGATGGCGCTTTCATCCGGCTTGCAGACCATGTCGATGTCGGCCGGGTCGAGCAGCTCGTAATAGATGTCATCTTCGACGTAGTCACCGGTCACCGACTGCAACAGAATGCTTTCGGGCAGGCGCATGCCTTTTTCCGAGATGAACTTCATCGTCGGCGCGATCTTGCCGCGGGCAATGCCGGTCAAATCCGAGACCATGCATTCCACCTCAGTGATCTTGTGTTCCTTGAGCCATGCTTCAATCTTGTCCATACAATCCTCAGGAGTGCCTGGCTGCACGTGCCCGGCAGGCGTCGCCAAACGCCTTGAATATCGACAGGTAGAAGGGGTTTTCCGTGACCTTCCACTCTGGATGCCATTGCACGCCCAGCGCGAAGTTGGGAGCTTGGCTGACCGAAAAGGCTTCGATCAGTCCATCGGGCGCAGTTGCTTCGGGCCGCAATCCGGGCGCCAGCTGGTCCACTCCCTGGGTATGCAGGGAATTGACCTGTGCCGAGTTGCGGCCTGACAGTTCATAGAGTAGTCCTCCCGGTTCGATCTGAACCTCGTGGGACAACCCATATTGGACATCAACTGGCTGCTCCTTGTCTTCACGATGCTCGATGAATCCACCGACTTCGTGCAGGCGCTGGTGCAGGCTGCCGCCAAAGGCGACATTCATTTCCTGAAAACCGCGACAGATACCCAGCACCGGGATGCCACGCTCGACGGCGCGCTTGATCAGCGGCAGGTTGGTGGCATCGCGTTTGGGGTCATGCTTAGTGCCCTCGATACTGGCTGGGCCTTGATAGTGATGCGGTTCGACATTTGAGGGCGAGCCGGTGAACAGCAGGCCGTCAAGATTATCGAGCAGTTGCTCGGCATCCAGGCGCTCGCCCAGTGCCGGGATCAACAGAGGCAGGCCGCCGGCACCATCGACCACGCCGAGAATGTATTTCTCACCGACAATGTGGAACGGGTGAAGGCCAAGCTGGTCGGTGCAACAGGAGATGCCGATAAGGGGTTTGCGTGTCGTGGACATGATGCTGAGTCTGTGTTGTATATCTGACATGGCGTCATTGTTGTTCGATTTTTTACACAATAGCAATAAAAAATAATTAACACAAAGCCCGTTTTTTTTGACAGATGAAACCGCTTTGCCGTGAGTGTTAGGGATCCCTATGGGCCTAAATGGTGCAGTGTGCACCGCGATTGGGCGTGTGCGGCTCTATTGACTCCCCAAGGCCTTTCGGATTTACTCTCATCTTAGAGTTAACGTGATTGATATATTTTACAAATAACAGGTGACAAACCATGCAAGCCCAAGCCGGAACGGACGCTACCGCAGTGAAGGCTGTCGCAGCCGCCATCAAGCCTGCCAGTGTCCAGGAAGCTGAGGCGTTCCTCGCCAAGCATCCGGAAATCCACTTCATCGATCTATTGATCGCCGATATGAACGGCATCGTGCGCGGCAAGCGCATCGACCGCTCCGCCCTGGTCAAGGCCTATGAAAAGGGCATTGCCCTGCCGGCTTCGATCTTTGCCCTGAACATCCAGGGCACAACGGTTGAAGAAACCGGACTGGGGTTGGAAATCGGTGATGCTGATCGCATCTGTATGCCAATCCCCGGGACGCTGAGTATCGAACCCTGGCAGAAGCGTCCAACCGGACAGTTGCTGATGACCATGTTCGAGCTGGATCGAACGACGCCCTTCTTTGCTGATCCCCGTTATGTCCTGCAACGCATCGCCCAACGCTTCGAAGAATTTGACCTGAAAATTGTTTCAGCTTTTGAGTTGGAGTTTTACCTGATCGACCAGGAAAACATCACCGGTCGCCCGCAACCACCCCGTTCCCCCATCTCCGGCAAGCGCCCCAACTCGGTTCAGGTCTACTCGATGGATGATCTGGATGAGTATGCCGAGTTTCTCGAGGACGTCATCGAAGCTGCCCACGAACAGGGCATCCCCGCTGACGCCATCGTCGCCGAATCGGCGCCTGGTCAGTTCGAGGTCAACCTGCATCACGTCGATGATCCGGTGAAGGCCTGTGACTACAACGTCTTGCTCAAGCGGGTGATCAAGAGCGTGGCCTATGATCACGAGATGGACACCACCTTTATGGCCAAGCCTTATTACGATCAGGCCGGCAATGGCATGCATGTACACATCAGCCTGGTCGACAAGGATGGCCGCAATGTGTTCGCGCCCAATCCCGATGGCAGTCTGAGTGATCTGCTGCGCTGGTCGATTGGTGGTCTGCTCGAGTGCCTGCCGCAGTACATGGCATTCCTGTGCCCGAACGTAAACTCCTACCGCCGTTTCAGTGCCGGCTTCTATGTGCCCTGTGCGCCGACCTGGGGGATCGACAACCGTACCGTGGCAGTTCGGGTGCCCGGTGGCGAGCCGGAAGCGATGCGGATCGAGCATCGCCTGGCCGGTGCCGATGCCAACCCTTATCTGCTCATGGCCGCGCTGCTCAGCGCCATCCACTATGGCATCAGCAACAAGATCGAGCCGCCAGAGATGACTGAGGGCAATGCCTACGAGCAGCACGAGGTGTCGCTGCCGACCAACCTGCGTGACGCGCTGCGAGAGTTGGAAAACTCCGAGGTGATGAAAGCCTACATCGGCGAGGAGTATCTGGACGTGTTCGAGCTGTGCAAGGAAAGCGAGCTGGACGAGTTCGAGAAAACCATCTCTGACCTGGAGTATATGTGGTATCTGCATACGGTCTGAGTGTGGCCTGCTGCTGATACGAAAATCCCGCCTGCGTGGCGGGATTTTTGTGTCCCCTGGATGGCTCGCGCCGTTGCTTGGGGTCAACGCCAAAACTGATTTAATCAGTGTTTCCTTAATCGTTTGCTCAAGGAAAAACCTATGATCGCTCAACCGACCTGGTATCAGGCCAGTGCCCATTCAGCACCGGCGCACCCTGCGCTCAGCGGCGAGCGCCGCGCCGACGTCTGTATCGTCGGCGGTGGCTTTACCGGGGTCTCGGCAGCGCTGGAACTGGCCCAGGCCGGGCGCCGGGTCATCCTGCTGGAGGCCGAGCAGATCGGCTGGGGCTGCTCCGGGCGCAATGGCGGACAGATCAACCCCGGGCCGGCCTGTGACTATGCAACCCTGGTGCGTCAACTGGGCGCGGCCGATGCACGCAAGGTCTGGGCCTTGTCGGTTGAGGGGGTTGAACTGTTGCGCCGGCGGGTGGCCGAGCATGCCATCGACTGTGATTTGAAGGCCGGCATCCTGCTGGTGGCCAACAAGCCCCGTCAGGTCGATGAGTTGCAGCAGTGGCAGGCTTCGTTACAAGCGCTGGATTACCAGCAACTGGCGTTCCATGATCGAGCCAGTCTGCAGCAGTTGCTGCGCGCCGATTATCAGGCCGGGGTCATGGACTGGGGTGGTGGTGACCTGCATCCGCTCAATTATTTATTGGGGCTGGCGCGTGTGGCGCAGGCGAGCGGGGCTCAATTGTTTGAGCGCTCAAGGGTGCTGGACTGGCAGCAGGACGGCTTGGGGGTGACTGTGCGTACCTCGCACGGGCAGGTCCGGGCCGAGCAACTGATTCTGGCCGGCAATGCTTATATCGGCACGCTGCTGCCCTGGACCCAGCGTCGGTTTATGCCGATCGGCAGCTATATTGGTGCCACGGCGCCGCTCGGAGATCTGGCCGAGCAACTGATTCCGTCGCGGGCTGCGGTCTGCGACATGAACCATCTGATCGACTATTACCGCCTGAGTGCTGACAATCGGCTGCTGTTCGGTGGCCGGGCCAGTGCCCGCGATGGCCATCCCGAGCGTTTGCGGGCAGTCATGCGCGGGCGCATGGCGCAGGTATTCCCGGCGCTGGCCGAGCAGGACTTCGAATATCTGTGGGGTGGTCAGGTGGCGATGACCGCCACCAAGGCGCCACAGTTTGGCCGCATCGGCAGCCGGGTGCTGTTTGCCCAGGGCTATTCGGGGCAGGGCGTGGCGCTGGCCGGGCTGGCCGGGCAGTTGATGGCCCAGGCATTGATCGGCCGGGCTCAGGGCTTTGATCTGTTTGCCCGGCTGCGGCATCCGCTGGTGCCGCCGGGGGCGCCGTTGCAGGTGGCGGTCCGGGCTTTGGCCTTGCTGTGGTATCGTCTGCGCGATATGCGATAAAGCGGCCAAACCATGACCAAGCCAAAAGTCCCGAAACGTCGAGCCAGCAGCCAGGAGCGGATCGAACGGATTCTCGATGCTACTGTGCGCCTGCTCAGCCACCAGAGCCTGGCGGAGCTGTCGATCTACACCATCGCTGAGGAGGCCGAGATACCGCCTTCATCGGTCTATCACTTCTTTCCGCAGTTGGGTGATGTGCTGGCGGCTTTGGCCTTGCGGGTGTTTGCCGAGCTGGATGAAGTGCTGAACGCACCGTTCCCGCAGCCGGCACCTGCCAGCTGGATGGCGCTGGTCGAGCAGCTGGAGGCGCGTTTTCAGCACTACTACCAGACCCATCCGGCAGCCTGTGAACTGATCCTCGGTGCCCATGAGCTGGCGGCGATCCGTCAGGCCGACCGCCAGCATGACCGGCAGTTGGGCGACAGCCTACGGGTCTGCCTGGAGCGGCATTTTCAACTGCCGGTGCTGCCGGATCAGGTCGATATCTTTACCCTGGCCATGCAGGCGGCAGACAAGCTGCTGGCGGTCGATTACCAGCAGCACGGGCGCCTGACGCCGGCCATGTGTCAGGAAGCGACCCGGATGATGCTGGCCTATCTGGGCCTGTATCTGCCGCCGCTGCTGGCGCCGGTGCGAGCTGACTGATGGGGCTGTGGTGGCGCTGGAAGCTCTGGCGCGAAAATCAGCGTCTGGCCCGTTTGCAGGTCGGGCCGCAGGATTGGCAACGGGCGCTGGGTGACTGGCCGGCCTGGCAACGCTTGTCGGCCGACCAGCGCCAGCGTCTGCAGGATCTGGCTCTGCGTTTTCTGCTGCGCAAACATCTGGTGGCTGTGCAGGGCGCCGAACTGGATGACCGGCTGCGCCTGCGAATTGCTGGCATGGCAGCGTTGCCGGTGCTGGAGTTGGGCCTGGACTGGTATGCCGGCTGGCGCACTCTGATCATTTATGACGGGCCGTTTGTTACCGAGCACCAGTGGATGGACGAGGCTGGCGTGGTCCATGAGGAACTCAGTGAGCGTAGCGGCGAAGCCTGGGAGCGCGGGCCGGTGGTGTTGTCGCTGGCCGATGTCCTGGCCTCTGGTCAGGGTCAGGGCTACAACGTGGTAATCCATGAGTTGGCGCATACCCTGGATATGCGCCAGTCCGGCGCCAACGGCGCGCCGCCGCTGCATGCCGGGATGGATGCCGATGCCTGGCAGCGCGATATGCAGGCCGCCTGGGATGATCTGGCCCGGCGAGCTGAGCAGGGCGACTGGCTGCCGGTCGACGAATACGCTCTGGAAGATCCGGCCGAGTTCTTCGCGGTACTCTCGGAAAGTTTCTTTGAAAATCCCGCACCACTGCACCAGGCCTGGCCGCGGGTCTATCAGCATCTGTGCGCGTTTTACCGCCAGCAACCGCGGTAGTGCCGACGCGATTTACTGGCCGGTTGCTCGGTTCGGCGTACGCGGGCTTAGCGACTATTCTGAATGCAGCAGCTCAGCGGTTTTGCAGATAAAAATCGGCATTTTTTTTGTCATGTGAAAGCTATAGTGTGTTTTTTAGCTTGTAAGGCAGATATTTATCGAATATAAAGACTAAAACCCCCTCACCTAGGAGTCTGTCATGTCTCGTCTCGTCAGCGTTGCCGCCACCCAGATGAGTTGTAGCTGGGATCGTCAGGACAATATTGCCAAAGCCGAACGCCTGGTGCGTGAGGCCGCCGCCAAGGGGGCGCAGATCATCCTGATTCAGGAGTTGTTCGAGACTCCGTATTTCTGCCAGAAACCCAATGCCGACTACCTGCAACTGGCGACCACAGTCGATGAAAATCCGGCTATTGCGCATTTCCAGCAACTGGCTCGGGAGCTGGAAGTGGTGCTGCCGATCAGTTTCTTCGAGCTGGCCGGCCGGGCCCGGTTCAACAGCATTGCGATCATCGATGCCGATGGACGCAACCTTGGGGTCTACCGCAAGAGCCACATTCCCGATGGCCCGGGTTATCACGAAAAGTACTACTTCAATCCCGGCGATACCGGGTTCAAGGTCTGGGATACCCGCTATGCGCGGATCGGGGTCGGGATTTGCTGGGACCAGTGGTTCCCCGAATGCGCCCGGGCGATGGCGCTGCTGGGCGCGGAAGTATTGTTCTATCCGACTGCGATCGGCACCGAACCGCATGACCCGAACATCAATTCCCGGGAGCATTGGCAGCGGGTCCAGCAGGGCCATGCCGGTGCCAACCTGATGCCGTTGGTGGCCAGCAACCGGATCGGCAAGGAGGTTCAGGGCGATTACGACATCAGCTTCTACGGCTCTTCCTTTATTGCCAACCAGTTGGGCGAGAAGGTTCAGGAGCTGAACCAGACCGAGGAGGGCGTGCTGGTCCAGCAGTTCGATCTCGATCAACTGGAACATATCCGCAGCGCCTGGGGTGTATTCCGTGATCGTCGGCCAAATCTGTATGGGCCGATCAAGACCCTGGATGGTTCGCTGGAGTCCTGACCATGTATACCCTGCATTCCACCCCACGGGCCGATGGCTTTTACATGCCCGCCGAATGGGCGCCGCACGGCCAGACCTGGATGGTCTGGCCAGAGCGCCCGGACAATTGGCGACTTGGGGCCAAGCCGGCTCAGGCGGCGTTTGCCGAAGTAGCCAAGGCGATTGCCGGATTCGAGCCGGTCAGTGTCTGCGTCTCCGCCGGCCAGTACGAAAATGCCTGCGCCCAGCTCGACCATCCGGGAATTCGGGTACTGGAGATGAGCAGTGACGATGCCTGGGTACGCGATACCGGGCCGACCTTTGTCATCAATGGTCAGGGCGGTTTGCGTGGGGTCGACTGGACCTTCAACGCCTGGGGTGGCTTCAATGGCGGCTTGTACTGGCCCTGGCAGCGTGACGATCAGGTGGCCGGCAAGATCCTCGGGCTGGAGCGCTGCCCGCGCTACCGTACTGACGGTTTTGTGCTGGAAGGTGGCGCCATTCATGTCGATGGCGAGGGTACGCTGATCACCACCGAGGAATGCCTGCTCAATCCCAACCGCAACCCGCATCTGGTGCGCGAGGAGATTGAGCTGCGGCTCAGCGACTACCTGGGCATCGACAAGGTGATCTGGTTGCCGCAGGGGCTTTACAACGACGAGACAGACGGGCACGTCGACAATTTCTGCTGCTTTGTGCGGCCCGGTGAAGTGCTGCTGGCCTGGACCGATGACGAGGCCGATCCCAACTATCCACGTTGCCAGGCTGCGCTCAAGGTGTTGCAGGCCAGTCGGGATGCAAAGGGTCGGGAGCTGTTGGTGCATCGGATGCCGATTCCTGGACCGCTGCAGGCCTCGGCCGAAGAGTGCGCCGGGGTGGATCGGGTAGCCGGCACTCAGCCGCGTGATCCGTCGATCCGCCTAGCCGGGTCCTACGTCAACTTCCTGATCGTCAACGGTGGCATCGTCGCCCCCAGTTTTGCTGATCCCGCCGATGAACAGGCCCGCGAGATATTGACCCAGCTGTTTCCCGAGCGCCGGGTCGTGATGGTTCCGGGGCGGGAAATTCTGCTCGGCGGCGGCAATATCCACTGTATTACTCAGCAACAACCTCAGCCTTGACACCACCCGGGTCCTGAATTCGGTTATAGTCAGGCCGGGGCCAGCCCCGTGTTGCCAGCGCCACCCCGTTCGGTGTGGCGCTGTTCAGGTCCAAGAGCGGACCAGTATCTTGCATTGTAAGGATTAGCATGCACTCCATATCCCTCTTTCGTTTTGCTCCGCTAGGCACTCTGGTTCTTGGTCTGGCGTTGTCCGGTTGTGCCGTGACTCAAACAGCTACCACCCCGGCAGATGGTGTCAGGACGCTGGCTGGTGAAATCACCACGCGCAGCGCCGTTAATCACAAGGACGGTACGCGCTACCAGAGCTTTACCCTCAATCTGCGTCAGGGCGAAATGATCCGGGTCAGCCAGGAAGGTGCGCTGAGCGCCCCGGTGTTCACTTTGCTCGACCAGCAGCAACAACTGATTAATGGCCCGCGCCCCGGGACTCTGTACCTGACGCCGCCTGCCGATGGACGCTACACCCTGACTGTCAGCGGCGCCGACAGTAGTGCCTATGGCCCCTTCCGTCTGACCCTGGAGCCGGTGATCCCGCACAATCAGGGCGAGCTGGTCGTAGGTGAGCCGATCCACGGGGTGCTGACGGGCAGTGCCAACCAATATCAGCTGACGGTCAGCGAGGCCGGCCTGTACGAGCTGACGCTGGATTCCGATGAGTTTGATGCAGTGCTCAAGTTGCAGGGCAATGGCCTGGAGCTGGAAGATGACGATGGTGGCAACGGCACCAACTCTCGGCTGTCGACCCTGTTGCAGGCCGGTAGCTATCAGGTGATCGCCGGCAGTTGGGGTGACTCGGAAGCGGGTGTCTACAGTCTGGCATTGAATCGCCGGACGTTGCCGGCCGATCTGATGCTGGTCAATGAAGGCGCCTTGCGCCTGGGTGATGAAATCACTGGCCTGGCTACCAGCGAGGCGCGGACCTACAGCCTGAATGTGCCCAGTCGCGGCATGCTGCGTTTGCGCATGAGTTCGGTTGAGGTCGACAGCTACCTGCAGCTCGAAGGGCAGGGCCTGAACGTCACCGACGATGACGGTGCCGGCCAGGGCTATGACGCCCAGATCGTTACCCTGGTTGAGCCGGGCAGCTACAGCGTCAAGGCTTCCAGTGTCGGCAGCGACAGCGGCCTGTTTACCCTGAGCAGTAGCCTGAGCCCGGTGCGTTCGGTCGGTAGTCTGGTGCGGCCGGGGGATGCCGTGGCCGGGTCTCTGAGCAACGGCCGTACGGCGAACACCACGCTGCGTATCAGCGAGGCTGGCAGCTATCGTATTGAGCTGTACTCGAGTGCCTTCGATGCCTATCTGAAGCTGGAGGGCAATGGTCGTCAGGAAGAGGATGATGACGGTGCCGGTGGGACCAATGCTGGCCTGAACCTGCATCTTGAGCCAGGCGACTATCAACTGATCGGCTCGGCCTACGGCAATTCGGGTAGTGGCGATTATCTGTTGTTGGTTGAAGCGCGCTAAACGAGCGACCGAGACTATTTACCCGGCGCTATCTGAACGCCCTGGCCCGCCGCGAAGCGACTGGCCAGGGCGGCGCGTTACTCAGCCCGCCAGCAGTTGCCGTCCACGGCCTACCGCCGCCAGCACCTGAGCCGGTGCGGTGCCGCCGATATGGTCGCGGGCATTGACCGAGCCTTCCAGAGTCAGCACTTCGAATACATCCTCGCCGATCTGGTCGCTGAAGCGGCGCAGTTCGTCCAGGCTCATCTCGGCCAGATCCTTGCCACTGTCCACCCCGTATTTCACCGCGTGGCCGACGATCTCGTGGCAGTCACGGAACGGGATGCCCTTGCGTACCAGGTAGTCGGCCAGGTCGGTCGCGGTGGAGAAGCCACGCCGTGCCGCTTCGCGCATCACCTCCACGCGCGGCTTGATCGCCGGGATCATGTCGGCGAAGGCGCGTAGGCTGTCGCGCAGGGTGTCGACCGCATCGAACAGCGGTTCCTTGTCTTCCTGATTGTCCTTGTTGTAGGCCAGCGGCTGGCTCTTCATCAGGGTCAGCAGGCCCATCAGGTGGCCGTAAACCCGGCCGGATTTGCCGCGCACCAGCTCCGGCACGTCGGGATTTTTCTTCTGCGGCATGATCGAAGAGCCGGTGCAGAAGCGGTCGGGCAGTTCGATGAAGTTGAACTGGGCGCTGGTCCATAGCACCAGCTCTTCGGAGAAGCGCGACAGGTGCATCATCGCCAGGGCGGCAGCAGCGCAGAATTCGATGGCAAAATCGCGGTCGGACACGCCGTCCAGTGAGTTGCCCGAGACGGCCTCAAAGCCCAGCAGTTCGCAGGTGATGCTGCGATCGATCGGGTAGGTGGTGCCGGCCAATGCTGCCGAACCCAGCGGCATGCGGTTGACCCGCTTGCGGCAGTCCTGCAGGCGCTCACGGTCGCGCTGGAGCATTTCGAACCAGGCCAGCAGGTGGTGGCCGAAAGTGACTGGTTGAGCGGTTTGCAGATGAGTGAAACCGGGCATGATCACTGCCGCGTGCTGCTCGGCCTGATCCAGCAGGCCGCGCTGCAGGCGTTCGAGCTCGGCGACGATGGCGTCAATCTCCTCGCGCAGCCACAAACGGATATCAGTGGCGACCTGGTCGTTGCGCGAACGGCCGGTGTGCAGTTTCTTGCCGGTAATGCCGATACGCGCGGTCAGGCGCGCCTCGATGTTCATGTGTACGTCTTCCAGATCTACCCGCCAGTCGAACTGGCCGGCCTCGATCTCGGCCTGAATCTCGGTCAGCCCGTCGATGATCGCGTCGCGCTCGGCTTCGCTCAGCACGCCAACCTTGCAAAGCATGGTTGCATGGGCGATCGAGCCCTGGATATCGTGTTTGTACAGGCGTTGATCGAAGTCCACCGAGGCGGTGAAACGGGCGACGAAGGCGTCGACCGGCTCGCTGAAGCGGCCGCCCCAGGATTGGTTGGTTGTCTTGTCTTGGCTCATGTCCGGAAGATCCCGCATTACACTGGATGAAAGCGCCATAGCATACCACTTCAGGCTTGCGCGAGGGCGCCCGGCTGGCGGACACTGCGCGAATGGCGAACGGATTCTGGAAACTGCTCAAACAGCCCTATGTCGGGGAGGATTTTTTCCTCCCCGATCTGTGTTCATCTTTGGCGGTCTTCACCTTGGTGGTGCTGGCCGAGCTGGTGGTGCTGTTGTGGGTGCTGGCGCAACCGGCAACCGGTGGTTTCGACTGGCTTGGGTTGGCCATGGCTTCGCTGTTCGTGCAATGGATAGTGCTGTTGTCGGCGGCGGTACTGTGCCGGCTGCGCGGCTGGATGCAACGCCGGGCTCTGGGGCTGGCGATTGCGGTCTGTTATGCGGTGGTTATTGGTCTGACCCTGGCGTTTACCATTCTTGGCGAGTGGCTGCAGCAGGGCATGCTCGGCCCATTGCGCTGGCAGCCCGAGCAGTTGCTGCGCCATGGCATGATTGCACTGATCATGACCAGTCTGCTGCTACGCTACTTTTACCTGCAACAACAGTGGCAGCGCCAGAACCAGGCCGAGACCCGGGCCCGGTTGCAGGCGCTGCAATCACGCATTCGTCCGCACTTTCTGTTCAACAGCCTGAACAGCATTGTCAGTCTGATCGACTCCGATCCACGCAAGGCGGAAAACGCCGTACTGGATCTGTCCGACCTGTTTCGGGCCAATCTGTCCGACGCCGATGGGCTGGCCGACTGGGCGGCCGAGCGGCGGCTGTGTGAAGGCTATCTGCGTATCGAGCAATATCGTCTGGGTGACCGGCTCAAGGTGGACTGGCAGGTCGAGCAACTGCCGCCAGACACCCCCATGCCGCTACTGACTCTGCAGCCGCTGCTGGAGAACGCTATCCTGCATGGCTTGCAGCCCAGCGTCAGCGGTGGCGATATTCTGATCAGTGGCCATTGGCATGACGGGCAGGTCGAACTGGAGGTCTCAAACAGTTGTCCATTGCAGGATGACAGCCATCAGGGCGCGCGGATGGCGCTGGATAATATCCGGGCCCGCTTGGTCGCGCTGTTTGGCGCATCGGCGCGGGTTGAAGCCTGGCGCCAAGGGCCGCGCTTCTTTAGTAAGCTGGTCTATGCTTGTAAGCAACCCTCTCATTTATCGCAGAGAAGTCACTGAGGCATGAAAGTACTGATCGCCGATGATGAACCCCTGGCCCGTGAACGGCTGGCCCGCCTGGTGTCAGCCATGCCGGGCTACAGTGCTTTGCCGGATATGGCTTGTAATGGTCATGAGGTGCTGCAACTGGTTTGCGAACAGCACCCAGACATCGTGTTGCTGGATATCCGTATGCCCGGACTTGATGGCCTGCAGGTGGCCGCCCGGCTATGTGAGCTCAATGACGCCCCTGCGGTGGTGTTCTGTACCGCCCATGGTGAATACGCGCTTGAGGCCTTTAATGTCAGTGCCGTGGGCTATCTGCTCAAGCCTGTGCGCAGTGAGGCGCTGGCTGAGGCGCTGGCCAAGGCGCAGAAGCTCAATCGCATGCAATTGGCCAGTCTTGGCAAGTCCAACGGCTTGGCCGAGGAAGGGCTGGTGCGCAGTCATATCAGCGCCCGCACCCGCAAGGGCGTGGAGTTGGTGCCGATCGAGGATGTGCTGTACTTCATTGCCGACCACAAATACGTCACTCTGCGTCACAGCGGTGGTGAAGTGCTGCTGGACGAGCCGCTCAAGGCTCTTGAAGAAGAGTTTGGCGATTATTTTGTCCGGATTCACCGTAATGCGCTGGTGGCCCGTGCCCGGATCGAGCGCTTGCAGCGCAGTGCCGTTGGCCACTTTCATCTGTATCTCAAGGGCTTGCCCGAGGAAACCCTGACGGTCAGTCGCCGGCATGTGCCCGGGGTTCGCAAGTTGATGGAGAAGCTGTGAGATCTCTGCGGCAACCGCCCGCGTGGATGCAGGGCAGGGCATGGCGTATCATGCCCCTTGGCTTTGAATGAGAATCCCATGACTCGACATCTGCGAATTGCCACCCGCAAGAGCGCCCTGGCCCTGTGGCAGGCCGAATACGTCAAGGCGCGCCTGGAACAACTGCATCCTGAGCTGAGTGTCAGCCTGGTCCCCATGGTCAGCCGGGGTGATAAGCTGCTGGACTCCCCGCTGGCCAAGATCGGCGGCAAGGGACTGTTCGTCAAGGAGCTGGAAACCGCCATGCTTGAGGGTGAGGCGGATCTGGCTGTGCATTCGATGAAGGATGTGCCCATGGCGTTCCCCGAGGGGTTGGGTCTGTATGTCATCTGTGAGCGTGAAGATCCGCGGGACGCCTTCGTTTCCAACCGTTTTGACAGTCTGGACAGCCTGCCTGAGGGCAGCGTGGTCGGGACTTCCAGTCTGCGCCGGCAGGCGCAGTTGATGGCCCGCCGCCCGGACCTGGTGGTGCGCTTTCTGCGCGGCAACGTCAACACCCGGCTGGCCAAGCTGGATGCCGGCGAGTACGACGCCATTATCCTCGCCGCCGCCGGGCTGATGCGCCTGGGCTTCGAGCAACGCATTCGCTACGCCATGCCGCCGGAAGAGAGTCTGCCGGCCGGTGGCCAGGGCGCGGTCGGTATCGAGTGCCGCAGCGATGATCTCGAACTGCAGGCGCTGCTGGCGCCGCTCAATGACCAGGACAGCGCTCTGCGGGTTCGTGCTGAACGGGCGCTGAACCGGCGTTTGAATGGTGGCTGCCAGGTGCCGATTGCCTGTTATGCCGAACGCGCCAATGGCCAGCTCTGGCTGCGCGGGCTGGTTGGCGACCCAGATGGCAAGCAACTGCTGCGCGCCGAGGCTCGCGGCGATGAACAGGATCCCGAAGCGCTGGGTGTGGCGGTTGCCGAGCAATTGCTGGCCCAGGGGGCCCAGGCGATTCTGGACGCGGTTTACGCGCAGTGACGCCGTTGGTTCTGCTGACCCGGGCCGAGGCGGACAACCAGCGCCTGGCCGGTCAGCTTGAGCAGCGAGGGATCAGTAGCCTGAGCGTGCCTTTGCTGCATATAGAACCAGAGCCGGAAACTCCGGAGCAGCGCAGTCTGATGCTGGAACTGGATCGTTATCGGGCAGTTATGGTAGTCAGCCCGGTGGCCGCCCGGCTGGGGTTGGAGCGCCTGGATCGCTACTGGCCCCAGGTACCGGCCGGAGTCGACTGGTTTGCCGTAGGCGCGGCGACGGCTGCCGAGCTTGAGGCCTATGGCCTGCGTGTGCATATTCCGCAGGACGGCCAGGACAGCGAGGCGCTGATGCGTCTGGCGCCGTGGCGTGAGGTCTTGGCCGAGCCTGAGCCGCGGCTGCTGATCTGGCGCGGCGTCGGTGGCCGTGAGTTGTTGGCCAGCGAGGTACGTGCGGCAGGCGGAACGGTGGATTACCTGGAGCTGTACCGGCGCTTGCCTGCGCCGGAGCTGCCTCGCCAGCTGGCGGCTGCGACGGCGGCCGGTGTGCGGGGAATACTGATATTGAGCGTCCAGGCGCTGGAGTTCTGGCATCAGGCTGCTGGTGCGACCTGGGCCGAGCAACGCCATTGGCGCTGCTGGGTGCCGGGCGCGCGGGTGGCTGAGCGGGCCAGGGCCCTGGGCTGTGATGATGTGATTGTGTGCCATGGCGCGGATGATGCGGCGGTGGTAGCTGCGTTGGCTGCTCATCCGCTGGGCTGAAATAGGGGAACAGCGTGGAACCGACTGATCAGAACAACAGGGAAACCCGGGAAGAGGCGCCGCTGGACGAGCCGGTGGCTAAAACGACAACCCCGGCAGCCGGCGCAGGTAAGGTCGAATCGCCGAAAACGTCACCCAAGCCTGTCGCCAGTGAGCGCAAGAGTGGACGCGGGCTGGGCATGCTGGCCCTGCTGGTAGCGTTGGCGGCCCTGGGGCTGAGCGCCTGGCACTGGTATCAGACGCAGGCTTTCATCGCTGAGCAGGTGACGGTGGATGCGCAGCTTGAGCGCCTGGCTGAACTTCAGCAACACAATGAGCAGGTGCTGGCCAACCGGCTGGAGGGCCTTCCGCAAGCGGCTGACTGGCAGCGAACTGAGCGTCTGCTGGCCGATCTGCAGCGTAGTCAGCAAGCACTGAGCCAGCGTCTGGAGGCGCTGCAGGGCGATGCCCGGGCCGACTGGAAGCTGGCTGAAGCCGAGTTTCTCTTGCGTCTGGCGTCGTTGCGCCTGTTGGCCACTCAGGATGTAGCCTCGGCCCGTGAGCTGCTGACGGCGGTTGATGCGATTCTGCAAAGTCAGCCTGACAGCGGCGTGTTCGCCGTGCGCGAGCAACTGGCCGGTTATCAGGCCCAGCTTGATGCTTTGCCAGTGCTTGACCGTCCGGGGTTGTTCCTGCGCCTGAGCGCTTTGCGTGATCAGGTCGGCCGGCTGGTCGCGCTCCCGGTGCCGGTGTTCGACCCGGATGAGGTCACCGTGGAAGACGAGTATGAAGACCGACTGGCCCGGCGTGACCGCTGGGAGCGGGTGTTGATGCGTCTGGAACGTTATGTGCGGGTCGACTTCCAGCGCGGCAAGGTGATCACTCCGCTACTCGACGAAGCCGAGATGCAGCGGGTGCAGCGTACTCTGCAGCTGACCCTGGAGCTGGCCCAGTGGGCCGCGCTGCGCGGCGAGAGTCAGGTTTATCGCAATAGTCTGGAGCGGGCAGACGCCATCCTGCAGCAGTTCTTTGAGCTGGATAACCCCCAGGTGCGGGCGATGCAGGGCCAGTTGACCGGTCTGATCGAGGTGCCGGTTGGTATCGAGCCGCCTGATCTGGCGCCACTGCAGCAGGGGCTGGCGGCCTATATCCAGAGTCGCCGTAGTCTGCCGGCTGGTAACGCGGAGGCTGACTGATGAGCAAGAGCTATCTGGCAGTCCTGGCGGTCCTGCTGGTCGCCGCGCTGCTGGGCATGGCGGTGGCTGAAGATCCTGGCTATCTGCTGATCGCCTGGCGCAACATGTCGATTGAGACCAGTATCTGGGTTGGGGTCGGTTTTCTGCTGGCGCTATGGTTACTGTACAGCCTGCTGCGGGCTCTTGTTCGCCTGCTCAATGCCTCTGGCCGGCGAATCAATCCCTGGTCACGGCGCAATCGTCAGCGTCGGGCCAACGAGGTTGCGACCCGGGGCTTGCTGGAGTTCGCCGAGGGCCACTGGGCTACTGCCTTACGTCTGCTCAAGCGTTCGGCTCCGCAGGCCGAGTTGCCGTTGATCAATTATCTGGCCGCCGCCCGGGCTGCGCATGAAATGGAAGATTATGCCGAGTGCGACAGCCTGCTGCGTGAAGCCTACGAAAGCAATCCCAAGGCCGATGTGGCGATCGCAGTAACCCAGGCTCAACTGCAGATTGCCCGTGGTCAATTGGAGCAGGCTCTGGCTACCCTGACCCGGCTGCGCAAGCAGCATCCCAAGCATCTTTATGCCCTGAAGCTGATGAGTCAGCTCTACCTGCGGCTTGAGGACTGGGATCGGCTTGAGCAGTTGTTGCCGGATCTGCGCCGGCACAAAGTACTCAAGGCTACTGACCAGCAGGCACTGGAACATCAAGTCTACATAGCCTTGCTGGGCCAGGCCGGTCAGCGTAGCCGTCAGTTGGATGCTGGCCAGTCCAGTCCGCTCAGCCAGCTCTGGGAGAAGCTGCCCAGGGAGTTGCGTCAGGACCCGGCGCTGATTGAGGCCTATGCTCTGCAACTGCGTGCAATCGGGGCAGAGGCGCAAGCCGAGGAACTGCTGCGCGAGAGTCTGCGCCAGCATTATCACGACCGGCTGGTACACCTTTATGGGTTGGTCCAGGGTAAAGATCCTGCACGGCAGTTGGCTGGGGCTGAGCGCTGGTTGGCCGAACACCCGCATAATCCGACCCTGCTGCTGGCGCTTGGCCGACTGGCTCTGCGTAACAGCCTGTGGGGCAAGGCTCGAGAGTATCTGGAGGCCAGCTTTGCCAGTCGCAAGGATATTCAGACCTGCGCCGAGCTGGCGCGCATGCTGGAGCATATCGGTGAGTACCAGGCCAGTCAGCGCACTCTGCAGGAGGGCTTTGAGCTGATGCTGCACGACCTGCCGCAACTGCCTGCGCCCAAGTCGCGTTCGGCCTAAAGTTGACGGTCCAGTTTGTCTCGGGCGGCGCGGCCGGCCTGGGTATTGTTGAAGCAGACGTGCAGGCTCAACTCGCCCAGTAGCCGGGGGTGAAACTGTAACTGGTCTCGGGCCCGACGCAGGCTTGGTAGCTGGTTCTGCCAGTGCCGCATGACCTCTCGATCGACTACTACCAGATCGACCCGCCGATACAGTAATTTGAGCAGGTTGATCTGGTCGTTGGCCCCTTCTTCGACCTGTAGCAGGCCGGCCGCCACCTGCTGATCAAAGGCCTGAGTGTGGTGATAACCGCTAACCACCCCGATCCGATAGGGGCTTAGATCCTCCAGCGTTTCCCAGTGCAGGGCCAGGTCACTATGGTAGGCCAGGCCCAGCGGGCTGCTACCCAGGGCCTTGGAGTACAGGCAATCAGAGTTCGGGGACAGGTATTCGGGATAGTAGCCGAGGTAGTAGGGGTCTTCGGTCGCCTGCTTTATTGCCCGGTTCCAGGGCAGGAAACGAACTGCCAGATCAAGGTCATAGTTGGCTAGTGCCTGGCGAATCCGGCTGGTGATGCTGCCTTGGCCGGGCAGAGACTCGGCGCTGTACGGTGGCCAGTTCAGGCTGGTCAGGTTCAACTGGCTGCCTTGGGCCAGAAGGCCAGGGCTCAGGCCCAGCATCAGAAGCAGCAGAGGCAATGATCTGATCAGGCGCATGCGTTGTCAGTCTGTCCGTATACTGTCAAATGGCACGGGGCTTCCCAAGTGGTGGAAAGAGTTTGTGGCTCTATAGTGCGACCTAAAAGCCGGTTTGGTGAAGCCCTGATGGACAATTAATTCGCTTTTAGCCTCTCATTGACCTCTTGGGGCATAAGCGAATACGTCGGCATGCATGCGCTCGGCCGGCATTCCGGCCGCTACTAGAGCGTCGAGCGTGGCATAGACCATCACTGGTGAGCCGCTCACATAGAACTCGTAATCGGCCAGGTCCGCCAGGTCTTCGCACACGGCCTGGTGCAGCATGCCCTGGCGTCCTGGCCAGTCAGGCTGGTCGCTAACCACCTGTTCCAGATACAAGTTGGGGTGTGCTCGCCACTGTTCCCAGTAAGGTGCCTGATACAGGTCAGCGGTCTTGCGTACCCCCCAGTACAGATGGATCGGGTGCTCAAAGCCTCGGCTAAGGGCGTCCTGGATCAGGCTCTGCATTTGCGCCAGCCCGGTGCCGGCAGCAATCAGTACCAGTGGGCGGTTGGGCAGCTCCAGCAGGTGGCAGTTGCCAAAGGGAGCCTTGACCCGGGCCATGCGCTGTTGCTGCAACTGTTCTATTAGTTGCTGGGCCGAAGCTTCCCGGCTCAGGATGTGCAACTCCAGCAGTCGCGGTTCCGATGGTGCTGAGGCGATGGAGAAGGCAGAGGCCTCGCCGTCGTCGCGCTCGAGCAGCAGATACTGGCCGGCATGGTAGTGCAGGGGTTTGCCGGCCGGGGTGCGCAGGCGCACACGCCAGACATCGCCACCGAGCTCCTGAAGTTCTTCGAGCTGACAAGCCAGGCTGCGCAGCGGCAGCTCGCCGGGGGCCAGGACGCCGTCCCAGTGCAGTTCGCAGTCTTCCAGTGGCTCGGCCAGGCAGGTGAAGAGTTCGCCTTGGGCAAGCTGTGAGTCGCCCTGGCGCACCCGGCCGCTGATCAGATTGGCGGCGCAGATGTGGCAGTTGCCATTGCGACAGCTTTGCGGCGCATCGAAACCCAGGCGCCGAGCCGCATCGATGATGCGCTCGCCGGGTTGTAGTTCCAGTACGTGCCCCGAGGGTTGCAGGGTGACTTTCATCAATCGATTCCCAGCTCGGCCCAGAGTGCGTCGATTCGTTGCACCACGGTGGGGTCCTGGGCAATGGCTACACCCCATTCGCGGGTGGTCTCGCCGGGCCACTTGTTGGTGGCATCCAGACCCATTTTGCTCCCCAGACCAGAAATTGGCGAGGCGAAATCCAGGTAGTCGATCGGGGTGTTGTCGATCATCACTGTGTCGCGCTTGGGGTCCATGCGGGTGGTGATGGCCCAGATCACATCGTGCCAGTCGCGGGTGTTGATGTCGTCATCGACCACGATCACGAACTTGGTATACATGAACTGGCGCAGGAAGCTCCAGACCCCAAGCATGACCCGCTTGGCGTGGCCTGGATACTGCTTCTTCATCGACACCACCGCCATCCGGTAGGAGCAGCCTTCCGGCGGCAGGTAGAAGTCGGTGATCTCCGGGAACTGCTTCTGCAGGATCGGCACGAACACCTCGTTCAGGGCCACGCCGAGGATCGCTGGCTCATCCGGCGGGCGGCCGGTGTAGGTGCTGTGGTAGATCGGTTTTTCGCGGCGGGTAATGCGCTCGACGGTGAACACTGGAAAGCGGTCGACTTCGTTGTAATAGCCGGTATGGTCACCGAACGGGCCTTCCTCGGCCATCTCGTCCGGGTGGATCACCCCTTCGAGGATGATTTCGGCACTGGCCGGTACTTGCAGCTCACTGCCCCGGCACTTGACCAGTTCGGTGCGCTGGCCACGCAGCAGGCCGGCAAAAGCGTATTCGGACAGGCTGTCGGGCACCGGGGTGACCGCGCCGAGAATGGTTGCCGGATCGGCGCCCAATGCGACCGCGACCGGAAATGGCTGGCCGGGGTGCTTTTGCTGCCACTCGCGAAAGTCCAGGGCGCCACCGCGGTGGCTGAGCCAGCGCATGATGACCTTGTTGCGGCCGATCACCTGCTGGCGGTAGATGCCCATGTTCTGCCGCTCCTTGTGCGGCCCCTTGGTGACGACCAGGCCCCAGGTGATCAGCGGGCCAGCATCGCCGGGCCAGCAGGTCTGCACCGGAATGCGGCCCAGATCAACGTCATCGCCTTGTTCGATGACCGCCTGGCAGGGGGCATCGCGCACCACCTTGGGTGCCATGGACAGGACTTTCTTGAAGATTGGCAGTTTCGACCAGGCGTCCTTCAGGCCCTTGGGCGGGTCGGGTTCCTTGAGAAACGCCAGCAGCTTGCCGATCTCGCGCAGCTCACTAACGTCGCTGGCACCCATGCCCATGGCTACTCGCTCGGGGGTGCCGAACAGGTTGCCAAGTACAGGCATGTCGAAGCCGGTGGGATTTTCGAACAGCAGGGCCGGGCCGGCCTTGCGCAGGGTGCGGTCGCAGATCTCGGTCATCTCCAGCACCGGTGAAACCGGGGTCTGGATGCGCTTCAGTTCACCGGCCTTTTCCAGGCCCTTGATGAAATCACGCAGGTCGGAATATTGCATCTCAGCCTCAAGTCTCAAACTTCCGGGAGCAGTTGATCAAATGAGATCAGTGCCAGCCTGATTGTCGACGACCTGTTCTGGACACGCTGTGAATACGTCCCTGTACGCTCGTAGATGCCGTCCCTGGCATCTAACGGTCCAGAACAGGTCGCCGACAACCAGGCCGTCGGCTTTCCTGCAACAAATTAGGGGCTTGTCGCTTAGTTCTTGCTGCGCTTCATCGACTGGAAGAACTCGTCGTTGGTCTTGGTGTCCTTCAGACGGTCGAGGAGGAATTCGATGGCGGCGATTTCATCCATGGAGTGCAGGATCTTGCGCAGAATCCACATCCGTTGCAGTTCGTCGTCGCTGGTCAGCAGTTCTTCGCGGCGGGTGCCGGAGCGGTTGATGTTGATCGCCGGGAATACGCGCTTCTCGGCAATCTTGCGATCCAGGTGGATCTCCATGTTGCCGGTGCCCTTGAATTCTTCGTAGATCACTTCGTCCATCTTCGAGCCGGTATCGACCAGCGCGGTGGCGATGATGGTCAGGCTGCCGCCTTCCTCGATGTTACGCGCGGCACCGAAGAAGCGCTTGGGCTTTTCCAGGGCGTGGGCGTCGACACCACCGGTCAGGACCTTGCCGGAGCTCGGAATCACGGTGTTGTAGGCACGCGCCAGACGGGTGATGGAGTCGAGCAGGATGATCACATCTTTCTTGTGCTCGACCAGGCGCTTGGCCTTCTCGATCACCATTTCGGCAACCTGGACGTGGCGGCTTGGCGGCTCGTCGAAGGTTGAGGCGACCACTTCGCCGCGCACGGTGCGCTGCATCTCGGTCACTTCTTCCGGACGCTCGTCGATCAGCAGTACGATCAGGTGACATTCAGGGTTGTTGCGCGCGATGTTCGAAGCGATGTTCTGCAGCATCAGCGTCTTACCGGCCTTCGGCGGGGCGACCAGCAGGCCGCGCTGGCCTTTGCCGATCGGGGCGCACAGGTCGATGATTCGCGCCATCAGGTCTTCGGTTGAGCCGTTGCCGGCTTCCATCTTCAGCCGCTCGTCCGGGAACAGAGGGGTCAGGTTCTCGAACAGGACCTTGTTCTTGGTGTTTTCCGGTCTGTCAAAGTTGATTGAATCAACCTTGAGCAGAGCAAAATAGCGTTCACCATCCTTGGGGGGACGAATCTTGCCGGAAATGGTGTCACCAGTGCGGAGGTTGAAGCGGCGGATTTGGCTGGGAGAAACGTAGATGTCGTCGGGGCCGGCTAGGTAGGAGGAGTCGGCCGAGCGGAGAAAACCAAAACCATCCTGCAGAATTTCCAAAACGCCATCGCCGTGAATATCTTCGCCGCTCTTGGCGTGCTTCTTGAGTATGGCGAAGATCACATCCTGCTTGCGTGATCGGCCCATGTTTTCAAGGCCCATCTGGTCGGCGATTTCAAGCAGTTCGGAAATGGGTTTTTGTTTGAGTTCAGTCAGATTCATAGGGTCGGTTAAATAGTGAGTTTTCGGCAGGACGGGTTTGTCCGAAGTCGCCCAGGTGAATGGGGGACAGTGATTCAAAGGATGCTAAGTAGGGAAGCCACAGCCGCAGGGAGCGGCAAGGGATTGAGCAAATCTAACACTGCCAGGCGACGACGTCCAGCCTGTATGCATAATCCCCGGCCGAAGCCGGGGAGAAGCGGGTCACAGATTGCTGTCGAGGAACGCAGCCAGCTGTGACTTGGACAGGGCGCCGACCTTGGTAGCTTCGACATTGCCGTCCTTGAACAGCATCAGAGTCGGGATGCCACGCACGCCGTACTTGGGCGGGGTGTCGGTGTTTTCGTCGATGTTCAGCTTGCAGATTTTCAGCTTGCCTTCGTAATCCTTGGCGATTTCGTCAAGGACCGGTGCGATCATCTTGCACGGGCCACACCACTCTGCCCAGTAGTCGACTAGTACCGGGGCGTCGGACTTGAGGACTTCGGCCTCAAAGCTGCCGTCGGTGACATGCACGATCAAATCACTCATGTGTCTCTCCAAGGGAAATAAGGGTTGGAATGGCGTGCATCATAGCACCACCGTGCGGCCAAGCGGAAGGCGAGTCGGTTTGCCTTGGCGGGTGGGGTAACAGCGCGGTTGTGATGCACTAGCAACAGGCCCTAAAATCCGGACAGACTTTTCAAGGGACATTGGTATGGCACAGACAGAACTGGCCGACTTTCCATTGATCGCCGCAATTGACCTGGGCTCCAACAGCTTCCACATGGTGCTGGCCAGGGTTGATCACGGCGAGATCCGAATTCTTGAGCGCCGTGGGGAAAAGGTCCAGCTGGCCGCCGGGCTCAATGAGCTGGGCGAACTGAGTGAAGAGGCGATGCAGCGTGGGCTGGATTGCTTACGCCGTTTCGCCCAGTTGATCAGCGGCCTGCCCGATGGGGCGGTACGGATCGTCGGTACCAATGCCCTGCGTGAGGCGCGCAACCGGGCTCAGTTCATTCGTCAGGTGCGGCAGATTCTCGGTCATCGGGCCGAGGTCATTTCCGGGCGTGAAGAGGCTCGGCTGATTTATCTGGGGGTTTCGCACACCCTGGCTGATGACGCTGGCAAGCGCCTGGTAGTCGATATCGGTGGTGGCAGTACCGAGTTCATCGTTGGTGAGCGCTTTGAGTCGCTGCTGCGTGAAAGTCTGCATATGGGCTGTGTCTCCTACAGTCGCGATTTCTTCGCCGATGGGCGGATTTCCGCTGCCCGTTACGCCCAAGCCTATACCGCCGCGCGTCTGGAGCTGATGAATATCGAGCAGGCCATCAGTCGTCTGGGCTGGCAGGAGGCGGTCGGCGCTTCAGGAACCATTCGCGCCGTGGGCTTGTGCATTCAGGCAGCCGGGCGTGGTCAGGGCGAGGTAACGCTTGAGGGCTTGCAATGGCTCAAGCGCAAGGTACTCAAGGCCAGCCATGTCGACAAGCTGGAGCTGGACGGGCTCAAGCCTGATCGGCGACCGATTCTGCCGGCCGGTCTGGCGATCCTTGAAGCCCTGTTTGACGCTCTGGGGGTACAAAGCATGACACATTCAGAAGGGGCGTTGCGTGAGGGCGTGCTGTACGACCTGATCGGCCGGCACCAACACGAGGATGTGCGTGAACGAACCCTGAGTGCGCTGGTCGAACGTTGCCATGTCGACCTGGAGCAGGCGGCCCGGGTCGAGGCCAAGGCCATCAGCCTGCTGGGCAAGGTCAACGGGGCCTGGGGACCGTTCGATGCCAAGCAGGTCGAGCTGCTGCGTTGGGCCGCCCGGGTTCATGAAGTGGGGCTGGATATTGCCCACAACCAGTACCACAAGCACGGCGCCTATCTGATCGAACATGCCGACCTGCCGGGGTTTTCGCGCCAGGACCAGCAGGCTCTGGCGCTTTTGATCCGCGGTCAGCGGCGCAATCTGCCATCGGCTGAGCGGCTGAGCGAGTTCGGCGATGACTCCGGCTGGCTGCTGCGGCTGTGCATGCTGCTGCGCCTGGCCATCCTCTATCACCACATCCGTGGCTTTCAGGATATGCCGGCCCTGACGGTCGAGGCCGGCGATGATTTCCTGATCCTGAACTTCCCGCTCGGCTGGCTCGAAAATAATCCCCTGACCCAGGCTGATTTCGCTCAGGAGGCCCAGTTCTGGGCCAAAATCGGTTATACGTTGACGGTACGTTGAGGCGAGCTGGCCAGCTTCTCCAGCAGCGCCATCTGTGCGCTGCGCGGATTCTGGTTGCCAGTCGGACTTGAGCGGACATAGCTGCCGTCAGGCTGCAGAATCCAGCTCTGGGTATTGTCACTGAGGAACACCTGCAGCTCCTGCTTGGCGCGGCTGACCAGTTTCTTGCCTTCCAGCGGGAAGCAGGTCTCCACTCGGTTGTCCAGATTGCGTTCCATCATGTCGGCGCTCGACAGCCAGACCTGCTCCTGACCATCATTGAGGAAGTAATAGACCCGGCTGTGCTCCAGGAACCGGCCGATGATCGAACGTACCGTGATGTTGTTCGATACCCCGGGTATGCCGGGGCGCAGGCAGCACATGCCGCGCACGATCAGATCGACCTTGACCCCGGCCTGGGAGGCCTTGAACAGCGCCTTGATGACCTTGGCATCGGTCAGGGCATTGGCCTTGGCGATGATGTGCGCGGGCTTGCCGGCCTGGGCATTGAGGGTTTCACGGTTGATCAGCTCAAGCAGGCGTTTCTTCAGCGTGAATGGCGCCTGCAGCAGTTTCTTCATGCGCAGGGTCTTGCCCATGCCGATCAGCTGGTTGAAGAGTTTATGCACGTCTTCGGTCAGGGCCAGGTCCGAGGTCAGGATGCTGTAGTCGGTATACAGCCTGGCGTTGCCGGCGTGATAGTTGCCGGTGCCCAGATGGGCATAGCGACGCAGGGTTTTGTCCTCGCGGCGCAGGATCAGCATCATCTTGGCGTGGGTCTTGAAGCCGACCACGCCGTAGATCACCACCGCCCCAGCCTGTTGCAGGCGGCTGGCCAGTTGCAGGTTGGATTCCTCGTCAAAGCGTGCGCGCAGCTCGATCACCACCGTGACTTCCTTGCCATTACGTGCGGCATCGACCAGGGCGTTGACGATTTCCGAGTTGGCACCGGTGCGATACAGGGTCTGCTTGATTGCCAGTACGTTGGGATCCTGGGCGGCCTGGCGCAACAGATCAACCACCGGGCTGAACGATTCGTAGGGGTGCAGCAGCAGGATGTCCTGCTTGCTGATTGCCTGGAACAGGTTGTCGGCGCTCGAGAGCAGCTTGGGAATCCCAGGGCTGAACGACGGGAATTGCAGATCGGTGTGGTTGGTCAGGCCGGTGATCGAGAACAGTCGGGTCAGGTTGACCGGACCGTTGACCTCGTACAGCTCCGACTCGCTCAGGCCGAACTGCCGGAGCAGAAAGTCTGTCAGCGGCTTGGGGCAATTATCAGCGACTTCCAGACGTACCGCATCGCCGTAGCGACGTGACAGCAGTTCGCCGCGCAGAGCCCGGGCCAGATCATCGACCTCGTCCGGATCGACGATCAGGTCGGCGTTGCGGGTCAGACGGAACTGATAGCAGCCCAGCACCTTCATGCCGGGGAACAGGTCGTCAGCATGGTCGTGAATGATCGAGGACAGGAACACGAAGTTGTCACCGCCGTCGCATAGTTCGTCTGGCAGGCGGATCAGTCGTGGCAGTGAGCGCGGCGCCGGGATGATCGCCAACCCTGAGTCGCGACCGAAGGCGTCCACGCCCTCGAGCTGAACGATGAAGTTCAGGCTCTTGTTGACCAGCAACGGGAACGGATGGGTGGGGTCAAGGCCAATCGGGCTGATGATCGGAGCCACTTCCTGGCGGAAATAGCGGCGAATCCACAGGGTCTGCTTGTGGGTCCACTGCCGCCGACGCACGAAGCGAATGCCGTGTTCGGCCAGTTGCGGCAGCAGTACGTCGTTGAGCAGGGCGTACTGGCGGGTCACCTGCTGGTGGGCGATTTCACTGATCTTGCTCAGTACCTGTTGCGGTTGCAGACCGTCTGGCCCGGTCTGCTCGCGGGCGAAGGTGATCTGCTTTTTCAGTCCGGCAACGCGGATTTCGAAGAACTCGTCGAGGTTGCTGGAAAAAATCAGCAGGAACTTCAAGCGCTCAAGCAGCGGATAGGATTCATCCAGTGCCTGCTCGAATACCCGGATATTGAACTGCAACTGTGACAGTTCACGATGGATATACAGCTCCGGGGCGTTGATGTCGGCCGGGGCTACCGGTTCGACCGCTGCTGGGGCGGAAACACTGTGGACCACCCGGGCCGGCGCCTCACTGGTCTCTAGCTCGCTGGTTGCAGCCAGTTCGTCCTGGTCAGTGGGTACGCTCTTGAGTTCCTGCATGACATCCTCGATAACTTGGGTTACTCGCGGTCGCGCAACTGGCGGGCCGCAGTCTTGGCAAAATAGGTCAGGATCGCGTCGGCGCCGGCGCGCTTGATCGCGGTCAGAGATTCGAGAATCACCGCTTCGCTGAGCCAGCCGTTGGCGATGGCGGCCTGGTGCATGGCGTATTCGCCGCTGACCTGATAGACGAAGGTCGGCACCTTGAAGGTGTCCTTGACCCGGTGAACGATATCCAGATAAGGCATGCCTGGCTTGACCATGACCATGTCAGCACCTTCGTTCAGATCCTGGGCCACTTCGTGCAACGCTTCGTCGCTGTTGGCCGGGTCCATCTGGTAGGCCGCCTTGTTGCTCTTACCGAGGTTGGCAGCCGAGCCGACTGCGTCACGGAACGGGCCGTAGTAGGCGCTGGCATACTTGGCCGAGTAGGCCAGAATCCGGGTGTTGACATGCCCGGCAGCTTCCAGGGCCTGGCGCATGGCGCCGACCCGGCCGTCCATCATGTCCGAGGGGGCAACAATGTCGGCACCGGCTTCAGCATGCGAAAGTGCCTGTTTGACCAACACTTCGACGGTGATGTCGTTAAGCACATAGCCGTGCTCATCGATGATGCCGTCCTGGCCGTGGGTGGTGAACGGGTCCAGGGCCACGTCAGTGATTACCCCCAGCTCCGGGAAGCGAGCCTTGAGTTCTCGGGTGGCGCGTTGAGCCAGGCCGTCTGGATTGTAGGCCTCGGCGGCATCCAGAGACTTGCGCTCCAGCGGTGTGACAGGAAACAGCGCGACGGCCGGAATGCCAAGCTCGACCAGTTCGCTGGCTTCTTCCAGCAGCAGGTCGATGGACAGTCGCTCAACACCGGGCATTGAGGCTACTGCTTCGCGCTGGTTGCGGCCTTCAAGCACGAATACCGGGTAAATCAGGTCGTCGACGCTCAGGCGAGTCTCGCGGACCAGGCGGCGGGTGAAGTCGTCGCGGCGATTGCGACGCAGGCGGCTCAACGGAAACTGGCGGCTGGCTGGCTCGAAACTCACTGGAACTCCCGGGGTGTCACAGACACCTGTCTGGTTTACGTTATACGTCCAGATTATGACGGAATTGCGACAGCAAGCGTAAGGCCATCTGGTCCTCTTGGTCGGTGCTGGGATGGCGGGCGAGCTCGACCCGGTTGCGGCCCATGGCCTTGGCGCGATAAAGCGCTGCATCGGCGGCGGCCAGCAGCGTCTCGAAAGCGTAGCCATGATGTTCGGAACAGGCCACGCCAAGGCTGATGCTCAACGGTACCTCGCGGTCAGTCAGTTCCTGGGGCTGCAGGCTGACGCTGCGGCGGATGCGCTCGGCCACCTGGCCGGCGCTGTGGGTGTTCAGGCCGGGCAATATCAGGGTGAATTCTTCGCCACCAAAACGGCCGAGCAGATCATCGCTGCGTAACTGCTGGCGGATACGTGCGACCATATGACACAGCACGGCGTCGCCGATCTGATGGCCGAATTGATCATTGACCCGCTTGAAGTGGTCGGCGTCGAGCATGATCAGGGTAATCGGCTGCTGGGCCTGGCTGGCGTGTTCGAGCTGAGCCTGGGCCTGTTGCGAGAAGCTGCGGCGGTTGAGGGTTCCGGTCAGAGCGTCGCGTTCGGATAGTCGGCGCAGGTTCAGGGTGCTGCGATAGTGGCTCATCAGGATGAAGCCGCCGGCAATGCCGATCTGGGCCACCATCACGGCCAGCAGGGTCAGGTGCTGTAACGGGCTGTCGGCCATCGGCTGGGCGGGCATGGCATCGTTGAGGCTGGCGATCGCCCGGACCATCAGGCCAAAGCAACATAGCAGGGTCAGAATACCGGTGAACCAGTAGGCACCACGCAGGGGCGGTTCAACCTTGATCAGCAGTTCGCGGCTGCATAGCAGGCAGAGCAGGGCAAAGCCCAGCGAGCTGACGCAGACCCGGGCAACCAGGCTGTCGATGGGGAAGCGCAGCAGCCAGAGCAGGAACATCATCAGCAGTGCACTGACAATGGGCACGGCTCGGGGTTGGCTGAGACCCTTGAATGCGCGGATGCCGAGCCAGATTATGCCCAGTCCGCCAGCCATCAGGCCATTGGCGAGGATGATCGACAGGCCGTGATGCAGGTAATCCTGATTGATGTTGAGCAGCAGGCCGAGCATCAAGGCGCTATTGCCCAGAGCCCAATGCCGCAGTCCCTGCTGGTTGTCTGCATGCCAAGCGGCCATGCACAGCAGCAGGGTCATGCTCAAGGTGACCAGTGACAGGGTTATCGCCAAAGTGGTGATATCCAGTTCCACAGACATGCGGACACATCCTTGTCCGGAGCTAACCGGATCGCTGCAAGCGGCCAGGAGCTACAACCTGTTCAGCCTAGTCGCTGAACGGTATTGGGGGAAGCTGACTGGCGCCCTGTTATTGGCAAAGTGTGCGGTGGTCTACAAAACGGCCGCATTCCACTACGCTCAAAGACTGCCTGGGAGAGCGTTGGTTCGCCTGGATATAATGCTCACCCTGTTTTTCGACCGGCGGTCATGGCGGAAGGTTCTATGCGAGTGTGGCAACGAAATGTACTGACGGGTGGATTGATCGGCCTGTGGCTGGTTGGCCTGGCCTGGGCCTTTTGGTGGTTCGAGGGGCGCTATGTGAAGGCCTTTGACCGGCCGGCGTTCTTCCAGGGCGTGGCCGTGACGCCGCCGTTTCCCACAGGTGCGGTACAGGTGGTGCACGTCTGGCGTTCGGGCTGCCCCTGCAATGCCGGGCATCAGGACTATGTCAATGAAATGAGCGAGCGGTTCTCGGCTCAGGGCGTGCGCTTCGCCCGGGCCGGTCTGGCCGATGATCCTGGCCTGGGAGGGGTGCTCAAGGATCTTCCCTATTGGCCGATACCCGAGGAGTGGGCCAACTGGCCGGGCGCGCCGGCGGTGGCGATCTGGGATGCGACAGGCCATCTGGCCTACGTCGGCCCTTACAGTGATGGCGCTCACTGCAATAGCGACAGCAGTTTTATCGAGCCGGTGCTGGTGGCGTTGCTGCAAGGGCGCTCGGTGGATATTACCCGACAGGATACCGTGTCCTGTCTTTGTGACCTGTGAATTGAGAAATGTTATGAACCGCCAAGAGCAAGTACACGCACTGAGCCTGGATGCTTTTTATATTAAGGCTGACCGCAACATGCTTGGGGTGCTCTGGTTGTGCCTGCTGTACTCGTTGGCGTTGGCGTTTTGGCATGACACCTGGGCTCAGGCGCTGCTGGTTGGCGGTGGGACTTTGCTGGTTATGCATGCATTGCGTTCGCTGATTGGTGGGCAAAGGCTGTTCCGCTGCCTGGTTGGGGTGGCCTTGATGGTCATGTCGGCGCTGCATATCAATCAGAGTCAGGGTACGGCGGAAATGCATTTTTCGATTTTTGCCCTGCTGGCGCTGCTGATCTATTACCGTGACTGGCTGCCTATTGCGGTCGCGGCGCTGGTAATTGCGGTGCACCATCTGGCGTTCTTCTTTTTTCAGGCCCGGGTCAGTGGTATCTGGGTTTTGGCTGATGGCAGTTGGGGCTTGATCTGGGTGCATGCCGGCTATGTCGTGGTAGAAACGGCCATCCTGATTTTTCTGGCTCGACATATCTACGTCGATGCTCAAGAAGGTGAGGCCATGGGTGAGGCCACGACCGTCATGTCCGGCTCTGGTGATACGATCGATCTGAGTTACCGGGTGCCGATGAGGACGCCAATGATCAAGGCGTTCAACCATTTTGTCGCTGAACTGGATGAAATGGTCAGCGATGTTGGCCGCACGCTCAAGCAGTTGGGGCAGGCGGCTGCTTCGCTGACTGATCGGTCGCAGCGCGTGCGTGAAGGTGCCAGCCGCCAGGAATCGGAAACGGGTTACATGATTCAGGCTATGCAGGATCTTAGTCAGGCGACTCAGGATGTGGCGCGCAGCGCCTCCGAAGCGGCTGGGGCAGCTCGCAGCGCCGATCAGCATGCGCGTCAGGGGGATCGGGCCATGGGGCAGATTCGCCTGGAGGTAGAAACGCTCAGTACCGATATCGAGACCACGGGCGAGGCGGTCAATGCCGCTGCGCAACTGGCAACGGACATTCATCAGGTGGTCGATGTGATTCGCAGCGTGGCCGAACAGACCAATTTGCTGGCGCTCAATGCCGCAATTGAGGCCGCTCGGGCCGGCGAGCATGGTCGTGGGTTTGCTGTTGTGGCGGATGAGGTGCGCAATCTGTCACAGCGCACTGCCGAGTCTACCGAGCAGATTCAGTCGATTATTGGTCGTCTGCAGCAGGCTTCGGTTTCCGCCCGCGAGTCCATGGGGCGTAGCCTGGATGCTGTTCGTCGTACTCTGGAGGTGGCCAGTAGCAGTGCTGAGACTCTGTCAGGGATGGTGGAGGAGGTAGGCAACATTTCCCGGGTGAATGAGCGTATCGCTGCTGCCAGCGAGCAGCAGTCGCAGGTTGGCCAAGAGGTGGCAAGCCACTTGCGTGAGGTGGCGGCGATTGCCTCGGGTAATGCCGAGCAGGCCGAAGAGCTGGCCGAGATGTCTGGTCAGCTGGAAGCTGTACGTAGTCACCTTGAGCGTCAGGTTCGGCACTTTGTCACCAGTGAACGGCCTGCCGGCTAATTCTAAACGCTATTGCTGCCCAGGCCTTTGGCCAATAGTCGGTCCAGAGCGTTGGCGAAGCTTTGCTTGTCCTTTTCGCTGAATGGCGCCGGGCCGCCGCGTCCGGCCAGCCCGGCGCCGCGCAGTTCATCCATCAGGTTGCGTACCGCCAGGCGTTCGCCAATGCTGGCCTTGTCGTAGACCTGGCCGCGTGGGTTGATGGCGGTGATGCCGCGGCGTACCAGGCCGTCGGCCAGCGGAATGTCGGCGGTGACCACCAGGTCGCCGGCGTTGGCGTGTTCAATGATGTAGTGGTCGGCGGCGTCTGCACCGCCGGGCACTACGACCTGGCGCATGCCGGGTGCGGGCGGCAGCCCCAGTGAGCTGTTGGCCACCAGCACTAGCGGCAACTGCCGACGTTTGGCGGCACGCATCACCACCTCGCGGATCGGGCGCGGGCAGGCGTCGGCGTCTATCCACAGGGTCATGTGCGCTCCTTTAGCTGCTGAGTTCGGCTTGCAGGTTTTCCAGAGCTTCCTGGGCTTCCAGCCACTGCAGTTCCAGTTCGTCGATTTGCTGGCGGCAGGCGCTCTGGTCGGCCAGCAGGGTTTTCAGCTTATCTTTGTTGTCGGCACTGTAGAGGCTGCTGTCGGCCAGCGCCTGTTCCAGTGTGTGCATCCGTTCCTGGGCCAGGCCCAGCTGTTTTTCCAGCTGGTCGGCGGACTTCTTCAGTGGCGCCAGCTTTTGTCGTAATTCGGCGGCCTGCCGGCGTAGGGCCTTGGGGTCCTGGCGCGCTGCCGGGTTGTCGGTCTCGGCCGACTGGGCGTTTTTGGCCTGCTGTTGGCGGAACTGAGCCAGCCAGCGGGTATAGCTGTCCAGGTCCTGGTCGTAGTTCTGCAGCTTGCCATCGGCCACCAGCCACAGCTCGTCGGTGGTGGCACGGATCAAGGCGCGGTCGTGTGAGACCAGCAACATGGCGCCTTCGAATTCCTGCAGGGCGATGGTCAGGGCATGGCGCATGTCCATGTCCAGGTGGTTGGTCGGTTCGTCGAGCAGCAACAGGTTGGGCTTTTGCCAGGCGATCAGTGCCAGTGCCAGGCGGGCTTTTTCGCCGCCTGAGAAGTGTCTGACCGGTTGATCGATGCGCTCGCCGCGAAAGTCGAAGCCGCCGAGAAAGTTGCGCAGGCTCTGGTCACGTTCCTGTGGTGCAATCCGGGCCAGATGCAGCAGTGGACTGGCCTCGGGATCCAGGCTTTCCAGTTGATGCTGGGCGAAGTAGCCGATGGCCAGGTGCTCGCCGGTCTTCAGTTCGCCGGCCAGCAGCGGCAGTTCGGCGGCCAGGGTTTTGATCAGGGTTGATTTGCCGGCGCCGTTGGGGCCCAGCACGCCGATCCGGGCACCGGGCGCCAGTTGCAGCTTGACGTCGCTGAGGATCGGCTTGGCGCTATAACCGAGAGTGCCTTGCTGAAGGTCAAGCAGCGGGGTGGATTGCTGGTCGGCCTCGCGGAAGCTGAACTCGAACGGTGAGTCGATATGGGCCGGGCTCAGGGCTTCCATGCGCTCCAGAGCCTTGAGCCGGCTCTGCGCCTGGCGCGCCTTGCTGGCTTTGGCGCGGAACCGGGCAATGTAGCTTTGCATGTGGGCCCGTTGGGCCTGTTGTTGCTCGAACGCGGCCTGCTGCTGGCTCAGGCGTTCGGCGCGGGTACGCTCAAACTGGCTGTAGCCGCCGCGGTAGAGGTTGAGCTGACGGGATTCGACATGCACGATATGCTCGACCACGGCATCGAGGAAGTCGCGGTCATGGGAGATCAGCAGTAAGGTGCCGCTGTAACCCTTGAGCCAGTCTTCGAGCCAGAGAATCGCGTCCAGATCCAGGTGGTTGGTCGGCTCGTCCAGCAGCAACAGGTCAGAAGGGCACATCAGGGCCTGGGCCAGATTCAGGCGCATCTGCCAGCCACCGGAAAACTCGCCGACGCGCGCTTCGCACTGGACTGGGGTAAAGCCCAGGCCGGCCAACAGGGTGCGGGCCCGGCTGTCGGCGCTGTAACCGCCATGGGCCTCCAGTTCGGCATATAGGGTGCCGAGGGCGTTGGCGTCATGGGCCTGTTCGGCGACGGCCAGTCGGCGCTGAATATCGCGCAGGCGCTGGTCGCCGTCGAGCACGTAGTCAACTGCCAGGCGCTCCAGGTCTTCGATTTCCTGGCGCATATGGGCGATCCGCCAGTCGGCGGGAACCTGACAGTCGCCAGCGTCGGCGTGCAGTTCGCCGCGCAGCAGGGCGAACAGGCTGGACTTGCCTGCACCATTGGTGCCGAGCAGGCCAATTTTCTGGCCGGCGTGCAGGGTCAGGTTGGCGTTTTCCAGCAGGCGCAGGGCGCCGCGCTGGAGAATGAGGTTTTCGATCTTGATCATGGTCGCGGAGTATATCAGGCGCGGTGAAGCAGGCCCTATAGCGGAGGTGAGATGATGGATGACTTACAGGGCTATGCCGCCAGGCTGTATCGGCATGAGGGGGTTGAGCCCGTGCTGCTGACCTTGCAGGACGAGGCGGGGCTGGATGTCTTGCTGTTGCTCAGCGCCTGCTGGCTGGGTGCGCGTGGTGTGGCGCCGGCAGCGGTGGACTGGGTTGCGTTGGCTGGGCGCTGTCAGCCCTGGCGCCAGGCGCTGATTGAGCCGCTGCGTCAGTTACGGCGCCGGCTCAAGGGCGAGTCGGGGGCAGAGTCGCTGCGAGCGCAGGTCCAGGCCTGTGAGCTGGAGGCCGAGTGGCTGCAGTTGCGGCGTCTGGCATTCTGTCTGGAGGGCTTGCCGGGAGCGGATAGTCCATGCTGGCTGGCACAGTTGCACGCCTGTTGTCAGGCTCAGGGTGCTCAGCCTGGCCAGGCACGGTTGCTGCGCCTGGCTGAGCTGTGCCGCGAGTTGTCTGATTAGGCGGCTGTCGTGGGCTTTTTCGCTGCGCGAGCGGGGCGTGGTTTGGTCGGTGCGTCGCGCTTGTCGATGGCCTGGGTCACCTGGGTGTCGAGCCGGTCGAGGCTTTTGGCCAGGCGCAGGGTCTGGCGTACGTCGCTTTGCAGTTGCCGGGTGTACTGCTCGGCGGCGCTGCGTGAGCTGTGCAACTGATCCAGTGCGGCCTGCAATTCGGTGACCTTGGTTCTGGCTTTGTCCAGGCTCTTGCGTCCGGCATCCTGCTGCTCGCGCTCGGCCAGCTTTTCCCGGGCCTCGGCCAGCTTGCCGTCGAGCTTGGCGTGTTGCTGGTTGAGTTTCTCCAGCGCCTTGCGGGCATCGCGCTCGGCCTTTTCGCAGGCCTCGGCCAGGTGCTCGTTGAGGGTGCGGGTCAGGGTCTGCAGCAGATGCAGCGGAGTGCTGACCCGGGATTTACGGCCTTTGCTTTGCTCAGTCACGGCGTGTTCCTGCACTCAGGTGGTCAGCATGTCCTTGTGGGCGGTATGCAGCACTTCGATCAGGCAGTCCTCCAGCTCGAAACGCTCATGCAGTAGCCCGCCGAGCTGGCGTAACTCGCCTTGCAGCTCGGTTTCTTCAGCTAGGGTCGCGGCATCGCCGAAGCGGTCGTTGAAGGCAACGGCGGTGCGGGTGATGGTTTCGATCCGGGGATAAACCTGCTTGATCAGCGCCAAGCCGCCTTCGTCATTGAAGTCTTCGGCTTCGCGGATCAGTTGCTCGTAGATTTCGAAGTGTCCGGCCGAGGTGTAGTCAACGAGTATGTCGCAGAACGACTCGAGGATACGATCAGGATGCTGGTCGGGGGCTGGGCGGTCACGTAGCGTAGTGTATTCGAGCACCAGTTGCTTGCGCTCGGCGAGCCAGCGGTCGATCAGTTGATGAACACCGCCCCAGCGTTCCTGGGATGTAGTGCAGCTCTCCAGCATCTTCCACCTCGGTCTCTATCAAGGTCGGTCGGCCGCAGGTCGGCCTACCGGGTTGATTTGCTGTTCTTCTACCTGTCGCAACAGGATATGCCCTGGCGCCTAACTCATCAAGCTGCGAACGTCAGTCTTGGCGTCGCAGCAGTTGCACCAGTGCGAACAGGCTGAAGGCAATAAACCCCAGCAGTGTGCCTTCGGGGATGCTCAGGCCGAGAAAAGTCCAGGAAACCTCGGCGCAGTCAGCGGTGCCGCTCAGCAGCAGGCTCAGCATTTCCTGAAACGGCAGCACGTCAATCATGTAGTCCAGGCTGGGCAGGCAGGCCGGGAGCTGGTCGGGCGGCAGGTATTGCAGCCAGACCTGACGAGCGGCGATGGCGGCGCCAAACAGTGCGAACAGCAGGGTGCCAAGGGCATAGCTGCGGGAGGCTAGGCGGCGTCGGCCGTCGGCCTTGGGTTGGGGGTTATGGATGACTGCCGCCAGGCAGACCAGGCCGATCAGAATTACCGCTACCCGTTGCACGATACACAGAGGGCAAGGTTCCAGTCCCATGCCGTGCTCCATATACAGGGCAATGGCCATGAGCAATACGCAGGCGATAAAGGCCAGTAGATAGAGAGGGCGTGAAGCGGGAAGGGTCATGCGTGCATCCGTCTGGTATGAGGGCTGGCGGATACCTTAGAGCATGCTGGGCGAGGTGACAAGAATGCGTTCCAGAACACCTTTTCGGACACGACTGACCGCGTGTGCGGTCAATCGTGTCAGGGCGATCAGGCGTTGGCCTGTTCTTCGGTCTGGCGACGCTGTTCGGCCTGGGCAAACAGGGCGTCGAAGTTGACCGGTGACAGCATCAGGGGAGGGAAGCTGCCACGCAGGACCAGATTGTCGATCGCTTCGCGGGCGTAGGGGAACAGGATGTTCGGGCAGAAGGCGCCGAGGGTGTGACGCATGGCGGCTTCATCCAGGCCGTTGATGGCGAAGATGCCGGCCTGCTGGACTTCGGCGATAAAGGTGGTTTCGTTGTTGTCGCCATTGGTGACGGTGGCCGACAGGCTCAGAACTACCTCAAAGATGCCGTCTTGCAACTGATTGTGACGGGTATTCAGATCCAGGTTGACCTGCGGGTTCCATTGGCTCTGGAACACGGCGGGGGCCTTGGGCGATTCGAAGGACAGGTCCTTGACGTAGATGCGCTGCAGGCTGAACTGTACCTGCGGCTGGTTGCCCTGGGCGCCGTTAGCGGCTGGATTGTTCTGGTTTTCCTCGGCCATGTTCGGTCCTTAATACGATGATGTGTGTTGGTTAGTGTATCTGGGGTCAGGCCAGCAGCTTATCAAGTCTGCCGCTGCGCTCAAGCAGCATCAGATCATCGCAGCCGCCGACATGGGTACCCTTGATCCAGATCTGCGGCACCGATGTGCGCCCGGCCAGGCGCGTCATCTCGGCGCGCAGCGCCGGCTGGCCATCGACGATGATTTCCTGATATTGCACCTGCTTGCGGTCGAGCAACTGCTTGGCGCGGATGCAGAACGGGCAATAGTTGCTCGAATAGATGATCACGTCGGACATGGGCTTATTTGACCAGCGGCAGACTATCGGCGCGCCAGCCGCTGATGCCGCCGGACAGTCGACTGACATTGTTGAAGCCGGCGGCCTTGAGTTGTTTGGCGCACGGACCGGCATGCTGGCCGTTGGCGCAGACCAGGATCAGCGGTTTGTCCTTGTGTTTTTCCAGCTCAACCAGGCGCTTGGCCAGGCTGTCATGCGGAATGTTGAGCGAATCGACGATATGGCCAGCGGAGTATTCCTTTTTCGCCCGCACATCGACCACCAGGGCCTGCTCGCGGTTGATCAGCGCAGTAGCCTGCTGGGTAGTCAGCACTTTGCCGGCCTTGCGCCCTTCGGTGACGATCAGCAGGGTCAGTACTACCAGAAAGGCGGTGGTCAGAATGTAATGGTTGCCGATGAACTCGATAAGTTGCTGAAAAAACTGCATTGAAGAGGTTTCCGGATGAATAAGAAAGTGGGCCAGTATACACAGCCTGTACGTTGTGCAGAACCTTTGCTCCTGGGCTTGCCGGACTGGGTCGATTGACTTGCTGCATAAGCCCTATCGGCTGGGCTGCATGACAGGCCGCATGCGGACAAGTAAACTGTGGCCAATCCGGCGGGCCGTCCCGAGTGCGGGCCCGCATCCCGTTTTCAGTTAATGATCTGCGAGTTGAGTCCTATATGACCACTGTTGCCCCCAAACCCCTGGTGCTGATGATCCTGGATGGCTTTGGCTATAGCGAGTCGCCCGAGTCGAACGCCATCATGGCTGCCACTACCCCGGTCTGGGATCGGCTTTGGGCTGAAGCTCCACGCACCCTGGTTTCGGGGTCGGGAATGGATGTGGGGCTGCCGGACGGGCAGATGGGCAACTCGGAAGTCGGCCACATGAACCTGGGTGCCGGACGCATTGTCTATCAGGACTTTACCCGGGTGACCAAGGCAATTGCCGATGGCGACTTCTTCAGCAACCCGCAGATTTGCGCGGCGGTCGATCAGGCGGTAGCTGCCGGCAAGGCCGTGCATGTGCTTGGGCTGTTGTCGCCGGGTGGCGTGCACAGCCATGAACAGCAACTGGTGGCAATGGTTGAACTGGCAGCTCAGCGCGGCGCCGAGCAGATCTACGTACATGCCTTTCTTGACGGCCGCGACACCCCGCCCAAGAGTGCCGAGCCTTCACTGCGCCTGCTCGACAACAGCTACCAACGCCTGGGCAAGGGCCGCACTGCCAGTCTGATCGGCCGCTATTTCGCAATGGACCGCGACAACCGCTGGGATCGGGTCGAGGCGGCTTACAACCTGATCGTCGATGGCAAGGCTGAATTCACTGCGGCCAATGCCGTCGATGGTTTGATGGCTGCCTATGAACGCGGTGAAAGCGACGAGTTCGTCAAGGCCACCAGTATCGGCGAGCCAGTCGCGGTGGCCGATGGCGATGCAGTCGTGTTCATGAACTTCCGGGCCGACCGGGCCCGTGAACTGACCCGGGCCTTCGTCGAGCCGGCGTTCTCTGGTTTCGAGCGCGCCCGGGTGCCGCAACTGTCGGGGTTCGTCATGCTGACCCAGTATGCCGCCGACATCCCGGCGCCTTGTGCCTTCCCGCCGGCCAGCCTCAACAATGTGCTGGGCGAGTATCTGGCCAAGCAGGGCAAGACCCAGCTGCGGATTGCCGAAACCGAGAAGTACGCCCACGTCACCTTCTTCTTCTCCGGTGGTCGCGAAGAGCCGTTCGAAGGTGAAGAGCGGATTCTGATTCCTTCGCCACAGGTCGCTACCTACGACCTGCAGCCGCAGATGAGTGCGCCGGAAGTTACCGACCGGATCGTCGAGGCCATCGAGCAACAGCGTTACGATGTGATCATTGTCAACTATGCCAATGGCGACATGGTTGGCCATACCGGGGTGTTCGAGGCAGCGGTAGCGGCGGTCGAGTGCCTGGATAGCTGCATTGGCCGCATTGCTGAGGCGCTGGCCAAGGTCGGTGGCGAGGCGCTGATTACCGCTGATCATGGCAATGTTGAGCAGATGGCCGACCACAGTACCGGTCAGGCCCATACTGCCCATACCTGTGAGCCGGTACCGTTTGTCTATGTTGGTCCGCGTCAGGTCAGTCTGCGTGATGGTGGCATCCTCTCGGATGTGGCGCCCACCGTACTGACCTTGCTCGGGCTGGAGCAGCCGCCGGAGATGACTGGCCGCTCGATCGCCAGTCTGAATTGAGCCTGCGCGCATGCTGAGGCCATGGCGCTGGCGTATTGGGGGAGCGTTGCTGCTGGCAGCACTGGCCGGCGCGCCAGCGCTGCAGGCTGAGCCGAGCGATTCGCGCGAGGCCCGGGCCGAGCTGCGTCAGACCCAGCAGGAGATCGACCGGCTGAAGAAAATGCTGGACAGCCTGAAGCAGGAAATGGGCGGGCTGGAAGCGGATCTGCAGAAGAGCGAGAGCGAAATTGGCCGGCTGCGGCGCGAAAGCGGTGAGCTGGAGCGCCAGATTCGCGAAGGTGAAAGCCGGCTGCGTGACCTGCGCGGCCAAGCCGCGGCCCTGCAGGTGGCGCTGGAGGCTCAGCAAGAGCAGATTGCCAGGCAGCTACGGGCCGCCTACATGGCCGGCCAGCAGGATTACCTCAAGGTTATGCTCAATCAGGACGATCCGGCGCGGATGGCGCGGATGCTGCGCTATTACGAATATGTCGGTCGGGCCCGGGTCGATGAGATCGAGCGCTACACCGACACCCTGACCCAGATCCGTCAGGCCAGTGCCGCGATTGCCTCCGAGCAGGCCGGTCTGCAGCAGAACCGTGAGCAACTGGCCAGTCGCGAGCAGGCGCTGCAGGGCGAGCAGCAAAATCGCAGCCGGGCGCTGGCCGGGTTGCGCAGTCGCAGTCAGTCGCAGAGCGAGCAGCTCAAAAGCCGCGAGGCCGAGCGCGAGGCTTTGACCAATCTGATCAAGCGTTTGGACGAAGCGGTCACCAGTATCCCTACGCCCGCCGGCAACCTGCCCTTTGCCCAGGCGCGCGGCAAGCTGCCATTGCCGGTACAGGGGCGAGTTCAGGCTCGTTTCGGCAGTCAGCGTGGCGAGGATGCCCGGCTTAAATGGGATGGCCTGCTGATCGGTGCCAGCGAGGGCGCGCCAGTACATGCCATTCATGGTGGCCGGGTGGTGTTCGCCGACTGGCTGCGGGGCTCCGGGCTGCTGCTGATTTTGGACCACGGCGACGGTTATCTGAGTCTATATGGACATAACCAGAGCCTGCTGCGCGAGGTTGGCAGCTGGGTTCAGCCCGGTGAAGCGATTGCTACCGTGGGGCGCAGTGGCGGGCAGTCGAGCCCAGCGCTGTATTTTGCCATTCGCCACCAGGGCCGCGCCCTTGACCCGCTGGCGTGGTGTATGCTGTCTGGATAAAGCGGGCGGTGAATGTTCCCCGCTAACAGTGCCTTGGGAGAAGATGATGACCGTTGTGCGTACCCTGTTCGCTGCCGGCTTGAGCCTGGCGCTTGGCGTGGCCTCACTCCAGGCCCAGGAACAGGAGTTGGCGGCGCCATTGCCGCTCAATGAACTGCGTACCTTTGCCGAGGTGCTGGACCGGATTCGTAGCGCCTATGTTGAACCGGTGGACGATGCCACGCTGCTGGAGAACGCCATTCGCGGCATGCTTGAAGGGCTAGATCCGCATTCGGCCTACCTGGAGCCAGAGGCCTTCCAGGGCCTGCAGGACAGTACGACCGGGCAGTTTGGCGGGCTGGGCATTGAGATCGGACAGGAAGACGGCTTCATTCGGGTTATCTCGCCGATTGACGATACGCCGGCGGCCCGTGCCGGGATTGAAGCGGGTGATCTGATCATCAAGATCGACGATCAGCCGGTCAAGGGCATGAGTCTGGTCGATGCGGTCAACCTGATGCGCGGCGAAGCAGGCTCCAAGGTCACCCTGACCCTGGTGCGCGGCACCGGTAGCCCGTTCGAGGTGGAGCTGACCCGGGCGGTGATTCGGGTTGCCAGTGTGCGTTCCGAGGAGCTGGAGCCCGGTTATGCCTATTTGCGTATCACCCAGTTCCAAAACAATACCGGCGATGAAGTGCGTCGCAGCCTGGGTAGTCTCAACCCTAATGGCGAGCTCAAGGGACTGGTGCTGGATCTGCGCAACAACCCTGGCGGGGTGTTGCAGTCGGCGGTCGAAGTGGCGGACAGCTTTCTCGATCAGGGCCTGATCGTCTATACCCAGGGGCGTCTGAGCAATGCCGAGATGCGCTTCAGTGCCACTAGCAACAATCCCAGTCGCGGCGTACCGCTTGTGGTGTTGATCAATGGCGGCTCGGCCTCGGCCTCGGAAATCGTCGCTGGTGCCCTGCAGGATCACGCCCGGGCGGTGATCATGGGTACCGACAGCTTCGGCAAGGGTTCGGTGCAGACGGTGTTGCCGCTGAACAATGACCGGGCGCTGAAGCTGACCACCGCGCTGTATTACACCCCCAATGGTCGCTCGATCCAGGCCCAGGGCATCGTGCCGGATATCCATGTTGAGCGCGGCCGGGTTACTCAGGAGCGGGAGGAGGCCGGTTATCGCGAGGCTGACCTGCAGCGCCACCTGGGCAACATCAACGGCGAGGAGCGCACTACCCGGCAGGTGCAGGCCGAGCGCAGTGAGCGGCGCCAGGATACCGATTATCAACTCAGTCAGGCCCTGAATCTGCTCAAAGGCTTGAATATCACCCGCAGTCGTCAATGAGGCTGTTGCTGTTCGGGCTGCTGGCTCTGCTGGCAGCCTGCTCGGACGCGCCTGCCCCTGCCGAGATACCAGCTCGCGGCGCTGAGACGGAACTGCAGATTGAGCTGCAAGAGTCGCTACCGCCAGCGCTTGCTGGTCGCGGCGATAGCGCTGACTGGATGGCTATCGAGCATGCGGGCTGGCCCGAGCGGCCAGCCGAGGTGCTGGCTCCAGTGCTGCCTGATTCCGGTCCTGTGCTGGCCATCATTATCGACGATGTTGGTCATGCTTATGCCCAGGGCCGGCGGATCATCGATATGCCGGTACCAATCGCCTTGGCGATTTTGCCGCATACCCAGTTTGCCCAGCGGCTGGCGCAGGAAGCCGCCGAGGCTGGGCGCACGGTCATGTTGCATCAGCCGATGGAAAACGGCGCCGGGCTGGATATTGGCCCGGGTGGTCTCTACAGCGGTATGCCCGAGGAAGAGTTTGACCGAGTGCTGCGCGACAACCTCAACAGCTTTGTGCCGATTCAGGGGCTCAACAACCACATGGGCAGCCGTCTGACTGCTGAGCGTGAGCCGATGGACCGGCTTATGCGTCATCTGCAGGGGCGTCAGTTGTTCTTCATTGATAGCCGCACCACCGCCGCGACCCAGGCCGCGTTCGCTGCCGAAGCGGCCGGTGTACGCCATCTGTCGCGTGATCAGTTTCTCGATCATGTGCGTGAGCCTCAGGCGATTGCCGCGGCCTTTGAGCAGGGGCTGCGGCTAGCTCGGCAGAATGGTCAGGCGCTGCTGATTGGGCATCCCTACCCGGAAACCCTGGATTATCTGGAGCGGGTATTGCCGGAACTGGAAGCGCGTGAAGGGGTGCAGGTGGTTGGTGTTGAGGAGCTTTTAGCGCGCAAGTACGCGCGCTGAGAGCGGTATCGCCGTGGACGATACCGCCTGGCCCTGTTACAGGCGCATTTCGATGCCGCGTGCCGCCATGTAGGCCTTGGCTTCGGTGATGCTGTATTCGCCAAAGTGGAAGATGCTCGCCGCCAGTACCGCATCGGCGCCGCCCTGCAGTACGCCGTCCGCCAGATGCTGGAGGTTGCCGACCCCGCCCGAGGCGATCACCGGGATGTGCAGCGTATCGCTGATGGCGCGGGTCACGCCCAGATCGTAGCCGCTCTTGACCCCGTCCTGATCCATGCTGGTGAGCAGGATTTCGCCGGCGCCCAGATCCTCCATCTTCTTGGCCCAGGCCACGGCATCCAGACCGGTCGGCTTGCGCCCGCCATGGGTGAAGATTTCCCAGCGCCCGGGCTCGCCGTCGGCCGAAACCCGCTTGGCGTCAATGGCTACCACGATGCACTGTGAGCCGAAGCGGTCGGCAGCCTCGCCAACGAACTCCGGGTTGAATACCGCCGCAGTGTTGATCGAGACCTTGTCGGCGCCGGCGTTAAGCAGGTTGCGGATGTCCTGCACGGTGCGCACGCCGCCGCCGACGGTCAGCGGAATGAACACTTGGCTGGCCATGCGCTCGACCGTGTGCAGGGTGGTATCGCGTTCCTGGTGGCTGGCGGTGATGTCGAGGAAGGTGATCTCGTCGGCACCCTGCTCGTTGTAGCGCCGGGCGATCTCCACCGGGTCACCGGCATCGCGGATATTCTCGAACTTGACGCCCTTGACCACGCGACCGTTGTCGACATCGAGGCAGGGGATGATGCGTTTTGCGAGGCTCATAGCGGCATAAACTGAATTGATGTGTGGATACTATAAATTAAATCGCGGTTAGTTGTGCCGGAGGGTAGTGGTCTTGATAGTGTCGGCATGGCCATGCAGTGCTCTGCTGTTGCTCCGGCAGGAACAATTTTATCTGAATTAAAATAGCGAGTTTTGTCGGCGAGTCTGTCTGCAAGAGCTTTTGCGCCGGATTGAGCAATGTTTGAGCTGTGTCCTGGGATATGGGCGCCAACCGATGCTGAAATGCTTGCTATATCTCTTTTGCTTTGATTTCTGATTGAAATCAGCAAAGGTGACTCGATAGGGCATTTGGAGTAAGTGAACTCAACCTCAGTCGTGACTTGTCTTTTTTGATACTGATTCCAATAGTAGTCGTATGCGGAAAATGAAAGAATCAGGCTGCCAATTAAACCAGTGGCACAAAGAGAAAGCTTCAATATTTTTTTCATGTAAGCCTAAGGCCTGACCTTGAATTTCTGCCGATGAAGCATGAGAGCCGGAAGACTGCTCTCTGATACGGTCTTCCGGCCTATGTCTTCAGTTGCGATCAATGTAGTTATCGCACAGCGCCTGCGCCTCGGTCACATCCAGCGTGCCTTCGTAGATGGCGCGGCCGGTGATGGCGCCGATGATGCCGGGCGCGCGGGCGTCGAGCAGGGTCTGGATGTCGCCAAGATTGTGGATGCCGCCGGAGGCGATCACCGGAATCGAGGTGGCATTGGCCAGCGCGGCGGTAGCCTCAACATTGCAGCCCTGCATCATGCCGTCTTTGGCGATGTCGGTGTAGACAATTGCCGAGACGCCATCGGCTTCGAAACGCTTGGCCAGGTCGATGACCTGAATGCTGCTGACTTCGGCCCAGCCATCGGTGGCGACAAAGCCGTCTTTGGCGTCCAGGCCGACGATCACCTTGCCGGGGAAGGCGCGGCAGGCCTCGCCAACGAATTCCGGCTGCTTGACCGCCTTGGTGCCGATGATCACGTAGCTGACTCCGGCCTTGACGTATTCCTCGATGGTTTCCAGCGAGCGGATGCCGCCGCCGATCTGGATCGGCAGATTCGGGTAGCGCCGGGCGATGGCGGTGACCGCCTCACCGTTGACCGGCTTGCCCTCGAAGGCGCCGTTCAGATCGACCAGGTGCAGGCGCCGGCAGCCGGCGTCTACCCATTTGGCGGCCATCGCGACCGGGTCGTTGGAGAACACCGTGGCATCGTCCATCAGGCCCTGGCGCAGGCGTACACAGGCGCCGTCTTTGAGGTCGATAGCGGGGATGATCAGCATCAGTTTTTCCTTTGGAAACAGCGTGAGCGTACGGCTCGCAGCTCGGGTTATTACCAGCGCCCGTCCCAGGCCAGAAAGTTCTGCAGCAGTTGCAGGCCATTGGTATGGCTTTTTTCCGGGTGGAACTGGGTGGCGAAGACATTATCGTCGGCCACGGCGGCGGCGAAGTCGACCCCGTAGTGGCAGCGCCCGGCGACGTGCTTGCCCGGGTCGGCGTAGAAACTGTGGACGAAGTAGAAGCGCGCGTCCTGCTCGATGCGATGCCACAGTGGGTGGTCGATGGTCTGCTTGACCTGATTCCAGCCCATGTGTGGCACTTTCAGGCGCTGGCCGTCGGCCTCGCGCAGTTCGTCACCGAAAAACCGTACCTGGCCGGGGAATAGTCCGAGGGCATCGACACCGCCATTCTCTTCGCTGTGCTCGAGCAGCATTTGCATGCCGACACAGATGCCGAGCAGGGGCTTGTCGGCGGCGACCTGGCGCACGACCTGATCCAGGCCGAGCTGGCGCAGTTCGCTCACGCAATCACGAATGGCACCGACGCCGGGCAGGATCACCCGGTCGGCGGCGAGAATCCGTTCGGCATCGCTGGTCACTTCGACCTGGCGGGCACCGACATGCTCCAGCGCCTTGGCGACCGAGTGCAGATTGCCCATGCCATAGTCGATAACGGCAACCACGGACATCAGAGGCAGCCCTTGGTCGAGGGCATCATGCCACTCATGCGCGGGTCCAGTTCCAGGGCCATGCGCAGCGCCCGGCCAAAGGCCTTGAACACCGTCTCGATCTGGTGGTGGGTGTTGACCCCCTTCAGATTGTCGATGTGCAGAGTCGCCTGGGCGTGATTGACGAATCCCTGGAAAAACTCCATGAACAGGTCGACATCGAAGCCGCCGACGCTGGCACGGGTGTAGGGCACGTGCATGTGCAGGCCGGGACGCCCGGAAAAGTCGATCACTACGCGTGACAGCGCCTCGTCCAGCGGCACATAACTGTGGCCGTAGCGGCAGATGCCCTTCTTGTCACCGATTGCCTTGGCGAAGGCCTGGCCGAGGGTGATGCCGACGTCCTCGACGGTGTGGTGATCGTCGATGTGCAGGTCGCCGCGGCAGTGGATATTGAGGTCGATCAGACCGTGTCGGGCGATCTGGTCGAGCATGTGCTCAAGGAAGGGCACGCCGATATCAAGGTCCGCCTGGCCGGTGCCATCGAGATTGATGGACACCTTGACCTGGGTTTCCAGGGTATTGCGCTCGACGCTGGCCTTACGCTCAGCCATGGCAGTTCTCCGCTGAATAATCTATCAAGGGCGTGCATTATACGGTTTGCGCCGGGTAGGGGCTACTGGCGGGCCGATCAGGATTGACTATCAGGGGAACAGAGCAGACCAATGGTGGATGTCGAGGTGGTGGTAGTGGGAGCCGGGGTGGTCGGGCTGGCGATTGCCCAACAACTGGCTGCTGCTGGACGCGAGGTGCTGGTGCTGGAGCGCGAGCCCTGGCCGGGGCAGCATGCCTCCAGTCGCAACAGCGAGGTGATCCATGCCGGGATCTACTACCCGCCAGGTTCGCTCAAGGCCCGTTTGTGCCGCGAGGGGCGTGATCTGCTGTATGCCTGGTGCGCCGCGCGCGGGGTGGCGCATCAGCGGATCGGCAAGCTGCTGGTGGCGGTTGAGGAGAACGAGCGTCCGGCGTTGGCGCGGCTGCAGGCCAATGCACGGGCCAACGGGGTCGAGCTGCAAGCGCTGAGCGGTGCCGAGGTGCTGGCACTGGAACCGGAGTTGCGGGCGGTGGCTGGGTTGTTTTCGCCGCTGACCGGCATCATCGACAGTCACGCCCTGCTGCAGTCATTCGAGACTGCGCTGCAGCAAGGTGGTGGTCAGCTGAGCCTTAATACCGAGGTCAGACGCTTGCGCCCCCAGGCGGATGGCTGGCAGGTTGAGGGCGACAGCGCAGGCCAGGCCTTTAGTCTGCGCTGTCGCTGGCTGATCAACAGTGCCGGGATCTTTGCCCAGGCGCTGACCCGGAGCATTGACGCTGAGCTGCGAACCGTACCGGCCTTGTACCTGTGTCAGGGGCGTTATTTCAGTTACAGCGGCCGTTCACCCTTTCGCCATCTGGTCTATCCGATGCCAGAGGTCAATACCGCGGGGCTGGGGGTGCATGCGACGCTGGATCTGGGCGGGCAACTGCGTTTCGGCCCGGATGTACGCTATGTCGATAGCCTTGATTATCGGGTTGATCCGCAGCTGCGCGAGCAGTTTGCCAGGGCCGTGCAGCGCTATTGGCCCGGCTGCCAGGCCGAGCGCCTGCAGCCGGGTTATGCCGGTGTCCGCACCAAGCTGTCCGGGGTCGGGGAACCGGCTGCCGATTTCATTCTCCAAGGTCCTGCCGAGCATGGCCTGGCCGGGCTGATCAACCTGTTCGGCATCGAGTCACCGGGGCTGACCGCCAGCCTGGCCATCGCCAATGAGGTCGCGGTCCGGCTCGGCAGGCTTTAAGCTAGGCTGAATCTAAAGCAAACATAGCTGCACGAAAGTCTATTTAGCTCGGCAACTGAGCCAACACTGAACTCATCGAGTCAGTGTTTACCTAGTAACCAAGGAGAGAGCGATGAAGTCGCTGGCCAAACTGATAGGTCTGGTGGTGTTCGGGGTAGTGGTACTGGCGGTCGGGATTCTGTTTTTCCTGACCCGGATGTTCGACCCGAACGACTACAAGGAACACATCCAGCAAGCCGCACGGGACAAGGCCAGTGTCGAGCTGACCCTGGGCGGAGATATTGGCTGGTCTCTGTTCCCCTGGCTGGGTATCGAGCTCAAGGATGTTGGCGTTGCGCCGCTGCACGATCCTGATCAGTCCCTGGCGCAGGTCGGCTCACTGGGGCTGGGCGTTGAGGTTCTGCCGCTGCTGCGCCGGCAGTTGCGTATGAGCGACGTGATCCTCGACAGCGTCAGTCTCAATCTGATCAAGGATGCCGACGGCAAGGGCAACTGGGAGTCCATCGGTCAGCCGGCCGAGTCGCCCGCGCGCACGCCGCAACCGCCAGCCGAGGCCGAGCCGCCAGCCCGTCAGCCAGCGCCGCAGACCACTGCAGGCGAGCTGGATATTTCCATCGAAAGTGTGCGCATTACCAATGCGCGGATTCACTACGAAGACCGCCAGAGTGGTGAGCGCCTGCAGTTCGAGGATGTCAACCTGAGTACCGGGGCACTGGTCGAAGGTCAGCCGTTCGATCTGGCCTTTCTTGGGCTGATGCTCACCGAGCAGCCGGTCATGCGCACCCGCATCGATCTCAAGGGGGTAGCGCAGTTCGATCTGGGGCTCAAGCGTTACCAGCTTGAGGCGCTTAATCTCAAGATCGACGCCAGTGGTGAGCCGTTCTCCGGGCGGGCGGTCAGTCTGCAGTTGCAGGGTGATGCGCTGGTCGACCTGGCTGCCCAGGTGGCGGAGCTGAACCAGATGCGCCTGAGCCTGGCCGACATGCGCGCCACCGGGCAACTGCGGGCCAGTGAGCTGGACAAAGCCTTGAAGCTCGGTGGTCAGCTCGATGTGGCCGAATTCAATGCCCGCGAGCTGCTGCGCTCGCTCGGCCAGGAGGTGCCGGAAACTGCCGACCCGCGAGCGCTGGAAAAAGTGGCCCTGACTGCACGACTCAATGGCAGCAGCAACAGCCTGATGCTGGAGCAGCTCAAGCTGGTGCTCGATGGCACCGAACTCAGTGGCAGTTTGGGAGTAGCTGACTTCGAGCGGCAGGCCCTGCGCTTTCAACTGACGGGCAACCAGTTGAATATCGACAACTACCTGCCGCCGAGTGAGAAGCCCACAACCTCGGCGGCCCCGGCCGGACGCCCGGGTGGCAGCAGTTCGACGGCTGAGCCCGAGCCCTGGAGCGATGAGCCGGTATTGCCGCTTGAGTTGCTGGCGCGGCTGGATGTCGATGGCAGCCTGGATCTGCAGCAGGTGCGTCTGACCGAGCTGGATATCGCGCCGTTCAAGGCGGCCGTGGTGGCCCGCAATGGCCGGGTCCGGTTGAACAATCTTGAGGGCGGGGTGTTTGGTGGCCAGTTCAAGGCTTCGGCTGAGATCGATACCCGCCAGACGCCGGTCAGCCTGAGTGTCAGCAAGCAGTTGACCGGTATGGACTCGCTGGCGGTACAGCGTGCCTATGAGGTCGCCGAACAGTTTCGCGGTCGGCTGGACCTGACCCTTGAGGCGCGCTCAAGCGGCAACAGCATCAAACGCTGGATCGAAACCATGAACGGTAATACCCGTTTCAGTGTCAGCGACGGTGCTCTGCTCGGGGTCAATCTTGAGCAGCAGTTGTGCCGGGCCATTGCCCTGGCCAACCGGCGCAGCCTGAGCGAAGCGCATGGCAGCGAAGATACCCCGTTCCGCAGCCTGAACGGCAGCTTCCGGATCGTCAACGGCAAGGTCAGCGGTGATGATCTGGTCGCGGCGCTGCCGGGTATCCAGGTCAAGGGCCGGGGCGATATTGATCTGCCGCCGCAGCGTCTGGACTATCGCCTGGGGCTGTTGCTGGAGGGTGATACCCGGGAAATGCCGGACCCGGCCTGCCAGGTCAATCAGCGCTATGTTGGCATCGAGTGGCCAGTGCGCTGCCGTGGCTATCTGCATAATGCCGCCAGCAGTTGCAACGTGGATACCGATGGTGTGGCCCAGATTGCTGCCCGGTTGGTGGGCAGTGAGGCGCAGCGCAAGGTTGAGGAGCGTCTGCAGGAGCGCCTGGGCGATCAGGCCCCGGCCGTGCGCGAGACCATTCGCGGGCTGTTCAACCGGTGAGTCCTGAGGCCTTTTCCCTGGCGGTATTGCAGTGGTACGACAGCCACGGGCGCAAGGATCTGCCCTGGCAGCAGGGGATTACCCCGTATCGGGTCTGGGTGTCGGAGATCATGCTGCAGCAGACCCAGGTGGCGACGGTGATCCCCTATTTCGAGCGCTTCATGCAGGTGCTGCCGGATGTGTTCGCCCTGGCCGCCGCGCCGGCTGATGAGGTGCTGCACCTGTGGACCGGGCTTGGCTACTACAGTCGGGCGCGTAACCTGCACAAGGCCGCGCAGCTGGTGGTGCAGCAGCATGACGGCGTGTTTCCGCACGACCTGGAGGCCCTGACTGAACTGCCGGGGATCGGCCGCTCCACGGCCGGCGCCATCGCCAGCCTGAGCATGGGGTTGCGCGCGCCGATTCTGGACGGCAACGTCAAGCGGGTGCTGGCGCGTTATCACGCGGTCGAGGGTTGGCCTGGTGAAACCCGGGTGCAGGCCCAGTTGTGGCAGTTGGCCGAACGCTATACGCCGCAGCAACGGGTCAATCACTACACCCAGGCGATGATGGATCTGGGGGCCACGCTCTGTACCCGCAGCAAGCCGATGTGCCTGGTGTGTCCGCTGCAAGCTGGCTGCCAGGCCCGAGTGCTGGGTCAGCCTACGGCCTATCCGCACTCCAAGCCGCGCAAGGCATTGCCGGTGCGCCAATGTGTAATGCCGCTGCTGGTCAATTCGGGGGGTGACATCTGGCTCGAGCGCCGCCCCGATTCGGGGCTCTGGGGTGGGCTCTGGTGCCCGCCTCAGCTCGATGATGGTGCGCAGTTGGCTGATTGGCTCCAGCAACGTGGCTGGCAGGCTGGTGAGCCTGCGGTGCTGGAGCCGCTGCGTCACACCTTCAGTCATTTCCACCTGGATATACAGCCTCTGTTGTTGCAGGTCGAACCTGGCGCTGGCGTGGCCGAGGGCGGGCAGGTCTGGTATAACCTGCGCCAACCGTCCCGCCTGGGCCTGGCCGCACCGGTCAAGAAACTGCTCAAACGGGTCGCCCCGCTGATCGACAAGGCTTGAGAGGAGTCTTCACATGACACGCACGGTGATGTGCCGCAAATACAAGCAGGAGCTGCCGGGTCTGGACCGGCCGCCGTATCCAGGGCCCAAGGGCGAGGCAATCTATCAGGACGTGTCCAAGCGTGCCTGGGACGAGTGGACCGCCCATCAGACCATGCTGATCAACGAGCGACGGCTGAACATGATGGACCCGGAGGATCGCAAGTTCATCCAGCAGGAGATGGAGAAATTCCTGTCCGGGGAAGAGTACGCCCAGGCCGAGGGCTATGTGCCGCCAGCCGAGTGATTCTGCTAAGCGGCTGAAAAAATAAAATATTTTTGTTCGGCCCGCTTGACAGCCCTAAGCATAAACCGTTTAATAGCGGCCCTGTCGCCCAGGTAGCTCAGTTGGTAGAGCAGGGGATTGAAAATCCCCGTGTCGGCGGTTCGATTCCGTCCCTGGGCACCATGATTAAAAAGCCCGCTGGCCTTGCCAGCGGGCTTTTTTTATTGCCATGGATCTGCGTTCACCATGCTGGCCTGTTTAATCTGGAAAGACTTTTGCATGCAAATTCGAGACATGACCCGATCAGGGTTCTTGGTCATGTCGGGAGCCTGTGCTAGTTTTGCCGAATGACAGGAAGATTGCAGAAGGAACTGTCGGTCAGCCGGCACCGGGTTCCGGTTCAATGAACATGACGCCAACGGCGTCCGACTGGATAACGACAAGTGACACCCCCTGCTCTGGAAGTACGTAACCTGCATAAACGCTACGGCGACCTTGAAGTGCTCAAGGGCGTCGATCTGATCGCCCGGGACGGTGACGTGATCTCGATCCTGGGCTCATCCGGCTCCGGCAAGAGCACCCTGTTGCGTTGCATCAATCTGCTGGAGAACCCCCATGCCGGGCAGATCTTTGTTGCCGGCGAGGAGCTCAAGCTCAAGTCTGGCAAGGATGGCGCCCTGGTGGCCGCCGACAACAAGCAGATCAATCGCCTGCGTGCGCGGGTCGGCTTCGTGTTTCAGAGCTTCAACCTGTGGCCGCACATGAGCATTCTCGACAACATCATCGAGGCACCGCGCCGGGTGTTGGGGCAGTCCAAGGCCGATGCGATTGCCGCTGCCGAGGTGTTCCTGGAAAAGGTCGGCATTGCCGACAAGCGTCATGCCTTTCCGGCCCAGTTGTCTGGCGGTCAGCAGCAACGGGCAGCGATCGCCCGGACCCTGGCCATGCAACCACGGGTGATCCTGTTTGATGAACCGACCTCGGCACTTGACCCGGAAATGGTCAACGAAGTGCTGTCAGTGATTCGGGCGCTGGCTGACGAGGGGCGTACTATGCTGTTGGTGACTCATGAAATGGGCTTTGCCCGCCAGGTGTCCAGTCAGGTGGTATTTCTGCACAAGGGGCAGGTCGAGGAAATCGGCACCCCGGAGCAAGTGTTCGAGCATCCGAAATCGGAGCGCTGCAAGCAGTTCATGTCCAGCCATAGGTAAGGAGCAATACCGATGAAAAGCTATAAGAAGATCCTGATGGCCGCTGCGGCCGCCGTGTTTATCAGCGCTCCGGCGCTGGCTGCCGAGAAACTGCGGATCGGTACCGAAGGTGCCTACCCTCCCTTCAACCTGATCGACAGCAGTGGCAACGTGGTTGGCTTCGATATCGATATCGCCATGGCCCTGTGCGAGAAGATGGAAGTTGAGTGCAGCATCGTTACCTCGGACTGGGATGGCATCATTCCGGCACTGAACACCCGCCGCTTCGACTTCCTGGTCGCTTCCATGTCGATTACCGACGAGCGCAAGCAGGCCGTTGACTTCACCGAGCCCTACTACACCAACAAGCTACAGTTTGTTGCTCCCAAGTCGTCCGACTTCCAGACCGACGAGGCCAGCCTCAAGGGCAAGACCATTGGTGCCCAGCGGGCGACCATCGCTGGTCAGTGGCTGGAAGACAACCTGGCCGGAGTGGTCAATATCCGCCTGTACGACACCCAGGAGAACGCTTACCTGGATATGAGCTCCGGACGCATTGATGGCGTGCTGGCCGACAACTTCGTGCAGTACGAGTGGCTGCAGAGCGATGCTGGCGCCAATTTCGAGTTCAAGGGTGAGCCGGTCTTTGACAACGACCAGATCGGTATCGCCGTGCGTAAGGGTGATCCGCTGCGTGAGCGTCTGAACAAAGCGTTGCAGGAAATCCTCGAAGACGGAACCTACGAGCAGATCAACGCCAAGTACTTCCCCTTCAGCATTTATTGATCCGGCTGGCCGGGCCTGATGGCCCGGCCGTTCTGACGAGCGCCCATGTTCGATTTACACGGTTTTGGTCCGGCCCTGCTTGACGGGACCTGGATGACCATTCGTTTGTCCCTGGCAGCGGTTGCCCTGGGCCTGGTATTAGGCCTGCTCGGGGCCAGCGCCAAGATCTCCGACAAGATGCTGTTGCGTGGCCTGGGTGGTTTTTACACCTCGGTGGTACGCGGCGTGCCGGAAACCCTCTGGGTTCTGATGGCCTACTTCGGCACGGTGTCATCGCTGAACTGGCTGGGTAGCCATTTCGGCAATCCGGAATTCAGCTTCAGCCCCTTCGTGGCTGGCACCCTGGCCCTTGGTCTGTGTTTTGGTGCCTACGCGACCGAGGTGTTCCGCGGAGCGCTGCTGTCGATTCCGCCCGGGCAGAAGGAAGCCGGGCTGGCGCTGGGCATGTCGAATCTGCGTATTTTCTGGCGCATTACTCTGCCGCAACTGTGGCGGGTGGCGTTGCCGGGGCTGGGCAACCTGTATCTGATCCTGCTCAAGGATACCGCGCTGGTTTCGTTGATTACGCTCAATGAACTGATGCGCCAGGCGCGTATTGCCGGGCAGGCGACCCGTGAGCCCTTTACCTTCTTCTTTGCCGCCGCGCTGATCTATCTGGCGCTGACGGTGATTATCATGATTGCTCTGCACTGGTTCGAGCGTCGCGCCAACCGTGGCTTTGTGAGGACTGAGCTATGAGCTGGCTGGAGCGCTGGGAACTGGTCGTGCGCTGGTGGCCGCAGCTGTGGAGCGGCGCCCTGATGACTTTAGAGCTGGTCGGCCTGGCAGTGGTGCTGGGGCTGATTCTGGCCATCCCGCTGGGATTGGCGCGGGCCTCACGGCACTGGTATGTGCGCGTGCTGCCCTACAGCTACATTTTTTTCTTCCGTGGCACGCCGCTGCTGCTGCAACTGTTCCTGGTCTATTACGGCCTGTCGCAGTTCGAGGCGGTGCGCCAGAGCATATTCTGGCCCTACCTGCGTGAGCCCTACTGGTGTGCGCTGATCACCATGACCCTGCACACCACTGCCTATATCGCTGAAATCCTGCGTGGCGCGATTCAGGCCGTGCCGCCGGGCGAGGTTGAGGCCGCGCGGGCTCTGGGCATGTCGCGGCGTCAGGCCCTGCAGTACATCATTCTGCCGCGCGCCATCCGCATCGGCCTGCCAGCCTACGGCAACGAAGTGATCCTGATGCTCAAGGCCAGCGCGGTGGTCTACATGATCACCCTGATGGACATAATGGGCACGGTCCAGACCATCAATTCGCGGACCTACCAGTACGAGCTGTTCTATCTGGTCGCCGGTCTGATGTATCTGGTCATCACCCTGGCCTTCACCCAGGTGTTCAAGCTGATTGAGCGCTGGCTGAAAGTGGACGCCAGCCGCCGGCGCTAAGAGCTTATGGACTTTGCGGCCCGGTTTGCCGCACTGGACGCCTGGCTGTGTGAACACCAGGCGCTCTGGCGGGCCAAACCCTTCACCCAACTGACCCTGGCCTGGGAAGCCGACTGGCCGGCATTGGCCGCCTGGTTGCGTGAGCGCAGCCTGGAGCAGGCCGAGCGCGAACACAACCAGCCCTGGCAGTTGCCGGCACCTGCGCCTTTTCCTGCTTTGGCTGCCCAGGCCCTGGCCCTGAGTGCGGTCGAAGACTGGAGCAGTGCCGTTAAGACCGAATTGCCGGAACTGCTGTCCCGGCATATCCCCGGGCGCAAATGGCAGCAAATCACGCGGTTTGCCGCCGTTAGCCGGCAGCGCTGGCAGCGCTCGCCCAGCCACTGGCTTGACTGGTGCGCCGGCAAAGGTCATCTGGGACGCTTGCTGGCCTGGCAGAGCTCCCTGCCGCTGACCTGCCTGGAGCGAGATCCCCAGCTCAATTTTGACGGTGCAGCCATGAGCCGGCAGCAGGGCATTGCTGCCCGGCATCTGGATGCCGACGTGCTGCAACCGGCCGCCTGGCAGCAGCTGCGTCCCGAGCACAGTCTGCTGGCACTGCACGCCTGCGGTGAACTGCACATGACGCTGCTGCGCGAAGGCGCGGCGCGCGGTTGTGCACAACTGGCGGTCTCTCCCTGCTGCTACAACCGCATCAGCAGCAGCGAATACCAACCCATGTCACAACGAGCGGCTCGCTCGGCTCTGCGCCTGAGCGAAGAGGATCTGCGTCTGCCGCTACAGGAAACCGTGACCTCGGGCCAGCGAGTGCGGCGTCTGCGTGATCAGTCCATGGCCTGGCGCCTGGCCTTCGATCTTTGGCAGCGTCAGGCCCGTGGGGTAGACCGTTATCTCAGCACGCCCTCGCGCCCGGAGAGCGCCCTGAATCAAGGCTTTGAGGCTTTTTGCCGCGACATGGCGGCACATCACCAACTGGAACTGCAGCCGCCGGCCTGCTGGGCTGAGCTTGAACAGCAGGGCTGGCAGCGGCTGGCCGTGGTGCGCAACCTCGAATTGGTGCGGGCACTGTTTCGCCGACCGCTGGAAATCTGGCTGTTGCTCGACCGGGCGCTGTTTCTTCAGGAGCAGGGCTATCAGGTGCAACTGGGCCAGTTCTGCCCACCTGCGCTGACGCCGCGCAATCTGCTGATTGTTGCCGAGCGCAACTAAGCGTTTGCCAACATCCTATCACCACACTTCCCACGGCTTGCGCACAGGGTTATCCACAGGAATGGCTGAGTTGTGGTTATCCACGCTTGCTGTGCATAACTGTGTGGGTGACGTCTTGGTAACCTCGTGAAAGCCAGATATTACAAGGCTTTCAGCGCTCTGGCTGAAAAATGATCTTTGTTGATAGTGCAGAAAAAACAAGGAGTTGAAGGGGCTTTGTCAAGCGCTTCCAGAGAAATCATTCACAACCTTGGCATGGTTGTGCACAGCCTCCTGAAGTCGCAGAAAACCGGTCTGTGGCTTTACACCGACCGCAGTCCCTATATAATGCATCCCGCGCCGGTATAGCTCAGCTGGTAGAGCAACTGACTTGTAATCAGTAGGTCCCGGGTTCGACTCCTGGTGCCGGCACCATAACTCCAAACAAAACAGCGCCCGCAGGCGCTGTTTTGTTTTGTTCTGCAGAGGTTGTCCTCTGCCCTCAGCGCCCCCGCCGAATCGTCTTCTTCAACTCTTCCGGGGTAATCGACCCGACAATATTCACCCCACTGCCCGGTAATGGCTGGCGCAGGATGTTGCCCTTGATCTTGCCGATCACGTGCATCTCGCAGGGTTTGCAGTCGAACTTCAGAGTCAGTTCTTCGTTGTCGTGCACCAGCTTCATCGGCTTGGCGTTGCTGCGCACGCCGATCACGCCTTTGGCCTGTTTCGGGCACAGGTTGAAGGAGAAGCGCAGGCAGTGTTTGGTGATCATCACCGGCACCTCGCCCAGCTCCTCATGGGCCTCGAAGGCGGCATCGATCAGCTCGACCCCGAAGCGCTGATAGAAGGCCCGGGCTTTATGGTTGTAAACGTTGGCCAGAAAGCTCAGGTGCGATTCCGGGTAGATCGGTGGCGGTTCGCTCACGGCTTTGCGACCACCTCGCGGGTGGGCGCTCAGGCGGGCGGAGTCCAGTTGCTCGATCACCGCGCGACGCAGTGCCTTGAGGCGCGACAGCGGCACGAAGGGCAATTCTGCCAGCGCCAGCTCGATACCCTCACAGTGGTACAGGGTGTTGCCCAGCTGGGTCAGCAAATCCTCGATCTGGCTGCGCGCGCGCTCGGCGTTCTGCGCTGCTTCAAAGGGGCCTTCCAGGGTCTGGCTGACCGTCACCCCGTCTTCGCTATGAGCGCTCAGCTGCAGGGCATTGGCGTCGCCGCCAAGTACCCAGTGCAGGCTAACCCGGCGCTCGGCTGAGGGTTTCAGTAGCGCCTGCTGCCAGTTGTGGTCGAGGTTGCGGCTCAGGGTCTGGCCGGGGCGGGCACGGCGCAGCGCTTCGGGCAGTTCGTTGGGTTCGATGCGGTAGTGCCAGCGTGGCTGGCCGTCCTCGTCCTGGAGCTGGCTGAGCAGTTCGGCGATATTGGCGCGAAAGCCGACCACCTCGCGCTTGACCAGCACATTGAGGCCGTCGCCGTTGTTCAATGGCTCCTGGCTGCTGACCAGCAGATCGGTCTTGCGCACCTGTTGCAGCTCGCCGACCGGCAGCCCGGTGAAGGTCGGGGTGTCGAAGGCGCCGATATCGAGTTTGCGCGCATTGACGAAATAATCGGTGCTGCCGCGGTGGAAGGTCTTGTCCGGGTCGGGGATGAAGAAGTGCTGACTGCGGCCACTGGAGGCGCGGGCCAGATGCGGGCGCTCGGCCAACACCGCATCCAGTTGCTGGCGGTACCAGGCGGTGATGTTCTTCACATAGCCGACATCTTTGTAGCGGCCCTCGATCTTGAACGAGCGGATGCCGGCATCCACCAGCGCGCCGAGGTTGGCGGTCTGGTTGTTGTCCTTCATCGACAGCAGGTGCTTTTCATAGGCGATAACGCCGCCGTGTTCGTCGGTCAGGGTGTAGGGCAGGCGGCAGGCCTGCGAGCAGTCGCCGCGGTTGGCGCTGCGCCCGGTCTGCGCGTGGGAGATATTGCACTGGCCGGAAAAGGCCACGCACAGTGCGCCGTGGACGAAAAACTCCAGCGGCGTGTCCACGGCTTCATGAATTGCGCGGATCTGCTCAAGGCTCAGCTCGCGCGCCAGCACCAGTTGGGAAAAGCCGGCCTGACCGAGAAAGCGCGCTTTCTCCAAGCTGCGGATATCGCACTGGGTGCTGGCGTGGATCTCGATCGGCGGGATGTCCAGTTCCATCACCCCCATGTCCTGTACGATCAGTGCATCGACCCCGGCATCGTACAACTGGTGAATCAGCTGGCGGGCTGGCTCCAGCTCATCGTCATGCAGGATGGTGTTGAGGGTGACGAACACCCGCGCATGGTACTGATGGGCAAAGGGCACCAGCGCGGCAATGTCGGCAACGCTGTTGGCGGCGTTGTGCCGCGCACCAAAGCCGGGCCCACCGATATATACCGCATCGGCGCCATGCAAAATGGCCTCGCGGGCAATCTCGGCATCACGCGCCGGGCTGAGCAGTTCGATATGGTGGGCAGGCAGGGACATGGCAATAACCGTAGGCTGGCAAAGCGCGCATTGTAGCCTTGGAGTTCTGTCGCTGCATTATTGTGGTGATGATTGGTTGATCTGCGGAGTGAGGCTTCTTTGGGTTTTTGGGGTAGTGAGGGACCACCGGTCTGGTTGCGACCGGTGGTTTGTTCAATGATGTATACCTAGCGCTTGCTCTCAAACTTATTGAGCGAGCCAGATCTCCGAACATCGGTGCGTCGTATCGAATAGTGCGGCAGAGAGCTCATTGAGGTCGTCCGGGTTGAGATTCAACAATCGTTCGCCACTGCTTGGGATGAACTCAGGCCAGAGGGGTGCATTTTCTGCGCTGAGTTCACCATTATGGTTTTTAGCAAAAGCTGTCCAATAGTCGATCATTGCTTGAGCCAGAGCCAACTGTTCACTGGTCAAGGTCTCGCTCAGTTCCGTCAGCAGGTCGCGATCAGCGAACAGATAGGTCAGCTCGAAGGCATGGGCTGCGCCATAGTCGAAATCAGGTACCTCAGGTAACAAGGGCGGAGCGTTACGATCGCTGAACTCATAGGCAAAGGTCGTGACGTGCTCAGCTATCTGCCGGGTTTGCTGCAGACTGTTGCAGGCAAACACCGCATCGGTTCCCAGAGCGCTTAGGGCATAGGGAACACCGCCATAAGTCTCTGGTGGATAGGCTGCTGCCAACAGGTCGGCTGTAGCGCTGTCTGCTCCGGTGGATGCCTGGATCAGGGCTGAATAGGTAAGCTCGTTGACGGGGATCCCACGAAGCTGGGCAACGCCGACATAAAATCGCCACTCGTCAAGGTTGCTGCCAATCAAGACTGGCTTTGCGTTGAATTGGCCACTGGCCAATGCGCTTTGAATCGATTGGGGCAGGGTGTCCGTGTCGGTGACCGGCAAGAAGCTGATTGGTATCAGGCCAAAGTTCAGAGGGCTGCCGCTTGCTTTGGCATCTTGCTGCGCTTGCAATATGTCTTCTGGGCTCAGGCTTCTCAGGCAGTTGGCTGTATCAGCTTCACAGCCTGCCAGAGCTGCCACCTCTGCGCCGAGAGTTTCTGCTTGCTGCAGGCTGCGCTGTGCAGGCATATACGACCCACTCTGGATGATGGCTTTGTCAAACAGAGTTGCTGATGCAGGTGAAACCAGGTGCGACAGGACGGCATGGCCGCCAGCGGACTCGCCAAATATGGTGATATTTTCAGCGTCGCCTCCGAATTCGGCAATATTGGCGCGCACCCAGGCAAGAGCGGCTTGCTGGTCCATCAGGCCGTAATTGCCGGATTCTCCAGACTCTGCACTCAAGTCGGCATGAGCCATGAAACCCAGCAGGCCAAGGCGGTAATTCAACGTAACTACGGTGACGCCATTTTCAACAAGTCGTTCGGGATTATAGGCCGCTCCGCCTGACCCTGTTTCAAAGGCGCCCCCATGGACCCAGACCATGACCGGGTGGCTGCCGTTAAGGTCTGGAGTGTAGACATTCAGAAACAGGCAGTCTTCGCTAAAGGGGCCTTGCTCAAACAGGCCCGGATTCTGTGGACAATCTGGACCAAAGCGGTCTGCGACCAGTACCGCGTTGCCTCTGTCCGCTGCTGGTATAGGAGCGGAAAAGCGCATGTCCCCGATTGGGGGGGCAGCATATGGGATGCCTTTGAAACTGAGCAAACCATTCTCATCAACCCCCTGTACCGGGCCTTGTTCTGTTTGAACGACAAATGAGACAGGATTGGTTGGCGCTGAACTGCTGCCTGAGCCTGACAGACAGCCACTCAGTGCTATGGAAAGCAGTGGGACGGTAAAGAATCCGCGTAGGGAAAGCTGAGAGCGTGTTGTTAGCATTTTTGCGTCTCGACTAGAGCCTGCAGTAAATTGGTTTTCTGCAAGTACGGTTTTTGTTATGAATCACTTGTTGCCATGACCATCGGTCAAGGTGTCGCTAGAGATTTTCACGACTGATGTTTGAGTGTTTTGTACGCGATCAGACACAAGGGGTAAGTTATGCAAAGCCAGCCAGTCGAAGCCCTTGATGTCACAGGGGTGCTTAATGGCAATGCCTGGTTTGCCGGGTTACCTGATGAGTTGAGAAACTGGCTTGTTGCTCACTCCCGTCTTTTCAGTCTGGCTGCTGGAGAGCGACTCTTTGCACGGGGTGATGCGCCTGATGGCCTTTATTGTGTAGGTTCAGGTCTGCTTCGGTTGACGGGTATTACGGAAGGCGGGCAAGAAGCCATTCTGGCAGTAGTGGGGGCGCCGCATTGGTTCGGTGAGATCGCTCTGTTCGACAATGCACCCAGAACCCATGATGCCTGGGCGGAAACAGATGTGGTTCTGGTGCATGTTCCACAAAAAGAGTTGGCAAGACTACTGACGGAGAAGCCGACCTATTGGCAAATATTTGGTCAGTTGTTAACGCAAAAGTTGCGTTCCGCCTTTGTTCTTATGGAAGATCTGCTCCTATTGGCCCCACAACCCCGCGTCGCCCGGCGTCTCGCCTTGATGGCGACCGGCTATGACACGTTGCAAGGGCGCAGCCGGCGGGTTCTTAGAGTGACCCAAGAGCAGTTGGCCTCGATGCTGGCTCTTTCCAGACAAACGGTTAACCTGGCATTGCGTGAGTTGGAGGCGGCCGGCCTGATTCGTCGTTTGCGCGGAGCTGTAGAGATCCTGGATCTGAGCCGCTTGCAGCAATCCGTTAGTGTATTGTGAGGTTCCCGGGCTGCTCTTTCTGCCGAGGCAGGTAGCAGCCCGGATTGCTCAGCCAATCGAACCAAGTTGCCGCAACTGCTCCAGTACCAGCGCATGCAGGGCTGGATCGCCACAGGCAATCACCCGGCCACCGTGTTGGGCATCGCCGCCCTCCCAGGTGGTTATGCGCCCGCCAGCGCCCTCAACGATTGGAATCAGGGCTTGCACGTCATAGGGTTGCAGGCTGGCTTCCATGACCACGTCAACCAGGCCGGCAGCCAGCATGCAGTAGGCGTAGCAGTCGCCGCCAAAGCGCAGCAACTGGACCTGATCGGCAATGTGCTGGAAGGCCTGATGCTCGGCGGTGCTGGTGAACATGTCCGGCGTGGTGCACATCAGCCGGGCCTGGGCCAGTGACGGGCAGGTGCGGGTGCGCAGTGGCTGGCCATTGAGCCAGGCGGCCTGGCCATTGCCACTGAAGCGCTCGCCGGTATGTGGCTGGTTCATGATACCCAGGCGCGGACGCTGGCCGTCGTTGAGGGCGATCAGGGTGCCCCACAGTGGCAGGCCGGTAATAAATGCGCGGGTGCCGTCGATCGGGTCGAGTACCCAGGTCAGAGGGGAGCTGCCCCGGAACGACTCTTCCTCTTCACCCAGGATCCCGTGCTCGGGATAGTGCTGCTGGATCAACTCGCGCATGGCCCGCTCAGCAGCCTGATCGGCGACGGTAACCGGGTCATAGAGACCGGCCCCCTTGTCGGTTACCGCCAGCGGGGCGCGAAAGTGGGGTTTGATCGCCAGGGCTGCAGCGTCGGCCAGTTGGCCGGCGAAGGCGAGATAAGGTGTGAGTTGTTCTTGGCTCAACGACATGAAGGAGGTCCTGTGATCAAGGGGCCTGCCGATTATACGAGCTGTTGCTGGCAGGTGGTACGGGCCTGGAAATGAATGCATGATGGCCGTTTGTAATCATGGCGTCATCTTGGTCGGCCACCATGCTGCCGAGCCACATACCCGCTTTATGGATGGACATGCATGCGCAGTCGTTTGCCTGTTTCACCTGGCGTTATCCAGACAGTCCTGCTTGCGTTGGGGTTGCTGATTATCGTACTGGTCTGGACGCATTACCGGATGCTCGACCAGCGCGCGCGTGAGCAAAGCCTGGACTGGAAAGCGGCTGAGCACCTCAATCTGGCAGTCATTATTGCCGAAAATCTGAAACAGATAACCGACCGTGCTCGGGCTCTTGGTTCAGAGGCGGCGCGCTCTGGTGTTATCGATGCGGGCCGGGCGCGTCCGCTGGCGGTATTGCTGGCCAGTGACCCGGTATTCAATCGTCTGGCTGCATTTAATTCCGAGGGTGAGTTGTTGTTTGCCAGCCATGATCAAGGTCCCGAAGTGTTGGTTTCTGACTGGCGTGAGCAGTTGCAGGCTCACCGCAGAGAGTTCGGGTTGGCCCCCTTCCTGTTGGCCGCGGAGCCAGATGCCGCGTTGAGACCGAGCTGGCGCTTGCCGATCCTGTTGCCGGTTGCTGATACGAGCAGTCAGCGTCTGGAGATGTTATTGCTGATTGAACTGGACATCGGTTATCTGGCCAGTCTTTACCAGCATCTGGATTTGGGGCGTACGGGGTTTATTCGTCTGCTGGATGGCGCGGGCAACGAGCGTATGCGGGCTGATTCAAGTGGCGTGCAATTTGCCGTTTCGCGTCTGCAACCGGCATTACCGGCGCGTGGTTCGCTGCAAGGACAGTTCTCCACGATTCTTGGCGGGCTTGGGTACCAGAGCATGTATCGGCGTATGCCACAGCATGGCTTTACGGTAATGGTCAGCCAGTCGCAAGCTGAAATTCTCGCGCCAGTCGAGGCCGCTGTGGCGCGCCAGCGCTGGTTGAGTCTGCTGATCAGCCTGGTCATCGTCGGCTCTCTGCTCTGGCTACTACGTATGCTGCGTACTCAACAGATTGCCTATCAGGCCCTACAGGCTTCGGCGGCAGAGAACCGGCGATTGATCGAACGGTTGGAGAAGGAACATGACCGCAGCAGCCGGGCAGCCTCGACAGATCATCTTAGTGGCCTGTTCAATCGTCGTCAGTTCATTCAGGTGGCTGCTGAGATTCTGGCTCAACAGCGCAGTCGCAGGCGTTTGCTGGCGGTACTGTTCATTGATCTTGACCGTTTCAAGTCGATCAATGACACACTTGGTCACCGCATTGGTGATCTGTTGCTGCAGGCGGTTGCCGGGCGTATTCAGCGGCTGTTGGAGCCTGGAGATCAGGCTGCCCGTTTTGGTGGTGACGAGTTCGTTGTGCTACTGGCGGGCGGGCGCACCGAGCTGCAGATCGACCAGTGGGTGGCGACACTTACCGAACGCTTGTCATCGACCTATCAGCTTGACGATATCGAGTTGAACACCAGCCCGAGCATAGGAATCGCCATTTGTCCGCGTGACGCTCAGGACGTCGATGGTCTGATTCGCAACGCCGACGCTGCGATGTACTCGGCCAAACGTGCAGGGCGCGGCCGTTACCGTTTTTATGACGCCTCGCTCAATACCGGCAATGTCGAGGCATTTCATCTTGAGCAGGGCTTTGCCGAGGCGTTGCGCTCTCATCAGTTTGTGCTGCAGTTCCAGCCACTGGTGCATTTGGATAGTGGCCGTATCGACGGCTATGAGGCTCTTGTGCGCTGGCGGCATCCACACTATGGCCTGCTTTACCCTGACCGTTTTATCGCAGTAGCTGAGCGCAGCGGATTCATTGTGTCTCTGGGGCAGGAGGTTTTGCGTCTGGCCTGTGAACAACTGGCGCAGTGGCACGAGGCAGGGCTGGAGACGTCGGTAGCGGTCAATGTTTCAGCATTGCAACTGGCGCAGCCGGAGTTTGCTGATACGGTGCTGGAGCTGCTTGCTGGCCTGTCCTTGCCCGCACAGAGACTGGAGTTGGAGATTACCGAAACCGCGATTCTGCAGCGCGAAAGCCCGGCGCTGGACAACCTGCACCGGTTGCGTGCGGCAGGGATTGGCGTGAGTCTGGATGATTTTGGTCAGGGCTACGCTGGCTTTGCCCATTTGCAGGCATTGCCGTTGACCCGGCTGAAAATCGACCGCAGTCTGATTGCGCAGTTATCCAATAGCCATGATGATAGCCTGATTGTTTCAACCACGATCATCCTGGCCAAACGCCTGAAGTTGCAGGTGGTAGCTGAGGGAGTGGAAACTCGCGAGCAGCGGGTGCATCTGCGTCTGGCTGGTTGCGACCTGGCCCAGGGATATCATTTCAGTCGGCCCATGGATGCCGAGGCTGTGCCAGCGTTTGAGGAAGATTTCAACGCTGAAAAGGTAAAGGTGCCGTCATGACCCGGATGTTGTTCTGTATGTTCTGGTTGTGTCTGGTGGGGCCAGCTTTTGCTGAGTCTCGGTGTGCGCAGGACAGTTTGCATCTGGCGATGATTCCAAAGAAGGACATTGATCGTCAGATCACCGAGTACCAGCCGCTGATTACCCTGCTTGGCCGGGAGTTGAGTCTGCCTGTACGGGTTTTTCGTGCCACTTCCTATGAAAGTGTGATTGATGCAGTGGTATCTGGTGGTGTCGATCTGGCCGTGCTTGGTCCAGCGTCCTACGCTTTAGCCTGGGCACGTAACCCAGATATCGAGGCCTTCGCTTCACTAACCCTGCATCAGGGGTACTTTACGCCCGCCGGCGGTTATTATCAGGCCCTGTTACTGGTGCGCAGCGACAGTGGTATCGATGGCTTATCGCAAACACGCGGTTTGCGGGTGGCGTTGAACGACCCGGCCAGTACCTCTGGAGCGCTTATTCCCAATCGCGAGTTTCCCTATGATGTCGGGGTTGGGCTAGCCCGCTTTTTCGGCGCTCAGGTATATACCGGCTCTCATGACAAGTCGCTGGATGCACTGCTGGCCGGGCGAGTAGATGCGGCTTTTGTTTCTAGCGCGCGGGCTGACGAGTATCTGCGCCGGGGGTTGCTTGATGAACATACCCTGCGGGTGCTGTGGTCCTCACAGCCTATCCACTATGACCCCTTTGTGTTTCGGGCTGGCTTGTGTGAGGAACTGAAGCAACCGATTCGGGAGCTGTTGTTGAGCGCCAACCCGGCTTTGAGCGGGTTTCTCGCCAGCCAACAGGCTGCAGCGCTGACAACCGTGAGTCATGAAGACTATCTGCCGCTAATCCAGCTACTGGCTGAGGAATGACAGGCGGCTCAGGCTGACGGCACCCGGTTTTTGGAAGGAAGGGAAGTCGACTGCGCCCCTGCAACAGTAACACCTGCAACTGAGCTGGTTTCACTCTCAAATTTCCTACGACGATGCAAGTTTGCTGAATGTGGTGACCAGAAAAACTCTGGGATGTGCTGGCCGCCACCTTCGGGCGTGTCCGGACGGTCCAGAGCTTCATTGAATACCGTTTCTGACCCTTTTGCCCTGAGGCTCCCATCAGGGAGTCGCTGATACAGGTTAGATATCCAGAGTCATTACCAAGCGTCGATATTTTTACGGGGTTTGCCGGGCTCATACGTCTTAACAAGGAATCCGGGCCACAGTCCGGAGCTTGTCGTATGGAACCACAGAGAGCTGACTATGACTGCTGCCAACACCTCACTCACCCATCCGCTGCGCTCGCAGCGCCTGAATCAGATCACCCATGAGCCGCATAGTCGGCTCGACAACCGGGTCAAGGAGCATGACCCCTTTGCCTCCCGGGAACGCTTTGCCCGTTTTGTGGCTGCCCAGTACCTGTTCCAGTATGACCTGGAGCGCCTGTATGCTGATGATGATCTGGGACGTCTGATCCCTGGCCTGAGTGGCCGCTGCCGGCTGGAGCAGACCCGCTTGGATCTGGCCGATCTGCAGCAGCCGTTGCCGGTGGGGGATGAGTCCGTTTGCTTCCGCTCAATGGGTGTCGGTGAGGCGCTGGCCTGGCTGTTCGTGTCGGAAGGTTCCAAGCTGGGCGCGGCCTTTTTGCTCAAGCGCATGCCGGCGTTGGGGTTGAGTGACAGTTTTGGTGCCAGGCACCTGGGTGAGCCTGAAGGTGGCCGCGCGCAAGGCTGGAAGAGCTTTGTTGCCGTACTTGATGCTGTCGAGCTTGATGCTGAGCAGTAGCGGCTGACCGAAGCGGCCGCCATCGCGGCTTTCGAGCGTTTTACCGTGCATTTGGAGCGCTGTTTTGCCGATTGAGCCCGTGCCAACCACAAAGCCCAGCCGGTTCCGCTGGCTCTGGTTGCTGCTAGCCTACTGGGCTATCGGCATGGCCATGTTGGGCGTGGTTTTGCCGGGTCTGCCAACAACTGAGTTTGTGTTGTTGGCGGCCTGGGCGGCTTCACGCAGTTCGCCCAGACTGGCGGCGTGGCTGGAGCGGCACCGGATATTCGGGCCATTGCTGCGAGATTGGCGCCAGGGTGGAGTTATTGCTCGGCGCAGTAAGCTGGCGGCGACCCTGGCTATGCTATTCAGTTTGACCCTGATGATATTGCTGGTCGATCACACACCCTCAATCATCTTCGCCGCGCTCGGCATGTCCTGTGGGGCGGTGTGGATCTGGAGTCGGCCGGAGCGTCCACGACCATCCTCGGTAAAGTCCGCTCCATAGCTGCCCGAAATTAACTGTCTATACTTTCCAGGCTGCAATGGATGGCCCAGGTTTTCGGGCTCGTTGGCCTGGAGCCACCTCGAGTCTTTCATACGGACATAGAGGTAATCACAATGACGCATGTACTTCGTTTTCATCTGCTTACTGCCCTGGCGTTGACGCTCATACTCTCCAGTGCCTTGTTCAATCGGGCGCTTGCCGCTGACGCCGAGACTCTGGCGCGAGACTCACGGCAGGCCCTGCAATCGCTGTATCAGTCCAATCCTGTCGCTGAAACCCTGTCACGTAGCGCCAAGGCGGTGCTGGTATTCCCCAATATCGTCAAGGCGGGCCTGGTGTTCGGCGGCAGTTATGGCGAGGGCACCCTGTTCAAGGGTGGTGAGGTGGCGGGTTACTACAACTCGGTCAGCGGCTCCTGGGGCTGGCAGGCCGGGGCGCAGTCTTATGGCTATGCGGTGTTTCTGATGACCGACAATGCGGTGAACTACCTGAGCGAATCCCGGGGCTGGGAAGTGGGTGTCGGGCCGACGGTAGTGATGGTTGATGAGGGCGTAGCCCGGCAGTTGTCGACTACCACCCTGCAGGATGATGCCTACGCCTTCATCTTCGATCAGCAGGGGCTGATGGCCGGGCTAAGTCTTGAGGGCAGCAAGATTTCGCCTATCCGCCGATGAGCTGGAGCCGGCGCGTGGTCCGCGCCGGCGCTGGCTAGACGCGCAGAGCTTCCAGTTGTTCTCGCACCGCTGGCGGCAGTGCAATGGGGCGGTTGTTGGCCGGATCAATCAGCACCATGACGCTATTGGCGGCAGCCTGGACCTGGTCCTTGTGCAGGGCACAACCGGTAAAGCAGAACGAGCTGTTGCCAATACGGTTGATGCCGGCCGCCAGTTCCACTGCATGCCAACCGGGCTGGTAGTTGTCGAAGCAGATATCGGTGGAGGCGACCAGTACGCCCAGACCCTGCAGGTCGAGGCTGCGAATGGCGCCAAAGCGGGCCTGCTCCATATAGCGGGCCAGAGCCGCTTCGCTGCGCTGACTATCGGCATCGAGATCAGCATAACGTGGGGTGATTTGCTGACGTACCGCGAAGTTGTGCGCATGCACCAACTGCTGGCGGAAGCTGTCGTCGGGTAATGCCGCAACCTCGCCGCTGACGGCTGGCAACAGTCCGGTGCGAATATAGTCGGGCAACTCTACCCATTGCCCCTGGGTCAGTGCGCCCATGACACAGTCCTGTACGCCGACCCGCTGACCATTCTGGAACAGTTCACTACGGACCCGATATTGTTCGGCATCGCAACTCAGAACACTGACCTCGGCCTGCACGTCACTGCCATACCAGGTCACTTGCTGGTAATTGGTGATGCTACGCAATGGGCGCAGGCGGACCTGGTCGGAGAACCAGGCATCGGGCCCGAACAGTTCCAGGTGGGCGCGCAAACGTGCCTCCTGGTGGAAGTGGTAAAGCCGGGTGTTGTTGACGTGGCGCCAGGTGTCCAGGTCGGTGTAACGGGGAGAAAGGGTGCATTGGAACAGAAAATCTTGGGACATGAGGCTGGCAATCCTGGGCTGCTTGTACGTTGTTCTGGCTACAGCATGGCGTTCTGAGTGGCAGGCTGCAACCGCTGCGGCGCAACTATGAACTAGATGGATAGGCTGTCATTTCTAGAGCCAGATAAGGCCGTCAGTATGGTCAGGTTCTTTTGCCGGAGAGCGAGTTCCAGGCCGGCCAGCGGGTGTTGACCCAGAGTGACAGGGCGATTATCGCGCCGCCAATGGCCAGACGCAGCAGGTCGGCATCACGGTTCCAGATCAGCAGATTGACCAGTAGCCCGGCCGGTACCAGGGCGTTGTTCATGATTCCCAGAGTGCCGGCATCGACCTGGGTGGCACCACGGTTCCAGAAGAAGAACCCGAGCCCGGAGGCGACCAGTCCCAACCAGGCCAGCACGCCCCAGTGCAGGCCGCTGCTGGGCAGTTTGTCCGGGTTGCCAAGTAGCAGCCAGGCGGGCAGCACCACCAGCAACGCGCCGATGAAAAAAAAGCCGAAACCTTGCCACTGTTGGCGCACATCAATCCGGTAGTGGCGAATCAGATGGGCATAGCCGACCTGCCCGGCAGCAAAGGTCAGGTTGGCCAGTTGCAGAATCACAAAGCCGGTGATGAAACTGTCGCTGATACCGTCATAGCGGATGATCCCGGCGCCGAGCACAGCGATCAGCGTGGCTACCAGCGGGCCGCTGCTGAAGCGGCGGCGCAGGGCATTGTCGACCAGCGCCACATACAGCGGGGTGAAGATGGTGAACAGCAGCACTTCCGGCACGCTGATGTAGTTGAACGACAGATACAGGCCGATATAGGTAACCCCGAACTGCAGGGCGCCAACCAGCAGTACGCCGGCCATCAGTCCGAGCGGCAGTTGCCGTGGCCGCAGTAATGGCAGAAACAGCAGACTGGCGAGCACGACGCGGGTCAGTACGGCAAAGTAGCTGTCGACCTGGCCCGCGAGGTACTCGCCGATCAGGCTGAACGACAGGGCCCATAGCAGGGTAACGGCAATCAGGCTGGGCATGGCAGTTGTCAGTAAAGCAGGGTCGCGCAGTATATCGCTGACCCTGTCAGACTCACCAGTCCGATCAGCGCAAGTGCTCTAGAACGGGCAAGTGACCCTGTGCACAGAATTACGCATGGACACTTTTTGGCTGTCCAGGTTGGCCCGGAACTTGCCATAATATTGACGAATTTGACACTACAACTAAAAAAATAGACTAAAAGTATTAGTAACCTGCAAAAGGACTAGAGCGCGGCCAGCGGAGAGAGATTACTGTAGGCGAATGGATGTAGTCTTGGTTGCGCGCTATCTAAGGAGAAGCACAGTGGTAACTCATGGGGTACACAGGATTCTGGTGGTTGATAACGAGTCCTTGATTGTCGAGGAGTTGACTGAATATCTCTCAGGTTGCGGTTTCGAGTGTCTGGGGTGCCTGGATGGTGCAGAGGCGCTGGCGTTGTTTCAGCAGCATGCCGATATACGCATCGTCCTGACCGATTACCGCATGCCGGGTATGAACGGCGTTGAGCTGTTGCAACGCCTGCGCGAGGTTGCCAGCGACGAGCATGTTTTTGAGGGGGCGCTGTTTACCGGCAATGCCGAGAAGGAAGACGTTATCGCGGCATTGCGCGCGGGTGTCTCCGACTACTTTCAGAAGCCACTGGATCTGGATGAGTTGCTCGCCGGGGTGCAGCGGCTGGTCGAGCGGGTCAACCTACGGATGAAAAAAGCCAGCGTCCACCACATCAGTGCCAAGCTGCAGGATTTGTCCGAGTCCCTGGCTGAGCTTTATGAGGGTATTCATAGCCTGGGGGGTAATGAAACCGGGCAGGCTTCTGAAACAGAGCACAGGAAAGTGGTGGCACCGGGGTTCGAGAAGCTATCGCCGCGGCAAGTGGAAGTGGCCAGGCTGATCGCCAAGGGCCAGACCAATTATCAGATTTCCTGTGAGCTGGGTATTTCCGAAAATACCGTTAAGCTCTATGTCTCGCAGATTTTGCGGGCGACCAACATGCCCAATCGAACCCGTCTGGCCCTGGTGCTGGGCGGGCAAGGCTAGGCGATGTCTACAGGCGAATAGTGGTCTGGCCGCGGATCACTACGTTGCCATCCTCGTTGGGCAGCAATGGCAGGCTGACGCCGAACAGTTCCAGGACCGGGATTATTGCCCGTTCATGGCTGGGGCCGGTGCGGTTGTAGGGTCGTTGCAGACATACGTGCAGTAAGTAGCGAACCCGGGTAGGCCCGAGGTTTTCCGCAGCCAGATAGCCATAAGAGGCCTGGCCGTCGACAGGCAGGGCGACCCAGGAGTGTTCACTGTCGGGCTCCGGGCAGTTGCCATCGACCCAGTGCGCAGGTAGCCAACTTTGCGCCACCACTTGTGAAACCTCGCGGCTGACTATCTGTGGGTAGACGCTGGCTTCCAGAGCCGGATCGACCTTGATCGCGGCCCGGGCCGCGTCGGCGCTGACCTGTTTGAAGGTCAGGGTCAGCAGCAAAGGAATGCTATAGGCGATAATCGCGTAAAGCATCAGGAAGAACAGCCCGAACAGCGCGGCAAACTCAATCGCCGTGGCCCCCTGTTGTCGTTTTCGGCTGGTCCGCAATACGCGCATCGGTATGTCTCCTCAACGCACCAGTTGCGGAGCGCCGCAACTGAGCGAATGTAGGGTTACATCGCTGCGGCCCAGTTCCAGGCCCAGCGCGTCGGTGATGACCTGGTTCAGCAGTTGGCCAACACCGTTGAAGATCGGCTTGAGCAGTTCCAGTACCGGTTTCAATGCCCAGCACAAAAAACCAGAGCAATTGACGCTAGTTAAGCCGGGATTGGCCAGACTGTTGCCATCTTGTGTTTGGCTGAGGCTAATTCCACCTGGCTTGTCACGCAGGAATTTGGACAGGTTATGCTCGAGACAGCTGTTCCAGGCCAACAAGGCAGAAAGCAAGCCACCACAGGCCTGATAGCCATTGCTCAGAGTGGATATGCCCAGCAAATCAAGAAGCCCATGTGGTTCGACATAGGCCTGAAAGGCTTGGGTAAAACTACCGTCATGCCACTGCGACTGAGGACAGACCACCAGAAGGCATGATGTGGGAATACTCTTCTCCAGCCACCAGTCGCCGCTAACCAAGGGCGGGAGTAGCTGATTGCCTTGAGCGTCGTGTTCGGCGCTACCGTTTAGCACCAGGTCTACAGCCGTCGGAACATTGTAGAAGCCGTTGACCTTGGAGGCCTCCAGATACTGCTTCGCCAAGTTGTTGATCAAGGTGTTCTGGGCGGCAGTGGTGTAGTCCAGATCAGGATGGTTGCCCAGGTCGGAACTGGGCTGGCGGAAAAGACCGCTTAGTAGATCCAGCAGGCCGCTTACCAGGTCCGACACGCTATTGCCCAGAGCCAAGGGATTGGGCTCGGTGGAGACTGTCTCGCCAACCTCCAAGCCCGTCAATAGTTCGTCGTGCCTCAGTGCTGGCAGGTGAGTTTTACCGGTCAGGACGGGTACATGCAGAAGGCGAATCAGTTCGGCATTGGCCAGACTGGCTTCACAGCTATTTTGGGTGGACCATTTCAGTTCGTCGGGCACCACTCCTACACAGGCATTGAGAATGTCGGTTTCCACCATGATATCCGCTGTTGGTGTGTCCTGCTCACAGCGAATGGCTTCGAGCGTGGCGTCGCCGCTGACCAAATCTATCCAGATCGGCAGGTTTACCCGGGTTCCGAGTACGTTGTTGAGCAGCCAGGCTAAAGAACCACCCAGCATTTGGTTGGTGTCAACGCCGATATACAGCCGAATCTGAGCGTTGTAGGCTTTGGTGCCGACTGGGCCGATGCCGATGGAGGGCGGTTCGACTACGCCTAGTTCGACCTGGGCCAGGCCCAGTACATTCAGATCCGGTATGACCAGGCCACGCTCCCGGGTACCGGTCAGCAGGGCCACGCCAAGCAGCTCGCCAAGATTGATACCGGCTTCGAGGGCCGAGCCGCTGTTGGCGTCTGGGCTGGAGGTCAGGCTCAGTAGTCCGGGATCATCATCGGTGCCGAGCAGGCGGACCTCCATATCGCGCAGAATGGGGTTAGCCAGAATTTCCTGGCGTAATGCCTGCAATTCGGCTTGCAATACCGAATCCGAGACCAGCTCCAGTGATACCGCTACCAGTTCATCCAGTCCCAGCAGGCCCACTTCGGTATCGACCAGATCAACCAGGCCTTGCGGCGACAGGGCCTTAAGCTGATGAATGCCAATATCGACCCCCAGTTGCTGAAGCAGCCCGGCGGGCGTGACTTGGGTATCGGCCAGCCCTTGTGAGTCGAGCAGGGTCAAGTGGTTGACGTTCACGCCAACCGCGCGCAGTAGCTGGCCAAGCAGGCGGCTGTTGTCCAGGCGTAACAGCTGTGAACCGATACTGAATACGGCGGTGGGCTCCTCGCGTACGGCCACCGCAACGGCTTGCAGGCTGACATGCTCGGGGATATCGCGGCTGATCAGGCCAGCCAGCCGGCGAATCAGGCTGGTACTCACCAACTGCCCCACAGTGACCTGAACCGCCATGCCCTGCGGATTGGGCGTGGCTTGACGTAGCCCATTGTGAGTGTGGAGTGCGACGCACTGGCTGGTCAGCGACTGCGCAGCAAGATCCTGCAGAAAGTGGTTGCGCCGGGCGTTCTCTTCGGCGAACCGTTGGGCATCATCCGGAGCCGCGGCGCAGTGGCCCTGAGGCAGTCGCGATACGCTTTCCAGGGCGGCGGTGTCGGCCAGTTTCTGCAGATTGCGCTGTTCCATATACAGACGGCCGCTGTCGATCACCAGCACCAGAAACAGCAGTAGTACAATCAGTGTGAAGGCCGTCAGTATGCTGAAGGCCCCGCGTTGCCGGTGACATAGCTGCGAATGGGGGGGCGCTGTCATGCTGCCACTCCTTGGGCTAATGTGCATGCTCAGTAGCGCAGAATACTGGCTTCACCACGGATCTCGGCCGGCAGGCTGGGGATGCGCCAACCCAGGATCGAGAGCGCAGGCATGATGGCTGCGGGTTGGTCGTGGCGCAGGCAGACGCTCCAGGTATTGCCAACCACGTTCAGGTAAGTCTCTGGGTAATCTTCGCAAACGCTGACCCAGCCTTGCGGTAACCATGAGTCGTCAATGATACGTGCTACGTCCTGCTCGGCAGTTTGGCTGCTGGGGTGGCGCAGGGCCTCGCGCAAGGCGTCGGCGGCGACTTCCTGATAGCTGGCCCCCAGCAGCAGCGGAATACTGTAACCGACCAAAGTGTAGAACAGCAGAAACAGCAATACGAAAACGGCGGCAAACTCTATGCTGGCCGCACCTCCCTGTTTTTTGGAAAGTCCTTTTTTCACTGTGTTCTGCCTGTTATGACTACTGGTGCCATGCCTTGCTTATCTTTATAGATTGCGTTTGGCAAGGAGCGTATAGGTAATTGTGATTATAACTTTATAACTACGGCTATCCAGTTTTTAGCCGTGTAACCCGCATAAATACAGGCCGGCGATGAAATATGGTTAGTTGGGATTAATACCAATTCGAGAATTGTTGTTGACAGGTGCCAGGTCTTCAATGTCAAGCCAGGAGCAAATGCTTGTGCTGCCAAGTTTTTGCTGGAAACGGGAGTTGGCTTGACATAAAGGATGAAGACAATGAAAACGCATTCAACGCTCATGAAGGGTTGCACCGCACTGGCCCTGATTCTTTCATTGGCAGTCGCTGCCGGCTGTAGCGGAACCACCAAAAAATACTATGTCACCGGAGGCGATAGTGGCGCGCCTGTTGATCCGGGTGATGGCGGTGGTAATGGCGATGGCAACGGTGGTGGCGGTAACGGTGATGGTAATGGAGGTGGCGGCAACGGCAACGGCAACGGCGGTGGTAATGGTGGCGGTGGCAACGGTGGCAACGGTGGCAACGGTGGCGGTAATGGCGATGGCAATGGCGACGGCGGTGGTGATCTCTCCTCTGGTGGCGTGATCAATCTGCTGCAAGGCACGGTATCCAATACCGTTGATGGTTCGGTGCTGGCTCCGACTGCGGATCTGGTCGACAACCTGATTGACCCTGAAACCGGCCTGCTGAGTCCTGTCACCGGGTTGTTGGAAGGGCTGACTGGCGAAACTGGACTGTTGGCACCAGTTGGTGATTTGGCCATTGGAGTGCTGGGTGAAGACGGTGCGCTTAGCCCGGTAGTTGGCCTGGTCAATGGTGTTCTGACTGAAGGCGAAGTGGGTTCAGGCAGCGTCAGTCAGTTGCAGGGCACGCTGTCACAGGCGACCGGTACTGAAGGCGGATTGGCCCCGGTCGGTGAGCTGGTCGATGGATTGGTCGGCCCGGAAAGCGGTTTGTTGTCACCGGTTACCGGTGTGCTTGATCGGGTTACTGGTGAGGGCGGAACCCTGCAGCCGGTGGGTGATCTGACCGGCATGCTGATTGGTGATGGTGGCGCACTGCAACCCACCCTCGGGCTGGTCAATAGTGTGGTTGATGACCTTGGCCTGTCGCCGGTGCTGGATGGGGCGGGTGCAGTGGTCGGCTCGCTCAACGGTGTAGTAGATGGTCTGACTACTACCCTGGCTTCCGGTGAGGCCGGGACCGGTGTGGTCTCTGACGGCCAAGGCCTGGTTGGCGGTCTTCTGGCCGATACCGCACTGGAGCCTGTCAGTGCTCTGACCAATGGCCTGGTGGATCCGCAACTGGGCGCTTTGGCACCGATAACCGGCGTGGTTGAAGGGCTCACTGGCCAGGGCGGGGTACTGGAGCCGGTTGGTGGTTTAGCCAACGGTCTGATTGGCCAGGAAGGTGCACTGACCCCGGTGGTGGGAACCGTCAATGGTCTGGTGGTTGGTTTGACCTCAGGTCTTGGCGATTCGCTGGGTGGTGGTCTGCTTGATGGCGTCGGCGGAGACGGCGGCCCCCTGGGCGGGCTCGATGGTGGACTGCTTGATGGTCTGGTCGGCGCCGAAGGTGGTTTGCTGGGCGGCCTGACTGGTGGTGAAGGTGGTCTGGTGGGAGGTCTGGTTGGTGGTGAGGGCGGCCTTCTGGGCGGTCTGACCGGCGGCGAGGGCGGGCTGTTGGGTGGTTTGACTGGCGGTGAAGGTGGCCTGCTTGGCGGCCTGGTCGGCGGAGAAGGTGGTTTGCTCGGCGGCCTGACGGGCGCCCCTGGCGATGGTACTGGTGCAGTGACCGATGTTCAGGGCGCTCTGGGCGCACTGACCAACGACACGGCGCTGGCTCCGGTGGGTGGTCTGGTCAATGGCCTGGTCGATCCCAGCAGCGGCGCCCTGGCACCTGTGACCGGGCTAGCCGAGAGCCTGACCTCTCCCAGTGGTGCGCTGGCCCCGGTCGGTGGTCTGGTCAATGGTCTGGTAGGTGAGCAGGGAGCTCTGAGCCCGGTAGTCGACACAGTCAATGGATTGCTTGGTGTTGGTGGTCAGGGTGGAGGTCTGCTGGGCGGAGGTCTGCTTGGCGGTATGCAGTCCGCCGAGTAAGGCGCGGCAGGGGGCGGCCGCCAGTGATTGGCGGTCGTCCCGTTTCTGAACTAACTTGGTCAAGGGGGAGGTCTTTGTGCAGCAAGTTCCGCGCAGACGGAGCCCCTGATTGTCGATGTTCCTTACAGCATGTCCCGCCAGGAGGCGGCACCTTGTCCACAAGAAGTGGACGCAGGTGGTGAAGCGATGGAGTTCTGATTGATGCGAAAACTGTCCCTGGTGGCCGCTGTGGCCTTGGCTGCAACACCGTTGCAGGTGTCCTGGGCTGACTCTCCGGCCTTTCTGAGCAGTAACGACGTAGACAATATTCTTCCCACGCCCAATCTTCCCGCCGAGGACTTGCGGCCAAATCTACCGGAAACTCAATTGCCTGCCCCGCAGCACCAACCGCTACCGATGGATACCTTGATCCCGGTTCAGGGTGTGTTGATCGAAGGCGGCAGTGTCTATCCCTTTGCCGAAATAGCCGAACTGTTCAACCCGTTGGTTGGGCGGACCGTCAGTCTGCGTGAAGTGCTGGCTATCACTACACAGGTCACCCAGCGCTATCAGGATGACGGTTATGCTTTGTCCTACGCTTTCATTCCCGCCCAGGATTTGCGTGATGGACAGTTGCGCGTGGTGCTGGTGGAAGGTTATGTGGCCACTCATCAGGTGGAAGGCGAGGTTGGCCAGGTTGAAGCCTACATCGCCAGGCTGGCCGACAAGTTGATGCAGGAACGACCACTGCGGCGCGAAAGCTTCGAGCGTTACACGACCTTGATGGCGCAGATCCCCGGGGTCAGTGTGCGAGCAAGCGTGGATCCGCCAACGACAACCGACGGTGCCGCGACTTTGGTCACCAGGGCCCAGCGCCGTCCGTTTGCCGCCAGTGCCAATTTCACCAAGGATAACCGCGACGACCTGCAGGCGATCTTCTCGGTCACCAGCAATTCGCACACTGCCTGGGGTGAACAGGTGACTGCCAGCGTTCTGGCGCCTCCTGGCAAGGACCATGAACAGTATCTTCGGCTTGACTACAGCCAATACGTCAATAGCGAGGGGACCCGCTTTCAAACCTTCGCCTCGCGTTATCGCAGTGACCCCGATCAGTTGGTCAATATCGGCGCTGCGCGGACTGAGCTCAGTCGCAGCAATGACCGATTGTCGCTAGGGGTGATGCACCCCTTCAGGGTTTCTCCACGCGAGATGCTGACCGGTACCGCGCGCTTGTATGGCGTGGATGACAAGCGCGACTATACCCGCCTGTCGCCGCTGCCGATCATCAAGGATGCCGTTGAGCTGCACAGCAAGGTGCGGGTGGCGGCGCTGGAAAGTGAGTGGCGACAGCTCGAGGGCCAGCGCCTGCGGGTACTTGGGGGCGGGTTGTATCAGGGGATCGATGGTCTCGGTGCCAAGAGTGAATTACGGGTACTGGGTGTGCAGGGCGACAGCTTCCATGATCTCGACTTTACCCGGTTGCGGCTCAATGCCTTGCAGAGCGACAGCTTTGCCGGCAACTGGCAGGGCGTGGTATCCGCAGCTGCTTACTGGTCGGACGATCACTTGCCGGAAAGTGAGCAGGTGGTGTTTGGTGATCGCAACTTTGGCCGCGGTTATCCCAGTGATCAGGCCTATGGGGACAAGGGCTGGGGTCTGGCTTACGAGCTGAGTTACAGCTTCCGCCGGGATGGGCCCTGGGTGCGTCTGCTGCAGCCCTATGCGGCAGTAGATACCGCGCGAAGCTGGTTCAATGGTAACGGCCCCAGCTCTGAGTTGGCTTCGGCTGCTCTGGGTGTACGCTTTGGTGACCGCAGGTTCTACAACCTGTCGCTTGAAGCAGCCAGACCGCTGGCGGACAAGGCGATTGACAGCCGCGATCGGAGTCCGCGTTATGGGGTGAGTTTGAGTTATAACTTGTGAGCAGATGAGGGAGGTTTAAAGCCCCGGTAAGAGCCGGGGCTTTTTCTGAGATAGCTTTAAATCTTGTTCAAAGTGCGTCGATAATTGTCTGGAAAGTACTGCTGATCGCGTCGCCCAGCCCGCCGGCAGTCAGGATGATGGCTATCGCAATCAGACCGGCGATAATGGCGTATTCAATCGCTGAAGCCCCATCTTCACGTTTTATGAAGTTGGTGACTTTCTGGCGCAAAGTGATAAGTTTCATCTTATTCATCATGATAAATCCCTTTTTGATGGATCAGAGAACAGCTCTGGCAGTGTGGTACAGGTTTGGCCAAATGCCAATATATATAAAGTATTAGTATGAACTGACTATTCGGTCGATCAAAGTATTGGCTATAAGATCTATGCCGTGAAGAGTCATATCGATCTAGCCTGCAATGTTGCGGAGTTCGTCTATAGTGACTGATAGCGTTTGGCCCGAGTGCGACTGACGGGTCAGCCAAGAACAACTCTAAGCAGTGTGCAACTGTCTGCGGTACGGCAACCAAGGAGAGCGCCGTTATGAGTAGTCGCATGACCATGGGGCTTGCCAGTTTTTTGATCGTGGGGGCTGTAGTGGCGGGGTACTGGGGTTTGACTCTCAGCAAGCCGCAATCTTCAGCACCGCTAGCGGAACCCGTCTTATCCCAACCTATCCAGTCCGAAACGCCGACTGCCGAACTTGATTCCCTGCTGGAACGCAGCATGCCCGAGTCGCGCAGTGGCGTGGTGGTACTGGCGCGAGATCTCAAGGCGCCGAGTGTATTGCAGGCCGAGGATCTGGTGATTGAGCAGGTGCGTATCGCACCCCCAGGCAGTTTCTCTGACATCAACGCAGTGCTCGGGCGTACGCTCTGGCGTGATATGCCGGCCGGTAGCTGGCTTGCCGATACCAGCTTCGAAATGGCCGGGCCCCTGGCCAGAATGATTCGTGCCGACGAGCGTGCCCTAGCGATCGAGCTGGATGAAGTCGTCGGTGGGGGTGGGCATCTGCAACCGGGGGATTTTGTCGATGTGCTGCTGTTTCTGCGCGAGGATGAGCGCAATACCGATCGTACTGCTCAGGTGGTAGTGCCGGCGCTGCGGGTTCTGAGTGTTGGTCCGCAACTGGGAGCCAGTCGCCACGGTGAGCCCCTGCAAGCCCCACCTGCTGATACGGATCAGGACGAACGCCGCAGCCGCCGGGCGGATCAGCCTCGCACTGCGGTCCTGGCTGTACCCGAAGCGCTACTGACCCGGTTCATGCTGGCTACCCAGGTGGGCACATTGCGCCTGGCAGTGCGCAGTGTTGATGAGCAATTGCTGGTGGCCTACTACGCTGGTGAAAGCGCAACAGTTGAAGTCGAGGAACTGAAAAGACAGCTGTTTCAGTTCGAGAAACTGGCGATGCGCCAGGCTGCCAGGCCGCAAGCGGGCTTGGTAGCACCCCGTTCAGCCAGTGTTCCGGTGTATCACGGCAACTCGGTTGCCCGGCAAAACCCCTGATCAGCAAGGAAGCGAGCATGAGCAAGCGAATCATCGGTAAAGCTTTCCGGGGGGTATCAACTGCCTGTGTATTGGTCTTGGCCGGCCCGGCGCTGGCCAACAATCCCTGCGTAGCCTTGCAGGAGGCTCCCGGTGTGTTGGAAGTGGGCTATGGAATGCAACATGAAGTCCAGTTGCCAGTGCCTATCACGCGTCTGGCCGTGGGCAACCCTGAAGTGGCCGAGGTGCGGCTGACTGGGCGCCAGTCCTTTCTGATCACCACCACCGGCAGCGGGGTGACCAATCTTAGCGTCTGGACCCGCTGTGCCGCCGCGCCGCGCCAGAGCATGCTGTTTGTTCAGGGTGAGGCGGTGTCAGCACTGGCTCACCCGGTTCAATCGGCGCAGGATGAACGCGATCTGCCCAGTCAGGTCCAGACCGACATCCGCTTTGTCGAGGTCAATCGCAGCAAGCTGAAGGCCATGGGTGTCTCGCTGCTGGGTACCGGATCCGGCAATTTCCTTTTTGGTTCGCCCGGCGCATCTCCGGGCAGTGTTCCGATTGGCGGGGTGGGCAATCTCACCCCGGGACTCAACCTGCCCTTGCCGGACACCGGTTTCAATATCGTCTGGGGTGGTGGTAGCAGTCGGGTGCTGGGGGCGCTGAATGCACTGGAAAACAGCGGCTTCGCCTACACCCTGGCGCGTCCCAGCCTGGTGGCCCTGAGTGGTCAGAGTGCGAGCTTTCTGGCCGGAGGGGAGTTCCCGGTGCCGGTACCGAGCAGTGGCAGTGATTCGGTTTCGATTCAGTACAAGGAGTTCGGGGTGCGTCTGAGCCTGACCCCCACAGTGGTTGGTCGCGACCGGATAACCCTCAAGGTGGCACCGGAGGTCAGCGAGCTGGACTTCAACAGCGGTATCAGCATCGAAGGCATCACGGTGCCTGCGCTGAATGTCCGGCGGACCGACACCAGTGTGTCACTGGCTGACGGCGAGAGCTTTGTCATCAGTGGCCTGATCAGTACCCGCAGTGCGTCAGCGGTCGACAAGCTGCCGGGGTTGGGGGACTTGCCGATTCTGGGCGCGTTTTTCCGCTCTTCGCGGATTGATCGTGAAGAACGCGAACTGCTGATGGTGGTGACCCCGCGTCTGGTTCAGCCATTGGCGGCCAATGCCCAGCTTCCCGAGTTGCCTGGCGAAAGCCTGCGGCGCTATGACCCGTCGGCATTTGAGCTGCTGTTGTTCGAGAACGGCGAGTTCGATCAGCGTCGCGGGCTGACCAGGTGAGGGCTTGGTAATGGAACATACCTTTCTAGCGTGTACCCACAATGTGACGGATGTCGAATGGCTGCAGACTGCCCTGGCGCCCATGGGCCAGGTGCTCAAGGTTGGCGAGACGCTCGACGATCTGCTGGGCCTGATCGATGCCACGGGCGCTAGCCTGATATTTGTCGGGGTTGACCGGGACAATCTGGTCAGCCAGTGCGCCTTGGTCGAGAGCCTGTTGGCGGCCCGGCCATTGCTGATCGTGGTAGCCCTGGGCGATGGCTTCGACAATCAGTTGGTAATCGGTGCGATGCGCGCCGGCGCGCGGGATTTCATCACTTACGGCCTGCGTGGCAGCGAAGTCATGGGGCTGGTTCGGCGGCTGTGTGACCGGTTGCCGCAATTGCCAGCCCATCGCCAACAGGGTGGCTTGAGTCTGTTGTATGGTGCTCAGCCAGACAGCGACGCGGCGCTGGTCTCCGCTCATCTGGGATTGTTGCTACAGCGCAGTGGCAAGCGGACCCTGCTGGTGGATCTGGGCCTGCCCAACGGCGAAAGCATGGACGTGCTCGGTCTGGAGTCGGCGTTCCAGTTCGCCGATGCCATCCGCAATCTGCGTCGGCTCGACGGCAATTTGATCGAGACCGCCTTTGCCCGCCATACCAGCGGCTTGCAGGTTTTGGCGCTGGGCACCGAAGAGGAAGGGCTGGAACATTACCGCTCGGCGGAGCTGTATCTGCTGCTGAGCACCTTGCGTCAGCAGTTCGAACAGGTGGTGGTCAACCTCTGCGGCCAGCACGACAGTGATGTGCTGCGGACTTTTGTCAGCAATGCCGAACGTCTGTACTGGTATAGCGACCAGAGTGTGTCCAGTTGCCGACGCAATCTGGACATGCTGCAACTGTGGCGCGAGCGCGGGCTGAAGCTGGATCACGCCCGCCTGCTGGTAGATCGTTATATTGACAGTGTCGCTCCGGACATCAAAACCCTGGGGCGTACCTACGATATGCCGATATTGGGCGGCCTGCCCTTGAGTCCGGCCTTGCGCCTCAAGGTCAAGAATCAAAGCCGACCCTTGTTCGAGCTGGCGCCGCGAGACGCCTTGAGCCGGGCTCTGCAGCAACTGTTTAAGGATGCCTCCAGTCTGGCGGGCAGTGCCGAGCCCGGGTTCTGGCAGCGCCTGATGGGGCTTGGCAAATGAATCAGCGCACTACCTTTGGCAGCAACCACGACACTGATCCCGGTTCACTCAAGGCGCTGCTGCATCGCTATATCATCGATGCGCTGGAAGAAGAGCCCGGCAACCTGCTCGAAGGGGCCCGCCCGGCGCTGGCCCAGTTTGTTGCCGAGCAGGTGGCCGAGTTCGTCAAGCGCCGGCACCTGGCGGTGTCGCGCTATGAAGTAGACCATCTGACCGAAGAACTGTTGGATGAACTGACCGGGTTTGGCCCGCTGGAAATTCTGCTGCGTGATCCGGCGGTCACTGAAATTCTGGTCAATGGTCCGCAACGGATCTTTATCGAGCGCAGCGGGGTTCTGCATCACAGCGAGTTGCGATTTATGGATGACCAGCACCTGCTGCGGGTCATTCAGCGCATCCTGGCGCCGATAGGCCGGCGTCTGGATGAATCCTCGCCGATGGTCGATGCGCGTATGCCCGATGGTAGCCGGATCAATGCGGTGATCCCGCCGGTTGCGCTGGACGGCCCCTGCCTGTCGGTACGCAAATTCCGCAAGGATCTGCTCAAAAGTGCTGATCTGCTGGCTTCACAGTCGCTGGATACGGCGATTCTGGAGTTTCTGCAACTGGCGGTCAGGCAGCGCTGCAATATTCTGGTCAGCGGTGGTACCGGTACTGGCAAAACCACCATGCTGAATATGCTCAGTCAACTCATCGAGCGTCGTGAGCGGATTGTCACCATCGAGGATACAGCCGAGCTGCAACTGCATCACGATCATGTGGTGCGTTTGGAAACCCGCCCGCCGAATGCTGATGGGCACGGTGAAGTAGCTGCCAGGGATCTGGTACGCAATGCCCTGCGTATGCGCCCTGATCGGATCATCCTTGGCGAAATTCGTGGTGTCGAGGTCATGGATGTGCTGACCGCGATGAATACCGGCCATGATGGCTCGATGAGCACCCTGCACGCCAACAATGCCCAGGATGCCTTGCTGCGCCTTGAGTCGCTGGTGGGGCTGGCGGGAGTGCAGGTGGCGGAGCGAACCTTGCGCCAGACCATTTGCTCGTCGATTGACATCGTGCTGCAACTGACCCGGTTGGCGGATGGCCGTCGCTGTGTATCCGAGGTGTTGGAAGTGGTTGGCCTGCGCGATGGACAGTACGTGACCAATACCCTGTTCCGGCTCGATCGCCGAGGCCAGGGAGGTTTTATCCGTGAGGTGATCAACCCGTCGGGAGAGAAACTGCACCGGGCCTTTTAGAGCCATGCGGGAATGGTCTGAGCGTCAGGGTGGGCGCGGGCCTTTCAGCTAGCTCTTTGGCGTGGTGCCTGGCAGGGATGGGATGAGTATGAATATGCCGCTGTTGTTGGCATTGGCGCTGCTAAGCCTGGGCCTGCTGGTGTTGCGCAGGGGCTTGCGCCAGGCTGGATCAGAACGGGTAGTGCAGCGCCTGGACAGTGGCCAGGGCGAGCCGGTGCGGCGCCCGGTCGGACGGCTCAAGCGAACCTTTATGCGCGCCGGGCTGAACCCTTCGCCTTGGGCGCTGCTGCTCGTTCTGGTGGTGTGGCTGTTGGTGTTGCTGCTGAGTTACGGTCTGGGCGGCTGGCCAGGCCTGTTGCCGGGTGTGTTGGTCCCGCTGGTGGGGTTGCGCCTGTACGTGGGCTGGCGCTATCAGCGCCGGGTGCGGCGCATGATTGAGCAGACGCCACAATTTCTTGACCATGTGATTCGCAGTCTCAAGTCCGGCCGCACGCTCGGCGATGGCATGCTGTTGGCCATGCAGGCTGCTCAGCCGCCCCTGAACGAGGCGCTGGCCCGCACCCGACGCAACATTCAGCGCGGTGTGCCGTTGGGCGAGGCGATGGATGACTTTGCCCATTTGTACGAGCGCGACGAGTTTCGCATTCTGGCCATGGGGGTCTGGGTCAACCAGCGCTATGGCGGCAACGCCAGTGAGCTGCTGGACAATCTGATCAGCATGATCCGTGATCGTGAACGGGCCGCTCGGCAGTTGCGAGCGTTGACCGGAGAAACCCGGGTCAGTGCTCTGGTACTGGGCTGTCTGCCGGTGGCCATGGCGGGCTACATCTTTATCACCAATCCGGACTTTTTGCTGGGTATGTGGCAGGACCCGGGCGGGCGTTTGGCCTTGCTGCTGGCCTTCGTGCTGCAGGCGCTGGGGTGTCTGCTGCTGTGGCGCATGATGAGGAGTATCTGACATGGGCCTGTTGCTGCTGAGTGCGCTACTGCTACTGCTGGCTGCGGGCGTACTGCTGCGCACGAGCTGGCGAGAGCATCAGGCGGCCCGGCATGTCGCCCAGCGCCTGGGTGGCGATGCGTCTGCCGGTGCAGTGTTCAGAGCTTTGAGTCTGCGGGGTTTGGGCCGGCGTGGGCGCTCACTCGACAATGAAACCTCGCAGTTGCTGGATCGTTTGGGCTGGCGCAAGACCCGCCAGCGGGCCCGGTTCTTCGCCTTGCAACTGCTGGTGCCGCTGCTGTTGCTGGTCCTGGTGCTGCTGGTGCAATGGTTGCGCAGCGAGCCGCCAGACCAACCCTGGCTGGCTCCCCTGTTTGCTCTGGGGATTGGCTACCTGCTGCCCAAGCGGGTGCTGGCCAGCGCGGTGAAAAAGCGTCAGGAGCGCCTGGCCTATGAGGTTTCGACCCTGATCCCGATGCTGCGCATGTTGTTCGAGGTGGGCATGACGGTCGAACAGGCTTTGCGGGTACTCAGTAACGAGGGCCGGGAGATTTTGCCGGAGCTGAGCTGGGAATTGCGCCAGGCTCTGAACCGGGTCGATGCCGGCCTGGAGCTGGCCGGCGAACTGAAGCAGGTGAGCCACTGGGTTGAGGTCGATGAAGTCACCGATTGCTTCGCCATTCTCGAGCAGTTGATCCATCAGGGTGGTGGTGCCATGGCCTCGTTGCTGGCCTTGAAGGAACTGCTCGATGACCGGCGTATGACCAGTTTGCAGGAACGGGTCTCGAAACTGTCGGCAAAAATGTCGGTGGTCATGATCCTGTTCCTGTTTCCGGCGCTGCTGATCGTTCTGGCCGGGCCGGGTTTAATCGCAATTTTTCAGGCCTTGGGAGGCATGAGATGAAACGGATAGTCATCACTCTGTTGCTGGCGGGCGTACTGCAGGGCTGTGCCAGCACGCCAGCACCAAGCTCCTGGCTGGTGCAGCGCCAGAGTTCGCCCCCCAAACCCTGCGAACCGCTGACCGGTGATCAGGAACTGGTACTTAATCTGGCCCGCGAACTGGCCGAGTCCGGACGCTTGCATGCGGCGCTGGCCAATCTTGAACGGCTACCCGGAAGCTTGCCTGAGGCGCGCCTGAACAAAGCCCGGCTACTGAGAGTGCTGGGGCATGCCGAAGCCGAACCTCTGTACCGCAGCCTGCTCAATACCTGTCTGGTGGCCGAAGGGCAGCACGGCCTGGGGCAGATCGAGGTGGCTCGCCAGAACTATCCACAAGCGTTGGAGCATTTGCGTGCGGCAGTCAGCCTGGCACCGGCCAATGCGGCCATGCGCAACGATCTGGGCGTTGCCTATCTGAATTTGCGGCAATTGCCAGAGTCGCGTTTCGAACTGATGACGGCGCTGGAACTGCGTGACGGTGAAACCCGGGCGGCGGAAAACCTTCTGACCCTGTTGATCTATCAGGATGACTGGCAGCAGGCCCGTGACCTGGTGACTGCCCAGGGGCTTACCCCAGCTCAATTCCGCCATGCTGAACAGCGAGCTCAAAGGCTCAAGGGGGAGGATCAGGCGGCGGTTCAGGTAATGGCCAGTCAGCCGGCTGAATCGGTGCCGGCGGCCCCGGTCGCGCGTCCACAGGTGACTGCCCGGCCGGCGGCAACGCCGGTTGCTGCCACTATGACGCCTGTCGCGCCTGTCAGCGCGGCCCCGGCAGACCCTGCCCCTCGGGCTTTGGGACCGGCCGTGGGAGGCGTTCAGCAGGTAGCGCCAGCAGGCGCTCGACCAATCGTACCTATTGCCGGGGTGGAAACAGCCTCGGCCGGGGAATGAAACGTGATGAACGGGTCTGGAGAGATGCTATGAACAGAACACTTCTGGCCTTGGCGGGAATCGGGCTGATGTATGGTGGTTCGCTGGTTGCCGAGCCGGCGCTGATAGCCGAGCGTCCGGAGTCGCAGACTGAGTTGTGGTTGCAGCTTCAGCGTGACGGTAGTCAGGCTTCGGCCCACTCCCAGAGTGCGACGCCGACTGAGCGGGAATTGGCGATGCGTCGCCTGTTGGAGAGCTACAAGCACCCGATTCCCGAGTTTTTCGAGCAGGATGCCGGGGGGCAGGTTGGGCGCTGATCAACGGCTCAGATGCCAGACCACGGCCATCAGTAGTCCGCAAAGCAGAAACGGGGCATAAGGCTGCCCGTCAGGGGAGCCTGGCTCAAGCTGGCGCACATGCTGACGCCAGGCTGGCGGCAGATGCGGCCAGCAGCGCGGTGCCAGCCATGCCCAGGCCAGCATCGTCAGGCCAGCGCCAGCGATGCTCAGCAGCAGGTGCATGACATCGCTGGCCAGGCCCAGAGCGCTGAGCATTTTGACGTCAGCAGCCCCCATGCGGCCTCGCAGGTAGCCGGGCAGGCTGAATAGCAGAGCCAGCCCCAGAGCTGACATGGCCTGCAGCGGGCTGGCACCGGTCAGGCTCTGGCCACTGAATAGCAGGTAGCCGGCAGCCAGCACCAGCGCCGGCAAGGTCAGCAGATTGCTGATAAGCCGGTGACGGGCATCTTGCAGGGCGCACAGGGCGCACCAGGCAATCAGGGCAGCAGACAAGGCAAGTAGCTCCTTTGGGCTTGCCGGGCATGGCGCATATGAACAGGACACATGCATGGTAGCACTCGGAGTCAGCATCGGGGTGTGGCTTGAGGGGCGCTGAATGAAATTGTGGCGGATGGGTGGTAAACCGGTTGAACAACCCCAGCCAGAAACGGCGGCTGGAGCCCTTGCACCTGGCGAGGAGGCTCTGTATTTGCGTCTTGATGCACAGGCTCGGGTGCTTGAGCTGAGCCCGGCACTGCAGCGCCAGTTACCCGTACTGCCTGAACTTTCCCTGCTCAGTGCCTATCTGGCCCAGCCTGTGGTCTGGCTCAGGGAGGTACCTGCGCGCTGGCCGACCCAGGTACCAGCCCTGCTATTCAAAGGTCTGGCCGGCTGCCGGTTGTCGATGCCGGGCTGGTTGTGCCAGGAGGGTGAGCATTGGCTGTTATGCCTGTTCGATACGAGCGAGCAGCATCAGCGGCTGGAGGATGCCGAACGCCGGCAACAGCTGTTCTCCCAGACCTGGCAGTACGCCGAGCGTCTGGCCGGTAGCCGTGACCCAGAGGTGGCACGCCTGTTGGCGGAGTGGCTGGATGAGTTGCTGGTGCGTTTGCAAGTGCCCTGGTTGGCGGTCGCTTTGCCACAGGGTGGCCGTTGGCAGGTGTATCAGCACGCGCGGATGCCCGGCATCGCTGGGCCGCCCTGGGATGAACGTGAACTGCAGAAGTTGCTGGGCGACTCGGTTACCGAAACAGGACTCTGGCGGGTACCCTATCGCGAACAAGGGCAGGTAGTGGCCTGGTTACTGGCTGATGGTTCTGGCCCGGCCCGGCGCCTGAGCTTCATGCGCGATGAGCACTGGAGCCAGTTGTTCGCCTTGTTGGCGGCTCCGTTGTTGCATGGGGTACGTGCCCACGAACGAGCAGTGCAAGGGGAACGCAGTGCCGTGCTGCAACAAATGCTGGGGAGCGGCTGGTGGGAGGTCAGTGCTCAGCAGCGTGTCAGCCTGGCGCCGCATTTGCTTGCGCAGCTTGGGCTGACTCCTGAAGAGGATGGTGCGCTGAGTCTGGAGACCTGGTTGAGCGGGGTCGACCCGGCCGACCGCAGCGAGTTTCGACTGCGGCTGGATGATGCTCTGGTGCATGGCCGTGGGTTTTGCCAGTCTTTGCGCCTGGGGGCGGCCGGGCAGTCGCGTTGGTATCGCATCCAGGTTGAGGCGCTGGGAGCAGGACGCGGGCGACACCTGTTTGGTTTTGTTCTGGACATCAACGACAGCCGCCAGAAAGAGAACGAGGCGGCGCTGGCCCGGGCGCGGTTGGAGGGATTGGTCGATAGCGCTCCTGCCATTATTTATGTCCAGGGCTATCAGGATGGCGCGCTGTTCATGGAGTTTTGCAGCGCCAGCCTCGAAGTAGTGTTGGGCTGGCGATTTGAGGATCTGCAGGATGCATCGCTGGCCACCTTTCTACACCCGGATGATCGTGAGGTGTTCTTCGCCAGGACGCGTACCTTGCTGCGTGATGGTGTCGCCAGTTGCCGTTATCGAGTCCGTGATCGAAACAACCGCTACCACTGGATGGTCGATGAGGCCCGGTTGCTGCGCGATGAGCGTGGCCTGCCCCATGAAGTGGTGGGCTTGTGCCTGGATGTGACCGAGGCCACCGAAGCCGCCGAGCAGGTGCGCGAGAGTGAGGAGCGCTACCGGGTACTGGTTGAGGACTCGCCGGCGATGATCTGCCGTTACCGGCCGGACCTGACGTTGACCTTTGCCAACCTGCCATTGATCAAGAGTCTGGGCGTTGAAGCGGAGGCGGGGCAAAAGCTTAATCTGGGCCAATACCTGTCGGATGAGCAGCGCCAGAACATGCATGAACGGTTGGCACAACTGACGCCGGAACAGCCCGTCAGCAGCACCGAGCTGTGCATGCATCTGCCTGGCCGCTCGCACGCCTGGTGGGTTTGGTCCGACCGGGGGCTGTTCGACGCCCAGGGGCGGCTGGTTGAAATCCAGGCGGTGGGGCGAGACAACACTGAAGTGCACCAGGCCCGTCAGCAGCTTTACCAAAGCGCCAAGATGGCCACTCTGGGAGAAATGGCCACGGGCCTGGCCCACGAGATCAATCAGCCGTTGAACGTCATGCGCATGGCCCTGGCCAATATGTTCAAGCGTCTGGAGAGCGATAGCCTGACCCCGGATTATCTGCGTGAAAAGCTGGAGCGGGTTGAAGCCCAGGTTACTCGTGCAGCCAAGATTGTTGATCATGTGCGGATCTTTGGCCGACGCTCGGATGTGGAGGGCACCCTGTTTGATCCGGCCAAGGCGGTGGAAGGGGCGTTGTCTCTGGTCCTGGAAGGATTGGACAAACACAGCGTTGAATTGCAGGTGGAGGTGCCGGTACTGCCATCGGTAGCCGGGCACGGTGACCGGTTGGAGCAGGTATTGATCAATCTGCTGCTCAATGCCCAGTATGTGGTGGTCCAGCGCCGTGAACAGGAGCCCGGCTTTCAGCCCCGGATCAGGGTGCAGGGTGAGGTTCATGGTCGCGGTGTGCGGCTCTGCGTCGAGGATAATGGCGGCGGGATCGAGCCTGGCATGTTGGAGCGAATCTTCGAACCTTTCGTCACCACCAAGCCGGTGGGCAAAGGGACAGGGCTGGGATTGTCGGTCAGCTACGGAATCATCACGCAGATGCGTGGCCGGCTTTGGGCCTGCAATACCGACGAGGGCGCGAGCTTTGTCATAGAGCTGCCGGCGGCTGAAGATGTCGCCTCGGTTTGAGCCCGTTCACAGACTCTTTTGCGCACCGTAGTAGCGCCCCTGGAAATAATGCACTGGCAAGGTCCGCGCCAGGCAGGCCTGCCAAGGATTGTCGATCTGATTAAGAATCAGACTGACCGGGTGCTGGTTCAGCAGTTCGGTTAGGTTGTCTGCCGCCTGATGATACAGGTCGGGGTGAAAACTGCTTTCCGATAGCGAGATGCCGACCCGTTCCGCGGAACTGAAGATGAACTTGATCAGGTGCCAGGGGAACAGCGGGTTGATATCCGGGTCATTACGAGTATCGATCCGGCTGGTTGCCAGATCTATACCGGCATCGTTGAGGGCATACAGCGCGGCGTAAAGCCGTTGTGTCGTGTTGCCTTGGCGCAGCGGGGCGTTGGGCAGGATCACGACCAGTTTGTAGCCGAACAGCGCCAGCGTCTGGGCGGTATTGATCAGGCTGGTCTGGATCTGAAAGTTGCACAGGCAGTCCTTGTTCACCCGCAAAAATACCAGCGGATGTTCTGGCTGCTGTGAGCTGGGCAGGCCGAAAGAGGCGGTTGAATAATGATGTTTGATCGACGTCAGAGCCGCTGTATAGAACACGTTGAGTTGGCTGACGGTGCTGTTTTCCAGGAACCGGGCAATGTCACCGGGGCGCAGAGTATCGGGCCGAGGCAGCAACTCATGGGCAAATGTTTTCAACTGCCGATCAAAGATTGGCTGGATGCTGGTATTGACGTTCAACAGATTGAAAGCATTTATCTTTCTGGGCGCGTCTGGGCGATAGTGCATAGGTGTCGGGCTGTTGAACATCGGCCGCTCCTGGCATGTCAGGCGGGAGTGAATGCGTGGTTCGATCCTAGCACGGGCCCTTTGGCTGACGTGATCCTACCTTGGTGATAGTAGTTTCTAGAGTGTATGGGGCATGAATGTTCGGGGTGCACCAGTCGCTTTTGTAGAGTAGGTAAAAATGGATAGTTGTATCTCGCTATTGAGCACTCCGGGCGGGGTTGCTAGCTTGAATAGCAAGGGATACTGGGCAGGACTGGATGGAGTGGACGCGATGACGAAAAAGAAGATATTGGTCATAGACGATGATCAGGACATCCTTCTGGAACTCCAGGAGTTTCTGAGTTCGCTCGATCTGGCCTGCGAGTGCGTTGGCAATGTCAGTGATGCACTGGAGCATTTGGCCAAAGATCCAGCGGTGGATCTGATCATCACTGATCTGCGCATGCCCGAGCAAAGCGGGCTGCGTCTGATCCAGCAACTCAATGAGCATGCCGAGCATGCGCGTATTCCGGTCATTGTCACCTCGGGGCATGCTGATGTTGATGATGTGATCGCCCTGTTCCGTTACGGTGCGGTTGATTTTCTGCCTAAACCAATTTACTACCAGCACTTTATTGGTCTGCTGCAGCGGATTTTTCCTGACCAGCAGATATCCTGACTCGACCGGTCCACGGCCTGAACTGGCCGTGGCGTATCGCCGGAGTAGCTCAGTTGGTAGAGCACGTCATTCGTAATGATGGGGTCGCAGGTTCGATTCCTGTCTCCGGCACCATCGCTCCGTTATTGTCCTGACTGATGGGTCACTATTCCGCTGGTCAAGAGCGCTGCCGGCAAGCCTGGGTGCGAGTATCTTGGATGCTCGACAGAACAAGACCCAGGAGAACGTCGTGACCGATCTGGATGTATTTCGTCAGCAAACCCGCGCCTGGCTGGAGGACAACTGCCCGCAGAGTATGCGTGCCCCGGTAACCTGCGATGCCGACGCCTGTTGGGGCGGGCGCAACTTCCAGTTTCAGAGTGAGGACCAGAAACTCTGGCTCGAACGCATGGCCGCGCGTGGCTGGACCGCGCCGGACTGGCCGCGCGAGTATGGTGGTGGTGGGTTGAGCCGGGCCGAGACCAAGGTTCTGCAGGAAGAAATGGCTCGGATCAGGGCGCGCTCACCGTTGTCCAGCTTCGGCGTATGGATGATCGGCCCGGCGATCCTCAAGTTCGGTTCCGAGGCGCTCAAGCGTCAGCATCTGCCGCCAATCATCCGTGGCGAGATCCGCTGGTGCCAGGGCTACAGTGAGCCGGGTGCCGGCTCCGACCTGGCCGGGCTGCAGACCCGTGCCGAGGATCACGGTGATCACTTCATCGTCAACGGCCAGAAGATCTGGACCTCCTACGCCGACAAGGCTGACTGGATGTTCTGCCTGGTGCGCACCAATACCGAGGCCAAGAAGCAGTTGGGCATCAGTCTGGTGCTGTTCGACATGACCACACCGGGTGTCAGCACCCGGCCGATCAAGCTGATCTCCGGCAGCTCGCCGTTCTGTGAAACCTTTCTCGATAACGTGCGGGTGGACAAGAATCAGGTGGTTGGCGAGATCAACGCCGGCTGGACCATCGCCAAATACCTGCTGACCCATGAGCGCGAAATGATCGGTGGCATGGGCCGTACCGCAGCCGGGCAGAAGACCCTGCCGCAGGTCGCCGTCGAGGCCGTTGGGCTGGAAGACGGCAAGCTGGCCGACGGTTACCTGCGCAGTGAAATCAGCCGTTGGGACATCGACGCCGCGGCCTTTGCCCTGACCAGCGAGCGCGTGCTCGATGAGGCCAAGGCCGGGCAGGGCGTGGGCGCCGCCTCGGCGATGCTCAAGTACTACGGCACCGAACTGAACAAGCGTCGCCAGGAACTGAACATTGCCCTGCATGGCAGTCGGGCCATGGTCTGGGAAGGCGAGGCCAGCAATGAAGGCGCCATGCCGCGCACCTGGCTACGCTCCAAGGGCAACTCGATTGAGGGCGGCACCTCGGAAATCCAGCTCAACGTCATCGCCCGCAACATTCTCGGGCTGCAGTGAACCGAATCGAGGAAATGTGCATGAGCGCTCTGGTACTCAATGAAGAACAAGCAATGCTCAAGGATGCCGCCAAGGGTTTTCTGGCGGAACAGGCGCCGGTCAGCCAGTTGCGCGCCCTGCGTGATACGCGCGACGAAACGGGGTTTTCCCGTGAGCTGTGGCAGCAGATGGTGGAGATGGGCTTCAGTGGCACCTTGGTGCCTGAAGCTTTTGGTGGTGCGCAGTTCGGCCATGTCGGCATGGGTCAGATCAGTCAGCAGGGCGGGCATAACCTGAGCGCTTCGCCACTGTTGTCGAGCGCGGTGCTTGGCGTTAGCAGCCTGCTGCTGGGTGGCTCCCAGGCGCAGCAGGCCGAACTGCTGCCAGCGATTGCCGAGGGTCGACTGCTGACCGCGCTGGCGATCGATGAAAGCCCGCGCCATGCGCCCTGGCGGGTGGCCACCCGACTCAGCCGCGACGGCGAGGGCTACCGTCTGAACGGGCGCAAGCTGTGCGTGGTTGACGGCCACGTTGCCGACTGGCTGATTGTATCGGCGCGCAGCAGTGGTGAAGAGTCTGCCCGCGAGGGGATCAGCCTGTTGCTGGTCGAACGTACGGCGCCGGGTGTCAGTGTCGAGCGCACCATCATGGCCGATTCACGCAATGCTGCGCTGGTCAGCTTCGATAATGTCACCCTGCCTGCTGAAGCGCTGCTGGGTGTCGAGGGGGAAGCCGCTGCGGTGCTGGAGTGGGTGCTGGATGTTGGCAACGCGCAACTGGCTGCCGAACTGCTCGGGATAGCCGAGGAGGTGTTCAGCCGCAGTGTGGCCTATTTGCAGGAACGCAAGCAGTTTGGCGTTACGCTGGGCTCGTTCCAGGCCTTGCAGCATCGCTGTGCGCACCTGTTCAGTGAGATCGAGCTGGTCAAGTCGGCGGTGCTCAAGGCTCTGCAGGCGCTGGATGCGTCGGACCCTGAGGCGCCGCAGTGGGTCAGTCTGGCCAAGGCCAAGGCCTGCGAGGTGGCTGAGCTGGCGACCAACGAGGGAGTGCAGCTGCACGGCGGTATGGGCATGACCGATGAGTTCGATATTGGCCTGTTCATCAAGCGTGCGCGCACGGTCCAGCAACTGTTCGGCGACTACCGTTACCACGCCAATCGGTTTGCCAGCCTGCGCGGCTACTGAGTTGCACAGATGCGACAAGGCCGGGCAATGCCCGGCCTTGTCGTGTCAGTACCGATGACTCAGAAGTGCACCTTGACGATCAGGTTGGTCGCGCTCTGGTCGGTCTTGAAGGCGCTGCTGTCCTTAATGCCGTACTTGTTCTTCCAGTAGTCGTATTCGATACCCACGTACAACTGCTTCTCGGCCCAGTTCATGGCCTTGCCGAGGTCGTACTTGATCTGCGGGTTGAACTTGAAGTTGGCGTGGTAGCCACTGCGACTGTCGTTGTCGACCACCCAGTCGATGAAGCCATCAATCAGAATGTCGGAACGCCCGGCTGGCACGGTGTAGGCCCACACCGGCGTGATCTGCCAGACACCACGACCACCGTCCGGAGTATCGGCGCGGCGGTAATAGGTGTTGAGCTGAAAGTAATCGAAGCCGGGGATGTCGAGGTCAAAGCCAGGACCGAGCAGGTAGTTGTGCAGATCGCCACGGCCGAACTCGTAGGTGGCGGCCAGCAGCACGTCCTTGATTGGGCCAACGCTGAGATCCTGGCCACTGAGCTTGCCGAACGACAGGCGTGGTGAGAACTCGCCGTAGTAGCTGCTGTTGTCACCCCGGGCGTTTTTGTCGCCGTTGTAGTGGATGCTGTCGATGAAGAAGAACAGATCGCCGAAGTTCCAGCCGCTGACGTGCTCGAAGGTCACGGTTTGCTGGGTCTTGGGGTCGACCTGAAAATCCGTTCCGTACAGATAGGTCAGGCTGTTGTTCTGCCATTGCAGAGGGTAGGCCAGGGCGCTGGCGCTGGTCAGCAGAGCGCAGGCGCCCAGGGCGGCGGTGACGAGACGTGGCATGTGTACTGCTCCGGTATGCATTCTTGGGTGTGTTGGCAGTGGCGCGGCTGGCGCCCGGCGCGCATGGTAAAAGCAAAACGCCAGATTGCCCAGAGTCTGGTGTGACGGGCTGGCGGTTCTGGCCAGACCGTGGGCTTATTGGCAAGGGACCTGATGCGCCTCCAGCAGTTTTTGGATTGCTTCGGCACTCAACGGTTTACCCCACAGATAGCCTTGCAGGGCCTGACAGCCGAGCTGGCGTAGCAGGTCTAGCTGGGTCTCAGTTTCCACTCCTTCGGCCAAGGTGTTAAGCCCAAGGTTGTCGGCCAGTTGGATAATGCTGCGCACCAGTACTTCGCTGTCATATTCATGGCCAAGACCGTCGACGAAGGTGCGATCGATCTTCAGGGTGTTGACCTTGAACTGGCGCAGTTGCGCCAACGAGGAAAAACCGGTGCCAAAGTCGTCAATTGCCAAACGCACCCCAAGGCTGTGCAGGGTATCGAGCTGTAGACGGGCCTGCTGGGGGTCTTCCATCGCCATACCTTCAGTCAGCTCCAGTTCCAGATTGGAAGCCGGGATCTGGTGGCGCTCAAGCAGATCGGCCACCTGGTTTATCAACTGGCTGCGATGGAACTGGGCCGCCGACAGGTTAATGGCCATGATCAGCGAGCCATGACCCGATGCACGCCATCGAGCCAGTTGCTGCAAGGCCTGATCCATTACCCAGTCGCCAATAGTGATGATCTGGCCGCTGTTTTCTGCCACGGGAATGAACTCAGCCGGTGACACCTGCCCGAGTTCGGGGTGATGCCAGCGAAGCAGAGCCTCGACCCCAGTCAGGCGGCGTGTGGCAATACACCATTGAGGCTGATATTGCAGGCTCAGTTGCTGCTTGCTGATAGCTCCGCGCAGTGCGCTTTCCAGCTCTAGCTGGCGGGCCATGCGGGCCTGGATACCGGCCGTAAAGAACTGAAACTGGTTACGGCCCCGATGTTTGGCCTGGTACATCGCTCCGTCGGCATATTGCATCAGGCTGTCCAGATCATCACTGTCATCGGGGTAGATGGCAATGCCAATAGAGGCGGACAACGCAGCACTGTACTTGCCAAAACGGATAGGTCTGACCAGCGCTGCTAGCAGCCGCTGGGCGACATGCGCGGCACCGTCAGCATCGACGCCCGGCAAGGCCAGAACGAACTCGTCGCCACCCTGGCGGGATAGGCAGTCGCCATCACGCAACGTCCGGTTCAGGCGCTTGGCAATAGCGCACAGCAGCTCATCTCCGGCCCGGTGACCCAACGCGTCGTTGATGTTCTTGAAGTTGTCGAGATCGATGAACAGCAGAGCCAGTGGTTGTTGTTGACGTTCGGCCAGGCTGAGCGCAGTGCTGACTTGCTGGGTGAACAGGGTGCGGTTGGGCAGGCCGGTCAGGGTGTCATAGTGCGCCAAATGGGCGATGCGGGCTTGTTGGGCTTTGATATCGCTGACATTGCGTGCCAGTACCACATAACCGCATACCTTGTCGGTGTCATGTTGGGCTGCTATCGATAATTGAAGCCACTGGGACTCGGGGGGCAGTTGGAGCAGAAAAGCCGGACTCAGGGCATAACCTTGTCTGGCTGCCTGCTCGAAGCTGGGACGGCAGATGTTCATGACTTCGGCAGGCAGCAGGCACTCGAGAGCCTGGCCCTGGATCTTTTCTGCTGGTAGGTCGAGCCGGCTATCTCGCGAGGCATGATAGCGGCGGATGGCAAGCTGCTCATCAAGCTCGAATAACATATCGGGAATGGCGTCGAAGGTCGCCTGCAATTGTGCTTGAGAGTTTGCTAGCTGGGTATAGGGACGCTCGACCGCCTCTACGAAGATGGCCCGAAACAGAAAGCCGTAGGCGATGACCTTGTAGATATGACCGAGCAGATTGAAATGATCGGTCACACTGGCATACAAGGTGAAACAGATGGCGCTGAGGGCCATGGCGCCGGAGGCCCCGAGCAGCGCTGCCGCGTTGAATTGCAATGGGCGGCGCATGGCAAGCCATAGCCGGCAGACAATCGCTAGGTGTGCGGCTGCCAGTAGGTATTCCAGTCCAACTTTCAGGCTGGTGAGGCCTTCTGCAGGGATGAAGGTTCGCGGCAGTATCTCTGGATAACCAAGGATCAGCAGATGGCAGAGCACAGTGGCCACAAGCACCGCGGATAGCAATGTCCAACGTAACCGCGCTGCTGCGGCCCGCTGCCAGGGCATCCAGGTCACCCACAGCAAAGCCAGCGCCGCCATGGCTCGCGCGGCAAGCCAGAAAGCAATGGCTTTTTCCGGGTCAGAGGGCGTGATGAAGTCAGGCATGCCCTGGTAGGACAGCATGTGGCTGAAGTCGAGTATGGCGACACCGAGAAAGGCGCAAGCCAGTACCAGCAAGTTGGCCGAGCCTTGGCGCTGATAGGTTGCCCAGCCCACGGCGAACACCAGCGCCGAGATGACGATCGCCAATGTTTCCAGCAGCATGTGCAGGGGCAGGTAGCTGGCCTGTCCGTGCAGCCAATGGGGTACTGGGATAACGCTGATCAGCAGCAAAAACGCTAACATGCCGGTCAATAGTTTCAGGGACTGCTGCAGGCCGGACCTGTGGCTTGGATCTCTGCTGCTGATCGGGTGGGGTGAGAAACCTAGAATCGTCATGGGCTGGTGTCCGTCAAATCCAGGTGCCTAAACTAACAGGGCATAGGCCGGGGGGTATTGATTTAAGTAGGTATTTACGTGAGTTCTTCGGGCTTATTCCGGTCGGGGCTAGGCACTTGCGGAGCGAGTGTTTACCCTTGGTCGGTGTTTTCCCTGACGGACCCAGACTAATGCTGCTTCGCGGACTGACCTGGCTGATCCTGTTTCAGCTTTTGGGTACGGGACTGAATGTCCTGTTTTTGCCTTTTTTGCCCGGCCCGATCATCGGGATGGCGCTGCTGGTGGTGTATCTCTGCGTGCGCGGTGGGGTCAGCGATTCACTGGATCTGGCCGCCAGCGGCCTGCTCAAGTACCTGCCGCTGATTCTGGTGCCGCCGGCAGTCGGGGTCATGGCCTATGGCGCTGAAATTGCCGCTGATGCCTGGGCGATTGCGATAACTCTGGGGCTGTCATTCATCCTCAGTCTGCCGCTGTGCGGCTGGCTGATGCAGCGGCTGATCCAGCGTCAACAGCGGGGGCGTTCATGAGCGGTTCATGGCAACTGGCCTGGCAGGCGGTAGTCGGGCACCCGCTGTTCTGGCTTGGAGTGACCCTGGGGGCCTATCAATTGGGGCTGGCATTGTATGAGAAGAGCCGGCTGGCGATCTTCCACCCCGTACTGGTGTCGGTGCCGATCGTGGTTGCGGTGCTGTGGAGTCTGGACGTGGACTTTGCCGGTTACCGCGAGGCGGTAATGCCGCTGCTGATTCTGCTTGGTCCGGCCACGGTGGCCTTGGCGATTCCTCTGTATCTGAATCTGCGGCGCATCCGCCAGTTCTTCTGGCCGGTGCTCCTGACCCTGGCCTTCGGTGGGCTGTTCGCCACTGTCAGCACCTTGCTGATCGCCTGGCTGCTGGGGGCGGACAACATGATCCTAATGACCTTGGCACCCAAGTCGGTAACCTCGCCGATTGCCATGCTGGTGGCCGAGCAGATTGGTGGCGTGGCGGCGTTGGCTGCGGTCTTTGTGATGTTCACCGGAGTGCTGGGGGCGGTGTTTGGCCCCTGGCTATTGCAAGTCTGCGGCATTAGCCATCCGGCCGCGCGGGGCATGGCACTGGGCATGATCGCCCATGCGGTAGGGACTTCACGCGCGCTGGAGGAAGGCGAGGAAACTGGTGCTTTCTCGGCCCTGGCCATGAGCCTGATGGGGATGGCCACCGCTTTGTTGCTGCCACTTGGCGTGGCATTGTGGGCTATGCTCTGAAGGCAGTCCCGGGGCGCGTTTGAGCAGCGCAACTGGCCGTTCAGGGCCATGGAGCGGGTACTCCGGAGGATACGGGAGTGGCGAATTTGATCTGCGTCAATTCGCCATATACCCCTTAGAGTAATGTAGTGGGACACTTTTGCTGGATGTTTCCACCGTCTCTCTCACCGGAGTAAGCAGATGGATATTGTTGAACTCTCGCGCCTGCAGTTCGCTTTCACAGCAATGGTGCACTTTCTGTTCGTTCCCCTGACCTTGGGGCTTGCCTTCATTCTGGCGATTATGGAGTCGGTTTATGTGATGACCGGCAAAACCATTTATCGCGACATGACCAAATTCTGGGGCAAGCTGTTCGGTATCAACTTTGCTCTGGGGGTCACCACCGGCCTGGCGATGGAGTTCCAGTTCGGCACCAACTGGTCGTATTACTCGCACTATGTTGGCGATATCTTCGGTGCGCCGCTGGCGATTGAAGCGCTGATGGCGTTCTTTCTCGAATCCACTCTGTTCGGCCTGTTCTTCTTTGGCTGGGACCGCATGAGCAAGGTCAAGCACCTGGCGGTCACCTGGCTGATGGCGCTGGCCACCAACCTGTCGGCGCTGTGGATTCTGGTCGCCAATGGCTGGATGCAGCATCCGGTCGGCTCCGAGTTCAACATCGAGACCATGCGCATGGAGTTGACCAGCTTCGCCGAGGTGATTTTTAACCCGGTGGCCCAGGTCAAGTTCGTGCATACCGTCTCGGCTGGTTATGTCACCGGAGCGGTGTTCGTGCTGGCAATCTCCAGCTGGTATCTGCTCAAGGGCCGTGACCTGGCTTTTGCCCGGCGCAGCTTTGCCATCGCCTCGGCCTTTGGTCTGGCGGGCGTGCTGTCGGTGATCGTGCTGGGCGACGAGTCCGGCTATGAGCTGGGTGAGGTGCAAAAGGTCAAGCTGGCGGCGATCGAGGCCGAGTGGCATACCCAGGAGGCGCCGGCGGCCTTTACCCTGATCGGCTGGCCCAACGAGCAGGCCCGGCAAACTGACTACGCGATCAAGATTCCAGCGGTGCTGGGGCTAATCGCCACCCGCTCGACCACTGAACAGGTGGCGGGTCTGGATCAGATCCTTGAACACAACCTCGAGCGCATGCTGCGTGGCCAGCAGGCCTACGGGCTGATGCAGCAGATCCGCGCAGGTGATCGCTCGCCAGAGACCGTCGAGCGCTTCAATGCACTGCGCGATGATCTGGGTTATGGCCTGCTGCTCAGTGGCTACACCGATGATGTGGTCAATGCCAGCGATGAGGAAATTGCCACCGCCCTGGCCGCCAGTGTGCCGAAGATCTGGCCGCTGTTCTGGAGTTTCCGGGTCATGGTCGGCTGCGGCTTCCTGATGCTGGTGCTGTTTGCCTGTGCCTTCTGGCACAGCGCCCGGCGCACGGTCGACAAGCCGCGCTGGCTGCTGCGCTTTGCCCTGTTCAGCCTGCCGTTGCCGTGGATTGCCAGCGAGGCTGGCTGGTTCGTCGCCGAGTACGGCCGTCAGCCCTGGGCTATCGGTGAGATCCTGCCGACCCATCTGGCGGTATCCAACCTCAGCGTCAACGAGGTGCTGTTCACGCTCGGCGCGATCATGGTGCTGTACAGCATCTTCGTCATTATCGAGATCTGGCTGATGACCAAGTTCGCCCGTCAGGGGCCATCGAGCCTGCACACCGGTCGCTATGACCTGGAAACCGGCAAGGTACAGGAGGCCTGAGCATGGATTACGAAGCACTCAGATTCATCTGGTGGGTACTGATTGGCGTACTGCTGGTCGGTTTTGTAATTGCCGACGGCTTCGACATGGGGGTGGCCGCGCTGCTCAAGGTGGTGGGTCGCAATAATGATGAGCGGCGGGTGATGATCAACGCCATCGCACCGCACTGGGATGGCAACCAGGTCTGGCTGGTGACGGCGGGGGGTGCCCTGTTCGCGGCCTGGCCGACAGTCTACGCTGCTTCTTTCAGCGGTTTCTACCTGGCCATGATGCTGACCTTGTTTGCCCTGTTTCTGCGTCCAATGGGGTTCGAGTACCGTTCCAAGATCGACAGTGAGCAGTGGCGCAGCCGCTGGGACTGGGCTCTGACGGCTGGTTCGGCGATTCCGGCGCTGATCTTCGGGGTCGCTTTCGGCAATCTGTTGCAGGGGGTGCCGTTCCATTTCGATGAGCTTTTGCGGCTGAGCTACACCGGCAGCTTCTGGGCATTGCTCAATCCCTTTGCCTTGCTGGCCGGCGTGCTCAGCTTGCTGATGATCGTCAATCACGGGGCGACTTATCTGCAGCTCAAGACCGAGGGCGAGATTCTGGCCCGCAGCGAGGCGATCAGCAGTCTGCTAGGGCTGGCCTGCGCTGTGCTGTTCGTACTCGCCGGGCTGTGGCTGTGGCTGGGTGTCGACGGTTTCCGGGTGCTCAGCGTGATCGATACCAACGGCATCAATCGCACGGTGGACAAGAGCGTCGAGATCGCCAGTGGCGCCTGGTTCGACAATTACGCCAGTTGGCCGCTGTTGTGGCTGGTACCACTGCTCGGAGTGTTGGGATTTGTGGCCAGTGCTTTGGCCAGTCGTCTGCGGCGCCATGCGCTGGCGTTTACCAGTTCGGCGTTGGCTATGGCTATGGTGGTCATCACTGCCGGCATCAGCATGTTCCCGTTTGTCATGCCGTCCTCGTCGGTACCCAACCATAGTCTGACCATGTGGGATGCCACCGCCAGTGAAACCACACTGATGATCATGTTCGTGGTCGCCTGCATCTTCGTCCCGCTGGTACTGGCGTATACCGCCTGGGGCTATTACGTCATGCGTGGCCGACTCAATGAGCAGCAGATCCGCGACAACACTCACAGCATGTACTGAGCGAGGAGCTTGCAATGTGGTACTTCACCTGGATTCTCGGCGTGCTGCTGGCCTGCGCCTTCGCCATCGTCAATGCCATGTGGCTGGAACTCAACGGCTATGTCGGCGAGGAGCCGCAGGACGACGACTGACGTGACAACGCCGCACACGGTCACTGACTGGCTGCGGCAGTTGCTGCAGCCGCAGCGGCCCTTGTTGTCCCTGGCCCTGTTGCTGGCGGTGCTGGCAGCCGGGTTGTTTATTGCCCAGAGCTGGATTCTGGCTCGGCTGTTCAGTGACTGGCTGCTGGCCTGGCAACAGCAGCAGACGGTGGATGGCACCTTGCTGGTGCAGTTGCTGCCATGGTTGCTGCTGTGTCTGCTGGGGCGGCCGCTGCTGCAGTTTGGCCGCGAGCGTTTGAGCCAGGGCGCCAGTCTCAAGGTGCGCCGGGCCATGCGTGAGCTGCTGCTTGAGCGGTTGGCGCAGCTGGGTCCGGCCCGCCGCAGCCTGGGCAGTGATGCGCAGCTCACCAGCCGTTTGCTGGAGCAGGTGGATGCGCTGGACGGTTATGTCAGCCGTTACTGGGTCCAGCGTTATCTGGTGCTGATCGTACCCTTAATGCTGGTACTGGCTACGGCTATGCACAGCCTGCTGGCGGCGCTGCTGATGCTGCTGACCGCGCCACTGGTGCCGCTGTTCATGGTGTTGCTGGGCAAGGCGGCTGCCTCTGCCAGCCAACGCCAGTTCATCGCGCTGGGGCGCATGAGCGGGCGCTTTCTCGATCTGCTGCGAGGCCTGCCGACCCTGCGCCATTTGCGCGCCCTGGTGTTCGCCCAGCAGGCCGTCAGTCAAGCCGCCGAGGACTACCGGCGTGGCACCATGCGGGTGCTGCGTCTGGCGTTTTTGTCAGGTGCGGTGCTGGAGCTGTTCGCTTCGCTGGCCATTGCCCTGGTGGCGCTGTATCTCGGCTTGGGCCTGCTCGGCATTTTGCCCTGGGCCAAGGCCGAGATCCCGGTGCCCTATCTGAGCGCGTTGTTTATCCTGCTGTTGGCCCCGGAGTTCTATGCACCACTGCGGCAACTGGGCAGTGACTACCATGCCCGTGCCGAGGCTGAAGCGGCTGTGGCCGAGTTGCAACCGCTGTTGCAACTGCAGCCCTGGCGCCACCCAGGCAAAACTCCGGTGACTCTCACAGCGGCCCCGGCGATCAGCGGGCAGGCGCTGGCGGTGGCGCAGGACACGGGCTCGGCACGCCTGGCACCACTGGATCTGCAGTTGGCTGCCGGTGAGCGGGTTTTGCTGCGCGGGCCCAGCGGCAGTGGCAAGTCGACACTGCTGGACTTGCTGATGGGGTTTTTACCCTATGCTGGCGAGTTACTGATTGACGGCCGCCCGCTGTCAGGCCTGCGGCGTGATGACTGGCTCAGGCATATTGGCTATCTGGGCCAGCAGCCGGAGCTGCTGGCGGCCAGTATTGCCGACAACCTGCGTCTGGCGGCTCCCGAGGCCAGTGATCAGCAACTGATCGAGGTGCTCGATTGGGTTGGTCTATGGCCGCTGTTACGGCAACTGCCGAAGGGACTGAATACGTCACTGGGCGAGCGTGGCCTGGGACTTTCGGGCGGCCAGCTCAGCCGTTTGGCACTGGCCCGGCTGTTGCTGCGTGAAGCGCTGGTATGGCTGCTGGATGAGCCGTTGGCGCATCTGGATCCGCAGACCGCCGAACAGATCGGCGCCCTGCTGGGGCGGCTCAGTCAGGGGCGGACGCTGTTGCTGGTCAGTCATGAAGCACACGGTCTGGACTGGGTTGATCGGGTGATTGAACTGGCGCCGGCAAGCCGTGCGCAGGTGGCGGCATGCACATGATTCGGCTACGCAGCCTGCTGGCCAGTCGTCTGGCTGGCTGGAGTCTGGCCTGGCTGCTGGGCGCCTTGACCCTGTGGGCAGCGATTGGTCTGCTGGCAGTCTCCGGCTGGTTCATCAGTGCGGCGGCCTTGGCCGGGCTGGCGACTGTGGCTGCCTATGGTTTCGACTACTTCCGCCCGGCGGCGATCATCCGCTTTTTCGCCATTGTCCGGACTGCCGGACGCTATGCTGAGCGCTTGGCCTCGCATAATGCAGCGCTGGGGCTGCTCAGTGATCTGCGTCAGCGGGTCTTTGCCCGATTGGCCTCGCTGCCGGATGAGCGGCTGCGGCTTACCCGCTCGGCCAGACTGATGCACCGGCTGGTGGCCGATATCGATCTGCTCGACCAGTTTCCGCTGCGGGTAATCCTGCCCTGGTGCTGGGCCAGTCTGTTGCTGGCGCTGGTACTGGGTTTTCATGCGCTGCTGGTGCCGGAGCTGTTCTGGGCGGTGCTGCCGGGACTGCTGCTGGCCTGGCTGCTGCCCTGGGTGGGGCTCTGGTACGGCGGGCGCCTGGCCCGCCTTGATGTGGAGCTGGGCGAACAGCGCCGGGAGCAGTTGCTCGACAGTTTGCGTTTGATGACGCCGCTGTTGCTGTGGCAACGCTGGCAGGCCCGGCAGCAGGACTTTGTTGAACAGGATCAGCGATGCCTGCACGGACAGAACAACATGCAGCGCCTCACCTCGGTGTTGGCGTTGTTGCAGCAAGGGGCGCTGGCGCTGGCAATTGGCATGCTGCTCTGGCAGGCACCGGCGCTGCTGGCCGCCGAGGCCTTGAACGTGCCCTGGCTGCTGGCCGCCTTGCTGGCAGTACTGGGACTGAATGAGGCCATGTTGCCATTGGCCGGCAGTTTCGTTTCGCTCGGCTTGAGTCAGGCCGCGCGTGATCGGCTGAATGCCGTGGCCGTGGCCGTGGCCGCGGACGAGCCTGCCGTTGCCGCGCCTGGCGTGCGCCCGGCTAGTCCATGGAGTTTGCAGCTTGAGGATGTCAGCACCCGTCAACCGGGTGCCTTGTATGGTCCGCAGGCGGTCAGCCTGGCGCTGCACAGTGGCCAGGTTCTGCACTTGCGCGGCCCGTCCGGCTCGGGAAAAAGCACCCTGTTGCAACTGTTGGCTGGTGAACCGCTGGCGTTTAGCGGCCAGCGGTGGCTCAACGGGCGTGACTATGCCGACTGGGACTGGCGCGGCTGCATCGGCTATTTGCCCCAGCAGGTGGATATCTTCGACCTGTCGCTGGCGGTCAATCTGCGTCTGGGCAATCCCCAGGCCAGTGATGAGCAGTTATGGCAGGTACTGGAAGATGTCGGGTTGCGTGACTGGGCTGCGGCAACCGGGCTGGATGCGCCGCTGGGCGAGCTTGGTAATCGGGTGTCTGGCGGCCAGGCCCGGCGGATTGCTTTGGCGCGATTGCTGCTGGCTGAGCGACCTATTCTGCTGCTGGATGAACCCTTCGCCGGGCTCGACGCTGCGACCCGCTCACAGGTACTGGCGGCGCTGTGTCGGCGCCAGGCCAGCGGACTGTTGCTGATAGTCAGCCATCAGCCGCTGGCCATTTCGGGGGTGGTGGTGCTGGACCTGTCACCAGGTGTCGATGAACGGTCGCAGGCCACGCTCGAGTGACTCCGGCGGTGCCGAGCTGAGTCCGCGCAGGAGCCAGTCGCGGGTCTCCAGCGGGTCGATCACCGCGTCAATCTCAAGGAAGCTGGCCATGCTCAGCCCCTTGCCGCGCTGATACAGCTCGGCCACCAGTTTATCGAACAGTGCTTGCTGTTCGGCGGGATTCTCAAGCGCCGCCAGCTCCTTGGCATAACCCAGGCGCACTGCACCCTCAAGGCCCATGGCACCAAACTCGCTGCTCGGCCAGCCGATGGTGAACATCGGCGCATGGAAACTGCCAGCGGCCATGGCCTGAGCGCCAAGGCCGTAGCCCTTGCGTAGTACCACGGTGAAGAACGGAATCTTCAGACTGGCGGCGGTAACGAACATGCGCGAGACATGCCGCACCGTGGCCTGCTGCTCGGCGTCCGGGCCGACCATGAAACCGGGCGTATCGCACAGCGAGACCATCGGCAGGCCGTGGGCCTGACACAGCTGCATAAAGCGTGCGGCCTTGTCGCCAGCCACCGCATCGATGGCGCCACCCAGATGCATGGGGTTGTTGGCGATCAGGCCGAAGGCCTTGCCGTTGATGCGGATCAGCGCGGTGATCAGGCCGGGGGCGAACTGGCGGCGTAGCTCCAGCACCGAGCCAGTATCGGCCAGGGTATCGATCACCTCGCGGATGTCGTAGACACGCAGGCGGTTCTCCGGGATCAGATGGCGCAGCAGGCGCTGGTCGGCGCACTCGCCGCCGGGCAGGTCGCCCTGGAAGTAACTCAGGTACTGCTTGGCCACTCGAGTGGCTTCGGCTTCGTCCTTGACCAGCACATCGATCACCCCATTGGGCCCCTGCATGCTGGTCGGGCCGACCTGCTCCGGGGTAAAGCGACCCAGGCCGCCACCTTCGATCATCGCCGGGCCGGCCATGCCGATAGTCGCGTTCTCGGTGGCGATGATCACGTCACAGCAGCCGAGCAGCGCGGCGTTGCCGGCAAAGCAGCGCCCGGAGACCACGCCGACCAGCGGTACCTGGCCACTGAGCCGGGCCATGCGCATAAAGGTGGTGCAATCGAGTCCGGCGACACCGACCTTGTCGATATCGCCGGGCCTGCCGCCGCCGCCTTCGGTAAAGAACACCAAGGGCAGGCGCCATTGCTCGGCCAGCTCGAGCATGCGGTCGGTTTTCTTGTGGTTGGTCACGCCCTGGGTGCCGGCGAATACCGTGTAGTCGTAACTCATGGCCATGCAGCGGGCTTTTTCCGCGCCAAACTGCGCGGCATTGACCGTGCCGATCCCGGTAATCAGGCCGTCGGCCGGGCTCAGCTTGAGCAATTCCTCGTGTGTGCGGCGGGTGCGTTGGGCGGCCAGAGCAAAGCCGCCGTATTCCATAAAGCTGCCGTCATCCAGCAGGTCGGCCAGGTTCTCGCGCGCGGTACGCTGGCCGGTCTTGCGCCGTTTGGCCACTGCCTCGGGGCGGCGCTCATCGGTCAGCTCGGCCTGACGCTCGAGCACCTCGCGCAGGTCGGCGCGGATATGCGCCAGATCGATACTTTCCTCGGTCACTATACCTTCGGCGCTGACCTCGGCGGGCTCGAGAAACAGCAGGGGGCTGCCTTCGAACAGGTTGTCGCCGGGTGCGACTGCTAACGCCCGAACAATACCGCTTTGGCTGGCCTTGACCACGAACTCCATCTTCATCGCTTCCATTACCGCTACCTGCTGGCCTGCGGCGACGGCATCACCGACCTGCACATCCAGACTGATCAGTACGCCCTGTACCGGGGTGTTCAGTGGTTCAGTGCCGGCGGGGGCATCGATATCGGTTTGGCGCAGGGTCTGACTGGTTGACGGGCCCTTGGCATACAAATGCGGATGAGCCTGACTGCCTGCGCCGACCAGGCTGGCGGCTTCGGCTTCGATAAAGCCGGTGCTGACCTGATTGGCCTGCACCGCCGGATGCAGCAGCAGGTTCTGCAGAAAGTGCAGGTTGCTGGCCACGCCTTCCAGACGGAATTCACACAGCGCGCGGTAGGCGCGCTTGAGCACCTGCGGGTAGTCGGCCGCGGCCTGCACGATCAGTTTGGCCACCAGCGAATCAAAGCTGGGGCTGGTGGTATAGCCGCTGTAGCCGTAGCCATCGACGCGGATACCGGAACCGCTGGGCGGTTCATAGGCACTCAGGGTGCCACCGGCCGGGCGGGCGCTGCCGTCGCTGGCCATGCTTTCCAGATTGATGCGCAACTGTACGGCGTAGCCGCGCGGTGCGGGTATCCGGTCCTGGGTCAGCCCCAGTTCGGCCAGCGTTGCACCCGCAGCCAGGCGTAGCTGGATCTGCGCCAGATCCAGTCCGGTGACCGCTTCGGTAACTGTGTGCTCGACCTGGATGCGCGGGTTGGCTTCCATAAACACGAAGTCGCCGCTGTCCTCGTCAAGCAGGAACTCGACCGTGCACAGGCCGCGATAGCCGACCGCGCCAGTGAGGGTCAGCGCGGCCTGCAACAGCTGTTCGCGGATCGCTGGGTCCAGCCCCGGTGCCGGGGCGATTTCCAGCAGCTTCTGGTTGCGTCGTTGCAGGGTGCAGTCGCGCTCCCAGACATGCGCGACCTCGCGGCCATCGCCAATGATCTGCACTTCGATATGTCGGGCGCGGCGGATCAGTCGTTCGATATACAGCTCGCCACTGCCAAAGGCAGCCGTGGCCTCGGACTGGCAGCGGGCGTAGGCCTCGTCCAGCTCGGCCGGATCAAGCACCGCGCGCATGCCTCGGCCACCACCACCGGCCAGTGCCTTGAGCATCACCGCAGCGCCGGGCCCCAATTGCTGCATAAAGGCGCGGGCCTGCTCCAGCGAGGTTGGTTCATTGGTGCCCTGCACCAGCGGGATACCCAGTTCCAGTGCCAGAGCGCGGGCGCTGGCCTTGTCGCCAAAACGTTTGAGCACCTCGGCGCTGGGGCCAACAAAGCGGATACCGGCACTGTCGCACTGGGCGGCGAAGGCGGCGTTTTCACTGAGAAAACCGTAACCTGGGTGGATAGTGTCGCAGCCCTGCTCTCGGGCGATGGCGATCAATTGCTCGCCATCCAGATAGGCACTGGCGCCCCGGCCCCTGAGGGCGATGGCCTGATCGGCCTTGTGCCGGTGCAGCGAGGCGGCATCGTCCTCGGCGTACACGGCGATGCTGGGGATATCCAGCTCGGCCCCGGCGCGGGCCAGACGGATGGCAATTTCGCCACGGTTGGCGATCAGCAGTTTGGTGATGGGCATCAGAGCCAGTCCTTGAGTTCGTTTTTCTTGACCTTGCCGGTCGCGGTCATTGGCAGTGACTCGACCAAACGGATTTCCGGGATCTTGTAAACGGCCATGGCCTGTTTGCACCAGCTCATCAGGCTCTCGGCATCCAGCCCGCTACCGGGCTTGGCCACCACAAAGGCCACGGGTACTTCGCCTTTTTTGTCATCCGGGCGACCGATCACCGCTGAAGCCAGCAGCTGCGGATGCTGGCCGAGCATGGCTTCCAGCTCACTGGGGAAGACGCTCATGCCGTTGACCTTGAGCATTTCCTTGCGTCGACCCAGATAACGGATAAAGCCCTGTTCGGTAATCACGCCGCTGTCGCCGGTATGCAGCCAGCCATCCTTGAGCGCTTCAGCACTGGCCTCGGGCTTGTTCCAGTAACCTTTGAGCAGAGATGGACTGCGCAGGCACAGCTCGCCTTCCTCGCCGAGCGGCAGTAGTTCGCCGGTTTCGAAACTGCAGACCTTGAACTCGGTGCCCGGTACCGGCAGACCGACGAAGGTGGGCGCGGATTTAAGGTCGAAGTCGTTGTCCTGCAGGCCTGCGGTGAAGGTGTCGCAGGTGTGGGTTTCGGTCATGCCGAAGCTGGTTTCGAACAGGGTACAGCCGGTCAGCTGGTGCCAGCGGCGGCGGTATTCCGGAGTCAGTTTCTTGATAAAGGATACGCAGCTGGTGACGCTCAGTGAGCTGAAGTCGAATGTCTGTACCTGTGGGTGGTCCAGTACCTCGGCGGCGCTGTCGACCAACAGGCCGGTATGATTGACCCGGTAATGCTGAATCGCGCTCATGAACGCCAGCGCGTCCCAACGCGCCAGCAGCACCAGCGTGGTACCGCCGAATACCGGGAACAGCAGCCCTGCATTCTCACCGGCGATCCAGAATTCGGGCATGAAATTCAGGCTGACGCGCTGGCTGTCCAGTCCCAGTGCCGCTGGCAGGAAGCTGGCGCAGGTATAGAGCATGTCGCCGTGGGTGTGGATGCAACCCTTGGGCAGGCCAGTGGTGCCGCCGGTGTAGTTGAGTGCGGCGATATCATCCAGCGCTGGTGTCGGCCAATCGCGGCGTGGTTTTGTGGTGGCCAGTGCCGGCAGCAGGTCGATGCTGTCGCTCACCTCCAGCTTGGGCGCACGTAGCAGGTCTGGCACCGGAATCGGTGGCTCGGCTGGGCACAGTTCGGACAGGCTGGTGCTGAGCACCAGGCGCAGATCGGTGCCTTCGCGGGCCTGGCGTACCACCGGCAGCAGTTGGTCGAAGCAGACGATCACGCTGGCGCCGCAGTCCTTGAGTTGGTAGCCCAGTTCCATCGGCATGGCCATCGGGCTGACCGGGGCGTGAATGGCGCCGGCCTTGAGAATACCGTAGAACGCAATGTGGAACTGCGGGCAGTTGGGCATGAATACCGCGACCCGTTCACCGGGCTGAATACCCTGGGCGTGCAGCAGAGTAGCGAAACGGTCGGACTGCTCGTCCAGCTCGGCATAGCTCAGACTGTAGCCATAGAACTGCACCGCTGGCTTGTCCGGACTGGTGCGCCCCCAGTGCTTAAGGTATTCGGTCAGCGGCTGGTGCCCCAGCGGGTATTCAGGTTCGCGCGCATGGCCGTTAGGCCAGGCCTGCTGTTGCAGGTGCGCGAGTTGTTCCAGATACGCCTGTTCGTTCATGCCGGGATCCCTCTGCTGTTGTTATGTGGTGTGTACCCTGGTGCAAGAGTAGGCAGGCTGGCGTAGCACTGAAAGCGATGATTATTCATTCGGAATCATGAATATGCTTCATGAAATGGCTGAGGCCAGCTAGATTCATGGCTAGCTTCACTAATTGCCGAGTTTTTCCATGAATGAAAAGAATGCCGGGCCATCATTAGGGCGGATGGATCTCAATCTGTTCCGTACCTTCGAGGTGATCTATCGCGAGCGCAGTTTGACCCGGGCGGCGGCGGTCCTGCATGTCAGTCAGTCGGCAGTCAGTCATGCCCTGGCCCGGTTGCGCGAGCAGTTCGCTGACCCGCTGTTCGTGCGGCAAGGGCGGGGTGTCGTACCGACGACGCTGGCAACACGGCTGGCACCGGGCATCCTCGACAGCTTGGAGCGCCTGCAACAAAGTGTCGGACGATTGCAGCAGTTCGACCCGGCCCGTGATCAGCGTATCTTTACCCTGAACCTGCCCGAGCAACTGGAGCCAGTGTTGTTGCCCAGTCTGCTGGTGCACCTGCGCAAAGTGGCGCCGTATTGTCGGGTGCGTACTGCCGGGGTGCGCTGGAGTGAGCTGGCGTTGGAGCTGGCGGCTGGGCGGGTCGATCTGGCGGTGCAGATTGCCCGGCCTACCGATGCCTTTCTGCGTCAGACCAAGCTGCTGGAAGAGCCGCTGTGCGTGGTGGCAGCGCCGGATTTTTCGGGCGAGCTGAGTGCTGAGCGCTATCTGGCGGCGGAGCACATCGCGGTGGCGTCCTGGCGACGTGGGCTGAGCTTCGAGGATTTGGCGCTAGGCCATCTGGGGCTGGTACGCCAGGTGGTTCAGCGCTGCCAGAACTATCAGGCCGCCTGTCTGGTGGTCGCCCAAAGCGATCTGCTACTGACCATGTCGCGCCGGCACGCTGAGCTGGTTGGCCGGACATTGGGCAATCAACTGCTGACCCTGCCCTTGCCGTTACCTTCAATTGGCCTGAATCTTTACTGGCATGAGCACGCCGAGCATGATCCGGCCAACCTTTGGCTGCGCCAGCAGGTCAGCCGGGTTGCCGGTAGGCCCTAGAACAATTCCAGGGGCGCCATGCTGTCACTGACCGGATAGGCACCGCTATCCAGCTCGTCCCAGGGCGGCGGAGCGTCCTCTTCCTTGAACACTTCCAGAAATGCGCCATTGCTGCCCGGCCGGGCGGCCCTTCCGGTTAGCGGGTCGATGCGCACACTGAGCACGCCTTGAGGAACTGGTTGGCTGTGTTCCGGCTTGCCGTCCAGTGCTGCCGCCATGAAGCGCATCCAGATCGGCAAGGCCGCAGTGCCACCGAATTCACGACGACCAAGAGTGGACGGCTGGTCAAACCCGACCCAGACCGCTGAAGCGTAATCGCCGTTGTAGCCGGCAAACCAGGCGTCTTTCTGCTCGTTGGTGGTACCGGTCTTGCCGGCAAGATCTGGTCGTTGCAAGGCGCGGGCGCGAGCGGCCGTACCGCGGGTGATCACGTCCTTGAGCATGCTGGTCAACAGGTAAGTAGTGCGCGGGTCTACGGTCTGCTCGGCCAGCAACACAGTGTGCGGTTCTTCGACCAGAGCCAGGGGGGCGCTGGTGTAGCGCTGAATCCGCTCAAGATGAGTGGCCAGCGCCTCGGGAGTCACTACCGGCTTGGCAAAGTCGATGATCTGGCCGTGGCGATCCTCGATCCGCTCGATCAACCAGGGGTCGACCTTGTAGCCGCCATTGGCGATGACCGCGTAACCCTGGGCGATTTGCAGCGGGGTCAGCTCCGGTGTGCCGAGTGAGGCCGACAGGTTGCGCGGCAGGTCGGCGCGAGGGAAACCGAAACGCTCAATGTAGGTCAGCGACTCATCAACGCCGATTTCCTGCATAAGGCGGATGGATACCAGGTTGCGTGAGCGGTACAGCGCTTCACGCAAACGGATTGGGCCAAGGAAATCGCCTCCGGAGTTCTGCGGTCGCCAGACCGAGTTCATATAATCGTCGACGAACACCAGAGGGGCGTCATTGACGATAGTGGCCGGGGTGTAGCCATGATCCAGAGCGGCGCTGTAGAGGAACGGCTTGAAGCTGGAGCCGGGTTGGCGCCGAGCCTGGGTTGCGCGGTTGTAGTTACTTTGCAGGAACGAAAAGCCGCCGACCAGAGCCTGAATGCTGCCGTCTTGCGGTGACACCACCACCAATGCAGCTTGGGCGCTGGGCACCTGGCTCAGCCGATAGCCGCCCTCTTCGTTGGCGATAACACGTATCACGTCGCCGGGTTTTAGTACGTCGGCAGGGCGGCGTGGGGTGGGGCCCATGCTGTTGGCGTTGAGATAGGGGCGGGCCCAGCGCATGGCTTCCCAGGCAATGGTGCCGGTATTGCCATTGCGCAGACGGATCTCGACCTGTTCTTCGTTAACCTGGGTGACCAGGGCTGGCAACAGGCCGCCCAGTGCCCGATAGGGTGCCAGGATGGCCTGCCAGTTGGCTGGGTCAGCATCCGGGTGACGGTCTTCCGGGCCACGGTAGCCATGACGTTGATCGTATTCGATCAGGCCTTCACGCAGGGCACGATTGGCATAGCTCTGCAGTTCGCTGGAAACGCTGGTGTAGACGTGGAAGCCGTCGGTATAGGCTCGCTCGCCGTAGCGCTCAATCATTTCCAGGCGAGCCATTTCAGCAACGTAGGGCGCTTCCATTTCCGGGTTGGCGCCATGATTGCGGGCCCGAATCGGGCTGGTGACTGCTTCCTGATAGGCGGCCTGATCAATGTGTCCGAGATTGAGCATGCGCTGCAAAATCCAGTCGCGACGAATCTTGGCGCGCTCTGGATTGATCAGCGGATTGAAGCGTGACGGAGCCTTGGGCAGGCCGGCGATCATGGCCAGATCGGCCAGCGGCAATTCATTGATGGATTTGCCGTAATAGACCTGAGCAGCCGCTTCGACTCCGTAGGCACGATTGCCCAAATAGATCTTGTTGATATAAAGCTCGAAGATTTCCTGCTTGCTGAGATTACGTTCGATTTGCAATGCCAGCAGAATTTCATTGAGTTTACGAGAGAATACCCGCTCGCTGGTAAGGAAGTAGTTCTTCGCCACCTGCATGGTAATAGTGCTGCCACCGGTCTGAATCTGGCCGCTTTGAGCCAGTTCGGTAGCAGCTCGTAACAAGCCTTTGGGATCGACGCCGTGGTGGTTGAGGAAGTTGTCGTCCTCGGCAGCCAGCAGGGCATTGATGAAATCGTTGGGGACCTGGTCGAAGCTGACCGGGAAACGACGCATCTCGCCGAATTCGGCTATCAATTTGTGATCTGTGCTATATATCCGCAAAGGAGTTTGCAATTCGAGCTCGCGGAGTGTTTCAACATCGGGAAGTGCGGGGCTAAGATACAGAGCTACCCCGCTCAGTCCCAGGATTGGGGCACTCAGCAAAGCGATCAGGGACCAGAATAAAAATTTCAGAAAGCGCATAAGAGGAATATTAAATTCCCTGATAGATGAAATGGTTAGCAATCGGGCTGGATGAGAACGGGTTAACAGTCTGCATTATAAGCGCATTTTTTTTGTTTACGCCATTTGCGCTTGTTAAAGGACTGTTATTTAATGTAGTAAAACATAAACCGTCCGTAAGTGTCGGATGCTGATAGGAAATTGGCTGTGCTAGGGCTCCTAAAAAAGAAAGCAAATACGCTGCTGGGCATAGACATCAGTTCCACAACCGTGAAGCTGTTGGAGCTCAGTCGTTCAGGTAACCGCTACAAGGTCGAGGCCTACGCGGTTGAACCACTTCCTCCAGGGGCAGTGGTGGAGAAGAATATTGTTGAGCTGGATGGGGTGGGTCAGGCGCTGGAAAAGGTCCTGGCACGCTCGAAAAGTCCACTCAAGCAGGCGGCTGTGGCTGTAGCCGGCTCCGCCGTGATCACTAAGTCCATCGAGCTCGATGGCGGCCTTACTCCCGAAGAGATGGAAGAGCAGATCAAGCTCGAGGCCGACCAGTACATTCCCTATCCCCTGGATGAGGTGGCGATTGACTTCGAAGTTCAGGGGCCGGCGCCACGCAACCCTGATCGGGTTGAAGTTTTGCTGGCAGCCTGCCGACGGGAGAATGTCGATATTCGCGAGGCTGCGCTGGCGCTGGGCGGGATGAGTGCCAAGGTGGTTGAGGTCGAGGCCTACGCCATGGAGCGGGCTTGCGAGCTGGTGATAGATCAGCTTGAAGGTGACCGGGACGACCTGACCATCGCGGTGATTGATATTGGCGCCACCATGATGACCCTCAGTGTTCTCAGCAAGGGCCGCATCATCTACACCCGCGAGCAGTTGTTCGGCGGCAAGCAGCTTACTGACGAAATTCAGCGCCGCTACGGATTGTCGTTGGAAGAAGCCGGGTTGGCGAAAAAACAGGGCGGTTTGCCTGACGACTATGACAGCGAGGTTTTGGGTCCGTTCAAGGACGCTGTCGTGCAGCAGGTCTCACGCTCGCTGCAATTCTTCTTTGCCGGCGGGCAGTACAACGACGTCGACTACATCCTGCTGGCTGGCGGCACAGCCTCAATTCCCGGGCTCGATCAACTGATTCAGCAGAAGATCGGTACCACGACGCTGGTGGCCAACCCCTTTGCAAACATGACCCTCTCGAACAAGGTCAATGCCGTTGCCCTGAGCAATGATGCGCCAGCCTTGATGATTGCATGCGGTCTGGCGATGAGGAGTTTCGACTGATGGCGCGCATCAACCTATTACCTTGGCGTGAAGAACTCAGGGAAGAGCGCAAGAAGGAATTTCTTACCGTACTGGCGTTGATCGTGTTGTTTGCCGGCGCACTGGTGTTCCTGGCAGACCGGCACTTCAACAGCCAGATTTCTCACCAGAATGCCCGCAACGAATTGCTGCGCCAGGAAATTCGTCTGCTGGAAGCGCGGATCCGCGAGATCGATCAGCTTCAGGCTCGGCGTACGCAATTGCTGGAACGGATGAAGGTCATTCAGGATCTGCAGGGCAACCGACCGATCATCGTGCGGGTGTTTGATGAGCTGACCCGTTCATTGCCGGACGGCGTTTACTTCACCTCGCTGGAGATGAAGGGCAGCACTATCAGCGTCAAGGGAGGGGCTGAATCCAATAGTCGGGTTTCCAACCTGATGCGCCAGATGGATGCCTCGGATTGGCTGGCTGCGCCGAACCTCACTGCGGTACGGGCCGTCACCCAGGGGGCACTGGACCAGGCTAACGTTTTTGAACTGTCGGTGCGGCAAACCGAACCTGCCACCAGTAGTGAAGAGGGAGGGCAGCCGCAATGAGTCTGGCCCAATCCATTGAAAGCTTGAAAAAGGTCGATATCAACGACCTGGACTTCAACAATATCGGTTCCTGGCCGGGAGCACTCAAAGTCATCGTCGGGGCCCTGCTGTTGGTGGTGTTGCTGTTCTTGGGCTACCACTTCCACCTTAAGGACTTGCAGGCCAGTCTTGAGCGGGCTGAAGCCCAGGAAACCACCTTGCGCCGGGATTTTGCCGACAAATCGTTCCGGGCCGCCAACCTTGAAGCCTATAAAGAGCAGCTCGAGGAAATCGAAGAGCGCTTTGGTGCGCTGCTCAAGCAGTTGCCAAGCGACACCGAAGTGCCGGGCCTGCTCGAAGATATCACCCAGATGGGGCTGAACAGCGGCCTGGAGTTTGAATCCATCACCCTGCAGCCGGAAGTTACCACGCAGTTCTATATCGAACTGCCGATTCGAATCGTGGTTCAGGGTAGCTATCACGATCTGGCGACCTTCGTCAGCAGTGTGGCGGGTCTGCCGCGGATCGTGACGCTGCACGATTTCACTATCGCGCCCTTGTCTGCCGGCAATCCAGATTTGCTGAAAATGGACATTCTGGCCAAGACCTATCGCTACAACGAAGCAGCCGAAGGGGGGCAGCAATGATTATGCGCAAGCGTTTGTTCAGTGCATTGCTGTTGACGCCGTTGCTGCTCAGCGGTTGCGGTAAGGGCGAATTTTCCGATTTGCAAGCATTCATGGATGAGACCCGAGCCCGGCCGGCCGGCAGTATCGAGCCGTTGCCCAGGTTCAAGCCGTACGAAGCTTTCACCTACAGCGCTTCTTCACTGCGCAGCCCGTTCCAGCCTCCGATCAGGATTGATCTGAGTCAGCGCGAGCGTGGGTCCCAGGGGGTTAAGCCGGATGAAAACCGGGTTCGCCAGTTCCTGGAAGGGTTCAATATTGAAGGCTTCGAGATGGTCGGCACGCTGAGCAATCAGGGGGGAATGCAGGCGCTGATTCGCGGCGCTGGCAGTGTGCACCGGGTCAGGATTGGCGATTACCTTGGGCGTAACCATGGGCGGGTCGTCAGCATCGATGAAGGCCGTGTGGACGTGCTTGAAATAGTTCCGGACGGTGAAGGTGGTTGGTTGGAGCGGCCGCGTACCCTCAGCTTGGCTGGGCGCGGATAAATCAACCAGGGAGAGAGAACAACATGAACTGCCAACAGTCACGCGTGGATCGCAATACAATGCCTCTAACCAGGAAGTTTTCCCTCGCTGCAGTCCTAGCGCTGCTCAGTCCCCTGGCCTTGGCGGCCAACCTGCAGAACCTGGACGTTGCCGCATTGCCGGGTGATCGGGTCGAACTCAAACTGTCATTTGACGAGCCGCTGAGCGATGCTCCGCGTGGCTACACCATCGACCAGCCGGCCCGGATCGCTCTGGATCTGCCTGGGGTAAAAAACCAGCTAGGGCAGCGCAGCCGGGAGCTCGGCCTGGGCAACGCTCGCAGCGTCAACGTGGTTGAGGCCAATGATCGCACCCGCCTGATCATCAACCTGACCAACCTGGTGCCGTACAACACCCGGATCGATGGCAATCACCTTTATGTTCTGGTCGGAGCGCAAACTGCGCCGGGCTACAGTGCTGCTCCGGCTCCTGTCGCTTCGGCTCCGGCCGCCAGCCCCAGCTGGCGTGACGCCGGTCAGCCGGCGGTCAGTGCCCCGGCTGCCGGTGGTCGAGCGATCACCAGTCTGGACTTTCAGCGTGGTGAGCAGGGCGAAGGCAACGTGATCATTGATTTGTCCGACGCCTCAATCCGGGTAGATGTCCAGGAGCAGGGCGGCCGGGTTCGTCTGAACTTCCCCGATACCCGCCTGCCTGACCCGCTGCGTGTCCGGCTGGACGTCAAGGACTTCGCCACGCCGGTGAATTTCATCAACGCCAGCAGCACCAGTTCCGGGGCCAGTATCAGCATTGAGCCGAGTGGCTACTACGAGCACCTGACCTATCAGGCCGACAATCGCCTGATCGTCAGCTTCAAGCCCCTGACCCGGGCCGAAGCCGATCAGCGCCGCGCCGATGCCTTTACCTATACCGGTGAGAAACTGTCGCTGAATTTCCAGGATATCGAAGTGCGCTCGGTGCTGCAGTTGATTGCCGATTTCACCGACCTCAATCTGGTGGCCAGTGACACCGTGCAGGGCAGCATTACCCTGCGCCTGCAGAATGTGCCCTGGGATCAGGCTCTGGATCTGGTACTCAAGACCAAGGGGCTGGATCAGCGCCGGATTGGCAATGTGCTGCTGGTCGCGCCGGCAGATGAAATCGCCGCCCGTGAGCGTCAGGAGCTGGAATCCCAGCGCCAGATCGCTGAATTGGCTCCGCTGCGCCGTGAGCTGATTCAGGTCAACTATGCCAAAGCGGCCGATATCGCCAAGCTGTTTGCCTCGGTTACAGCCAATGATGGTGGTCAGCAACGTGGTTCGATCACGGTCGACGACCGTACCAACAGCATCATTGCGATGGAAACCCAGGACAAGCTGGACGAGTTGCGCCGTATCGTTACCCAATTGGACATTCCGGTACGCCAGGTCATGATCGAGGCACGGATTGTTGAGGCCAATGTCGGTTTCGACAAGGCGCTCGGGGTACGCTGGGGTGGTAACGTCTGGATGGGCGATCGCTTCACTGTATTTGGCAAAGACGGTCAAAGCGGTGTGGATGATGACGAAGATGCTTCGACTGCACGATTCCAGGGGCGGCGGACACTTCCTGTCAACACCCCGTTCGTCGATCTGGGCGTGCTGAATTCCACATCGGGTATTGGTATCGGCTTCCTGACCAATAACGCGATCCTCGATCTGCAGTTGTCGGCGATGGAAAGTACCGGTAACGGAGAGGTCATTTCCCAGCCTAAGGTAGTAACCTCGGACAAGGAAACCGCCAAGATCCTCAAGGGTTCCGAGATTCCCTATCAGGAAGCCAGCTCTAGCGGTGCGACCACTACCGCCTTCGCTGAAGCCGTGCTGTCGCTGGAAGTGACTCCGCAGATCACACCGGATAATCAGGTAATCATGGACGTGGTGGTTACCAAGGACGAGCCGGACTTCACCAATACCGTTAATGGTGTTCCGACCATCCGCAAGAATGAGGTCAATGCCAAGATCCTGGTGGCCGATGGTGAAACGATCGTGATTGGCGGAGTATTTGCCAGTGAGACCCAGCGTGGTCAGGAGAAGGTACCGTTCCTGGGCGATCTGCCTGTGTTGGGCAGAATGTTCCGTCGGGACATTTCGATCGACAACAAGACCGAACTGTTGATCTTCCTGACGCCGCGTATTATCAATAACGGGGCTATCTCACTTGCCAGGTAAGTTAATTGCGTAACGTGTTTCTGGTAGGCCCGATGGGAGCAGGGAAAAGCACCATCGGGCGTTTGCTTGCCAAAGAACTCAAATATCCCTTCAAGGATTCCGACCGGGAAATCGAGGCGCGTACCGGGGCGGACATTCCCTGGATTTTCGACGTGGAAGGCGAAGAGGGCTTTCGTCAGCGTGAAGAAGCCATGATTGCCGAGCTGGTGTGCGAGCAGGGAATTGTCCTGGCTACCGGTGGCGGTGTGGTGATGCGCGAATCCAATCGCCGCGCTCTTGCCGAGCATGGTCTGGTGGTTTATCTGCGGACCAGTGTCGAACAACAGTTACAGCGTACTGCCAAAGATCGCCAGCGCCCGTTGTTGCAGACTGCCGACCCTGAGAAGGTGCTGCGCGAGCTAATGGCCAGGCGTGATCCGCTGTATCGCGAGATCGCCGGGCTAATCATCGATACCGATCAGCGTGGCCCTAAGGCAGTGGTCAATACTATCGTTGCCCGGTTGCTGGACGAGCAGGACGCGTGAGTTGGGCCGATCTGGTGCCTGGCTCGTGCGCTGGAACCGGGGACTGATGTATCCTTTCCGCAACTTTCCGGGAGAGGCTCCATGCACCGATTGACCGTAGATCTCGCTGACCGCAGTTACCCCATCTCGATTGGTAAGGGCTTGCTCGACCAGCTCGAGCAGTTTGCTCCCTATATCGCCGGGCGTCAGGTTTGCATCGTTACCGATGATACCGTTGCCCCACTGTATCTGGAGCGGTTGACCCGGACTCTGGACGGTTATCAGGTGTTGCCGGTGGTTCTGCCGACCGGTGAGGCTTACAAGAACTGGGCAACCTTGCAGCAGATTTTCGATGCCCTGCTGGCGGCCAGGCATGATCGGCGCACTACTCTGATCGCTCTGGGTGGCGGGGTGATTGGTGACATGACTGGGTTTGCTGCGGCTTGCTATCAGCGTGGGGTCGACTTCATCCAGGTGCCGACCACGCTGTTGTCGCAGGTTGACTCTTCCGTAGGAGGCAAGACCGGTATCAACCATCCGGCTGGCAAGAACATGATCGGTGCCTTCTACCAGCCCAAGGCGGTAGTGATCGATACCGATAGCCTGTCCACCTTGCCGCAGCGTGAGGTTAGTGCTGGTCTGGCGGAAATCATCAAGTACGGCCTGATTCGCGACATCGAATTCCTGGCCTGGCTTGAGGCTCACATGGTGGCACTGCGCGGGCTTGAGTCTGAGGCAATCACCCAGGCGATTGCCCGTTCCTGCGAGATCAAGGCTGAGGTGGTAGCTGCCGATGAGCGCGAAGGTGGTTTGCGCGCGATTCTCAATCTGGGCCACACCTTCGGCCATGCTATTGAGGCGCATCAGGGCTATGGCCAATGGTTGCATGGAGAGGCGGTGGGTGCTGGCATGGTCATGGCGCTTGAGCTTTCCCGGCGCCAGGGTTGGATAGATGCGGCTGACTTCCAGCGCGCAGTGACTCTGATTGCTGCCGCCGGCCTGCCGATTCAGGCTCCCGGGCAAATGACGGCTGAGGATTTTACCCGACTGATGGCAGTCGACAAGAAGGTTCTGGACGGCCAGTTGCGGTTGGTGTTGCTGCAGCGCCTGGGCGAGGCGGTGATAACCGCCAATTATGACAAGGATGCGCTGCTGGCGACGCTGTCAGCCGGCGCGAAATGACGGAGACCGAGGCGCACATGTCAGCTCTGACGGGTGTTGAAAGTTATCTCGAGCATTATCAGCTCAGCCATGACCCCTTTGCCGCCCGCACGCCGGGCTTCAAATTTTTTACCCCCAAGCGCAAGGAAGTGCTGGCCGAGTTGCACCACCTGGCTCGTTATGCCAGCAACCTGTTGGTCATCACTGGGCCGCAGGGTAGCGGCAAGACCTTGTTACGCCAGGCGCTGGTCGCCAGTTGCAACAAGGATACTGTGCAGTGCGTGGTGATGTCTGCGCGCGAGCACTCGGGTGAGGCTCAGGTGCTGGCAAGCCTCTGCCAGGCCGCCGAGGCCGGATCGCAGGATATTCAGGCTTTGCTGGCCAGAGCAGAACAGTTGCATCAGGTCGGGATTCAACTGTATCTGGTGATCGATGATGCCGAGAAGCTCGATCAGCAAGCCTTGCAGTTGCTGGCCGACCTGAGCCAGGTTGCCGGTAAGGCCGCGCCCAAGGTGTTTCTGTTCGCCGAGCCGGCATTCGAAGCGGCGCTGGCCCGGCTGGATTCCGATGGCGAGCCGGACTGGGTGCGCCGCATCGAGTTGCAGCCCTATGAGTTGGACGATACCCGGGACTATCTGGCGCAGCGTCTGGAATCGGCCGGTCAGGGCATAGAGTTGCTCGATGATAGGCAGGTCCTCTGGATCCACGAGCATAGTGGTGGCTGGCCTGGAACGATCAATCAGGCTGGGCGCCAGGCGATGATGGCGGCGATGGGTGATGAATTGGAGGTGCCGAGGGCTGCGCGCAAGGGGCCGGTGTTGCCGCTGCGCTCACTGGTGGCCCTGGTGCTGGTAGGTTTGGGTGTGATGTTCGCCTGGTTCATGGGCGACCGGCCACAGGAGCCTTCCCGTACTGTTTTGCAGCTGCCTGACCCTGTGGTTGAGGTGGAAGCGCGCCCGACCCCGGCTCCGCCGCCAGCCCTGGTTGCGCCGGTGGAAATAGATCCCGTGGCCGAGCCGCTTGCGTCTGCACCTGCGCCTGCACCGGTAGTGGCCGAGCCAGAGATTGCGCCGCCTGCTGAACCGGTTGCGGAGCCTGAGCCGATTGCAGAGCCGGCTCCGGTGCCCCCGCCAGTGACCACTGCATCTGCTCCGGTACCGGCTTCTGAGACTGCTGTTGGTAGCGCGCATACCGCTGCCTGGTATCGTCAACGCCAGGGCAGTGAATATGTACTGCAGTTGCTGGGTACGCGCTCCCGTCAGGCAGCGCTGGATTTCGTTGCGGCCCAGCGTGGTGTCAGTGATCTGGGCTATTTCGAGACGCGTCACGAGGGGCAGCCCTGGTTCGTGGTGACTCAGGGGGTCTATCCAGGACGGCAGCAGGCGCAGCAGGCGGTCAATGGCTTGCCGGAGGCTGTGCGCCGACAAAACCCCTGGCCCAGGAGTATTGCCAGCATCCAGCAATCATTACAGTAATCGCTTCGGCCGGGGCCCTGTCGCAGGCCCCGGCCAGACCCCTCACGGGGCCTAAGTGACGACCAGCCACTGAAAAAGCTTTCCTATTTACGACATTTGGATATGCTTTTGCGGCAGAAAATGCCGAAAAAAAATTGTGGCGGTACCTGCCTCTATGTAAAATGACTGCCCTTTTGTCCCGCGCCTGACCAGTTTTTTTTCTGTTCTGGTTTATGCAAGCGCTTGAAATTAATAGATTTTCTGAGAGTGTGCCTATGAAAGCAGGTTTGTATCAGCCTGATCAGTTCAAGGATAACTGTGGCTTTGGCCTGATAGCCCACATGGAAGGCCAGCCCAGTCATCACTTGTTGCAGACGGCCATCGAAGCCCTGACATGCATGACGCACCGCGGAGGCATCAATGCCGACGGCAAGACCGGTGACGGTTGTGGTCTGCTGATTCAGAAGCCTGACCAGTTCCTGCGTGCCGTAGCCCAGGAGACCCTGGGGGTGGCGCTGCCCGAGCAATATGCGGTGGGCATGATCTTCATGGGCGCGGATGATGCTAGTACGCAAGCCGCGCACCAGGCGTTTGAGGTCGCGTTGGCTGATCAGGGCCTCAGCCTGTTGGGCTGGCGCCCGGTGCCGGTGGACGAGAGCGTCCTTGGCCCGCTGGCTCTGAGCTGCATGCCGCGTATCGAGCAACTGTTCATCTCTGGTGAAGGTCTGGACGAGCAGCAACTCGGCATCAAGCTGTTCTATGCCCGGCGCAAGGCTGAAATCGCCATGCAGGGCGATGACAACTTCTATGTCTGCAGCCTGTCGCACAAGGTCATTTCCTATAAAGGTCTGATGATGCCGGCAGATCTGGCCAGCTTCTTCCCCGACCTGGCCGATGCTCGCATGGAAACCGCGATCAGCGTGTTCCACCAGCGCTTCTCGACCAACACCCTGCCGAAGTGGCCGCTGGCTCAGCCGTTCCGCCTGCTGGCGCACAATGGCGAGATCAACACCATCACGGCCAACCGCAACTGGGCCCATGCCCGGCGCAACAAGTTCTGCAACGAACTGCTGCCGGACCTGGATCAACTGGCTCCGCTAGTCAACGTTACCGGGTCCGACTCCTCGAGCATGGACAACATGCTTGAGCTGCTGATCACCGGCGGCATGGACCTGTTCCGCGCGATCCGCATGGTAGTGCCGCCAGCCTGGCAGAACGTCGAGACCATGGACGCCGATTTGCGCGCGTTCTACGAATTCAACTCCATGCATATGGAAGCCTGGGACGGCCCGGCCGGTATCGTGCTGACCGAAGGTCGCTACGCCGTCTGTCTGCTCGACCGCAATGGCCTGCGCCCGGCCCGTTACGTGGTGACCAAGAATGGCTACATCACCCTTGCTTCGGAAATCGGTGTCTGGGATTACCAGCCTGAGGACGTGATCAGCAAGGGCCGGGTTGGCCCAGGCCAGATCCTGGCGGTTGATACCCAGACTGGCGAAGTGCTGCACACTGACGAGGTGGCCAACCGTCTGAAGTCGCGTCACCCGTACCGCAAGTGGCTGAAGGAAAATGCCCTGCGTATCCAGGCTACCCTGGATGACCGCGACCATGGTTCGGACTTCCTTGACGACGCGCGTCTGCAGCAATACATGAAGATGTTCCAGGTCACCTTCGAAGAGCGTGATCAGGTCCTGCGTCCGCTTGGCGAGAATGGTCAGGAAGCAGTCGGCTCTATGGGTGACGACACGCCGATGGCAGTGTTGTCTGGCCGTGTACGTTCGGTCTACGACTACTTCCGCCAGCAGTTCGCCCAGGTTACCAACCCAGCGATTGACCCGCTGCGTGAATCCATCGTCATGTCGCTGGAGACCTGTCTGGGTGCCGAGCGCAATGTGTTCGAAGAGACCGCTGATCACGCCAACCGGGCGATTCTCAGCTCGCCGGTGATCTCGCCGGCCAAGTGGCGCACTATCCTTACCCTGCAGCGCCCCGGCTTCGCGCACCAGGTCATTGCCCTGAACCGCCCTGAAGGTCAGTCGCTGGACGAGGCGGTATGCGCCATCGCCGCTGAGGCCGAAGCGGCTGTGCGTGAAGGCAAAACCCTGCTGGTGCTCAGCGACCGGGCCATTGAGCCGGGCAAGCTGCCGGTGCATGCGGCGCTGGCTGTGGGTGCGGTACACCACCACCTGGTCGACAAGGGCCTGCGCTGCGACGCCAACATCCTGGTTGAGACCGCCACTGCCCGTGACCCGCATCACTACGCCGTGTTGCTGGGCTTTGGCGCCACGGCGGTCTACCCCTACCTGGCCTATGAAGTGCTGGGTGACCTGATCCGCACCGGCGAAGTCATCGGCGACCTGTACGAGGTGTTCAAGAGCTATCGCAAGGGCATCTCCAAGGGGCTGATGAAGATTCTCTCGAAGATGGGGATCTCGACCATTGCCTCTTACCGCGGGGCGCAGTTGTTCGAGGCTGTGGGTCTGGCCGATGAAGTGGTCGACACCTGCTTCAAAGGGGTCGCCAGCCGTATCCAGGGTGCCCGCTTCTGTGATCTGCAGGACGAGCAGAGCCTGCTCGCCCGTGAAGCCTGGAATCCGCGCAAGCCGATCCAGCAGGGTGGTCTGCTCAAGTTCGTATTCGGTGGCGAATACCATGCCTACAACCCGGACGTCGTGCGTGCGCTGCAGGACGCCGTTCAGGGTGACAGCTATGACAAGTATCAGGAATATGCCGCGCTGGTTAACAGCCGTCCGGTAGCCGCGCTGCGCGACCTGCTCAAGCTGCGCGACGATCAACAGTCGATTGCGCTGGATGAGGTCGAGCCGCTGGAGTCGATCTTCAAGCGTTTTGACTCGGCCGGCATCTCGTTGGGTGCACTGTCGCCGGAGGCGCACGAAGCCATTGCCGAGGCGATGAACCGCCTGGGTGCGCGCTCCAACTCCGGTGAGGGCGGCGAAGATCCGGCCCGCTATGGCACCGAGCGCACCTCGAAGATCAAGCAGATCGCGTCCGGCCGCTTTGGCGTGACCCCGGAATACCTGGTCAATGCCGAAGTGCTGCAGATCAAGGTGGCTCAGGGCGCCAAGCCCGGCGAGGGCGGCCAGTTGCCGGGTGGCAAGGTCAATGAGCTGATCGCCCGCCTGCGTTACTCGGTGCCTGGCGTCACCCTGATTTCGCCGCCGCCGCATCACGACATCTACTCGATCGAAGACCTGGCTCAGCTGATCTTCGATCTCAAGCAAGTCAACCCGCAGGCCCTGGTCTCGGTCAAGCTGGTCTCCGAGCCTGGTGTCGGCACCATCGCCGCCGGGGTCGCGAAGGCCTATGCCGACCTGATCACCATCTCCGGTTACGATGGTGGTACAGGCGCCTCACCGCTGACCTCGATCCGCTATGCCGGCTCACCCTGGGAACTGGGCCTGTCTGAAGCTCACCAGACCCTGCGCGGCAACGACCTGCGCGGCAAGGTCCGGGTGCAGACCGACGGCGGTTTGAAAACTGGCCTGGACGTGATCAAGGCAGCGATTCTTGGCGCCGAGAGCTTCGGCTTCGGTACCGCCCCGATGATCGCCCTGGGCTGCAAGTACCTGCGCATCTGTCACCTGAACAACTGCGCAACCGGTGTCGCCACCCAGAACAAGCATCTGCGTGACAACCATTACATTGGTACCGTGGAAATGGTGATGAACTTCTTCACCTATGTCGCCATGGAAACCCGTGAGTGGCTGGCCAAGCTGGGTGTGCGTAGCCTGCAGGATCTGATCGGACGTACCGACCTGCTGGAAATCCTGCCCGGCAACACTGGCAAGCAGCAGAATCTGGACCTGCGTCCGCTGCTCGGCAGCGATCTGGTGCCGGCCGACAAGCCGCAATACTGCGAGTCGCTGCGCAATCCGCCGTTCGACAAGGGCGAGACCGCCGAGAAGATGGTCGCGATGGCCCGCGCTGCTATCGACGGGCGTACCGGCGGCGAGTACCAACTGACGCTGACCAACTGCGACCGTTCGATCGGCGCCCGGGTCTCCGGCGAGATCGCCAAGGTCCATGGCAACCAGGGCATGGTCAGTGCACCGATCACCTTCCGCATGACCGGTACCGCTGGTCAGAGCTTCGGGGTGTGGAACGCCGGTGGCCTGCACATGTATCTGGACGGCGATGCCAACGACTACGTCGGCAAAGGGATGACCGGCGGCAAGCTGGTGATCGTACCGCCCAAGGGTAGCCCGTTCCGCTCCGAGCAAACCTCGATTATCGGCAACACCTGTCTGTACGGTGCGACCGGCGGCAAGCTGTTCGCAGCGGGTGTGGCTGGCGAGCGGTTCGCTGTGCGCAACTCCGGCGCTCATGCGGTGATCGAAGGTGCCGGCGACCACTGCTGTGAATACATGACTGGCGGTATGGTCTGTGTTCTTGGCAGCACCGGCTACAACTTCGGTGCCGGCATGACCGGTGGTTTCGCCTACGTACTGGATCGCGACAACAGCTTCTTCGACAAGCTCAACCACGAACTGGTCGAACTGCACCGGATCAGCAACGAAGCGATGGAGGCCTATCGCAGCCATCTGACTCAGGTGCTGACCGAGTATGTCGCCGAAACCGGCAGCGCCTGGGGCGCGGAAGTATTGGATAACCTGGACGACTACATTCGCCGGTTCTGGTTGGTTAAGCCCAAGGCGGCAAGCCTGCGTGCGCTGCTGACCAGCACTCGCGCCAACCCGCAATAAGACGAGCGTCCAGCGGCGGGCCTGCGGGCCCGCCAGCCACCGTGATTGACCTGCCATCCGCTGCGGCGTGTGGCTGCAAAGAGGTTTAGATATGGCTGACCGTTTGAGCAACGACTTCCAGTTCATTGAAGTGGGTCGCAAGGATCCAAAGAAGCGCCCATTGCGTGCGCGCAAGACCCAGTTCGTGGAAATCCATGAGCAGTTCAAGCCGGAAGAGGCCTCCGATCAGGCCCACCGCTGCCTGGAGTGTGGCAACCCGTACTGTGAATGGAAGTGCCCGGTGCACAACTTCATTCCCAACTGGCTGAAGCTGGTGTCCGAGGGCAACATCCTCGAAGCCGCCGAGCTGTCGCATCAGACCAATACCCTGCCGGAAGTTTGTGGCCGGGTCTGCCCGCAAGATCGCCTGTGCGAAGGCGCCTGTACTCTCAATGACGGCTTTGGTGCCGTGACCATTGGTTCGGTCGAGAAGTACATCACCGACACCGCCTTTGCCATGGGCTGGCGTCCGGACATGTCGCAGGTGGTCAAGACTGACAAGCGTGTGGCCATCATCGGTGCCGGTCCAGCCGGGCTGGGCTGTGCCGATGTGCTGGTGCGTGCCGGGGTCTCGCCGGTAGTGTTTGACCGCAACCCGGAAATCGGTGGTCTGCTGACCTTTGGCATCCCTGAGTTCAAGCTGGAAAAGCAGGTCATGTCGCGCCGCCGTGAAGTGTTCGAAGGCATGGGCATCGAGTTTCGTCTGAACACCGAAGTCGGCAAGGACGTGACCATGGAGCAACTGCTCGAGCAGTTTGATGCGGTCTTCATGGGTATGGGCACCTACACCTACATGAAGGGTGGCTTCCCTGGCGAGGATCTGCCGGGCGTTTACGATGCGCTGGATTTCCTGATCGCCAACGTCAACCGCAACCTCGGTTTTGAGAAGTCGGCGGATGATTTCATCGACATGCAGGGCAAGAAGGTCGTAGTGCTGGGTGGTGGTGATACCGCGATGGACTGCAACCGGACCTCGATCCGTCAGGGCGCCAAGGCGGTTACCTGTGCCTACCGGCGTGACGAAGAGAACATGCCGGGCTCGCGCAAGGAAGTGAAGAATGCCAAGGACGAGGGCGTCAAGTTCCTGTTCAACCGCCAGCCGATCGCCATCGTTGGTGAAGACAAGGTGGAAGGCGTCAAGGTAGTGGAAACCCGCCTTGGTGAGCCGGATGCCCGTGGCCGTCGCAGCCCGGAGCCGATTCCCGGTTCCGAGGAAGTGTTGCCGGCCGATGCGGTTATCATTGCCTTCGGTTTCCGTCCCAGCCCGGCGCCCTGGTTCGAGCAGTTCCAGATCGAGACCGACAGCCAGGGCCGCGTTGTAGCCCCGGAGCAGGCCCGCTACAAGTTCCAGACCAGCAACCCGAAGGTGTTTGCCGGTGGCGATATGGTGCGTGGCTCGGATCTGGTGGTCACCGCGATCTGGGAAGGGCGTCAGGCTGCCGAGGGTATTCTCGAATACCTCGAGCTCTGATCGCAGTGCGATCCTGACAGAAGGGCGCCTTATGGCGCCCTTTTTTTGTTTGGGCGAGAGTTGTGCCGGGTGGCGGCGGGGCTTGGCCTGGTCGGGACACGCTACAAGCCGTCCATGGGGCTCGACGGCGCACATCCCTGTGCGCCGACGGTCCCGACCAGGCCAAGCCCCGCCACCACCGCGAACTTCTCAGTTGTCTGCACGAAAGGCCGTTTTTTGTTTGGAGCTTGCTTGCTGTAGGCAGGGAATCTCTAAGCCGTACTGCCCCTCGTCTTTCCCGGACCGTCGATGGCCAAGGATGGCCATCGTCGAGCCCCATGGATGGCTTGTAGCGTGTCCGGGAAAGACGAGGGGCAGTGCGGCTGATGCACTAGGGTGCAGAATTGTAGCGGCCAGACGCTGAGGCGTGGCAGTTCGCCGCACCAGGCCTGATCTTTGCAGTCAAATCCCGGTACAATGGCCGCTGATTCCGCAACTGGATACAGATCCCATGACCGAACTCAAGAATGATCGCTTTCTGCGCGCCCTGCAGCGCCAACCCGTGGACGTGACCCCGGTCTGGATGATGCGGCAGGCTGGACGCTATCTGCCCGAGTATCGTGCATCACGCGCCCGCGCAGGCGACTTCATGGGGCTGTGCACCAATCCCGAGATGGCCTGCGAAGTCACCCTGCAGCCGCTTGAGCGCTACCCGCTGGACGCTGCGATCCTGTTCTCCGACATTCTCACCATTCCCGACGCCATGGGCCTGGGGCTGTACTTCGAGACCGGCGAGGGTCCGCGTTTTCGCAAGCGTATCGACAGCGCCGCCGATATTGCCGCGCTGCCGATTCCCGATCCCGAAAAGGATCTGGGCTATGTGATGAATGCCGTGCGCACCATCCGCCATGAACTCAATGGGCGGGTACCGCTGATCGGCTTTTCCGGCAGCCCCTGGACTCTGGCTACCTACATGGTCGAGGGTGGCTCGTCGAAGGATTTCCGTAAGACCAAGGCCATGCTCTACAACGAGCCGGAAGCCATGCATCAGTTGCTCGGCAAGCTGGCCGATGCGGTGACCAGTTATCTCAATGGCCAGATCCTGGCCGGCGCCCAGGCGGTACAGATCTTCGATACCTGGGGTGGCAATCTGTCGGCCGATGCCTACCAGAAGTTCTCGTTGGCCTATATGCGCAAGATCGTATCCGGGCTGATTCGTGAGCACGATGGTCGCAAGGTGCCGGTGATTCTGTTTACCAAGAATGGCGGTCTGTGGCTGGAAAGCATTGCCGAGTCCGGCGCCGACGCGCTGGGCCTGGACTGGACCATGGATATCGGTGTGGCCCGTTCGCGGGTTGGTGCCAAAGTAGCCTTGCAGGGCAACATGGACCCGGCGGTGCTGTACGCCAGCCCGGATGCTATCCGCGCCGAAGTTGGGCGGATTCTGGCCAGTTACGGCAAGGGTAGCGGTCATGTTTTCAACCTCGGCCACGGGATTACTCCCGAGGTCGATCCGGCCCACGCCGGGGCCTTTATCGAGGCGGTCCACGAATTGTCAGCGAAATATCATGATCCCTCTGCCATAGTGGTCTGAGGTTAGGCGCGGGTTGCAAGGAGAGACGGCTATGCGGCGAGTGGTATTCAATCAGAAGGGCGGGGTGGGCAAGTCGAGCATTGCCTGCAATCTGGCGGCCGTGAGTGCGGCGGCCGGCTACAAGACCCTGGTGGTCGATCTCGACCCGCAGGCCAATTCCAGTCATTACCTGCTGGGTGATGGGTTGGCCAATGTGGATCATACCTTGGCCGATTTCTTTGCCGAGACTCTGTCGGCCAGCCTGTTCAGCAAGAAGGCCGAGCAGTTCGTCAGTGAAACGCCGTTCGAGAACCTCTGGTTGATGCCGGCCAGCCCCGAGCTGGCCGAGCTGCAGCATAAGCTGGAGTCACGCTATAAGATCCAGAAGCTGCGCAAACTGCTCAAGGATCTCAAGGGTAGCTATGAGCGGATCTACATTGATACCGCTCCGGCTTTCAACTTCTACACCATTTCGGCTCTGATTGCGGCCGATCGTTGCCTGATTCCCTTCGACTGCGATGCCTTCTCGCGTCAGGCCCTGTATGGCCTGCTCCGCGAACTGGAGGATATTCGCGAGGAGCACAATGACGAGCTGGAAGTGGAAGGCATTGTGGTCAACCAGTTTCAGCCGCGGGCGACCCTGCCTCAGCAGATGATCGACGAACTGGTGGCCGAAGGGCTGCCGGTACTGCCGGTACATCTGCCCAGTTCCGTGCGTATGCGTGAATCACACCAGGCCAGTACGCCGCTGATCTTTCTCGATGGGCGGCACAAGCTGACCCAGCAATTCATCAATTTGCACGATCACCTGGAAAGCCGCTGAGCCTACTCAGCGGGCCACCAGCACATCGCAGGGCGGTTGGCGCAGCAACTCTACCGCCAGGCTGCCAAGCAGTGCGTCGCCAAGGCCACTACGGCTATGCCCGCCCAAAGCGATAAAGTCTGGTTGCAGCAACGCGACTGCTTTCTGCAAGGTGTCCAGAACCCCACCTGACTCGATCAGCAGCTCGACCTGGGGCCGGGTAATACCCAGCATGTCCAGGGTGCTCATCTCATCTTCAAGCAGGTAACTTAGGGTCTCACGCTGTTCTTCGTGGAAGCGGTCCCGGGCGGCTTGGCCCGCTAGTCGCAGTCCGAGCGGAGGTTGGCAGATATGCAGGGCGTGCAGCTGACCACCCTGCAGAAGTTTGGCGGCAGTCCTGAGCGCGGCACTGGCACAGGCGGAAAAGTCCAGCGCCATCAGTGCCTGACGATAGTCACCTCCTTCCCGGGCAACAAGTAGTACCGGTGCGGCGGCCAGCCGGCTGACCCGCTCCAGGTTGGTGCCGATAAACAGCTCAGGCTGGGTCTGGTGGTGCTGGCCCATGACGATCAGTTGCGCGTCCTGTTCGGCGGCGACCCGCAGAATCGTATCGGTAATCCGCCCGGGCAGCACCTGCAGTTCAATCTGCAATGGCTGGCCGGCCTGACACAGGGCAACCTGCGCGCCCAGCACGTCGCGGGCCTGCTGGCACAGTTGATCGCGGGCCAGCAGCGGCAACTGATCGTCGACCGTATGCAGGACGGTCAACGGAACCTGTAGCCGCTGAGCCAGTTGGCAGGCCCGTGTAAGGGCGAGTTCGGCATTGGCACTGAGGTCGCTGGCAATCAGAATTGGTGACATCACTGTCCTCCTGAGCGGATAAATTTGTCTCACTATGCGCCGCTTTTGCGGCAGGAATATTGATGCAGGGCAAGTGCATGGTGTGAGTCTGCGTGGCATGCTGGACGGCACACCCAGCAACCAGTGAAAAGGAAGCCTAACAATGAAGCTCGAAACTCTGGCGATTCACGCCGGCTACAGCCCTGACCCCACCACCAAGGCGGTCGCCGTCCCTATCTTTCAGACCACCTCCTATGCCTTCGACAACACCCAGCATGGCGCAGATCTGTTCGATCTCAAGGTTCCGGGCAATATTTATTCGCGGATCATGAATCCGACCAACGACGTGCTGGAGCAACGCATCACCGCGCTGGAAGGGGGCGTTGGCGCGTTGGCGGTAGCCTCCGGGATGGCGGCAATCACCTATGCGATTCAGACCCTGGCCGAGGTGGGCGACAATATCGTCTCGGTGGCCAAGCTCTATGGTGGTACCTACAACCTGTTTGCCCATACCTTGCCGCGGCAGGGCATTGAGGTGCGTTTTGCTGCCCACGACGATATAGCCGCACTGGAAAGCCTGATCGATGAGCGGACCAAGGCGGTGTTCTGCGAGTCGATCGGCAACCCGGCGGGCAATATTATCGATCTGCAGGCGCTGGCCGATGCTGCCCACCGCCATGGCGTGCCGCTGATCGTCGACAACACAGTGGCTTCACCGGTGCTGTGCCGGCCGTTCGAGCATGGCGCCGATATCGTGGTGCACTCGCTGACCAAATACATTGGCGGTCACGGCACCAGCATCGGCGGGATTGTGGTTGATGGCGGTAAATTTCCCTGGGTGGCCAATGCCCAGCGTTTCCCGCTGCTCAATACCCCGGATCCGTCCTACCACGGGGTGACCTATACCGAGGCCTTTGGGCCGGCAGCCTTTATTGGCCGTTGCCGGGTGGTGCCGCTGCGCAACATGGGCGCGGCGCTGTCGCCGTTTAACGCTTTTTTGATTTTGCAGGGCCTGGAAACCCTGGCGCTGCGTATGGAGCGGCATTGTCAGAACGCCCAGCGGGTGGCCGAATTTCTCAAGGGGCATCCGCAGGTCAGCTGGGTGCAGTACGCCGGGCTGCCCGATCACCCTGAGCATGCGCTGGCGCAGCGCTACTTGGGCGGAACGCCGGCCTCGATCCTGTCGTTCGGTATCAAGGGCGGGCAGGAGGCCGGGGCACGGTTCATCGATGCACTGCAATTGATCGTGCGGCTGGTAAATATCGGTGATGCCAAGTCACTGGCTTGCCACCCGGCCACCACCACCCACCGTCAGCTCAACGATGAGGAGTTGAAAAAGGCCGGGGTCAGTCGCGATATGGTGCGGTTGTCGATCGGGATCGAGCATATCGACGATATTCTCGCTGATCTTGAACAGGCGCTAGGCGCGGCCCAAAGCTGAGCCTGAGCCCATTGTTCCCGGCTATCAGGCCGGGAACAGCGGCCAGATCAGCGGGATCACCAGGGTGGCGGTGGCCCACATGATCAGGTTGAGCGGTACGCCGATGCGCAGGAAGTCGCTGAAGCGGTAGCCGCCGGCGCTGTAGACGAAGGTGTTGGTCTGATAGCCGATCGGGGTGGCGAAGCTGGCGCTGGCGGCAAACATGACCGCAACCACGAACGGTCGTGGATCGGCACCCAGTTGCTGGGCCACGCCGATGGCGATGGGCGTCAGCAGTACCGCCACCGCATTGTTGCTGACCAGTTCGGTCAATACCGAAGTCAGCAGGTAGATGAACGACAGCATGAACAGCGGCCCGAGCAGTGGCGACAGGCCCATGACCTGGCCGACGATACCGTCGACCAGGCCGACCTTGTTCATCGCGATACTGAACGCCAGCATGCCGAAGATGATGGTCAGGATCCGCCAGTCGATTGACTTGTAGGCATCCTCAGTGTCCAGGCAGCCGGTGGCCACCACCACAGCGGCAGCGATCATCGCCAAGCCTTCGATGGGCATCACCTTGAGCGCCGCCAGCAGCATTACCGCAACAATAGCGGCAATCGCAATCGGTGCCTTGTCGCGCCGATAGGCGCGTTCCTGCACGGTGTTGAGGCTGATCAGTTCGCCATTGTCGGCGAACTTCTTGATTTGCGCCGGGGTGCCTTCGACCAGCATCACATCGCCGAACTGCAGCTGAAAATCGTCGAGGTTGTCCTCGATGTTTTCGTTGTGGCGGTGGATCGCCAGCACGTGGATGCCATAGCGGGCAGTCAGGTTGAGGTCACGCATTGGCCGGTGGCTATAGCGTGAGTTGCGACCGACAATGGCCTCGGCCAGGATCACATCTCGAGTCGAGATGGTCTCGAAATCTGCGATCTGCTCACGGTTGAAGGCCAACATACCGCTCTGACGCAATTCGACGAAGTTGCGCATGTTGGCGTGCAGTACCAGACGGTCGCCGGCGCTGAGCACCGTAGTATTGACCGGAGTGGTCAGCTCTTCATCACCACGGAAAATCTTCAGCACCTGAATGCCGCTGTTGCCGTTGAGGCTGGCGTCGGCGATGGTCTTGCCGATCACTGATGAATCGTGCGGCACCAGCAACTCGGTCATGAACGGCCGGCTCTGGTCCGGGCGCAACTGCTTCGACAGGCTCTCGCGGGCGGGCAGCAGGCGTTGGCCGACCAGCAGGATAAAGGCCATGCCGATCACCGCCATGATCAGCCCCGGCAGGGTGATTTCAAACATGCCGAACGGCTCCAGGCCGTTGGCCCTTGCCACGCCATCAACAAGGATGTTGGTCGAGGTGCCGATCATGGTCATGGTGCCGCCGAGAATGGTCGCGTAGGACAGCGGGATCAGCATCTTCGACGGCTTGGTGCCGACCTGGGTAGCCAGGGCAATGGCCACCGGGGTCAGAATGGCGACTACCGGCGTGTTGTTGATGAAGGTCGACAGCAGACCGGCGGTGAGCATCAGGCTGAACAGGGTGCGCCAGGGGCTGCCGCCACCCATCCGTGACAACCAGTTGCCGAGTGACTCGACACAGCCGGTGCGTTCCAGTGCCGCTGACAGGATGAACAGACAGGCAATGGTGATCGGTGCGCTGTTGGACAGCACGCCAAGGACTTCGGCCGGGGTCAGCAACTGACTGACCAGCAGCACCGCCACGGCAATGCCGACTACTACGTCGGGGCTGAACTTCTCCCGGGCGAAGGCGTAGAACACCCAGCCCAGCAGGGCGGCGACGCCGATCATTGGCAAGGAGTCCCAGCTCATTGGCAACCTGAATCTCGTGTGAGGTATCGGCCCCGCACAGGAGCCAGCAATGGGCGCCAGATTAAACAGGCGGCTTAGTCTTGTCCAAGTCCAAAAACTGATTTTTATATTCCTTGTTGGAATATATAGGGATTGGTTACATTTCGCCCCGTATCCGTGTGCCCGACGGCATCGACCATACCCTATAGTCAAGATAAGGATTGTCGGTCATGGCGCCTGCCTTATGGGCTTGTATCAGGGCTTTTAATCGGGAGTCTTGGCGCTTGACCCTGCCGGATGCCTGGCCGTAGTGTTCAAACGCTTGTATGAATCTAGGGTGGCGGGTATGGTCCGCGCCGCCTGTTGGGAGACCTGAAAATGCCTGAATATAAAGCCCCCTTGCGTGACATGCACTTTGTCATGGATGAAGTGTTCGACTTTGCTGCCGGTTATGAAGCCTTTGGTCTGGACGAGGTGTCGCCTGATCTGGTTGGCGCGATTCTTGAGGAAGGTGCCAAGTTCGCTGGTGAAGTGCTGGCACCCCTTAATCGGACTGGTGATGAGGAAGGTTGTCACATCGACAATGGCGTGGTGACTACGCCCAAGGGCTTCAAGGAAGCCTATCAGCAGTACGTCGACAACGGCTGGGGTTCGATGACGGGCCCGACCGAGTATGGCGGCCAGGGCCTGCCGGCTTCGCTGGGTCTGGTGATCAACGAGATGATCGCCTCGGCCAACTATGCCTGGAGCATGTACCCGGGCCTGTCGCACGGCTGCGCCGCGGCGATTCGCGCACACGGTACTCAGGAGCAAAAAGACCTGTACCTGAGCAAGCTGACCCCCGGCACCTGGACCGGCACCATGTGCCTGACCGAGCCGCACTGCGGTACCGACCTGGGTCTGATCAAGACCCGCGCGCTACCCCAGGCCGATGGCAGCTACAAGATCACCGGTACCAAGATCTTCATTTCCTGTGGCGAGCATGACATGGCCGAGAACATCGTCCATCTGGTACTGGCCAAGCTGCCAGACGCGCCGGCCGGGACCAAGGGCATCTCGCTGTTCATCGTGCCCAAGTTCCTGCCCGACGCCAATGGCGAGAGCGGTGAGCGCAACAGCCTGGTCTGTGGTTCGATCGAGCACAAGATGGGGATCAAGGCGTCGGCGACCTGCGTGATGAACTTCGACGATGCCACCGGTTTCCTGATCGGCGACATCAACAAGGGCCTGAACTGCATGTTCACCATGATGAACCATGCGCGTCTGGGTACCGGCATGCAGGGTCTGTGTCATGGTGAAGCGTCCTATCAGAGCGCCGTCACCTATGCCAAAGATCGTCTGCAGATGCGTTCGCTGTCTGGTCCGGCTGCGCCGGAGAAGCCCGCTGATCCGATCATCGTCCATCCCGATGTACGGCGCATGCTGCTGACCATGAAGGCCTTCAACGAAGGCAATCGGGCGCTGGCCTATTACACCGCACAGTTGCTGGACAAGGCCCACTACTCCAAGGACGAGGCCGAGCGTGCCGATGCCGAAAGCCAGTTGGCGTTCCTGACGCCGATCTGCAAGGCGTTCATGACCGAGACCGGTCTGGAAGCCACTATCCTCGGCCAGCAGGTGTTCGGCGGGCATGGCTACATTCGCGAATGGGGTCAGGAGCAGCAGGTGCGTGATTGCCGCATTGCCGGCATCTATGAAGGCACCAACGGCATTCAGGCGCTGGACCTGCTGGGCCGCAAAGTGCTCGGCAGCCAGGGTAAGCTGCTGATGGCCTTCACCAAACAGGTGCACAAGTTTTGTCAGGCCAATGAAGGTCACGCCACGCTGGGCGGTTACGTCAAACAGCTCAACGGGCTGAACGCCCAATGGGGTGAACTGACCACCAAGATCGGCATGAAGGCCATGCAGAATCGCGAAGAAGTCGGTGCGGCTTCGATGGACTTCCTGATGTTCTCAGGTTACGTCACCCTGGCGTTCTTCTGGCTGAAGATGGCTGTGGCAGCCCAGCAGCAATTGGATGCCGGCAGCACTGAAGCGGCCTTCTATGAAACCAAGCTGGTGACCCAGGAGTTCTACTTCAAGCGTCTGCTGCCGCGCGCCTCGGCCCATAAAGAGGCTCTGGAGGCCGGTGCCGATTCGCTGATGAAGCTGAGCGCCGAGCAGTTCTAAGCCCAGGCGCATAATCTGCGCGCAAGCTTATGTGGTAATGCACAACCCCGGGTCTTGGCCTGGGGTTGTGCGTTTCTGGCAGAGAGCTGCGTCCAGGATATAGCTGTGATGGATTCTGAGACAGAAGTGATTTTTATATGACCAAAAAAAGCAAAAAAGTCATATAGGGACGCTATCGGTATTTTTGTTTGCGCGATACAATCGCCGGATGCTCCCGGTATGGTCCGGGCACGTTTTTGCAAGAGGAGTCGTCCCATGGCTGAATACAAAGCCCCCCTGCGTGATATCCGTTTCGTTCTCAATGAAGTGTTCGAAGCCGACCAGCTGTGGCAGAACCTGGCGGGTCTGAACGGTGCCATCGACGCGGAAACCGCCGATGCCATGCTGGAGGAAGCCGGCAAGATCACCTCGCAGACTATCGCGCCGTTGAACCGCAATGGCGACGAAGAGGGTGCCAAGTGGGATAACGGTGTGGTGACTACCCCGGCCGGCTTCAAGGACGCCTACCAGACCTATGCCGAGGGTGGCTGGGTCGGCCTCTCGGGCAACCCCGAGTTTGGTGGCTTGGGCATGCCCAAGACTCTGGGCGTGCAGGTGGAGGAAATGCTCTACGGCGCCAATAACAGCTTTGCCCTGTACGTTGCCCTGACTGCCGGCAGCACCCTGGCGCTGGATGCCCACGGCAGCGAAGAGCTCAAGCAGACCTATCTGCCCAACATGTATGCCGGCACCTGGGCCGGAACCATGTGTCTGACCGAGCCGCATGCCGGTACCGATCTGGGCATCATTCGGACCAAGGCAGTGCCTGAAGCCGATGGCAGCTATTCGGTGACCGGTACCAAGATCTTCATCACCGGCGGTGAGCATGATCTGACCGAGAACATCATTCACCTGGTGCTGGCCAAGCTGCCCGACGCGCCGGCCGGCCCCAAGGGCATCTCGCTGTTCCTGGTACCCAAGTTCCTGGTCAATGCCGACGGCAGCCTGGGTGAGCGCAACAGCGTTTCCTGTGGCTCGATCGAGCACAAGATGGGGATCAAGGCATCGGCCACCTGTGTCATGAACTTCGATGGTGCCAAGGGCTTCCTGATCGGTGAGCTGAACAAAGGCCTGAACGCCATGTTCACCATGATGAACTACGAGCGCCTGTCGATCGGTATTCAGGGCATCGGCTGCTCTGAGGCTTCCTATCAGAGCGCCGTGGCCTACGCCCGCGAGCGGATCCAGAGTCGTGCGCCAACGGGTGCGCAGCAGCCCGACAAGGCGGCCGACCCGATCATCGTGCATCCGGACGTGCGTCGCATGCTGCTGACCATCAAGGCCATGACCGAGGGTAGCCGGGCGTTCTCGACCTATGTCGGCTCGCAGCTGGACATCAGCAAGTTCTCCGACGATGCTGCGGCCAAGAAAAAGGCCGAGGATCTGGTCGCGTTGCTGACCCCGGTAGCCAAGGCCTTCTTCACCGACGTTGGCCTGGAAAACTGCGTGCATGGCCAGCAGGTATTCGGCGGCCACGGTTACATCCGCGAGTGGGGTCAGGAGCAACTGGTGCGCGATGTGCGCATTGCCCAGATCTATGAGGGTACCAACGGCATTCAGGCTCTTGACCTGATGGGTCGCAAGACCGTGGCCAACGACGGAGCCTTCTTCAAGCAGTTTGCCGATGAGATCAAGGGCTTTATCGCCGACAACGGCGACCAGGCGCTGGCTGAATTCGTCCAGCCGCTGGCCGCGGCGCTGGCCAATCTGGAAGAGCTGACCGCTCAGGTCATCGACCGCAGCAAGACCAATCCGAATGAGGTCGGTGCGGCCTCGGTCGAGTACCTGCATGTGTTCGGTTACACCGCCTATGCCTACATGTGGGCGAAAATGGCCAAGGTGGCCCTGGCCAAGCTGGATCAGGACGGTGATGGCTTCTATCAGGCCAAACTCAGCACCGGGCGGTTCTTCGTCAAGCGTCTGTTGCCGCGCATCCAGTCGCTGAGCGCGGCGGTACGTTCCGGTAGCGAGCCGCTGTTCGAGCTTAGCGCCGAGCAGTTCTGAACCGGTGCCAGGCCTGCCGGTATGGCCGGCAGGCCATGTAAGCCATGGCTTACATGCACTGATGGTAATGGACTATGGGCACCGCCTGCCGCTCTGCGTAACATCATGTAACGCAAGGAGCCAGCAGGAAGCAGCCCAAACAACATGGATTAAGGACAGTGCCCGGGGGGCACACCATTAGGGATGATCAGGACCCGTTCTGCAAAGCCTCGCTTCGGCGAGGTTTTTTCTTTTCTGCCTCGCCGCCCTGGCTCAGGCGAAGCTGCATTCCAGTACTCCCAGCTCGCCCATGTCTACCCGCACCTGATCGCCGGCCTCCACCGCCTGCATGGGCGCTAGCGCTCCGGACAGCACGATTTCCCCCGCCCTGATCGGGGTACCCTGACGCGCCAGCTCACGGGCCAGCCACAGGCAGGCATTGAGCGGGTTGCCCATGCATTGGCTGGCGTGCCCTGATAGCGGCGTCAGGTCATTGCGCTGTAATTGCACCTCCAGGGTGCTCAGGTCCACATCGCGTGGGGCTAAGGGCCGAGAGCCGAGCACGAACAGTCCTGAAGACAGGTTGTCCGCCAGCGCGTCGAACAGGTTGCGAGGCCAGCCTGCCAACGCCGAGTCACAGATTTCCAGCGCCGGTGCCACGCCGCCAAGGGCGTCGAGCAGGTCGGCTACTTGCAGGTCCGGGCCGTCCAGGGTTTCAGCAAACATAAACGCCACCTCTGCCTCCACCCTGGGCGCCATCAGCCGGGGCGTGGGGACTGACTCATCCTCGCAGCATTGCCAGTCATGCGCCAGAACGCCATACAGTGGGTGATTGAGCCCCATGGCCTGTTGCGCTCGAGGGTCGGTGAGGCCAAGCTTGTAGCCGATCAACTCCAGCCCGGCACTACATTGCAGTGCAGTCAAAGCCCGCTGGGTAGCATAGGCCTGCTCCAGACTGGTGATACCGAAGCGCTCGGCAACCGGCGCACAGGCCGCCAGCTGCTGACGGGCCTGGAACAGCTCCTGAGCTGCGGCTTGTGGGTCGAAAGCGGGCGTGTTCATGCGGCGGATCCGCCGACCGGCTTGTCGCCGACCACCGTAGTGCGAAACATTTCCCGGCGCTTGCCGAAATAGTCCGAGATCGGTTGATGCCAGGTGCAGCGGTTGTCCCAGATGGCCAGTGTGCCGGGCGTCCAGCGCATACGGCAGGTAAAGGCCGGGGCGGTGGCGACCGAAAACAGGTAGTCGAGGATCGGTCGCGACTCCTCGGCCTTCATGCCTTCGATACCCAGGGTGTAGGCCGGGTTGGCGAACAGCACATTGCGACCGGTTTCCGGGTGGCGGGTAATCAGCGGGTGGCTGCGCACGTCATGGTCAACGTTCTCGCCATAGACAATCTTCATGCTTTCCAGCCCGGCATTGTGCTTGGCGTTAGGACCATAGCCGAACTCGGGGGTGTGGATGCCGCGCAAGCCATGCAACATGTTCTGCATGGCCGGCGACAGCCATTCGTAGGCCAGGTACATGTTGGTATAGAGGGTATCGCCGCCGACGTCAGGCACATCGTGGCCGTACAGCAAGGTAAAGGCCGGCGGGCGTTCCTGAAAGGTCCAGTCGGTGTGCCAGGCGCCACCAAAGACGATCGGGGTGCTTTCGTCGGCCTCTTTACGCACATGCACCACATGCGGGTGATCGGCCATGGGTTTGACGTAGGGTTCGCTGCCGAACTCGCCGAAGCGCAGCGTCACCGCCTCCAGTTGGGCGACGGACAGATTCTGATCGCGGATGAACAGCACCAGATGATCCATCAGCGCCTGACGCAGTTCTGTCTGGCCTGCGTCAGACAGGTTGTTGAGGTCGATGTCATAGACATCGGCGCCCATCGAGCCAGCTACAGGAGATATCTTGAAGTGCTGGTAGCTGCGGGCCTGGTTGTTGCTGGCGCTGGTGTAGAAGAATTCGGGCATTATGGTTACCTCTTGTTATGAATCAGAGCCTGGTCAGCATGCTACAGGCCCTATACTTCGGCCATGACTTCTACTGCCATCGCATGACAGATACTGCCAGATGGAGGGCTTATGGACTGGCGACAGCGACGTGACAGCACCAATGTCAGTTACCTGCTGGAGGTTGCCGGGCAGCTCGGCGTGGCTGCCGATGAGTGTCTTGCCAACACCGGCCTGAGCCTGGAGAAACTGGCCGCGGGTGAGGGTTTCGAGTTGTGGCAGGAGCTGGCCGTGGTGCGCAATCTGGTGGTGCGCTGGCCGCACCCGGGTACTGGGCTGCGGGTCGGCAAGTGCTACCACCTGACCAGCCTGGGGTTGTTGGGTTATACCATGCTGGCCAGTCGTACTCTGTGGGAAGCGATTCAGGTCAGTGAGCGCTTTCGCCCGTTGTCGCTGTCGATCTGCCCGGTAAGCCTGCAGCCGCATGAGCAGGGGCTGTGGATGTGTCTGGATGACAGCGTTCTGCCTGAGGATGCCCGTTGCCTGGTGGTTGAGCGCGGGTTGGCGGCCTGGAAGCGGGTATTCTCCGAGTTGCTGCAACGGCCATTCATACCGCTGCAGGTTTCCCTGGCGCTGACCTCGGTCGGCTCAGCGGCGGATTACAGTGCCCATTTCGGTTGCCCGGTCCTGTTGCGGCAGCCACGCAATGCCATGTTGATCGCGCGCAGCGATCTGGATAGCGCTTTGCCCCTGGCCAATGCCCAGACCCAGCAAACCTGTGCCAGCCTGTGCCAGCGCCTGTGTGATGATCTGGGGGATGTCCAGGGCGTGCTGGCGCGACAGGTGTTGCAACGGTTGATGAGTCATTCCGGACGCCATTGCCGGGCGGCCGAAGTGGCGGGGTGGCTGGGGCTTTCCGAGCGAACCCTGCATCGTCGTCTGGCGGAGGAGGGCTATCCGTTTCGCGGGCTCGACGAGCGGGTGCGGCGTAATCTGGCCGAGCGTCTGCTGGGCGACAGTGCCTTGGGGCTGGAAAGTATTGCGCAGCAGCTTGGCTATGCCGAGGCGGCGAGTTTTTCCCGGGCATTCAAGCGCTGGACCGGGCGCTCGCCGGATCAGTGGCGGCGCCAGCGTTTACGCGCTGGCGAGCCCTTGACGCTGTTGGGAAAGACCTATGCTTGAGCTGTTACAGGTCAGCAAGGGCTACGCCAGTCCACAGGGCAGCATCCGCGTGCTGGAACAGGTCGACCTGCAATTGGCGGCGGGTAGCAGCTTGGCCCTGACCGGTGAATCGGGCTGTGGCAAGAGCACATTGCTGCATCTGGTAGCCGGCCTGGATCTTCCTGATGGCGGCGATATTCGCCTGGATGGCCAGAGTCTCACTCGCCTGGGCGAAGCCGGGCGGGCTGCCTGGCGGCGTCAGCGTGTGACGCTGGTGTTTCAGCAGTTCAATCTGATCCCGTCCTTGCCGGTGGCAGACAACCTGGCGTTCCAGGCCCGTCTGGCCGGGCGTCTGGAACGTCCCTGGCTGGACTATCTGACCCGGCAGTTGGGTCTTGAAAGTTTGCTCGGGCGTTATCCCGAACAGCTCTCCGGAGGCCAGCAACAGCGGGTGGCTGTTGGCCGGGCGCTGGCGGTCCGGCCACAGTTGCTGCTGGCCGACGAGCCAACCGGCAACCTGGATGAGCAAACGGCTGAAGAGGTCATGGCTTTGCTGCTGAAACTGGTGGCGGACAGTGGTTGCAGTCTGTTGATGGTAACGCATAGCCAGCACCTGGCCGCGCGTCTGGATCGGCAGGTGCGGTTGTCGGCCGGGCAATTGCACTGATGCTGGGGCGGCTCGGCTGGACCTGGCTGACCTTGCTCAGTCATTGGCGCCGGCATCCGTTGCAGGCGTTGTGTCTGCTGGTTGGCCTGTGGCTGGCGACGGCGCTGTGGAGCGGGGTTCAGGCGCTCAATGCCCAGGCGCGTGACAGCTATGAGCGCGCGGCCCAGCTGTTTGGTGACGGTCAGCAAACGGTACTGATCAATCCGGCGGGACAGATGCTGGCCGAAGCGGATTATATTGACCTGCGTCTGGCTGGCTGGCCAGTGTCCCCGCTACTGCGTGGCAGTCTGCGGTTCGAGGGCCCCGATGGCCCGCGACGTCTGCAAGTGCTGGGGATTGAGCCCTTGAGCCTGCCGGCCGGAGGGCTGTTGGGCCGCCAGCTCAACTCGGCGTCCGACTTGAGCGATTTCATGTATGCGCCGGGGCGTACCTGGCTGGCGACCGATACCCTGGCCGAGCTGGGCTGGCAGCCGGGCCAGCAGCCGCAGACTGAGCATGGCGCGCGCTTGCCAAGCCTACAGGTTCGGGATGAACTGCCGCCAGGCACTTTGGTGGTCGATATCGGCCAAGCCCAGGCCCTGCTGGAACGGCCCGGACAACTGAGCCAGCTGCTGGTTGAGCAAGGCTTTGCCGCCGGCTGGCCAGCCTTGCCGGCCGGTATCGAACTGGTCTGGGATCAGCGCGAAGAGGCTGACCTTGAACGCCTGAGTGACAGTTTCCACATGAACCTGAGCGCTCTCGGACTCTTGGCCTTTCTGGTCGGGCTCTTCATTGTCCATGCCGCTGCTGGTCTGGCGTTGGAGCAGCGCCGGGGGCTACTGCAGACCCTGCGAGCCTGCGGTGTGTCGCTGAGTCAGCTCAGTACGGCGTTGATCCTGGAGCTGTTGGTGCTGGCGCTGCTGGCCGGGCTGTTGGGACTGGTCAGCGGTTATCTGATCGCCAGTCTGCTGGTGGGCGATGTTGCCGCCAGCCTGCGGGGCCTGTATGGCGCTCAGGTGGCCGGGCAACTGCGGCTTGAGCCTGGCTGGTGGTGGGCCGGACTGGGTATGGCGGTGCTGGGCTGCGCTCTGGCTGGTGCTGCCAGTGTGCTGCGCGCCCTGCGCCTGCCGGTTCTGGCCTGGGCTCGGCCCCAGGCCTGGCGCGAGGCACAGGGGCGCACCCTGCGACGATTGTCTCTGGCGGCTGTGGTGCTGCTGGGCGCGGCGTTGCTGTTGGTGTGGCGTGGTGACAGCCTGGTGGCTGGGTTCATGTTGCTGGGCTGTCTGCTGCTGGGCGTGGCCTGGCTGTTGCCGTTATGGCTGGCGCTGTTGCTGCGGCTTGGTCAGCACCTGGCCAAACAGCCGGTTTGGCAATGGTTCTGGGCCGACAGCCAGCAGCAGTTGGGTGGGTTGAGTCTGGCGCTGATGGCGCTGCTGCTGGCGTTGGCGGCCAATATCGGGGTGGGCAGCATGACCGAAGGGTTTCGCAAGACCTTTGTCGGCTGGCTGGATCAGCGTCTGGCCGCGGATATCTATGTGCGTCCGGATGGCGCCGCAGAGGCTGCGCAGCTGAGTCGCTGGTTACAGGCGCGGCCTGAGGTTGTTGGGTTGCTGCCGAGCTGGCAGCAGGAGCTGCGCGTCGGTGGCTGGCCAACGGAGGCCAGTGGCGTGATCGATCATCCCCTGTACGCCGAGTCCTGGCCGCTGCGTGACAGCCTGGCCCAGGCCTGGCCACGCCTGCATGCGGGCGAAGGGGTCATGGTCAGTGAACAGCTGGCGCAGCGGCTGGGGCTGACGCTGGGCAGCAATCTGGAGCTACTGACGCCAGCCGGGGTGCAGGTTTTCGTGGTCCTGGGACACTATGCCGACTATGGGAATCCGCGTGGACAGGTGCTGATGGCCGCTGAGCGCTTTCGCGAGCTATGGCCGCAGCGCGAACTTACCAGCATTGGTGTTCTGACCCGGGAGGGGGCCGCCGCGCAACTGGTCGAGGCCCTGCGCCATGAGTTCGATCTGCCGGGTAACCGGGTGATCGACCAGGCCACACTTAAAGACTATTCGCGTCAGGTGTTCGAGCAAACCTTCGCCGCCACGGCGGCGCTCAACAGCCTGACCCTGGGCGTGGCGGTGATTGCCCTGTTGTGCAGCCTGCTGAGCCTGGCCGACAGCCGTCTGGGGCAACTGGCTCCGCTCTGGGCCATGGGCCTGACGCCAGCGGGGCTGGCCCGGCTGAGTCTGATCCAGATGCTGGCGCTGGCGGGTCTGACCTGCCTGCTGGCGATTCCGCTGGGGCTGGCGCTGGCCTGTGTGCTGGTCGAGGTGGTCAATGTCCAGGCTTTTGGCTGGCGCCTGCCCTGGCACTGGTTCCCCGGGCAGTGGCTGGTGCTGACGGCACTGGCGCTGTTGGCGGTACTGCTGGCCAGCCTGGGCCCGGTGTGGCGGCTCAGCCGTCAGGGGCCGATGGATATGTTGAGGCGCTTGGCGCATGACTAGGTTCCCTGGATCCCATCTGTGGCTGCTGCTGATAGCGCTGCTGCTCGGCGGCTGTGAGCCAGCGCATGAGTCGCCGGGTGAAGGCTTTGCCGGGCTCGGTCGTGAACAGCAGGGCTATGCTCCGGTGGTGCCGGGGCGGGAACTGAGCTTCCCGACCGATCATGCGGCCCACCCCGAGTTTCGTATCGAATGGTGGTATGTCACCGCCAATCTCAAGGATCAGCAGGGACGTGACTGGGGCGCGCAGTGGACCCTGTTTCGGCAGGCGCTACAGCCGCACACCGAGACGTCGCCAACCGCTGGCTGGGGCCAGCCGCAGGTCTGGCTCGGGCATGCGGCACTGACTCAGGCGCAGGGGCATCGTCATGCCGAACGGCTGGCCCGAGGGGGCGTCGGTCAGGCCGGGGTGGAGTTGAATCCCTATCGCGCCTGGATTGATCATTGGCAACTGAGCGGTCAGGCCAATGCCATGCTCAGTCCACTGTGGGTACAGGCACAGGGCGAGAACTTTGGTTATCGGCTTGAACTGCACAGTGACCGACCGGTGGTATTGCAGGGCGAGCAGGGCTACAGTCGCAAGTCCGACAGCGATCAGGCCTCCTATTACTACAGCCAGCCGTTCTATCAGGTCAGCGGCGAAATTGAGTGGGATGGCGAGCGGCTGGCGGTCAGCGGACAGGGCTGGCTTGATCGGGAGTGGAGTAGCCAGCCGCTGGCAGAGGATCAACAGGGTTGGGACTGGTTTTCGCTGCATCTGGATAGCGGCGACAAGCTGATGCTGTTCCGGCTGCGCAGCGAGCAGCGCGGACATTATCTGTCCGGCACCTGGATCAGCGCCACGGGGCAGACCTGGCCGCTGGTGCCTGAGGCGGTCGAGATCGAGCCGCTCAATCAGGTCTCGGTGGCCGGGCGTCAGATACCGACCCGCTGGCGCCTGCGAGTAGCTGTGCGGGATTTCGAGGTCACGACCGAGGCCCTGAATCCACAGGCCTGGATGGGCACCGGTATTCCTTACTGGGAAGGGCCGATTCGAGTGTCCGGCAGTCATGCCGGGGTTGGTTATCTGGAAATGACCGGTTATTGAGGCTTGACGCTGCGCCGGCCGGCGGCGTAGATTGAGGCCATGTCAGCGCTCAACGTGTTTTTCGCCCGAATGATTATTACCGCCATTCCGATATTGGCGGGCTGACACGCGTCCATCCCAACCCGCCCTCGAGGCGGGTTTTTCATGACTGCTCCGAGGGTTAAAAGCCAGGAGGCAGCATGAATATCCGTTTATCCCCCGAGCCCGATACCCGCAACGGATTGGGTGGCGCCATTCGGCCCGGACTCGCGCCCGGTCTGCTGCGCGATTATGTCGCCCGCATTCTGTCGGCCCCGGTGTATGAGGTGGCGCATGAGACACCGCTGCAGCAAGCCGCGCAGCTTTCTTCCCGGCTGGGCAACCGGGTATTGCTCAAGCGTGAAGATCTGCAGCCGGTATTTTCCTTCAAGATCCGTGGTGCCTACGCCAAGCTTGCCAGTCTGGATGCTCAGACCCGTGCCGCCGGGGTTATCTGCGCTTCGGCCGGTAATCATGCCCAAGGCCTGGCATTGGCAGCCCGGCACCTGCAGGTCAAGGCGCTGATCGTCATGCCTGCCAATACCCCGCAGATCAAGGTCCAGGGGGTACGCCAGCACGGCGCCCAGGTGTTGTTGCAGGGCGATAGCTTCACCCAGGCTCTGGAGTACGCCCAGCTACTGGCCCGGCTACAGGGTTACAGCTTTATTGCGCCTTATGACGACCCCGAGGTGATCGCCGGGCAGGGCACGGTAGCTGTCGAGCTGCTGCGTCAGCAGGCCGAACTGGACGCGGTGTTTGTGCCGGTCGGCGGCGGCGGTCTGATTGCCGGGGTGGCGGCCTATTTGAAGTATCTCAACCCGGCAATCCGGGTGGTTGGGGTTGAGGCCGAAGGCTCAGCTTGTCTGAAAGCGGCTCTGGATAGCGGTAAACGAGTGGTGTTGCCGAGTGTGGATGGCTTTGCCGATGGAGTGGCTGTGGCCCAGGTCGGTGAGCATAACTGGGCGCTGTGTCGTCATCTGGTCGATGAGGTCATCAGCGTCGGCAACGATGAAATCTGTGCAGCCATTCGCCAGGTCTACGAGGACACCCGGGCGATCACCGAACCCTCGGGTGCCCTGGCCGTGGCCGGGTTGCAGCGTTATGTAGCCCGCAGCGGCTGCCGTGATCGGACCCTGGTGGCAATTACCTCGGGCGCCAATATCAATTTCGCCAGCCTGCGCCATGTGATCGAGCGCACCGAGCAGATGCTCAGTGTGGCCTGATGCGCTCGATCCGGTCCGGATGGATGATGATCTGGCCCTGCTTGAGCAGGCCGCCAATGGCTTTCTTGAAATTGCCCTTGCTGACCCCGAACAGCGCGGCAATGTCTTCGGCCGGGCTTTTGTCGCTGAGCATCAGCACGCCCTGATGGGCATCGAGCTGCTCCAGAATCTGGCTTTGCAAGGTCTCGGCCGCGTCGCGTCCCAGTGGCTGCAGACTCAGGCTGATCTTGCCGTCGGGCCGCAGCTCGCGGATATAGCCCTGCTCGCGCATGCCACTGCGAACGAACTTGAACAGTTCATTTTTGTGCAGCAGGCCCCAGTGCTGGCCATTGATGATGGCCTTGTGGCCCAGGTCGGTGCGTTCGGCAATCAGCAGGTCAACCGCCTGCCCGGGCTGATAGCGTGCCGGGGTTTTGTCCAGGTAGCGGTCCAGCTTGCTGGTCGCGGTAATGCGCCGGGTGTGCTTGTCCAGATACAGGTAGACCAGACAATACTGACCCACCTCCAGCGGACGCCGGGTTTCCGAGTGGGGCAGCAGCACATCCTTGGGCAACCCCCAGTCGAGAAACACCCCGGTACGGTTGATGTCGGTGACCTTGAGGCTGGCAAACTCACTGACCAGAGCCTTGGGCTTGCGGGTCGTGGCGATCAGCCGGTCTTCACTGTCCAGATAGATGAACACGTTGAGCCAGTCATCGACCTCGGCCGGCTCGTCCTTGGGGATCTCGCGTTTGGGCAGCAGAATTTCACCATCCGGCCCGCCGTCCAGGTAAAGCCCGAAGTCGGTGTGTTTGGTGATTTGCAGGGTGTTGAAGCGGCCCAGGGCTGCCATAGGGGATTCTCGCAGGAATGGGGGAAGCTTGAGGAGTAGTGTATCGGAGAACGTAAGAAATGGTGGGCCCACCAGGACTTGAACCTGGGACCAAGCGATTATGAGTCGCCTGCTCTGACCAACTGAGCTATAGGCCCGATATATCAAACTGGGCCGGATTATACGGTGTGGATGGGCGACTGACTAGGCGCTGTGACGTAGGAAGCTTTTGGCGAACTGGCTGGCGGGTAGTGGTCGGCTGACCAGGTAGCCCTGAACCACATCGCAACCCTGCTGCTCCAGCAGGGTTTTCTGTTCCTGGCGTTCGACGCCTTCGGCAACGACGCTCATGCCCAGGTTGTGAGCCAGGACAATGATCGACTGGGTGATAGCTGCGTCCTGAGCCCCGGGTAACCCGGAGACGAAGCTGCGATCGATCTTCAGGGTGTCCAGCGGCAGTTCCTTGAGATAGGCCATGGACGAATAACCGGTGCCGAAATCGTCGATCGACAGGTGTATGCCCAGTTGGCGGAACTGCTGCAGCAGGGTGACCGATTCACGCTGGTGGTCCATGACGAAGTCTTCGGTGATTTCCAGCTCCAGGCAGCATGGCGGAATCTGGTAGCGCTCCAGTACCTGCTCGATGTTTTTCAGCAGGTGTTTGTCCCGCAGTTGCGCGCCGGAAATGTTGACCGCCAGGCGCATCGGGGCAAAGCCCTGGTGCAGCCAGGCGCCAAGCTGTGCGCAGGCGCTGTCGAGAATATAGCGGCCCAGCTCGACAATCAGACCGGTTTCCTCGGCCAGGGCGATGAACTGTTCTGGGCCGACCAGGCCGCGTTGTGGGTGTTCCCAGCGCACCAGGGCCTCGACCCCGTCGAGCTGGCCGTTCCTGAGGTTGAGCTTGGGCTGGTAGACCAGGGTAAATTCGTCGCGCTCAAGGGCGTGGCGCAGTTCGTTCTCCAGCGCCATGCGCTGATGGGCATCGGCGGTCAGCTCGCTGGTGTAGAAGGCGTAGCGGTTGCGGCCCAGGTTTTTGGCCCGATACATTGCGGCATCGGCATGCTTGATCAGACTGTTGACGTCGTTGCCGTCGCGGGGAAACAGGCTTATGCCGATGCTGGCACTAACGAAGAACTCATGGTCTTCGGCGATGAAGGCGTTGCGAAAAACCGCCAGCAACTTGTCGGCGATACTGCCGGCGTCCTGTTCCTGATGCAGATGGGGGAGCAGGACGATGAACTCATCGCCGCCATGGCGGGCGACTGTGTCGATTTCGCGCAGGACCGAGCACAGGCGCTCACTGACCGATTTGAGCAGGATGTCGCCGATATGGTGGCCAAGGCTGTCATTGATCTGCTTGAACCGGTCCAGATCTACGAACAGCAGGGCACCGGGGTGAGTATCCAGGCCGCGGGCCTGCGCTGCCAGTGCTTCACGCAGGCGGGCCTCGAACAAAGTGCGGTTGGGCAGTCCGGTCAACGGATCGTGGTGGGCCTGGTGATCGAGCCGGGCCTGGGTGTGCTTGAGTGGAGTGATGTCGCTGAACACCATCACCACCTGGCTGAGTTGGCCTTCGTCGTTGAGTACCTGGCTGACGTTGGCCCAGCTGGCATACAGTTCGCCATTCTTGCGTCGGCTCCAGGCTTCGCCCTGCCAGTGTCCGTGGCTGTTGAGTGCCAGTTCGATCTGTTCCGGCAGATCGGGGTCTTCGGCCTGCTTGGCCAGCAACAGAGCCGGTTGGCCGACCACTTCGGCAGCGCTGTAACCGGTAATATGGCTGAATGCGCTGTTGACTGCCAGCACGGTGCCTTCAGGATCGGTGATCATGACCCCTTCTGTGGTGTTTTCAAACACGGTCGCCGCCTGGCGCAGCGAGGCCTCCATGCTCAGGCGTTCGCTGACGTCCCGGGCGATGGTCAGGACGCAGGGCTGGTCCTCAATCGTGATGGCCTCGCAGGACAGTTCGACTTGGCGGATTTCGCCATTGGCGATGACGATATCGGTCCGCATGTCACGGACCCGGCCGCGCCGCGCCAGTTCGTCGAGCATGCGTTGACGATCACTCTGGTTACGCCAGAGTCCCAGCTCCAGGGTGGAGTGCTGTAAGGCCTGCTCACGCGGATAGCCGGTAATGGCGGTAAACCCGTCATTGATGTCGAGCAGCAGGCCATCGCTGAGGCGGGAGATCAGCAGGCCGTCGGGTGAGGCGTGAAACGCGCGGGAGAATTTTTGCTCCGAGAGTCTTAACTGCTCCTGGACGGTCTTGAGTTCGGAGATATCGCGTATCACCACTACCAGGGTCGGGTGGTTGTTGAGGCTGACCTTGCGCGCGGAGAGCAGGGCGGTAAAGGGGACGCCGCGCCGTGGCCGAAAGCGCACTTCCAGGTTGCTTTCCTTTTGGGTGTTAAGCCGGGCCAGCATGGCCGGACCGATACCTTCTTCATACCAGATGCCGAGTTCGGTGGAGGTCTTGCCCAGGGCTTCGTCGCTGCGAATGCCGAGCAGGTGTTCAAACGTGCGGTTGACGGCAAGCAGTTTGCCGGTAGCAGCGTCGGCCAGCACGATGATGTCGGGGCAATTGTGAAATACCGAGGCGAAGCGATGCTCGGACAGACGCAAGGCGTGCTCGGTACGTTTCTGTTCGTGAATGTCGATCAGCAGGCCGCACAGGCCGATGACGTGCTGCTGGTCATCACGCTGGCAACTCACCAGATTGCGTAGCCAGAGGGCGTTGCCGTGCTGATCAAGCATGCGAAAGTCATAGCTGTGATCCTGGCCGCTGGCGGTTTCCTGGTGCATGTAGTCCAGTACCCACTGGCGGTCACCGGGGTGCAGATGAGTTTGCCAGAAGCCCTTGAGCAACCACTGGTCGGTCGGGTAACCCAGCATGGACTCAGCGTGGGCTGAGACGTAGGTGAACTGCAGATCGGGCAGGCTCATTTCCCAGGTGATCGCGTGCAGCTTGTCGACCAGCTGCCGGTAGTGCTGGTTCTGCTGACGTAGCAGTTCCTGGGCTTTCAGTCTGGATGGCGAGGGTTTGGGGTTACGGCGGCCGAGCAGCAGGAGTGCACCCAGTAACAGGGCACTGACTGGAATCAACAGCAGGAGTGGGTTCGGGAGTTGGGCAGCAGTCATAGGCTGGCAGGCCGTGCATGCCAGGGCGAGAAAGGCAATCATGCCTGTGCGGGCCACTACAGTCATTCTAGCGACGACCCTCTTCCTTGTTGGTGGCGAAGCGGTGTCCCTTGAGTGTAGCGTCTTGAACGTGAAAACGCCCGGCATGCCGGGCGTTTTC